>MDSV01138480.1_pt1 | contig 32691 bp, 39 predicted proteins | sample 810851 | NCBI WGS metagenome assembly MDSV01 (sample SAMN05326640, study PRJNA326480) | marine metagenome | isolation source: seawater | place: Atlantic Ocean: North East | collected 2012 | reverse complement strand
CTTAAAAGTGTAAGAGATTCAGCATCTGCTCGCCTAGAAAGTGCATCTGCCCGTCTTAAAAGTGTAAGAGATTCAGCATCTGCTCGTGTTAAAAGTGTAAGAGATACAGCATCTGCTCGTGTTGAAAGTGCAAGAGATAAGTTTATGCAGGATAAAAGAGTTCAAAAGGCTATACAACGAGCAAACCAGGGTAAACGAAGAATTTCTGCTGGAATAGAAGGAACAAGACAAATAGTATCTGATGGCATGCAAAAAATTAAACAAAATGAAAAAGTTCAAAATACATTAAAAATAGCAAAACAGGGCCAAAAAAGAATTTCTGCCGGTATTCAAAGCAAAAAAGATTCTGCTAAAATAATTACTGATAATTTAAGAAAGCAACGAGATAATGAATTACGAAAGCTTAAAACAAAAGCAGGTGAAGCTGTAATAAGTATAGATAGTTCAGTGAAAAAATTTGGTGCGAATAAAGCAAGAAGTATATCTCGTATAGCAACGGATTCAGATTTATCAAAACGTATTCAGAGAAATATTGTACCAAGAAAACAAGGTATGCAGCTTCCTCAATCTAAGCTAAAGAAAAGCATTAAGTCTAGTCGCATGACAAAATCATTTAAAAAATTAAATAAAAAGCAAAAAAATTTAGCAAATAAAGCTCAAATTGAAGTTGGAAAAAAAATAAGTCCAGTACTTCAACGGGGAAAAAGAATTAAAGAATCTGTTGGTCGTAAAATTTCACCAATAAGTAATCCAATTAAAAAAGCTGTATCACCTGTTACCAAACCCATTGGTATAGTTGTAAAAGCAGGTAAGAAAGGTGTTGAAAACGTTGCAAAAGCAGGTAAGAAAGGTGTTGAAAACGTTGCTAAAACTGGATTAGGCACTTCTAAAAGATCTCTGAAAATTACTAAAGATGCGAGTAATATGTTTGTAAGAAGTGCACAAAGCACAACCGGCATGATGAGAAATATTGCCCAATCAGCACGTTCCGCAACAAGCGCAAGTGTAGTCGGAAAAGCTAAAAGAGAAATAGATAAAGTTAAGGTAAAAAGGTCTGCAGATCCACGCAATATAAGGCATGTACCAGGTGACTTATTTAGAACTTCAGCTGCTATTAATAAAGCTATGTTTGGAAGTAATGTTAATTTAATGGCTAATAAAGCAAGCAGTATTAATAAAAAAACTATAAATATGATTAAATCTCCTTTTGGTAAGAAAAAAAATAAAAAACAAGATTTATCAAAATCTGAAACCAAAATTAAATCACCAATTTCATCTTCTCCTAATAAAACTAATCAATCTGTACAAAAAAGAAATGAACGATATAAAAAAGAACGCGAAACTAAATCTCAGGGTGAAATAGCTATTGATTCAATACTTAGTAAAGGAAAAAAAGCAGTTACTGAATTTCAAGAGTATAGAAAAACTTTGAGAAAAAGTGGTATTAAAAATAAAAGTAGAAAATCTCAGTCAGATGATAATAGTAATAAGAAAATAGTAGTTCGAAGAATAATTAATCTGATAAAATCAAGTACAAGTGATAACAAGAATGCTCTTAAGAAAGCAGTAAGAACATTGGTCCAAAAAACTGATCAAAATTCAATTGAACCACACATTCTAACCGAACTTAAAGAATTAATTGGTGAAGAAAAAATTAAAATACTTAAAAACTTATAAAAAATTTATTAGGTATAATAATTAAAAATAGATATACATATCTAATTTTAACTATTAATTTCTATTACCTTAAATAGGTCCGATAATGACCCACTTGAAATAAGTTTTTGTATGGCATTAGCCATTAATTCTTCAATACCAAATACTTCAAGTTTACTACATTTTGATAAATTATATTCTTGTGGAATCGTATTACTAACAATCATTTTATCCAAATATGCACAATTATTAATTCTTTCAATAGCAGGTCCAGATAATATACCGTGTGTAACTATTGCAATAACACGTTTAGCACCATAATTTACTAAGGTATCACACGCCTTAATAAGTGTTCCACCCGTATCACACATATCGTCCATAATTATGGCTGTTTTATCTTTTAATGCATCAGTATTACCAATAATTATGGCTTCTTCTACACAATTAACTTTTGAATAATCACGTTGCTTATGCATAATAAGGGTATTCAACTTAAGCAATTTTGCAAATTTAAGAGTCCTTTTTGTTGCTCCAGCATCTGGAGATATAATTAAAAAATCCTCACGTATTTCCTCATATGATTTATTCCGGAATAAAGAATTTTTTAGATGATTAATTACCAAATTAATAGAATATAGATTATCAACTGGAATATCAAAAAATCCCTGAATCTGAGGACTATGAAGATCGACAACGAGCAATCTATTTATACCTGCTGTAGTTAATAAATTAGCTATTAATTTGGCTGTAATAGGTTCTCTTGAATCTTCTTTTTTATCTTGTCTGGCATATGGATAACATGGAAGAAGTAAATTAATACTCTTGGGGTTAGATCTTCTACAAGCATCAATTATAATTAATGTTTCCATAAAATAATCATTAATGGATTTATCTCTACCATAACCATATGTACCTGATTCAACTATAAAAATATGTTTATTTCGAATATTCTCATTTATGTCTACTTTGATTTCTGTATTGCTAAAATCTTTGATGGTACAATCACTAAGAGGTTTATTAAGTAAATTACATATTTTTTTTGCAAGTTTTCTATGAGAATTACCTGATAAGATACGTACATCAGACCAAGAATTCATGTCCATATCTATAAGTTGGTCCATATAATTATCTATCTGAATTTATGTTTATATTCTGAATAAATTTGATTAATATTTCTTTAAATCAAGAAGGTTATTCAACAAGAAATGAGTTTGCCAGAATTTATGCCTTCGACATTTAAGAAAAAATTTGATAATTGGTATAATGGAAATCAGCAATCAACATATGAATTATGCATATATGTACAGCGTAAATTAAATAAAAACGATTCATGGATGGAAAATTTATATAATACAGTTAAAGGTGATCCGTACAATTATGGAAATTATGCAGGTTTAAATAATTGGTCACATACTTTTACAGACATACAGTTGAATAATTTTATAAACCTCTGTTGTTAATTATAAATTAAATGTATATAGTATATATAATGGTAAAAAAAATACGTAACCCAGAAACTGGTAGAATGGTAAATCTAACCGGTAAAATTGGACAAAAAGTTTTATCACAACGTGGTGGAGGAACTGAAATACCGGATGAAAAAAATGATCCAGAAGGTTACAAAAATTGGTTAAATAAATTTTCCATGACGCAGAGGGAGGCTGATAAACTGGCAAAGAGGAATAGACAGGCAAGACTTTTGTACAAAGCGACTGCTCCCCAACGAGGAGCAAAAGCGGCCGAAAGAGATCTTGCCAAGCGAAGAGCTCGCAGAAATAAGAGTAAGGGGTCCAAAAAATAAAATGGATCTGTGAAAAGACAAACGTCAACAATAAAGTAACTTAAACAACCAGATTGTTAAACAGAATATAATACTATTAATTAAATGTAAAATAAATATTAGTTTATAATTATTTTATATTAAAACATATTTTTATAAAATATGAATGTTATTTATAAGTCCTCCATTTGGAAATTATATTTCACTTCCAGGTACAACAAGTGTAAAAGGCTCCTTTACTTTAGAAGAAAGAAGTGGATTATTGAAACAAATTGTCTCAACCCTAAGATATTCTTTTTTTTACAGTGGTTGGGTAAACAAAATAGGTCTCCGAAATAAAGGTATAAAAAGTATTCAAGAGTATTCAGAAGATAAAGTATATAGTATAGCTATCTTAGATCAATCAGATATAGATAAATTTAACGATATAATTCCTAAAGATGCTTGTATTGAAATTAATGTAAGTTGTCCTAATGTTAAGCATAAATTGATGCATGAAAATATTAAACTTCTCAATTCAGGAAAAAGAAAGTGGTGTATCGTTAAAATATCACCAAATACATCTTTTGAAGAAATAGATTCACTTTATAATTCAGGATTTCGTCAATTTCACTGTTGTAATACCTTACCATGTGATAAAGGAGGCATAAGTGGTCCAATTTTAATACCACACACGAAGAAATTTATTTCATATATTAAAAACAAATACAGTGATGTTGAAGTAATAGCAGGAGGTGGTATAAGTGATATTCACATTTTAAATAATTATGAAAATTTAGGAGCAGACCACTTTTCAATAAGTACAGTATGCTTTAATCCTATTCAATTATATAAATTATACAATGATTATTCAACTAAATTTGGAATTAATTGATATAAAGATATTCATTTGAATAGTTACATAGATGAGTAGTATTATAATCGGACTACAGTATGGAGATGAGGGGAAAGGTAAAGTTACTAACTGTATGATAAGAAACAATAAAATACATAATTTTACCCATTGTGTTAGATATAATGGAGGTCCCAATGCGGGTCACACAATTTATCATAATAATCAAAAATTAGTTACACATCAAGTCCCAACAGGTATTATATATGGTCTTAAATGTGTTATTGGTCCAAACTGTGCTTTAGATATTAAAAAACTACAGCATGAAATTGATATGCTCAAAAATCATGGTATTCAGAATATTGAAGATAATCTAAAAATTTCTTTTAACACACATATTATTCAAGCAAAACACATTAATGAAGATATATCTACTGATAAAATTGGTTCAACAGGTTGTGGAATGCGACCAGTTTACAGAGATAAATATAATCGTTCTGGATTGCGTGTAGATAAAAATTACAATATTGGAACAAAGATATGTGGTTGTGAAGTGATTGATCCATATATATTTCTAAACAAAGATAATACTAAAATATTATTTGAAGGCGCACAGGGGTTTGAGTTAGATATTAATTGGGGTAAATATCCATTTGTAACTTCATCTCAGTGTGACACTGGTATGATAGTTAGCTGCGGATATTCATTTAAGAAAATTAAAACTGTATATGGAATTGCTAAAATATATACTACATATGTAGGTGCTATGGATTATCAACCCGATGATGAAAAGCTAGTAAAATTACAAGAGATTGGAGAAGAATTTGGTTCGACTACTAATAGAAAACGGCAATGTAATTGGCTTAATTTAGATGAATTATTGCGCTCAATTAATATTAATAATGTGACTGATTTAATCATTAATAAATGTGATATATTTCAACAATTAGAATTTTATAAATTGTATCATAATGGAGATGCCGTTGAATTTAAAACATTTGAAGAAATGAAAAAATATATAAGACTTGCAATACCTAATTATATACATATCATATTTTCTAGTAGTAAAGATTCTATATAACTTATTCTCTCAATTTTTTAAGCCATTTTACAAATACAGCTATAATAATTCCTCCCATAATTGTTTCCCATACATATAATTTTCCCCAATAACTCTGTGTTATATAGTTGGTGCAGTTATATTCTTCGCATTGATTACGGCTACAAGCCACTGAACAAAATGTGAATGTTATTATTTTGCCAAGATAAATAGAAAACAGACAAAATATAAATAATTTAAATATTTTATGTAATGTAGTGTTATTTGTATTATTGTTATTTTCAATATGTTCATTATTGTTGTTAAAATTATTATTTATATTAATATTAATAATAATATTATGTGATATTTGAGGATCAATGGGATTAATTGCAGTTCGACACACAGGACAAATTTCAAGCCTATCTGCGCAATCTTTACATATTTTCCACGAATTTTTTACACAAACTCTGCAGTTGTGATTTTCTGCTTTATTATTTTCATCCATACAAATTAAACATACATCATAAGTGTTATCTATTACATCAGGAACTATTTTATTAGAAAACATATATTTTTAGATAATTAAAGTTTATGTTATCAAATTTATATGCTCTTACTAAATTAATTTGTTACATAACGTATCTGTATGCTATATGTTTCTTATTAAGGCTATCTCGTGTAATTTTAATAACATCTCCTGGTTTAAAATTATAGTATTTACATACTGCATCTGTCTTATAAATTATTGGTAACTTCTCGAGGTCATTGATCATAAGTTCTGATTTAAGTTTTTCTTTGTTCCGTTCGCTAATACATTCGTGCTTAGGGACATATTCGTGATCAATAAGATTAAACATTAGGCTCTTGTATTTAAAAATTGTTATGTTAGGTATTTTATTTTCCAATTCATTAAATTGTTCTTGAATGTTTTCATTAATATCAGATAAAATAACGAAAACAACACTGTCATTTTCAGTCATTAAATGGCTTTCATAAGTAATATAATACATTTTTTCAAGAAAGCCTGCATTATCTGATTTTTTGAGTTCATAAATAAAATGTACATATACGGCACGGTTATCGTCTGTATTTTGTACAAAAATATCTAAACATGGTTCACCATTTCTGAATTTTTTGATAAATTCTTTAAGATATCCTATTGGTAATGTTGTGTTGATAAATGTTTCATCAAAACCTCTGTTAATTAACATTAATTTAGTATTTTTAACAATTTGAATTATAGTTCCATCTTCCATTTATATTATAAATATATTATTTAATAACTATTTATTCTTATTTTTTTCAATTGACGGTTTAACAACTTTATCAACCAAAATTTGACCAACATTAATGGATGCTTCCCGTTCGGATAAACTACCATTATCCATTTTTTCTTTCATATTAAGCATATAAGTGAGTATATTATGATCATATTTATCACTCAATGTCATTGCCATAATTGAAGAATTTTCAGCTAATATTGGAAACTTAAGACTTAATTTATCTTTAAGAGCTGCCATATTAAGAGTATCTGATTTGATCCTTTCAGTCAGAAAAATATTGTGTGCTTCTAACGCTTCTTTCAATAATTGTTTATTACCGCTATTCATTTAATAAATAGTAATATTATATTTATATATTTTGAACTTAATAAAAAATTTCGATGTATATGATAAGTATGTCAGAAGTACAAGCAGGTAATCAATCAACTAGAAATATAAAAGATACTTTAACTACTCAAATGAGTAAAGAAGAAGAAGCCCATAAACAATTTTTATGTTTATTAGCCGGCGAAAATTGTGTAAAAGAAGATTTTACAGGCCAAGGTGGAAGGACTCTAAATATACCAAGAAATCCAATTGCAGGTAAAGTTCCTGGCCCAACTTATAATAATGGTATAACTATAGGAAGAAAATGTGCAGGTGAACATTGCGGAGTTCCAGTATCAAGGTCAATATTTAATGAGGTATCTACCAGTAATAACAGAGAAATACCATTTCATAGTCCTTCATTATATCGCCCTGGTAATAATACGGTTAATATTCCACTTAAAAAATATAAAAATAGTGGTTTAAATAAAGGTCCATTTAATATTGATATACAAACATAAATATATTAAATATAAATTTATTATAATTAATATAGTTAATACTTAAAAAAACTATGATTATTTGGCATAAGTTGACATGTGCTATTAAAAATACAGTCTTCTTTGGTATGATATAATCTTTCTTCATAATTGTTGAATTTTTCACTTTTTTTCTCCTTAAATTCATCTAATGGTTCTTGCCATAACCCAGCTTTTTTATAGTTTCTTCCACCAATAAATGATTCATAAGGAGAAGACCGTACAAATTTTGGTGAAATCATAAATAATAAAACTACAGTAAGTCCTAATGCAATTGTGAGTATACTACGAAAAAATCTCATTTATATATTACTACATTTTTTTGTAGTATTATTATATGGGTTTAACTATTTCTTCCCAAAATTATAAATTAGTACATGTTTATACCGAACCTACACAAAATTATTGTATATCGTTTACTCCAATTGATTATTTAATAAATGATAACTTATATTTTATATTTCATAATGATGCTGTTTCTTCAAATAATTGGTTATTATTTAAAGGAAAACTATCTGATCTTATGAACTTTTCTTGTTTAAATAACATTATTAATGAGGATTTGCTTTTACAAAAAAGTCATAATTTTATAAATTTTTATGAACTTGTAAATTACATTGATAATTTAGATAATAAATGTTTTAGAGAAAGTATAATTAGTTTTCAAAAAAAAAATATTAATATTAATTATTTAGATACAGTAATCTAATCATTATTGACTCTTACTTCATTACTTGTATCACTTCCATAGTTTTGTTTATTATTAAAATCAGCATTTAAGTAATTATTATTAACAAAGTTGCTTAATGAATCTTTTTTAATTAATTTTTTAAGCTTCAAAGCAGGAATGTCTTTTGGTTTATCAAATTCGGAACTTGGTATATTAGTATTAATAAAAATTTCTCTAGCTTGGGTTATCTCTTCATTAGATTTATTATTTGTTTGAATATCTTGCTTTATTTCTTCTACTACTATTTTTTTTGAATTATTTTGTTGAACTGTGGGTTTTGTTTTTCCAAAGCATTTATTTAAAAAATTTTTAACAGGATGACATAAAAAATCAAAAACTGATACACATTTATTCATACTCTTGTATAATATATTATATATAATATTACTTATATCTAAATAATGAATATTTATTAATAGAATCATAAAATAAAGCATTTTTTAAGTTAGCTGACTTGGTTTTATTCACGTGTAACGTATTTTTAAAATTATATTTACAAATTGGACAATTATTTTTAATTTCAAACCAAGATGTTATACATTGAGAATGAAATATTGTTTTAGTACAGTTACAATTTAGTATGATAAATTCGTCACGAATCTCTTCTAAACAAATTGGACATGACATAATATAAATTCTAACTTTGACTTTATATTATAGTTAATAAATCAAAAAAAAGATATCTATTTATGTTAATATGGATAAAGCTACAGTTAAAAGATATACGGCTTATTTAGAGATATTTATTTTGTTCTGCTTGGCTGGTTATATTATTCAATCAACATTAATTAAATATCTTAAGAGAGATTATGCAGATGAATTCTCTAAACATAAGGATAATCCTCTTAGCATCTTATTTGCCAGTCAAGCAGGAAGTTCTTCTAATGAAGTCTTTAAAACTATTGTTACAGATAAATCACAAGGAGTATTTAGTGAATATATGAGTTTTTTAAAACCCATATTTGATATATTTAACAAATTATTTGGTAAATTAGGAGGCTCAATAAATATTTTACGAAATACATTATCGCCAATGAGAAACTATTTTGCTTCTGTTGCAATGGTATACTACAAATATATTGAAAATTTTACGATAGGATTATTTTACTCAATGCATAAATTTAGGACGCTGATGAATAGAACTTTATCAGGCTTTAGTCTGATGTATCATACAGTAGATCATACTAAAAACACATTAAGTTCTGTTGCTCATTCAAAAGAACTCAAGAAATTATTTGATAAAGGACAATATGCATTGGATGTGGGATATGCGGCAAGCGAGATAGGTCTTTGCTTTGAGGAAAATACATTACTTAAGCTAAAATCAGGTAAATTTGTTAAAATCAGAGATATAAATCTTGGGGATATTCTTGAAGATAATTCTATTGTTATAGAAAAACATCAGTTTCTTAATACTGAGGAATTGTATAAGTACAATGGAGTATATGTTACTGGTTCACACATTGTAAGTGAAAAAGATGAATGGAAAACTGTTAAAAACAGTAATAATGCTGTTAAGACTACAATTTGCCCAGAATATGTTTATTGTGTAAGTACAAATACAGCGAAAATTATAATCAATAAAAATCAATTTAGAGACTTTAATGAATCAGTAAATAAATTTCTTAATAATACAGTTAATTCAATAATCTTGGCTGAATTAAATCATGGAATTAAAGAACTTGGTGATATAAATAAAATTTCTTATGCAAATAAATATTTAGGTACTGGTTTTCATTGCGATACATTGATTGAAATGGAACATCCTGTTCTTAAATCTATTAAAAATATAAAAATTGGTGATAAATTATATGGGAATAATAAAGTAATTGGTAAAGTAAGTCTTAATAGTGATTTTTTTAAATTTTACGATGATTGTACAACTATTGTTTCTTCTAATACAAAAATTAATGATAATAATATTTGGAAAAATATTGAGACGACAGACCGTAAAGAAGTTAAATATAGTGGTGAATGTTATAATTTATTAACTGAAAAAGGAGTTATACCGGTATTTAATAACAAAAAAATATATAGAGATTATACAGAAACCACTGAAAGTCATATTTCTGAACAGATAGAAGAATTAATGCTTAGGCAGTAAATTAATTCAAAAATAAATGTGAATTTATAATAATAATATATGCTTGAAATAATTGTTGAAAACTATAAGCCAATTGGTAAGATTCTTCTGATAACAATTGTTTTTTTATCAATTATTGTCTATTTATTTTATGGTGAATTAAGGTCGCATTTAAAAAAAAATTGGAATGAATACAAAAAAAACCCTTTATTGATGCCATTTGCTGGTTTGGTAAGTGATTCAGAAGGTTCTTCATCTATATTTCAATCTGCAATGAATAATTTTATGGATGTTTTATCTGGATTAATTAAAGGTATTTTTAGTATATTGGTAAAACCCATATACCCCATTTTTAATATATTTACTACAATTCTTAGGTCTTTTTCTAATATATTGCAAAAATTTAGACTTCAACTTAATGCAATAAGAGGGTTTTTATTTAGATTATTTGAAAAATTACTTATAAAACTACATGAAGGAATTTCAGGAATGACATATTTTTTTCTAAAATTAAGAGAAATTCTTAAAAAAACTTTTGGTATTTTTGGACTGACACTATTAACATTAGAGCATTCACAAAAATTTTTTCAATCACTTATTACAGATGAGCCACCAAGAAAAACACTTGCAACTAAAGTAGGTGAAATGGCATCAAATGCAGGTCATGGTTTAGCTCTATTTACATTTGGTATGTTCGGTGGTCAAGCAACTTGGTCTAATATATTATGTTTTGGACCTAATACTTTAATTAGGACTCAATGCGGATACAAAAAAATTAAAAACATTCAAATAGGTGAAAAACTTGAGGATAATTGTGAAGTTTATGCTAAAATAATTGGATATAATCCAGAAAAAACTTGGTATTGTCTTAATGGAGTAGAAGTATCTGGCGAACATCTTGTGAAGTTTGAAGATAAATATATTATGGTAATGAACTATCCTGGAAGTCAAATAATTAAAAAAAAGACAATGGATGTAATTTGTTTGGTTACGAGCAATGGAATCATAAAAACAAAAAATAATGTATTTGCAGATTATTTAGATACTCATTCATCTAATTTAGCGCGTAAAATTGATAATGTAATTGAAAATCATCTCAACCACACTGAAAACAAATTATTATCTACAAATAATGACTTATTATCTGGTATTGACGAAAATATTGTTATTACTAATGACGATATTATAGGTATTGTTAAGATAAGACCCAACTTGCTTAATATGTATGAAATAGATAATTATCATTTATCAGAAAAAACATTAATTTTAGAAAATGGCAGATGGATTAGAGCAGCCAATCATTCTAGATCTAATTATGTTGGTAAAAAGAATATAAATTGCGTACATTACATTACTAAAAGTCAAAAAATATATTTAGATAATGGGTTAATCTTACGCGATATTAATGAAACAAGAGATAAAAAGACAATAGATATTATTGATAGGATCGTTTCTAATAACAAAAGGATTGATTAGTGATTTACTAGTATTTTTTTTATTAATGTATATTAATAAGAAAAGTATGGCTTCTTCATACAAAAAATATATTATTATACTCATAATTATCTATGGAGTAATATATTCAATTCAAATTGGTAAAGACTTAACTTTGAGTAAAAAAGGTTTGATGTCTGCATTTGATTCTAAAGAAGAGGCAGAAGAAGAAAAATCTAACTTTGATTTTAACTCAAAAAAATGTTATCCTCACATGATACCTATTGCTGGATTTTTTGAAGATGCAGAAGGAGATGACTTTATTTCAAAAACCATAAATAACTTTAACACATGTATATTCGAAAAAATAGAAATATTTATTAAAGAAAATGCACGACCACTGACCTTTATAATAACTTTTATTAAAGATGGAATAGGTTCAATAGGTGTTGTATTGAATGCATTTCGTAAATTCGCATCATTTTTAAGACAAATGTTTATGATACTTGTACAAAGTGTTACAGATAAACTTAGAAATAGTCAAATTGCCGCTGTATATCTTCAGGAAAAAATGAGATTACTTATACGTAAACAAACAGCTATTTTTGAGATACTTAATCAATTAGCAGGTACTTTACCTTTTTTATTACATTCTTTTATGTACGGACCACTTGTTAGATTTCCAACATGGTTTCTTAAATATTGGATTGCAGTTATAGTGCTTTTGGTTATTTGTACTCTATGTTTTTTTGGTGGTTTTTTTACCAGAATTATAGCTTGTCCTATATGTTTAATATGTTTTACTCCAGATACTCCAATAGATATATCAAATACAGAAAAAAAGGCGATAAAGGATGTTCAGCTTGGAGAAAATATAAAAAATAATAAAGTTTTGGGAAAAATATACATTCTGCCTCATTATGCTGATACATATAATTTTAATGGTGTCAGTGTAACTGGAAGTCATTTAGTGTTTGATAAAAAATGGGAACGTATTGAAGATAATTGTAATTCTATTCAGGATAATAAAAATACTGATTTATATTGCCTAATAACTAGTAATAATACTATTTATAGTAATGGTATAAAATTCAGAGACTATCAAGAAACGCAAGATATGGATATCAACCTTCAAATTAACTATTTAATTGCAAGTTCCTTAAATAATAATATTGGTGCAATAAATAATGACGATGATTGTAACCATAATTATTATTGGGGATTTGGAGAAAATACATTAATCAATATAGATGGAAATTATATAGAAATAAAAGATATTATTAAAAATCCAAAAAAATATAATATAGTAGGAATAGTTGAAATTGAGTCAGAATATACATTGTACGATTATTGTGGAGTTGAAGTTAGTGGAAATACATTAGTTAATGAAGATAAAATATGGTTACGTGTACATCAATCTGTTAAATCAACCAAAATATGTCAAGAAACTAAATTATACAATATTATTACTCATAATGGATTAGTAATTGCAAGAGGAGCTAAAGATGATATCATATTCAGAGATTTTAATGAAACAGATAATAAGGTTGTTAACGAAAAAATAGATACAATGGTAGAAAATAGATTAAATTTAATATTTGATTTTGATAAATTGTAAAAAGATTGTATGTATAATAATATTTATATCTGATTACTAATATTAAATATTAAAAGATAGAACTATATATAAATATATTAATATGCGTATTATCATTCAGCCTGATTATGATGATTTAGTAGTTTGGGCAGGTAACTATATAATTCATAAAATAAGGTTATATAATCCTACATCAGATAATTTATTTGTTCTTGGTCTTCCAACAGGAAGTACCCCTATTGGATTATATAATTATCTAGCATGTGAGTGTAAAAAAGGTAATATATCATTTAAACATGTAGTTACATTTAATATGGATGAATATGTAAGTTTAGATAAGGAAGATAAAGACAGCTATGCATATTATATGCATAAACATTTTTTCAGTAAAGTAGATATTCTTCCTGAAAACATTAATTTACTTAATGGAAAATCTGATAATCCTCATCAAGAATGTGAAGAATATGAAAAAAAAATTAGAGAAACTGGTATAAATTTATTTGTTGCTGGTCTTGGCACAGATGGTCATATTGCATTTAATGAACCCTTATCGTCTCTTAAATCTAAAACACGAATAAAAACACTTCATAGTGATACAATTGAAATTAATAAACAATATTTTGAGGAAAAAAATATACCTATTCATGTGATGACAGTTGGTGTTGATACAATTTTAAGCTCAAAAGAAATAGTTATGTTGGTGTCGGGTTCTAAAAAATCTAATGCTTTGTATCATTGTATTGAGTGTGGTATTAATCATTTGTACAGTGGATCTGCATTGCAACAACATAAAAATGCATTAGTTATTTGCGATGACCAATCAACTTTAGATTTAAATATAAAAACAGTTAATTATATTAAAAGCATTCAAGAAAAAACAGATATTTTTGGAAATATGTGTAAACCAGATATAGAACATTTTATTAACAGATATGATAAGATTATAGTATTCAGTCCACATCCAGATGACGATGTTATTGGTCTTGGTGGAACGTTGCAAAAATTCGTTAAAAGCAACGTAAAAATAGTTTTTATGACCACGGGTTCGGGAGGATATAATAAAGATAAATATAGAGACAATCCTAGAATAATGGAAGCATATCTTGCATTAAAAGCTCTTGGTTATTCAAAAGATAATATTGATTTTTTAAGTTTACCATTTTATTTAAATAAAAAAAATCCAAGTAAAGAAGATTATGATATTGTACAGAATTATGTTAGTAATTTTAATCCAAGGCATATATTTGTCTGTAATGATGTGGATCCTAATAAAACACATTCCAAATGTTATGAAATTATACGCAATTCATTGATACAAACACAATTAAGTTCTAAAATTTGGTTGTATAAAAGCGCTTGGGGGAATTGGAGTTCTGAAGAAGCTGATTGCGTGTCAAAGTTAACCCAGGAACAGTTCAATCTTAAAAAGGTGGCAATAAAAATGCATGATAGCCAAGATCCACCTGCAGTATATTATAGTGATTGTAGACCATTTTATGAAAGATTGATTGATAATAATACGTGTTCTAAGTATTGTAATATATATCTTGAAAAGTTTTCAATAGTATTAATTACAGACTTTACTCAAATGAAAATTAATTTTTAGTTATTAAAGTATATTCTTTGAATCAAAATTTATAAAACAAAATTATTATTATAATTTTGGATTATTATACGACATTTTTTTATGATATATCCTGTATATATTCATATTTTTTTGTCAATGTAGGTTTTATAGAAGTTGTCTGCAAATTCTTCACCTTTTTCAAACCCATCAACAATTGCTTCTTTAGAAAAATCTGTAAATAATAACGTCATTGGATTTGCAAGTGCTATTACATCTTCTCTTTTTATTATTTCTTTAATATTTTGTGTATTTACTGAGTTAAATCTTGATATATCTATTAAATTAGCCAAATAAGTAAAAATGTTATCATTTTCCCGATCAATAAACTTAAAATGTTCTTGGTCGTATCCAACAATGAGAGTCATATCTGCATCGCATTTATCAATAAAATTAATTGGATATGTTTCTAATAATCCACCATCCGCATAAGTATTATCATCGATTTTTACTGGATTAGAAACCACCCACGGAGAAGCTGAAGCTGTTATATAATCAATTATATTTGGGTCGGAACCTTTAATAAACTTACTTTTTGCTGTACCTACATTAACTACAGCGCACGAATATTTATCTTTATATTCATCATTTGATGTATTCCAAGTATCTGTTTTATAATTTTCTATCATATCTCTTAATTTTGAATTAGAATATAAACCACTTTTATAAAATCCGTAATAATAAGACATATATTCGGGAAAAATATAACTATCAGACCAACTTGTAAATAAATCCTGAATTTTTGTAATATTAAACCATATCTCTCTTAATTTTTCAATATTATTGTTAATTACTGCGAATCCATTGAGAGCGCCTACAGAAGAACCATCTATTCTTTGCATGATAAATGTATCTTTATAATCCTTAAATAACTTATAAATAAATCCTGCTTGAAATGCACCTCTCACACCACCAGCTGGAAGAATAAAATGTATTTTAGGTTTAATGCTCATTAATATAATTATATAATTTATTTTTATATAATTTTATTATTAATTAATGCATGTGAGGATGAGGATGTGTATGTCGGTGATTGGAACCTTTATTGTTCATATCTGGTGGTCCTCCAACTTTTACATCGGGTACTTCTTCTACAACATTTTCTTTTTGAGATTCTTCTTTAGGTTCTTCTTTGGGTTTTTCTGTATAATACTGTTGTAATATAAATATGACTGCATTAACACTGAGTGTAAGAATTAATGCGTCCATAAATGCCCAAGCTTTTGGTGTTTGGTCACCGTGGCTTGTATTAAATAATATAAAAAATACTAAATATTGTGCAACAGGATGTTCAAATAATGCTAAAAATTTAGGCGGTAGGTGAGTAACAGTGTATCCTGCCATACATGCACCAATAACAAGTTGAGTTGCAGCAATTGGACCATGGTCTCTAGGGGGACCACCTAAGATTGAAGTCATATATTTTGCAAGGTCTATCATATATATAATTATAATATATTTTTATTTACAAAATATGCGTAACTTTATTTGATTATTTATTCATATAATATCTATAATGGATTATACAAAAGATATTTCTTTAATTAATGACTTTATTGATGTTGAACCATTTACAGAAAAACTCTTTAATTCTAATACAAAACGCAATGATATAAAATTTATTGAAGAAAATTCTTCTAAAAAAACATTTTTAAAATTATTATTGATATTTAATGAAGCCCGTAATTTATTTTATAACAATAGTAAACTGAGCGAATTCATGGATAATGATTATCATAAAATAAAAACAAGTTTTAATCTTATAGGATATAATTTACACTATAAAAAAATACATTTTCACAATATCAAAAAATTTAATTCGGAATTAACTGGAAAAAAAATAGTATGTTTAGATAGCGATATTTCTATTAATATTCAATACCCTGATAAAGTTGATATATACGATTTGATTGACTATAACTTTATGCGCAGTAAAAATATTAAACATTTTAGATATTCGGAGCCAGATTCTGTTATTAATTATATAATATGGTTCAGTAAATCATAATTTTATATATATATAGTATAAATGTCAAGTTGTAATGTAAGAAATGAAACTATGGAAGACAATTATTCTTTTGAAAATTTCGTCAAAAATTTTGGAAAAGTATTTGTTATTACTACTACAATAGTTATATGTATGGCGCTTCGTTCTAGATTGGTAACACCTGATTCGAGTTTATTTCATATGGCTGTTTTTATTCTTGGGGCATCCTTTTTATTTACTATGATTTCAGTAGCTGATAATTATGTTTTCTCAAATATAATGCTTGGAATAGGCATAGCTCTTGGTTTACAAATGGCAGCGACCCCGACATCGTTGCAATAAGTTTTAATTAGTATTTAATAATTAATCTGTAATTAATTATTGTTTAATAATTAATAATTAATCTGTAATTAATTATTGTTTATTTCAAAAAATGAATCCGGTGAGATGAAAATGTAAATGTTTTAGTGCTCATTGGATATATATAATACATGGGTTTATCGAGATGATTATGAATTATATTACATTCAAGTAATTCACATAATAAACAAAGAAACGGATCACATATGGAACATAAGTATCTGTTATCATTATAATTAAAATTGTAGTCTGAAATATGAATAAAATTTTCTTCAATTTGATTAATAGATAATTTAGTGTTATTCCATATTATTTTGTTGGTTTTTTTATTTTTTTTCTTTAATATGTGGCATAATTGTTTAGGGGTAGGATTTATTTCTAATCCAAGTATTTTAAGATCATCTGCTGTTAAAGATGATAGAATTTCTTTCCAGAAACAAGTCATATAATCTAGCCTATATATTTATTTTTATAACAAAATTTAAAATATATTCATTATTACCATAATAATGATTAAATTTCTTACTATATATTAATGAATATAGGAATTATGTGGTTTTTACGATGGGTCCCAATAACTGCGGCTCCATTACTCATTTTCAATGCAATTGCCTTTATGATACCGGGATTTTGGCAGTATATTGCATCAATGTGGCTCAGTAAAAGAGGACGTAAAATTTTTGTTAATAGATGGTGGCTCCGTATTGCACCATTTGGTATAGCTTTTATGTTTCTTGGATGGCTTATAAGTGTATTGTGTCATGCTCTAAGTGCTTGTTTATATGGATTCGATTTCCTTTTAAGTTTGATCAATTTTCCGAATATATTTAGGGGTTTACGAAATGCTATAACATATCCTTGGTTTTTTGGAATGGAGGCTATTGACTTTGCAGAAGAAGAATAATATTTTTTTTCTATATCTTATATATAATGTCGAAAGATTCTAATAAATCAACTCTAAATCCTCTTTTATGGGTATTAAGATGGGTTTTCTTTATTCCTCCTGTGATTCCAATAACTATGATTTTATTTTGGCATCCAACAGTATATAAATATATTCTACCATTATTTGTAAAAAAAGGTTCAGCAGGATATAACGCATTTACACCATTTTGGATTCGTATTCCACCAATTGGCCTTGGATTACTTGCAATAGGATGGTTATTAAGTGCGTTTGTTAATGCACTGGCTACATTTATACCGTTTGTATTATGGGCATTAATGTATACATGGGGTCCTCTCATTTTCATGGCCCCCTTGGGAACAGGATTTGTTATATTAATTACTATGATTCTTAAATTAAGTGGTGTAAAATATCCGACATTAGAAGAAATTACTAAAATAAAAGCTTTCCAACAAATTAAGAAAGCTCAAGTATTTGAAATGGCATAATTTTATTTAATATATATATATAAATGGCTCTTAATCCAATATTTTGGCTTGCCAGGTGGGCTACTACACCTATACTTATGCCAGTATTTTTAATTACAAGTATTCTTTTGATGACGCCAGGATGGTGGCTAATTGCATCATTATGGATTCATTACAAAGATATACCTAAATTAAATGAAGGTTATTTATATGTAATAAGAATGATTCCATTTTTTAATTACGCTTATATATTAGTTTGTTGGCTTATTAATATATTTCTTCATTTATTAGCTGATATATTTCAAGGTGATATGTTTGATTTTGATGCAGAAACGTATACTTATAAAAGTACTGGTGAAAATGTAGGAGGTATGCGTGCATTTCCATTAAAATCTGCCTAAATTTTTTTAAGTAATCAATTAGTAATTAAAATCTAGATAAAAATTGAAGTATTAGTCTAATTTTTTAAAATTAAAATATTTATCTGTCACTGCACATTTTAGTATATTTTGTTCAATTAGGACATCTTTTATATTTAATTTACTTGCAGAATCTATTAAATCAATTAATAGATAACCCTCTTGATCAAATTCATAACATTTTACCTGGAGTAATTTTTTATTGTTTTTCAAGATATTATTAAAATTATCTTGTTTGTTATAATCGTCAGTAATATAATTTAATATTTTTTGAGGGTTACAGTTATTAATATCAGTATTTCTAAGTTTACAATTAAATTTAAAAATTACTTTATTTAGAGCAAAAATTACAGAAAAAGTGTTTGAATTATAAATTTTAACAATTTTTCCGGTTGTATTTCTTCCATTTAGGCAAAAATTACCAATATCATTAAAATTTACATTGCGTAAAAGTTCATATTTATCCATTAATATTATATTATTTAAAATTAGATAATACTACTTTTTTTTAAATATTAGATATATATATATAAATGAATGCTACAAAAATTATTACAATATCGGGATTATCTATGATAATTTTGGTTATAATATTTTACATTATAATAAATACAGATAGTTATAAATGTGCAGTTTGGTCTAATGCTTTATATCCAAATAAAGACGGCGTTAAATTGTGTATTAACGAAATTAATAAATATAATTCTTTAGATAAAAACGGAGGTGTATATTCAAAATATACAGATTGGGGTCTTTGTAAAGGTTCTTCATGTGATGAACCAGGTACAAAAACTCGTATTAGAATTTGTAAGCACAATAATAAACAAAAATGTAAGGGAGATTTGATACAAACAGATACAAAATTATGTAACAACGTCGATTATGTTGAAAATGATATATCACTTGTATTACCTTTTCAGCAGGGAAAAAATAATTACTGTGCAAGTAAATCAGAATGGTCTGCCTGGTCAGATTGGTCCAGTACCTGCAATCCTGTCAATAAAAACGACTCGTGTGGTGTAAATGGTTATAAAATTAGATCAAGAATTTGTAATAATCCATATCATAAAGTTAATACAAAAAATGGAGAAACAATATTTGACAAAGGTAATTGTAAGAAACAAAACGGTGAAGAAATCTATTTAAATATAAATAAATTAGGTCAAACATCTGTTTTGGATAAAAATAATAATTCTGATTATTTTCTACTTAATAAATCAATAACCGAATCTCAAAGGTCTAAAGAACGTGAACATATAAAGAATGTTTCTAAAAAATATGGAGGTAATGTTTGGCCGCCTGGATTCAATTCTATAGTTAATAATGATGATGATAGAAGTATGTCAATAATTGAAAAACAAATTAAGAGCTGCGAAAGACCATGTATACCAGTTGATGGTGGTGTATCTTCTTGGAGTGATTGGAGCTTGTGTGATTCTAATCAATGTAATATATCCGGAAAACAAATACGTACTCGTACTTGTACAAATCCAAAACCTGAGCACGGGGGTAAAGATTGTACAGATAAATTAGTTGAAGAAAGAAGTTGCTCCAATGATTGCCAAGTACATGGTGGTTATAGCGATTGGAAAAAAGAAGGAATATGTGATGCAAAATGTGGTGAAAAAGGTAAACAATTATTTAAAAGAAGTTGCAATAATCCTGAGCCTAAAAATTATGGAAGAGCGTGTGAAGGCGATACACAGAAATATGAAGAATGTATAGGAAAACCATGTCCTATTGATGGAAGATATAGCGCTTGGAGTAAATGGAGTAAATGTTCGTCAAATGAATGTGGTAAAGAAGGTATTCAAACAAGAACTAGGAGTTGTATAATGCCTGAACATGGTGGTAAAAATTGTCAAGGTCAATCAACTGAATCACAAACATGTATGCCTGATGTTAATTCATGCAATACACCAGTAATTAATGGTGGGTGGTCTAACTTTAGTGATTGGGGTGCTTGTGAAAATGTTGATGCTAATTGTAATGGAACAATGAAAAGAACAAGAACATGTACAAACCCACCATCTTCAGGAGGAGGTTTATCTTGTACTGGTTCTGCAATTGAAGAAAAAATGTGTAGAACAAACTGTAAATAATTAATATTATTATTTTAATTAAAATATTAATTATATATATATAATGCTATTTGGAAATAGATATGGTTCTTATAGAGGTAATTCGGACAGCACATTGTCTACTCTAATACTACTCGTATTAGTGTCATTTTTGGCGTATTATGCTTACAACAACTATATAAAAAAATCTGAAGAAGAATCTGCTTTAACAGATGCAGATGAAAAATCAATTAAAGCTTTGTTAAAAAAATATGAATCTGATCTTAGAACAAAGTATGTAAAAGATCAAGAAGATAAAGTAGATACAGATGGGGTCTGTTCTGATAATACATCAAAGAATAAATATGATTGTATTAACCATAATAGATGTTCTATACCTGAAATTGTTGAAGAAGAAGCTTGCTTAAAAACGGCTGGCGCAAAATGGTATCCTCATGAATGGACCGCAAATGCAGCATCTTCGGCAGCCGTGGTTAATTCAAACGCAACCAATACATCTGATACGGTTGGCACTAATAATGATGTTGTCGACCCTGGTTCTGATTCTGTTCCAACAGATGCGGCTGTGACAAGTGACACAGATGCTGTCGCAACAGATGCTGCGGGTGGCGTAGATGGTACTGAACAGAATTTACAATCTGGTTCTGAAGGTTTTTTAACTGATACAAGTCAGTTACTTGATGAACCATTTATGGCGTATACATCTAGTTCTAGTCTTATAGGAGCAGATTTGACTGAAAATTTTATGCCTTTTAGTGAATTAAATTAATTAAAATGAATAATTATTAATAATCAACTATTAATATTTATTTAAAGATTACTTAATCTATATGATTAAGTTTAGTGACATATTAAACTAACAGCACAAAATAGTATAGTAAGAAGGTAAAATTTGATAAATTCAGTTTTATCAATTGTAAGGAGTAAGGGGTAAAGGGTTCAAAATAGTGGGCAATGGATGATTTAATATTTAAAAGTTTAAAAGTTAAAATAGATTAAAATAGATTAAAATAGAGACCGGTTTTTTACCGGCGATAGCTCAGATGGTAGAGCGATTGACTGTAGATCAATTGGTCGGGCGTTCGATTCGCCCTCGCCGGATTCTAACTAAGTGATTAAATTCATAGTTAAGTTGATTGCTAAGCGCCAATAGTCCAGTGGTTAGGATACTCGCCTTCCAAGCGAGTGGCCCGGGTTCAATTCCCGGTTGGCGCATGAATAAATTATATTTGCTTTCATAGCTCAGCAGGCAGAGCGAACGGCTGTTAACCGTTAGGTCGTAGGTTCAAATCCTACTGGAAGCGTAAGCGTTTGATACGTATTTCTTAAATATTTTTATCTAAGAATGACGGATTAGTATTTATTATTTAAGCATCTTTTAAGCACTTATCATCTGAATTATTTTTTTTAGATTTTGTTTTCATATATAATTTGTACATTATAGGTGAAAAAATCCTAACTGCTGAATAATTCAGATAGAGTGATTTTGCAGCATTAATTAATTTTTCATTGTAAAGGCTTTCTTTGATTCCAATTAATATATTTTTACTGTGACCATCTTCTAAAGAATCGATATCAACATCATGATTTCTGAAATTCTCTAACATTTCACTAAATTTATCAATATGTTTAGACATAATTAATTTATAATATCTAAATATATTTTTGAGAATAAAAATAAACTTATTATATATTATAATGTACAAAAAAATTATTAATCCTGAAACCGGTAGAGCTGTAAATGTTAATGGCCGTATTGGAAAAAGTGTTTTACGTAGATATATTTCTAATAATAATCTCAATGGTGGTGGGCTTTTTGATTTTATAACTGGAACTCCTTCATCTGATAATCCAATGGAAGAAATTAATTTTATGCAGGGTAAAATCAGTGAGGCATTACAACTCGCGGAAGCAAAACAAAATGAGTGGAATAGTCTTAATCTGGTACAAACAACAAAAGAAAGTGAAATAAGGCTTCTTAGAGAATCTATAGCTGAACTTGTAAAAAAGCAAAATAGGCTTGCAGAACATACACCAAAGCTTGAAAATAAAAAATTAGAAAAAAATCAGATAGATTCAGAAGTCGAAAATTGTAAACAACAACTTGCACAAAATGAAGAAAGATGTAAAAGTTTAGAATCTACAAAACAAGATTCAGATTCTAAGTTTGAAAAATGGCTTAATGAAACATCTAATAAAATAAATCAAATAACACCTGAAGTACAAGCAATAATTGATCAAATAAATGAAACAGATGAACGTCTCAAACAAGAAAGTCAGCAAAATATTGAATTAAGCAGTCTTCAGACAAATCAAGGTATGACAAATGTTGATCAATTTCGTCAAAATTATGCAAGTGATGGAATCCGATATGCTAGTACAGGATATGGCAGTACAGGATATGGTAGCCCATATGGTAATCAATATGACAGCCCATATGGTAGCCAATACAGTAACCAATATAGTAACCCATATAATTCCCAATATGGTGGTACCAAAAAAAACACTAAAAAAGGAAAAAAACTTCCAAAAAATAATAGCAAAAATAAATCTAATAAAAAAAAATAGAAATTATTATACAAAATAAGTTATATTATTTAATTATAACCTATTTTATCGTTTAAAATAATTAAAATTAATATATAATACAGTAATGAATACAAATGAGATATCATCTTCGCAGCTTGGACAAGATTTATGGGTAATTGATACTATGAAGTATAAAAAAAATGGTTACTTTATAGATTTGGGTGCATTGGATGGACTTACACATTCTAATACACTAATGTTAGAAAACAAATATAGTTGGTCAGGAATATGTGTTGAAGCTAATCCATATGTTTTTCCCAAACTAAGTTCTAATAGAAATTGTATGTGTGTAAATTCACTCCTTGATTCTGTAGATAATGATTATAAAGAATTTCATTGTGCCGATGAATTATCTTTTGTTGAAAATCCCAACAGAGCTATCCAACTTGAACAGCTTAAAATTTTACTTAAACAAAGAAATATGGAATATCATTCTGTATTTCTTAAAACAAGAAGTATATCTAAAATTTTAGAAATATACAACGCACCATATGTAATTGATTATTTGAGTATTGATATAGAAGGTATGGAATTTGACATTCTAAAAACATTTCCTTTTGATGAATATCATGTTAACTTAATAACTGTTGAACATAATGCACCTCATATTGGAGACACATATCGCTTTAAAATAAAAGAACTACTTGAATCCAATGACTTTGAATTCGTTAAAGGAAACGATGATATTCATAACTGGGGACATGGGCCTATTGAAGATTTTTATAGAAATAAAAATATAGTTGTAACTGACCAAGAACAGGGAACAACTGTAAAGGTAGTGCAATATATTCTTGATGATTAACATACTTCCAATTTTTTAGCCACGCATTTTCCCTTATTTAGTTCGTCCTCTAATTCAGCTTTTTTAACTCCGTGCCAATTGAATGTACAATTATGGTCTTCCGGGTTCTTATGTTTAACACAAAATGTACCTCCACATCTACAAATACCTGTAAGTGTATCAACTAATTGTAATTTCTTACGACATCCTTCACATGAACACCTCTTAGATTTAGTCATATTTTATTATATGAAGATAAAATAACACATATCAAATTTTGTTTTGATTTAAATAGTTGTAATCTTTACATATTATGAATTGGGAGTGTATCTATTGTGATAAAACAAATGAATTTACATGTAATGTCGAAGGATTATCTTCAAAAAAAAATATTTACTGCAAATACTGTAATCTCATTAATTTTCACAGTTACAATGAAAATACTGATATAGAAAAAATAAGGAAACACATCAGTCGATACAAAAAAATTAATAATATAGTAGATTCAATACCATATTCACAAGAAGAATATCCGTCTAATTATGTTACATATGATATATTACTTCAATGTTGTTATACAGATAATACTTATATTATTTCTCAAGTTACGCAGCACATTGTCTTGGAACATATTAAGTATAGATTATATATACAGAGAAAACTTAAATGGGATAACTACAGAAGAAAATTATGTAAAAAAAAATATTTAGAATTACTTAGGTGTAAAATATTGTATGAACTAAACAATGATATTATATACTATATCTTAAAATTTTTATAATATCTCTTAATATTTGATAAAATTTGATAAATATTAAAAGATTTTTTGATATTAAATAATATGGATACAGAAAGTAATTCGTCAATTGAAGAAATTATTCAATATCGTGATTTAGAAAAAGTAATTGGATTTAAACCAAATCCCACTCGTAATTATCTATTTACAACATTTAACAGAACAACTAAGGTACGAAAATTACTATTTGACGGCGCATATCCACTTCATAATGCTTCCAACTACTTTGAAGAGTTCTTTAATTTGTATGTTAATAAATCTAAAAAAAATACAGTATATCAGTTTAGTGTAATTCTTGATACTAAAAATTTAAAAAAAGAGACTGATACACTCATCTTGTGTAAATTAGAACCTAGTATTGATAAAAAAAAGCGGATTAAATCAGCAAAAATCCGTTTCAAAAAGCTTGTACATATCTTTGATAGTATTTATGACAGCTATATTCCAAAATCAAGTGAAAAAAAAAAATTAGAGCGTGAATATCGGAAATATATATCATTTAGGCAATTTATAAATTCAAAAGATTATTACTATGAACAGAAAAAAAACATAAAAAAAATGCTTAAAATTGGTCTTATGAACGAGATGAATGAAAGCATTGTTAATGAAATTTAATTGAATAAATCTTTACGCATATTATTTAATCTTTTTTTTAGATCTTGTTTTAAAATATAATAACTATTAAATCTGGAAGAAGAAATATATTTCATTAATAGATCTAAGTCTTCTATTACATCTAGAGCTTTATCAACAATTTTATTATCTAATTTATCATATGAGTCTTTATCTACCCTATTTTTATATTTAGGTGAATCATATAGTTTATACTTGACTGCATAATTTTTAGCCCATTTTTCTTCTTTACTATTTAGTGGTGGTAAACGTTTCTTTCTTGGTTCAGATTTTATCTTTATTTCTGATGAATTTGTATTTATTGTTCCACACAAAGTTTCCGTATTAGCAAATTTTTTAACTAAGTTTTTCCATTCGATTTGTGTAAGAGGAAGAGATGTTTTTGTATAAAATGCAGAATTTAGAGGTTGGTATCTATTATCTAAATTATATAACTTATATTGACTTATAAAATATCTATGATTAAGTATTTCACTTATATTAAATCTTGTGTTTTGGTTATTGTCTAATATATGTTCCAAAAGATCACACAAATCAGTAGAATAAATAGCTCTGTATTTATTTGACAAAGTCCATTTACTGTTTGAAATTTTGTATTTTAAATCGTGAATATTTGCTGCATTGTATGGTGGTCTTAATGTCATCATTTCATATAATAATACACCAATGGACCAAATATCTGTTTTAGTATTGTATTTCTGATGTTTATATAACTCTGGAGACATATAGTACGGAGTTCCTATATTAGTATTTGCATATTTGAATGCAGGTTGTAAAACTTTAATAATTCCTACATCTCCTAATTTTACTGTGTTCGATTTTGAAATAAAAACATTAGCTGCCTTAATATCTCTATGAATAACATTATTTTTATGAAGATATTCTACCGCTAAACAAAGTTCAAATAAATATTTTTTAATTGTTTTTTCTTTTAATAGTGTTCCTTTAACTTTGTTTTTTTTTATCATTTTAGATAAATCTCCTTTCTTCGCATATTCGGTAATAAAATTTAGATATCCATCTTTTATGTAAGCATTATGTAAATTAATTATAAATGGACATCGATGACAAGCTAAAAGTCTAAGTTCATTAATAATAGATGTTTTATCATATCTGCTCCTTGCTAAATATTTTATTTTTTTATTAGCGTAGAATTTTTTAGTTGTTGTTTCTTGTACAAGGTAAACAGTACCATATGTACCTTTTCCAAGAAGAGATATGTTACGGTAATATTTTTGTTCAATAGGAGGCAGTTCTGCCTGTTTATATGGTATATCCATAATAGATTATTATATATAAAAATAAAATCTAGTAAAATTAAATTAAAAGAAATTTAATTTATTGATTTATTTTACTCATAAGATTCATTAAAATATTCATTTGATTCATATGAGTTTGAGACATAGCTTTTTGATTTTCAATTATATTGGTCATTATTTCATGAACTGCATTAGAATTATTAACTTCTTCATTTAAACTGTCTTCTTCAGAACTTTCATCTTCTAAACTTTCAGAATCATCAATTTCAATATTTTTAAAGTGTAAAAGACTTACATCATGATTAAGTTCAATATGATCTAACTTATTTGAAATAATATTTAGGAATTTACTTTCAAAAGTCTTACCCCATGACCATATTTTAGATGATACGATTACCACATCATTATTTTTGAGGAATTCACAGAAATCAAATATTTCTAGTAAATTATAGTCAAAATTGAAAATAATGTTAAGTTGTTTTTGATTAGCATCTTGACAAGTTATACCTAATATAACTTTATTTGACTCATTGTTTAGAAAACTCAAAACTTTATCATTTATTTTTTTGTTACGGGTAAAATATTTTGAATATAATTCCTCAGTTGTTAATATTTGAGTTATCTCAAAATTATGATTTAAAAATTTTTCTAAGTATTTTTTACTCTTAAAATCATAAAAATCAATTTCTTTTTCCATAAATTTTGTACATTTTATGCTGAAACCTGAAAATGACATGATATATATAAATGGATTATATTTAATATTCAATATCAAATTTATAACTGACATTCTTTAAGTGAATGACTAATAATTAAGATTTTGTAAGTCTTATTTTAAATATTTAAAGTTGAATTTTATTAATAGAATTATAATGAACATAAATATATGCGTAGAATATATTTGGCTTGGAGGTAAGAATGAAATACGCAGTAAGACACGGACAATTCGTGTTCAATATGAGCCGGACAATCCTCAAGAATTACATAATCCAGATATATATCCAAAATGGAATTATGATGGAAGTTCTACTGGTCAAGCAGATGGTACGGATTCTGAAGTTATTATTGTGCCACGCGCTATATTCAGTGATCCGTTAAGAGGTGGTTCTAATAAATTATGTATATGTGATACATATAAAGTAGATGGCACACCTTTGAGTAATAATCATAGGAGCTGGGCATCTGATATATTTTCAAAAGCTCCCGATGAAGAACCATGGTTTGGATTAGAACAAGAATATTTTATTATTGATCCTAAGACAAGTTATCCAATCGGATTTAACGATACAATATCGGCTGACAATGAAGATCAAAATAGATATTATTGCAGTGTAGGTACAGGGAATGCATTTGGTCGTGAAATTGCAGAAGAACATTTAAAATGTTGTGCCTTGGCTGGAATTAAGATCGCAGGAATAAACGCCGAAGTGGCACCAGGTCAATGGGAGTTTCAAATAGGACCATGTGTGGGAATTGAACAAGGTGACCACTTATGGACTGCTAGATATTTACTCTATAGAGTTGCTGAAAAACACGGGTATTCAATAACATTCGAACCAAAACCTCTTAAAGGAGCTTGGAATGGATCCGGATGTCATACCAATTACAGTACAAAAAAAATGAGAGAAGGAGATCCCAATGAAAATAAAACTGGTTTACAGTGTATAGACGAAGCTATTGAAAAACTTTCTAGAAAACATAACGAACACATGGCTGTATATGGTTCAGGTAATAAAGAACGAATGACGGGGAAAAATGAAACTGCTTCTTATGATAAATTCACAGATGATATAGCTAATAGAGGTGCTTCAATAAGAAGAGGTAATAAGACAGTTAGTGAACAAAAAGGATATTTTGAAGATAGACGTCCATCGGCAAATTGTGATCCATATCTTGTTACAGCTAAAATATTTGAAACAACCGTTTTACAGTAATTTATTGAATTATACAACATGGTGTAGGTTTGTGTACAGCCCTTTTTTTTGGTTTAGAATCATTATGGAGTATGAATATAGCAAATACTCCACGAAGAACTGGTGTTTCTGATTTAGTGACGTAATTTCCCGGACAATGCCAAATACCATTTCTAAAGGTAATAGCATCGCCAGATTCCGGTTGAAATGTAGAGCTAGGTTCCTTACTGGATGGATATTCTTCTTTGTAAAAATTTAGATGAGAATCGATTATATTTTCATCTACATTATAGTAATACAGTATAGATTGACATGGACCACCTGCAGGACCATCATCATCAGTGTGTATACCAAACTGGTTTCCTTTGGAATTTTTTTTAATTAAATTATGGTGCCTTTCTACGACTATTTCAGGATTTTTTTCGAGAAGTTTCATAGTTCCCAAACTTTCGCAGGCCTTTTCACAAAGATTTTTAATTAATGGATGGATATCGGAATATCTGACAGGCTTCCAATCCCAAGATTTAAGCATTCGCTTTTCCGCTACTTTTTTATTATCAAAGGCATATTCAGTTAGAAGTTCGTCTTTATCATTGATAAAATTGCCTATATAATTATAAAATGTTTCTGGATTCTTATTCAGTTCACACATAGTGCAAAATTGCTATAATCTAAACTCAAAAAAAAAATCAAATTTTAAACATGTTAATACTCATTATAAATGTATCTATTTTATATGATAGTTACACTATTGGTGGACAATCGATTACACTAAGAGATATATCATCCCATTCTTGTATGCGAGCGCGATCATATTGATTTACGAGACGGAAGCCTTGATTTTCTTTGCCTATTATTTTTCTATACATAAGTTCCCTTAGATTAGAAACAATGTAAGATGCATCAAGCTTAAATCTACTTCCATATTCTATCTTACAAATTTCGTCTGCAACTTCACTCCAATGAACTGTGTCACCATACCCATCACTGAAAGATACAAGTGTAGCGTGTACATCAGGTGGAATTTCATAAATATTAATACATGGTGTAGGATCATTTGTATCTTCCATACCCTCAAACCCGCGAGCTACCTGACATTGTCCATTGAGACTTGATCCCATGTTAATTGAACTATGAGTTGCTATTGGTGCTTCTTGAATCCATTGACCATTAATTTTTTTTTCAATTGTGTAAGTTCTTAGACTTTGAATTCCACCAACCCAATCATAGATATTATACATCTTACCATATTCTTTGCATCCAAAGAGCATCTTATGCTTAAGTTCTTCATCTACTTCAACAGAATCATTACTATTTAACTTAAAAATCGGCAAAGTATCCAAATTACTATATCTATTATCTAAATGTTTCTTGATAGATTCTGGTGTATTGGTACCCATACCAAATCTATTATAAATTGGTTGTTTTGTTTTAAAATAGGCAGTTCCAAGTCGTTTAATACGCCGCGCTTCTTCATATTCTTCTGCATTATGATTTTCAGAAAGCATTACAATTTTATAATTATTTGTGTTTTTACGTAAGATAACACCTGTTTCTGAATCGCCTACATTAGCTGAGACAATATATCGTTTGGCCGTTCCATCATCAAGTTTAACATTGTAAATTTTACTGACATTACATGTGGTTCCTGCAGTTTTAAGAATTTTAAAGTCATATGAATAGATTATATCATCTGAATACACTTCTGTCTGTAATCTATTATTTATATTCATGAATAATGAATTAATTTCAAATTGTATAAGGTTAAATTTTCGATTTTTGAGTAAATTTTCAATTGGAATTTCATTAAATCCAGTATATAGATTTTCACATACATAATGTGATAGTCGTTCGCTGTTTTTACCGTGTCCATCTCCTAAAACAGAAATATCATGTGTGTTAATTACATAATCTTGTCCATACAAAATTCCGTTCTGTTTCACTCTATGATCCGCTCTATACCTACTATGATGTATTTGTGCTGAACCATATGATGAGTTAGTTGTATAAAACTTATTATAATCACCAGTATGTTCGCATGTTAACACCTGACCGTGTCTCATATTTTCTATATAAAGAATATCTTTTAGTGCGGCAGGCTTAATACGGATTTGTGACAATGCCTGGCTTAGTTTAAATATTTGCTCTTTGGTAATTTTACCAATACTAAATATTTTTTTTTCTTTGTGAGTCTCATTTTTAGGAGCTAAAGGCGGCTTACATTCAACTACCGGATGAGTAATATCAATTTTCAATTCTTTAGGATTATATATCATGCCTGGATAATATCCCATTAGGGTTGAAAGTTCGTCGGACATCATTTGATTAAATTAATTGACTTGATTAATTAAAATAAATATCAAATTTTCAGATAATATTGATTCAGTAGATGTATATTATCCAAAAAAATATAAAATATACAATTAGATAGGCTATATCTCTTAAAAATTTGATTAAAATTACATTTACCTAATATATAGGTAAAATATGTCTACTCAGTATAAATATCTTGAAGAGAAGTGGTCAATATATATAACTGACTATCTTGATAAAACAATTACTAAAAGGATAAACCAATTCAAAAAAAAATCTGATAAAGAATACTATTGGGAACGTCATTGGTATAGACTATCTTGTAATTTAAATCTAAAATGGGAATATATTAAAGCCAATATAGATAAATCATGGGATTGGAAACAACTATCTTTAAATCCAAGCATAACAATGGACATAATTCAAGCTAATCTAGATAAACCATGGGATTGGTACTGTATATGTGCTAATCCAAGTATAACGACCAAATTTATAATTGATAATTTTAGTAGGACTCTAAATTATGATACCATATATTCATTAGCTTCTAATCAAAGTGTAACATGGGAATTTATTGAGAAATATTACAGATATTTAGATAATATTATGAATAATGAGCTTATTGAAATAATTTGTAAAAATCCCAACATTAAATGTCTAAATATTGAACGAATTCCAGATAATTATAGTTGGGTTTGGAAAATTTTAGCAAAAAATCCTAGTATCACTTGGGATATCATTAAAAACATAGATAAACCATGGGATTGGTGTTATGTATCATCTAATCCAAACATTACATGTGATATTGTTCAATCTAATTTAGATAAACCATGGAGTTGGGAGTATCTATCTGAAAATGTAAATATATCATGGAAATTAGTTAAGTCTAACTTTGATAAATCATGGGATTGGAATAAATTATCAAAAAATTTGGTAGATATAACTATAGATATTTTAGAAAATAATCAAGATAGATTATGGAATTGGAAAGAATTATCTAAGAATAAAAATATTACAATGGATATTGTTCAGGATAATCTAGATAAACCATGGGCATGGGATGTTTTATCTGAAAATCCATGTGTAACATGTCAAATTGTTGAAAATACTTTAAATATTGGATGGTGCTGGGACGCTTTATCTAAAAATAAAAATATATCATGGGAATTAATTGAATCTAACTTAGATAAACCGTGGAACTGGAGATATTTATCACAAAATCCATGTGTAACAATGGATATTGTCCAAGCTAATTTAGATAAACCATGGGATTGGGGATATCT
>MDSV01023789.1_pt1 | contig 32693 bp, 37 predicted proteins | sample 810851 | NCBI WGS metagenome assembly MDSV01 (sample SAMN05326640, study PRJNA326480) | marine metagenome | isolation source: seawater | place: Atlantic Ocean: North East | collected 2012 | reverse complement strand
TGCACCCATAACATCTTCTGAACCTTCAACAATGGTGGGATTGATTTGATTCATTGTTTCTGCATCTAAGTGCGTAATATTTGATTCTATGATTCCTTCATCATCTTGGAATTCCATGCCATCTTCAATTGATTGGTCAATATATTTAGCAGATTTCTTATTATCTAATTTAATTCTTGCATCATACTTAATTTCTGCTTCTTGTGAAAAAGGTCCTAATTCATCATCATTATCTTCTTCTGCATCATACATTCTATCCATAGCATCTAAGGCATTCATGTAAAATGACTTTCTCTTTGCAGATTTATGAGCCATTACATCTTCTGCACCATATACTTCCATTCCTTCGTTTTCTTCTTCCATAATTTCACCACTTGTTTCAATCAATCTTGTAATATATTCTTCATCTTCTTTAAAATACCCGATGTTAATACTTCTTCCATCCTTAGAATAGCCGATAGAGGCACTTTCGGGTAAATCTTCATATATGTCATCGTAAGTTTCATTTGAAATAGTAATTTTTCCTGTTTCAAAAGTATTTTTAACTTCTGGAGTAGGTGAGTGAAGGGTAATCGGACTTTCAGCACCCATAACTTCCATTTGAACCATTAGCCTGTCTGTAACTGCTTCCTCAAATCCTTCACTATACTCATTTTTTGGACTAATCCAATGAATTGGTGAAAACATTTTACTGTATGGGCAATCCACACCTTCTTGATAATAAGGACTTGTATATTCAGTTGCTACACAAAATCCTTCAATCTTTCTCAAACCTTTCTTTGAAATACCACACTTAGGACAGGTTAAAACACTTTCATCATTAGTTTCAATATATCTCTCTTTCGCAGATTCAGAAATTGAATTCCAAACTTCGGGAGGAATGTAATCTTCATAAAGGAATGGAGGCATTTCTGCATCTGTTAAAACGGCTTCTTCTGCGTTGTATCGGTTTGCATGGGATTCTTGTTCATGTTCTGCCCAATCATCAAAACTATCATCTCCATGCTTTGTTGATTCATCATCAACCCATTCATCAAAAGAAACATCTTCTCCGTGAGTTTGCATTTCTTGGTCTGCCCAATCACTAAAAGAAAGAGCATCAAATATCTGATTTCCTCCCATACCTTCTAAAGCATTTGATATACCCATAGATACCATAGCAGATTCATATTCTGCATGAGAATGGCAAGGCATATAAACAGTTTTACCATCAATAATGTGTGAGTGAACCTTTTCACAACCAATTTGAGTTGCTCGCTTCATAGCATCTTCTTCATTATCAAAAATATCATCTTGGAATTTTCTTTCAAAGGATTCTTCATCTTCAATAGCATGAGTAAAATCAGATTCAGCCGATAAAGGCTCGGACTGTAATCTTTCAATTAATTCTGCCTTTTTACCACTTACCTTTAAGCCCTTTGCCTTTAATTCAACCTTTAATTGCTTTACAGTCATTTTAGAGTAATCAATATCTTCTTCTTCCGCACTTAATTGATTACCAAACTCATAAGTAAAATCAATATATTCATCTTCCATTTCACCATCTTTGTTTTTAACTTGAATAATTTCATGGAATCTATCGTGTCCAAATCCTGTTGCATTACTGCCTTGGTCTAATGCCGCTTCAACCTCTTCATGCACTCTTTCAGTAATAGATTCATTATCTATCTTATCTTCATAAGGGTGTGGGTTAGGATTTGATTCCCATTCATAAGGAATTGAAGTTTCAACAATTACGCTACCTCTCCCATCAGCATTGAAGGATTCAGCCCCTAAAAAGAAATTAGGCACTAATTCTTCCGATTCATAAACCATAACTTCTTCTGGAGGAATGTATGCGATTTCAGCATCAAAAGATTCAACTCTTGTAGCATCTAATTGAGTAAGTAAATCTCTTGCATTAGTTTCAGATGCAAAAACTGAAATGTTGTGTTCTCTATGCTTTCCCTTTACTTGCCACTTGATTCCCTTAGCAGTATCTAATGAATTAACTTCTGATACTTCAAAATCAACCTTTGCTTTCAAAGGTCGGCAATATCCGTTGTAAATTACAGGCATATTTTTAACACTCCATTATTACTATTTAAGGGATTCACCACCATCCGGTTGCTTTTGGATAATCCATGTTGGTGCTTTGACCTACTGCATTACCAAACTCACCTAATCCCAATGTCGTCAATGTTTCAGCCCTTCTTTGTTGTGCATCTTCCGCTTCTTTAGCCTCTTGAGCATCTTGAGCCTCTTTTTCATCTTCTGCATTTCTAATAACGGTTTTGTAATATTCTGCTTGCTTTTGTGAAGAAAGACCTCTATTGACCTTCCCTACACTAAATCCTAACATACCTGCTCCAACCGCTAACATCATGGTTCTCCAAGGTTCTAAAAACATAGGAACGCCATCTTCACCCCTATTCTTAATTGAATCAAAAATCAAAGCACCTATCAATCCCATTCCAACTGAACCAGAAGCAGATGTTGAAAAATTATCAATTTCCTTAGCAATACCATTTTTTGTTGTGATTTCTGGATTATCCATTTCTTGTGAATCTTCTTCATGCTCGGCTTCACTAATTACAGACGATAATTCTTCACTTTGAAGAATCTTCTCACCAATCTTAGCCAAATCAATCATTTAAATCACCCAATTACTCTTCCACTTGAGTTTTGCCCAAGGCTACTAACAATAGTATCTAATTCATACCCGCCTTCTTGATTGTATGCAAGAGAATTCATAGATTGCTCACCATCAACCAATACTACCGAGCCATATAAATCTCTTACCTCGTTTCGTGTAGGTTCTGGTTCTTCGTGTTCTGCTTCCATTGATATGCCGTTCTTCATAAAATATTTATAAGCAATAGAGCCTATTAAACCAACAATCAGAAGCGATTTAAAATTAATTGTTCTCATATTATCACCTTTAGAGATACCTCTATATTTAAATAATGACGAATCTGTATATTAAAGATTTCGGTCAAGTTTCCTAATCTTTGAATATGGAATTAAGGTATGTATATAATTCTTCACCCTTTAATATCAAAGAAACACCAATTATCGTGGCTAAACCATACATATTATTTTTCCTTTTTTCATCTTTCATTTTAAGATTTTTTTCCGTTCCGGGTTTAAATTTAATTGTTGCTTCTGTATAAGTTTCAATTAAATCTTCATTAGGCATAGTATCAGTATCAAATAATTCCGAATCTAAAGGTAATAATTCATAATTAGGCATTCCTGTTTCGGGGTGTTCGTATTTAGTTAAAATACCTAATTCATCTTGGGAAGAAGCAGATGGAGTATTTGTAATTGACCTATCAATAATTGAACCCCATGCCTTTACCTTTTCCCATTTTACAGGTTTAGTTAAATCTTCTTCTAAGTTTGCCCACCTACCAAACTTAATTTCAGATTTTAAATTATCCATTGAGTTTTTTTCTGATTTACCTACTGTAATAGGAAACTCTAAAGGAATAGAAACAGTCATGTTTTTAATAATCTATTCTTGATATATAAAACCTATCATACAGGGGCTACATTCAAACCCATTGTCAAACCCATTAAAACTAATAAACCTATTGAAGAATATTTCATAACTTGTTGTTGAATCATTTTCTTAAACTCAAGAACAGGTTCTAATTGTATTTCAAGCCTATTCAACTTATCTTTTACAAATTGAACATCTGTTTGCAATTCAGTCATATCTTCTTTCTGATATTTGAAATCATTTTTTATATCTCGTAATGCTTCTCTAACATCTTGATTTCGTTCATCATATTCATTTCTAAAATTTTGAAATGTTTCCTTAAAAGAATCTTCTTCTGATAATTTTTGACTAATATTTTGTAAGTGATTGAGGATTTCACCAATAGTATTATCATCAGCCATACTGTATAATCTCCGCTTTTGTGATTTAAAGATTACGAATATATGTCCTCTAATGGCTTTCTAATTCCATAACTTACTGAAATATTATTTTTTAATTCTCTTACTGTATTCAAAGCCTCATTTAAAATGTCTTGAGTTACAATAGATTTCTTTTCAATAGAAATCATATATGAAACCATAATGACTTCTCTAAGATATGCTCCCGACATTCCTTCTGTTCCTTTAATAATCTTTTTCAAATCAATATTTTTAGATTCAACCTCTTCAAGATATTTTTCTAAAATATATTTTCTTAAATTGGAATCTGGGAGTCCAAATTCAATTCTTAAATCAAATCTTCCGGGTCTATCTGCGAGCGCAATGTCTAAGTTTTCGGGATAATTAGTAGTGGCGATAGTTATAACTCCATCATTACCACCGACACCACTTAAACAATTCAAAAACTCACCCAAAAGAGGGTGATTTCCCTTCTCCCTTCGGTCTAAACCTCCTAATGTATCTATATCTTCAATAACGACTAATGTTGGCGATAATTTTCTTGCTAAATCATAAATTTCTTTAATTTGACCCGTATGTTCAATTGTATCACTTGTAACATAAATTGCGGTGCAATCCACTACATTCATAATAGTTTCACAACAAAGTGTCTTACCTGTTCCGGGCGGTCCTGTAATTAAAACACCCCTACTTGTTGGTAATCTTCTCTTTTTATATTCATCAATATGTTCAATAAAACTAACGATATGCCTATCAATTAATCTTCTATTATCCTCACTAACAACAATACTTTCCCAATCTCTTTTACTTACATTAATAGGTTTCCATTTTGCATCAATCTTATTCTTCAACAAAGGACCTTCCGTAATAAAATAATCTTCAACATCACCCCAAATCTTTTTAAAACTTGTAGTTTGAGGATTAAAAAATACCTCTAATTCAATATTAAAGTCATCAGAAAATGGCGATAAATGCATAATAACCTTACCCCATTGAGGGTGTTCAGCAAAAATATAACCCTTTACCATTAAACTACTTTTCTCATATCCAAAATCAAAATCGTGATATGATGCAGGTATTTCAACTTGGTTTTTAAAATGAAAATCAGTTGTTCTAATTACATTATAATCTCTTTCTAATACCGAAAATAGACATTTTAACATAGCCCCTGCTTCGTGAGGGTTGATTGCATGAAATTGTGTTTCATACCGACTATCATCAAAAAAATTCTTCATTTCAGTATAAATTTTATTATCATTTTCTTGTTTTTTAATCATACAAGTATTGATAAAATTATAAATGTCATTAGCAGGTAATTCAATATCTCCAAACGAAGAAGAGATTAATATATTTTTCATAGGTTTATCCAATTCGCTCATACTATAAGTATCAACAACCACCTACTTAAAACATAGTAGTTTGTTATTTTAAAAGAAATCGTGGAACGGGGGCGGAATCTGAAAGTAGGTTAGACCGGCATCAGATTCCGTGTGCGCCCCCCGCCCAAATATATGTTGTTTTCCATACTATATAAAATTTCCCCTAATCAAAGGATATTTCTTAGCATTTTTTTGAAATCCATAACTCTTTTTTCAGTAACAGGTAGGCCATCATCCATAATTTTTTGAGCAATAATCGCATCTAAATCTGTGAACATTGTATATTTTACAAATACTGCTACGGCTTCACTCTTTCCTGCGACTCCTGCATCATCACCAACCACCCCATCAGTTGAAGTGTAAAATATATTCCAAGTTGAACCGGGCATAACATAAACGGGTGGATTCAATTCAAACGAGGGTAGCACTCCATTATTTCCTTGACAGTCGCAAGGCGCACCGGGAGGGTATGGGCTTGATTTTCCGGGTATTCCATAATTAGCCCTATCATCTGGATTTACAAAATAATCAGTATCATTAATTCTCAATTGAGCATAACTCCCTAAATGTGGACTACAAGCGATTTTTGTAATAACTACAAATTGATTAGCCCGAACATAGGGTGCGGTGCTAATAATCTTACCTTTTGGACCTGTAAATATGCTATAAGGTGTATATGCTTGCAAAGATTGTGTATAAAAAGCATTCCTTGAGTTTGATTCAATAACGGTATCATTAGATGCTGAATCGGTTAAATTATTCCATTCGTAATGAGTTGGTATTATTGCCATTTTAGACCCCCTGTTCTTCATCATCATAAGAGTATCCTTCTTGTTTCCTCTTCGTATCGGGCAAATATTCGTGTGCTTTAAACTCAACTTCATCTAAGACCATTTCAAAATCTTCGGCATTAGGGACTTCCATAGAGGTTCTATACCATTTGATATTATCGGGGGATACAGGAACACCCATTTCAACCAACTTTCGTGCTATTAGTGCATCCGAGCCACTATATAGAGTATATTTAATTAGAATTTCAAAATCTTCCTTTTCTAAACTTTCGGAATCATTAATATAAACACCATTAAATTGTGTAGTATTAGCAGGTTGTTGTAGTTGGGTTTGAGTAGTAGTAGTGGTAATAGTTACTGTGGTTGTTGTTTCACTTCTTGTAGGAGTGTCATCATACCCTACCCTTTCACTTGTTCCAAGAGATGAATCAGTAGCATTAGATGATACTGCTACAACTGATTGATTATCAAATGTTGTAGTCCCTAATGTAATAGAACCTCCTACAATCTCACCTCCTGCAAATGAAACTCTTTTAGATGTGCTATTTAAAGTTTCAACACCATAAACTCCCGGTGCAGGATAATTAATGTTTATCTGACATTCAGATGATTGTTCTGCGGGTCCTATTACACCTCCTTTAGTATTGGTAACTCCTATAACTTGATGTTGTCCATTTATTGCAGGTGCGCCACCTGCGGTTGAATTGTTAGAAAATCCAGACAAAGTAATATAATCGCCGGGTTGTAAATACATTCCAGATTTTACATTTAATAATAAGGTATTTGAAATCCCATCACCTGTCCATGAAACTCCTGCATTTTCACCTAATGAATCCACGACTCTATCAAACAAACCCTTGTAAATTCCCGTCATATCTGCTTTAACGGTAATTTGTCCAAATACAGGATTAACCCCTGTTGAAACATGGTATCTATCGTTTGCAGTAGTAGTATTAGGGTTAAATACTGTAAATTTAAAAGAAGGGCATGAAATCCCACTTATCGTTTCATTATTTGTTGCATGAAATAAATAAATATCTTTATTTGAATGACTCATAGCATCTAATTGAGATTCAGAAGGTAAAGAGGTGCTTGTAGTATGTATATTCCAACCTGCTCTTGTTAAAATGTTTTGAATTAAAGAAAGAATTTCAGCACTACTATCATAACCACAATTAGCAATAGTAGTCCCTGCACCACCTAATGAGGTAGCATAATTTGAAGCCATATTTCTTTTAGCAGGTGTTAGACCCGTTGTTGTTCCCCAATCCCAAATATCAAAGTCATCAATATAATATTTATTTCCTCCAAATTGAGTAGGGTCAAAGATAGAAAATGTCCTAATAACATAACCTCTTCCGGGTGAATATAGAGGGAATACACTTTGATTTGCTCCTTCTGTTAATATTCTTCCATCTCCTGCGACTGAACCATCAGACCACAATACATAACAGTCAGTAGGTAATGCAGAAGTGGCATTGGGGGGTTGTAAAATTTGTAGCCTTTTGCCTATATTTTGAGAAGTTGAATAAGTAATACCATCTAACCCTGCCGCATCTCCAACACCCGTTACAATAGTTTCTGCCTCAAACATCTGAAAGACACCCCCGGGATTTGATTTGGCGAGAATATAAATTCTTTTGTAATTTTCCCAAACTCCTGCCCCTACATGAAAAGGTGCGCCATCAGTCCATACATCTCCGCTTGATGGAGGAATCTCAAGATAATTCACACCTCCTGTAAATCTAATTCTAAATGGTAATTTATTTCCTGTTTGTTGCCCTATTACATTCCAAGAGCCGTGTATTTTAGTATTGGGACTTAAACACATGGCTCTTATGTCGTAATCTGCGTGGCTGAAAACCATTTGACCCGTAGGTATATTGGTAAATTGAAATGGAGTTATTGAACCGATAGGGCTTCCTAATCCGATTCCTTCCGTATTTCCAAAATATGATGGCATTTTTATTCCCTCCTTATTTATCAATCGCCAACTGTATCTGGAATTGTTGGTTTTGAATAACCTAAAGTTGTATCAAAGTTAGTATCATTGGAATTATATTCATGTTTATTTGAATATTTATCAACATCAACATCAACATCAACATCAACAGAAACTTCATTACCTAACGAACCACCCGAAAGTGATAATCCATTACCAAAGAAAGCCGTTCCCTTAAAAGTTTGACCGGGCAAAACATAAAGATTGTAGGGCATAGTAATATCTTGCAATCCTGCACCTGTATCTCTTTGTTTTGAATCAAATTGAGGGGGTAATGGCTCAATAGTTGAAAATATATCTGGAGAGGGGGGAAACGGTGATGCCGTTCCGGGCAATCCTTGATTTGGAGTCCCATCTGGATTGGTAAAATATTGAGAACCATTAACCTTGAATTGGAAATAGGCTCTCGGACCTGCTACACCACCATAGATTTTTTTACCCCTAAATGTAGGATTAATACTTCCAGAATGTCGTGTTGAATTATCACCACAAACATAGTATGAAGGAGTCATAGCGACTCTTTCAACAACCATGAAAGAATCAGCAGGAACGGTATTAGGTTTCCTTAACTTCGTTCCTTTATCATTGGTAAAAATATCTAAGGTTTTACCTGCATCATCTGTATTAACAGGCGTATTACCACCGGTTGTATCTGCCGCAGACCATTTGTATATCTGCGATGTAATAGCCATGTTTTTTAATTTAACACGCTACTATATAAAACTAATACCGAAGTATTTGGTTTTATGCAGACCCTTCAAGTAGGCTTCGCTTATACCAATCCACATTGCCCGGATTGACGCTAACACCCATCTCAAGGAGTTTGTTAGCGATAAGAGCATCTGGTCCATCGTAAAGAGTGTATTTAACGAATGCTTGTAGTTGTCCTTTACCTGCGCTTGGACCTGTTACGGTTGAAGTCCCTGCGGTAGTATTAACACCGACACCATTGTAGTAAGAAACTCTTACATCAAAGGTTTGTCCGGGTAGGACATATACAGTTGGGTATAGGTTGAAATTGCCTTGTGTAAAGGTGGTCTTAGGATATGGTGCGGCGGTGCCGGGAATACCATCGTTTCCAATACCATCTGGGTCAAGGAAGTAATCAGTTGTGTTGATTCTTACTTGAATGTAGGCTCTTGGACCTGAAATAACTCCACCAAGTCCACCATTTAGACCTCTATAATCTGCAATAGTTGTGCCTGTGGCCAAAACACCGTGAAATTCAGTTGGAGTTACGCCAATATCTTCAATCACAATGAATTGTGTAGCACTTGTGCTTGCAGGTTTAGTAATTTGTGTTCCAAATCCTCCAATAAAGATAGAGTAAGCACTACCTTCGTTTGTTCCAACAGTTGTTAGTGCCGTTCCTCTTCCTGCATCCCATTCATATACTTGACTTCGCATTGCCATATCAGACACCTCCGTTCTCAAGTAGGCTTCTCTTATACCAATCAACATTGTTTGGATTGACAGTTACGCCCATCTCAAGGAGTTTGTTAGCGATAAGAGCATCTGGTCCATCATATAGGGTGTATTTGATGAAACAAGCGACACCTGCACCGTTTTGGTGGAAAGTAATTTCCTCGTTTGCATCAAGAGCAATATCAGTTGCATCTTGCTCGGTTGAAATACCGAATACATTCGTTCCAACGCTATGAATGTTGTAGTATCCTGCATCTGGAGGGGTTGTTCCAGAAGAAGAAGAAACATAAATCTCCGTTCCTGCCGCCATTCCGTGTGCGGTGGAAGTAAATTCATTAGCAGTTGAAGCGTTAGAAGTTACTGTTGTAATTCCTGTGGTTGTGCTGGCTTCAACACCATTTGCAGTATCAAGAGCAATCTTTACATCAAAGGTTTGACCCGGAAGGACATAAATGCTTGGATAAAGCGAAAACGAGTTATGAACCGCAGTATTTTCTCCATCAGTAATAGATGTAGGTGCGATAGTAGCCGCACCCGGCATTCTTGCACCTCTTGGATAAGGGGAAGCAAGACCCGAAACACCCGCAAAAGTCCCATCAGTATAGGTAATTTGCGTATCTGGGGTTTGGAAGTAATCAGTTGTGTTAATAGTTACTTGTAGTGATGCTCCAAGATGAGGGCTTACTGCTAAGTCCTCAATCACAATAAATTGTGTAGCATTCGTGTTTGCAGGTTTTGTGATATTGTTTCCAATACCGCCTGTGAAAACGGAATACTGCTTGTTTGCTCCAACGAAAGCACCGAATCTTCCTGCCTTTCTTCGTGTGTTTGAAGTGTTAGAAGCGGTATCAACGATATTAGACCACTCATACACTTGACTTCTCATTGCCATTCTTTTCAACTCCTAAAGGATTATTGTCCAGAAAGTAGGCTTCGCTTATACCAATCCACATTGCCCGGATTAACGCTAACACCCATCTCAAGGAGTTTGTTAGCGATAAGAGCATCTGGTCCATCGTAAAGAGTGTATTTAACGAATGCTTGCAATTCGCCCTTTGCAACTGTGCCTGTTAATGCATCCGAGTTGTAAATAGTTACACCTACATCAAAGGTTTGTCCGGGTAGGACATACACATCTGGGTAAAGATTGAAGTTTCCTTGGAAGAAGGTGGACTTCGGGTATGGTGCGGCGGTGCCGGGAACACCATCACTTCCAATGCCGTCTGGGTCAAGGAAGTAATCAGTTGTGTTGATAGTTACTTGAAGATATGCTCTTGGTCCTGCAACTTCATCACCCGAACCGAGAATTAGACCTCTATAAGAGGTAATTCCTCCGTGTGAAAGGTATTCAGATGGTGTAACACCAACATCTTCAATCACAATAAACTGCGTAGCAGAAGTTTCTGCCGGCTTTGTGATGTTATTTCCTGCTCCACCGATAAAGATAGAGGTTTTTGTTCCTACAAGGGCTGATGCGGTAGCACCTGCACAATCCCATTCATATACTTGACTTCTCATTGCCATATTATTCATCTCCTAATTTTTTTTCTCCATTAGATGTTTGAAATCCTCTCGGATTAAGCCATTCCTCCTTCAAGTAGGCTTCTCTTATACCAATCAACATTGTTTGGATTGACGGTAATGCCCATCTCCAACAACTTGTTAGCAATTAGAGCGTCTGGACCATCGTAAAGTGTGTATTTAACAAAGCAAGCAACTGCATCAGTATCCGCAACGCCTACACCACTTCTGTAAAGCACATCAAAAGTTTGTCCGGGTAGGACATAGATGCTTGGGTAAAGTGTAAAACTTGGAAGAACCGAAGTTGAAACATCGGTTGTGTTTCCTGTTGCTCCTGCCTTTGGAAGAGGTGCGCCTCTTGGGTAAGGGGAAGCCAGACCCGGAACACCTGCTTGGTCAGTTACATCGGGGTTTTGGAAGTAATCGGTAGTGTTGATTCTAACTTGAACCGCACCTTCTAATTGTGGGGAACAAGCAACATCTTCAATAACGATAAACTGTGTTGCGGTTGTTTCTGCGGGCTTTGTAATGTTATTACCCTTGCCACCAATAAAAATTGATAGGTCGGTGTCTGCCGTAATTGCAAGCGAAGCATCACTACCACTTGCCCTTCCTCTTGCGGAATTGCCCGCAATACTGCTCCATTCATATACTTGACTTCTCATTGCCATAATTTTTCATCTCCATTTTTCTTATTAAACTCCAAAGAGTTAATTATATATTTCTATTTTATACTACTTAAAGGTTTAGTATGTTATCTAAAATTCGTATGTATTTTCATCGGGATTATTTCTTCTCCGCCTCCAATTGAGATACCCTCTTCCATAGCCATAATAGCCTTGCTCCCTTATCCCCGCCTCATCATCATTATCATCATCATCCCCTTCAACAATTAATTCATCATCTGGGTGAGGCTGAATAGGCATTTCCACTTCCCTTTTTGATGGAGGCTCATCTTGTTTCGTTTCAGTTGAATCGGATTTTCCGTAATCCTCTTGAGTCATTACATCTAAAGTAGGATTTACATACCAATTAATGAAACCTGTGGGTTTTCTTCCCAACACATTAATAACAGTTGTATTAGGGTAAAAAATATTTGTCCAATCTTTACCCCAACCACCTCCATTTATCCTACCAATTTCAAGCGATTTTCTTAAACTATATTTAAATCTATCATCTTTATCAAATACAAAATTATTTTCATCAATAGAGCCATCAAGCACTAATGTATTTCTAAATTGGTTGTAGTTAATAGGATTTGTTTCTCGGCCATCAGAATTAGTAAAATATATTTCCTTGTCCCAATACGAATCAAACACAGGAATATTTAAAATTGAATTATCTTCACCAATTGCCCGACTGAATACTTTATCTCCCTTTGTATCAGAAGGATAATTAGGATGCAAATTAACCATTTCTAATAATTTATAGTGTGTGTGGTCTGGCTTTAAAAAATTTCTATTGAAAGTGTAAGCCTTAGATGTATTAAATACTGAATCATCATCATTGAATATAAATGCATTATTTCTTCCTCCTTCGTGTGATAATAGCAAACCAAGATATTTCAATAACTCGGTATTATCTATTTCTGTTTTCTCGGTCAAATATTCATTTCCTATAACTAAAAGAGGTTCAGAATAAATCCTTTCGTCTAAATCACCCCAAGGAATTTGCCCCATTAGTTTATTACCTGCCTGTTGAAAGGTGGTAGTGTATTGGCTATGAGGGGCTAATTTTCCCCACGCTTGAAGGGCATTAGGACAATATCTAATTAAATCATATTGAGATGCTTCAATTTCTTGATGTTTTAATTTTAATATAATTTCGGGATTCGTGTTGTATGTTTTATCATCATCTTCTGCATTCTGTTCCCTCCGAACAGCCCTTGTCTTTGTTCGTGTGAATTTAGGCCATTCACCCCAACCGTCTGACTTTGACTTAGGTTTTATCTCATACCCTGCCCACCGCCAATCCTTTTCACCATCAATAGGGGCGACATTCCCTGCATTATAATGTAGGCTTTCTTCACTCCAAGAGTAAATTCTTACTCTTCCATCTGGTTGTGGAACGGCAAGAACGGGCTTTTGATTTCTTTTTCCTATTAATTCAAAAAGAGAAATTAATTGAGTCGTGATATGTCGCCAATATTTTCTTTTGTTTGATAAAATATCTTGAGGATAATATTCTGGCCTATCTCTTATAGCCCCAAAAAAGGTATCATCATAAATCTCGGTCAAGTTTCCACCTTCCTGCGTATATTTATCATAAGGATTTTCACCCATTATCCTTCCGTTGGTATCTAATTGATTTTTAAAATCATGCAATTGTTCAAATCCAAAGATTATTTCATAATTACTGTATTCAAAAGGTTTATGGGGAAATGTAAGTGGTGAAACCTTCCAAGCGTAATCAAAGAATTCAAAATTACCATGCCCTATTGAGGTATCATATTGTAAGTATCCATACTTTGATTGATTTTCGTGCCTTTTAATTTCATTATCAAAGGTTTTTACTTGATAACCTTCTTTAGCGAGATAAAGGTCTAATAAATCTTGCATTAATAGATTAAATGATTTGGCTTTTGCACCAAAAGATTTCATAGATAACATTTCATAAGAATAAGTAATAAGGGCTAAGGCTGAAATAGGAGGAAATAAAACTGAAAAAACAGATAATTTAATAATAGAAAATACAAGATTAACAAAAGAATGTATTGGTTCTGGTGCTTTATTGATTACTTTAGCAAACTCATCCCAACCATCACTCCAATCAATATGCCCATTTTCACTTGACCATTTTGTAAATGTAAGTTTTATATAATTCTCAAGTAAATCACCCCATCCATCAGATTCTTCACCCATCATCAGCCAAGAATTAGCCATATCAATGCTAAATTGCTTGTGAATGTCTGCTAAGATTTCAAGAATTAAATTACACACTAATTGTGATTGTTCTTCGTAAATTGTGCAAACTTCAAGATAATCTAATAATGTTTGATTATCAATATCAGAATAGGTGTCGGGAATTTCGTATTTTAAATCTATTCTTTCAATTCTATCCCAACTTTCTTTAATTGAATTACCTATTTCCATATAACCATTAACAGGCAATATATTGTTTTTTGTTCTTTTATAATCTGAATCAACCATGCCTCTAATATATCTTTTCAGATAATAAGATGCATCAGTATATGAGTCATTAGTTATTATATTTTGATTTCGGTGATTATAATGTAAAATATAATTCCTTAAAAAAGATTCAGAAACTTGATGCTTAAAAGTAATGTTTCCTTTATCGTCTGCATTCTTCCAATCAATTAAAGGTCTTGAATAACCTCTTTCATCAGAAGAAAACATAATAGAAGATGATTAGAACGACTATATAAAGATAAAGTATAGATAGTTGTTTAAAGTTAATTGAGTCCTTATCGGAAGAATATATAAAATAAATTCAACCTATAAATATCTTAAAAGATACACCCTGCGAGGGGTAATGTCTTATCTTATTCGGTTTGGTATCCTAAGAGAAACTATTCGCTTCACTCAAAATCTTCTGCCCAGAATTCTTCTGCGCCGCCTTGCCAATCTTCCATGTAGTCGCCTTCGTGAGCGTTGAAAACGCCACCAAATTCTCCAACTTCTCTTTGAAGGTCAAGAATATCAAGCCTACTTGAAAGCATAGATACACCAATAGCCGCAGTTGCGATACCCATGATACTTAGTGGAGTTACAGTCATACCCATAACACCAAATAGTTTCTTGTTCATCCAACTTTGTCTAACACCTGCGAATCCTGCGGTCAAAGCACCCACTACAATTAGTGAGCCACTTACCAATGCCTTTCTGTAATCAATCATCATATTTTTCATCTCCTAATTATTGCCCCACAACATTTCCCATGCCTTCTGTGCTGAAATTAACACCTAATGAGGTGCTTCGTGGGGAGTGTCTAACATCTTCGGCATACCATTCATCAACGCCATGTCCCTTAGAGGCGTTTAGGTGTCCAAGATTTGTATATGAATTCCAAGGGTCATCAACAGGCGTTGCTCCACTTACCCAATCTGGGGTAGGCTCATCAGAAGTTGGGTCTGGAATCTCCATCATTGGACCTCCATTGTTATATGTTTCTGCGTGTCCGACAACATATCCGTCATCTTCTTGACCGACAACATATCCTTCTGCGTTGTGTCCGACAACATATCCGTCATCTTCTTGACCAACAACCAATCCTTCTGCTCCAAGTCCGAAAGTGGGTGCGCCAAAAGCAGACAAGAGCCTTCCAAGACCCATACCCGCTACAACAACACCAGAAACTTGAGTCATACTTCTAAGGACAGGATTTGCAACTCTTCCTGTTAGTCCATAGCCATAAAGACCTGCACCAATAAGGAATTCACCTGCGGCTCCAACCTTATCAAGAATTGCATTACTAAAAGTTAATTTGGTAGCAACATAGCCACCAACAACACTTCCAACTACAATACCTGCAATACCACCGTAAAAGGTAGGTAGTCTTGCAACATCAATTGCAGTATCTCCAAAATCGCTTACTTCATCAACTACTCCAAACATTTTTAATCACCTCAAAATCCATATTCCTGTGGGAAACAACAATCGTAAAGAATGTATGCGCCACTAACCGATGCTACTACACCCAATGCACCCAAAGGAGTTACACTACCAACTACCGGAAGGTTAAAGAGTTTCATAGAACCGAATCCGTCTTTACCAAAGAAAGGAATTATATTAAATTGGTGGACACCAATTAGGAACATTGTCGCTCCGACTAAGATTTTATTATCAAGCATATTCATCATTTTTTTCACCTGTTATTATTAGTTTTTACCTTACGACTATATAAAGATATTGTTTCAAAACTTCCTCCTTTGAAGTAAGGAAACTCCATTAAGATTCATCGGGGCGGCATTGGCTTGTCCGATGGGGTTGCCGAAAGGATAATTAATTTTATTACCTAAGCCATCAACCTTAGATTGTTTCAAGGTTGGAGGGGTTGAAACTTCTGCATGATGAACCCCATTAGCCCAAGGAATTACTTTATCATTAGGCTTAGAAACATTAGGCATTGAATTAGCATTACCTAATTTAACACCCATGAGTTGTTCTGCCGACTTAACATCTTGATGATAGGCGTGTAATTCAAAGTTTTGACCGTAGTTAGAGGAAACGGAATGCATAGCACTATCCATAGGACCTCTCTTGAGCGCATTTTTGATTGCTAAATCAAGATTCATATTTTTAATAATCTAATTCTGATATATAAAGATTACTTGTTTGAAGTTAAGCAAGAGATTTTAACTTTCCTGTTTTTACTTGAATTAATCTTCTCGTCAATTTTGTAAAATCATTAACTTCACCTATGAAATAAGTATCTTTTAAATCACAATCAGCAATAAATCCCCAAGCAATATCGTTTTTCCAAAGTTTAGATAAATTAATAATTTCAGCCAATGAAGGATTCCCAAAACTTTGAGATATTTTATTCATTGTTTGAATTAATTCGCAATTTTGAAAAACCATATAATTTATTGCATAGATATTAGGAAAATCTCTTTTTTTATCTAATGTATCATTGGAAAATAAAACACAATACTTTGTTTTCAAATTACCTGCGATACCATCTAAACCCATAAAGTCAGACCGACTCATCCATTCACCACTATATTTAACAATGGGGGAATTAGGAGGTAAAATATTCTTAGTATATTCTGAATTCATAATATCACCTAAAATGAATCAAAATAATCAGTCATATACCATTTTTCTTCATCCCATAAAGAAATTAAATCCTTTAATTCCGACATAGTATTAATAACTCTATTTATTACAAACCTTTCGCCCATTTGATATTTGTCTGAAAAAGATTTATTTTTTTGAGTAACTATTTTGTTAGCGATATTATTTGGATTTTCCACTTGCATCATAGTTGGGGCTTCACCTAAATAATAAATCTTACTTATAATTATATCATCATCAATGTAATTACAAACGGTGGCATAAACTCCATAAGTGGTGGGTTGAGGGTTTAAGGTATCATTCATAAATATAAATAAAACTGATAAACAATCTCCCTTCTTAACTGATTTATACCTTTCTATGTGTTCATTATCTATTGAACAATAAATATATTCTGAACACCAACCTCCAAATTCTTTAAACAAGAATTCACTATAACAGTTAGGGTAATCATCAATCAAACCAATATTATTAAGTATGTTCTTCATTTTAAACACCTTACTTAGATTCAGTATTAATTAATCTTTCAGCCACATCGTTTAATAATTCTTCTAAATCAGAAGCACTACTTGTAAGCATAACTGCATTTGTTTTCTTTTTTGCACTCCATTTTCTAATTTTATCCATTTCCTCGTTTTGTATTGTTTGTATCAAATTTGAAAAATAAGGTAAATTCCCTTCTTGATAAATTGTAGTATAATCATTGTGAGTTAAAAAACCATGCCTATAAAATGATTCTCCATCAATGTATAATACTGCACCTTGAATTGTAAGTTTAAATGAAACTAAATGATAACCCATGTTTGAAGGAGTTTTATCCGTGATAAGTGGTGAGAAAAAATAAATTTCTGTTTTTTTGTATTGCATTTGGGTTCGGGCTTGAGGGTCGCCCATTTTAATTTTATAATCTAAGTAAATATTATAATCATCTTTACCCTGCCAAGTTTCTGGAAAGTTAAGAGGGTCATACACTAAAGGTGTATTATCTGGAATGATAAATCTTTGAGCCAATAATATCAACCCCTATTCCTCAATAGAATGGGGATAATTGAAGCAACTATACCTGCACCTGCAAGATAATACATATTTTTATCAGTTGTTTGTTTAGAAGAAACAAACGATTCAGCATTCTTCAAAGTTTCAACTACCTTTTTAATACCATCAGTATCTTCTGGCATTTTTGCAACGATTTTAGAAATAGGCATTCTTTCAATTATGTGTCTTGTTTCAACTAATTCAGTATTATTGTAATTATCTAAACTACAAACTGCCGCCCCAATTGAAACCTGCCAAGGTCGGTGTGAATATCCTTCTCTTTTTAATTTAGCAATAATTCTGGCTAAACTTCTTTGACCCATCTCATCTCCAAACAACCATTCTTCATAATCAGATAAGTCCATGTTTGCAATTTGAGATAAGGTTTTTGATTTTGCATCATCTTTCGCAACAGATACCTTGTGTTGTTCTGTTTCAGTAAAACAAGTAAAACAAACACCTGTTTTTTTGTGGCAACCTTTATCTCTTAAATTAGAAATGACACAACTACATTTTGAACAATTTTTTGGAACCATATCTTCTGCCGATTGAATTAGTTTTTCCTGTTTCTCATTAAAATCTTCAAGAGCCTTCATAAAAGCCTCTTCTGCCCGTTTCTTATGATTAACATTTGAATTAGTTTTCTCAACCATTTCAATTGTTTTTCTTTGAACCTTTCGGGTATCTCTTTCAACACCTCTAACTTCGGGCTTCTTTGAACCAGAATAAGGAGTTACAACGATTTCATCAGAATCATTCTCTTGAGCAGATTCATCAGCAAGATTATCCATACATTAATACTTTCTGTGCCGATATATAAATCTTTGCCATTCAACTTTGTTGAAACATATTATATTTCACCTTATTATATGGTGCTTTTATAATCATCTTTCCATTTCTTTTAGGTTCAGCCCATGCACTAATAATCTGCGCCCTTCGTGAAACAACATAATAAAAAGAAAAATTATCATCAGATTTCGTATCAACAATTACAACATTCTTAACATATTGTGAATCTTTAGGGGTGTCAAATGAAATGACTGATTCCCAATCCCCTCCAAAAAGGATAAATGACTGAACATCAAACTTAGGAATCCTCTTATCGGTTTTAGTGCAATACAGGTCTTGTTTAATGCCTCTTGAGATTAGTTTAGTTTTATGGTCGTATGATACTTCGTGAGGATAACCTGCTTGAATCTTGAATGTATCGGTTGCTTTGAATGGCTTTGATTTTTTACACATATCTAAAACTTGAACCTTGAATGTAGCATAACTTTCTGAAAACCATTCGGGAATAAATATTGATTTATGATATGAATGAGTTGTTTTCAAGTCATCCAATAACCCATTATCAATTAACACATCACCGATGGTATAATTGCTCATAAGAACAATATCTTATCTTTACCTATTTAACAACTTTGCTCCTGCAATTGCAGAAACACCGACTACAATGAATGATGCAAATAATTTACCCATAGGGAAAGGAGATATTTCTTGAACGAAATCAACTACATCTTGTTCATCTTGTTTAATAGAATATACAATATTCTGATGTGGTCTTTTCTTATTATAGGGTCTAATATGCATATCAACATATCTTTCTGCTTGATTCCTACTTGTAAATGGAAGTTGAACCATTTTACCATATCTCATAGGGTCGCTAAATGTTAAAACAAATAAGTCATCACTTTGGGCTTCAAAAGTTTCTGCTTCAACTCCTTCTGCATTCATATCTTCCATTAAAGCCTTATCTAATTGATATAAATATTTCTTGGGAGCGTTTTTAATAGTTTTTTCAACTTCATCAAACAATATGTCCATATCATTATATCTATCTTCATATTCATAGCCAATACCTAAATATTTTGCTACTTCAATCAATAAATCATTATCACCTGCATCAACTAATTGTTCAACAATTTTATATGCAATTTCATCATCTTCTGCATCTCTAAATCCTTTAGGTTCTTCTTCATCTTCAAAATCCCCTCCTTTTGCATAAGGATTCCAAGTTGAATCATCTAAAGTCCATTTGTATTTATCATAGAATTTTTGACCCCAAGAAGGCCATTCTCTTCTTTTTGATTTAAAAATCCTTCTCCAAGCATTATTAAAATCGGAGTTTTCATCACTATTTCTTAATGCCTCTCTATCGTTTCCAAAATCCCATTCTGCAAGTTGTTCAAAATCATAAAAACCCACATGAGTTTCGGGGTCAATTACTAAATCATCATCATCTGCAAAAGGGTGGTTTTTTGCAACCGTAGCATCATCTAATAAAAATTCATCATCATATGTAAGGTTGATTAAAACTCTTGCATCTTCATCATCAGAAGGATAATTATTTGAAACAAAGTCCTTAAATTCCTTATTGGTCATTCTATCAATAATTGGAAAATTATCTTCTGCTTCCAAAGCCATTTCATCTCCGCAACCACAAGAATGTTCTGCGGAAAATGATTCTGCATCCCATTTCTCCCCTTCTGCATCCTCATAACATCTTTCACACCAATAATCCGAGCCACCACCCAATGTTGAAGAGGGAAGATATTTGGTTTTTTTACCTTCCTCACCACACCAAGAGCAATTATCCAAGCCATATTCCTTAAACATCTCATCAGTCCATTGAGGATTCTTACTCAAATCTTTTACAGCCTCAATAACCGCTAAGTCCATCCCGTCATAATACTCCTTGTCCTCACCAAAGAAAGTTGCATAAAACCCTTCAACAGCCATTGGATTGTTTAGGTTTTGTTGAACCATCTCCCAAATCCTCATGCTTTTATCCGCATGACTAATTTCGGCATTGGAGGATTCAGCCTCAAATCCCGCTTCCACCAATTTAGTATTTGAAGCAATAATCGGCATCCTTTCCACTTCATAAAAATTTACTTCATTGATACCTATTTCTTTTAGAGATTTTTCAAATACTTCTTTATATTTGGAATATATAAAGGTAGTAACAGGATTACTATTAGTTTTAATATAGGTTAATCCTTTGTGTTTTTTAGGAATCGGGGAAATATGGTATCCTAATTTTTTAAATACTTGTCTAAGAGAATGTCCAACACTCCCTCTTGACATTCCCTTGTTTGGAATTTCAACTAATAATTCATCACCTAATGTTATTGGGATTGGCGAGGAATCTCCTTCTGCATCATACTTTCTTCTTCCTCCGCAATCAGCACAAAAGATTTCGGATTCAGCACCCATCTGCTTGTAATAAGAAATATCATTATCTTTATATAATTGTTTTAATTCTTTTAAATCATCAGAATCCAACATATCTAAAATGTGTATGTAATCAATTTGGTCAAGGTATTTAGAACAAGCCTTTGCATAATCTTTTTTATCATGGTAATCTAAATCGTATTCATCACATACTTCTTTGATATGCGCTTCATCAATCTCATCTAAATACAATTTCTTGGCTTTGTTTTCTAACTCACTCATTCTATCATTAGATTCTGCATCTTTAAAATCAAGCATCATTCGGTGAGTTTGTTTGAGATTTTTAATATCTTTTTCAAGGCTATCTTCAATTTCGTCAAAATCAGATTTACTAAACTCAATATATTCAGCACCCATAACATCTTCTGCCCCTTCCACGAAAATAGGATTTATTTGGTTTAGTGTATCTGCTTGGAATGTTTCTGCACTCTTTGAATCATCTTGTTGTTGTTTAAGATAATCCTTAATCTCTTGCTTTTTTGAATCTCTTGAAACGACAATAGTATCAACTGAATGTCTTGGACCTCTCATGTTTTTATATCTTCTTGCAGATTCTCCGATTTGGAAAACTCTTTTCTTTAATTTACCCATAGGTTGTTGCTCACCCTCAACAATAAGGAATCCTTCTGCATCATCATATTTGATAGCAATAGGTTTGAATCCGTGATTATCTTCATTGTTCAATTCAAAAAAATAAGAACATCGTTTCATATCGGAATCCTCTTTTTTGGAATCCCCTTTTACAACTGTGAAATCACTATATAGTTTAGTTTTAGTATCGTAAGAATCTGGGTCATAAACCCAAAAATCATTACTGCTAATCAATACTGCATGGAATTTTTTCAAACCCATCTCAAACTCTCCTTAGAATAGAATCATTACTACCACTAATTGCAATTGCCTTTACTTGCATATCAGAAATCCTTTCAATGTGGTGGGTAGTCATCCATTCTGAAAGAGTAAGGGTTCTAAATCCATCAGTATAAGAATCATTTACATCTGGAGGAAGGGTATCTTGATTGTTTTTGTTTTCAATAGATAGCCTTGCTAAATCTCCCTTTCTATTAATAGCACCTTTTACCTCATCTAATTCTAAATCGGCATCTTGAACCTTAGAAGGAGTGTGAGTGTTCATCAGTTTAGGAGATTCTTGACCAATGGAATCGTGTTTCAAAAACATGGAGTTTTCTCTTTGCATCATTTTTTGAAGTGAAAACGGAAGTGAAAGGTCGTAATTAAAAGGACTTACTTTATAGGTTTTAACATCTGAAACTCCGGGTCCGAATGCTCCATCATTTACGACAGGCGATTGAACCGATTGATTTAAAAAATCTGCTCCTTCTTGAGCAGGTAATCTTCGGTTTGAAGCAACAGTAGGAATAATATCCACCGTCATACCTGTTCTTTCAACATCAATAATCTCTAAATCAGAAGGTCTAAAATCACCCGCTACATCAATTGTTCCCTCTTCAACAACAGGAGTTTCTGGTTCTTTATTTGTGAATTTTGAGATTAATTTTGAAAAAAGAGTTGGTTCTTCTTCTTCAAGATGTTCTGCTGAAAAAGAAACTCTATTGGAATAAAGATACTTAGCAACCATTCCTACACCAAATAGTGCAATAATTGGAGTTGGATTTAATCTTCTTGCCATATTTTTAATTTTAGCAAACAGATATATAAAGATTACTAAATCTAATCTTCTTTGTATTGTCGGGATTCTCCTTTAGGAACATACCTTCTTCCTGCGTAAAATCCGATTGAACCAACCAATGCAAGCGTTCCCAAAGCCATATAATTGTTAGAAACAAAAGAAATCAAATCCTCAAAAAATCCTCCTGCAAAGTTTTTGAAATACTCATTTCCAGATTGGGCTTCAAAAGATTCAGCAGGTTCAGCAGGTTCAGCCATGTCGGGTTCTTCAATAGGTTCTGAAACATCGGGTTCATCATTAACTTCCGATGGTTCTGGTTCTGGCCTTTTAATGCCTAATTTTTCCAAAGTTAATTCTCCAACTCCAAATTCAATAGGCTCAAGTTTCATTCTAAATTACCCCCCTTCCTTTGATTTCTTCTCATTAGAATGCCCAATACAAACAATCCGAGCATGGAAACTCCGTAAGTTTTCATGTCTAATTTATCCGAAGGATATATTTTACTCCAATCAATATCGGGTCGTGAACATCGGGAGCAAAGATGTGATAATCCTTTAACTGTTTTAATGTTCCTCATTTCATCACTATATCCTTTTCTATCACACATTTCACACACAACTTGTTGCCAATCTTCGGCTTCATATTGTTGCAAACCTCCTTTAATTGTGCCACCTTCTTCAAACAAGAAATAAGTCCCATCCCATTCTCGGTTTAAAATCATTTCAATATCTGAAACTTTAATACCCATAGGGTCAATAATGCTAATAACTCTATCCTTAGAGCCTAATTCTTGTCTAACTACGCCATCATGCCCATATCTAATTTTCGCCATTTGCCCGACATAGAAAAGAACAGTATCTCTAAACACTTCAACTCGCTTAGGCCATTCACCATCCACTTCAATAAATTGTTCAGAAAGATTTTCAGCACCGAACATCTCTTCCATCATTTCATCATAAAGGTCTGGGTCTGTATCTTGAAGAGATTTCATAAACTCAAGAACATTTTTCCTATCCATAGGCTTTTCTCTAATCTCAACATTAGTGGGCTTTTTGGCTCTTTTAGCCTTCTTTAATTCATCGTTCCATCTCGCACCGATTCCCAACACCAAGTCCTTTTTATTCCAACCTTTCCAATAAGAGTGTTTTCCAAGACCTCTCATAACATCTTTCAATTTCGCAACAGACATAACTTGAGCAACGCCATCGGAACAAAGTGAGGGTTGAGGCTCTCCACCTGCAACTTTAGGAGGTCTTTCATTGTGGACTGAATTATATTGGGCAAAACCCGCATATCCTTTTACTTGTGGAATGCCCTGTTGTTCATCCCAATTAATTTGTGAAATGTGAAACGCTTCAACACCACCCCTCCGTTTTTCAGAATTTATATATCCTCTATAATGTGGACTTATAACTTGAACCTGTCTTGGCTCACCTTCATAATTAACCGTTACAGTTTGTCCATAAGTGTATCCTTGTTGCAAAATTACATAATCTCTATTGCAATTTTCACATTGAATTACGGTTGAAACACAAATTCCTTCACCATGTTTCGCTCTTGCTTCTTCTTCTGATACAAAGGAATTTCCACCCCATCTTATCATTTGACCACAATGTTCACATTCTTCTTCGGTTAATGGAGAACATTCACCTGCTTGATGTTCTTCATGCGTATGTCGTGAAATTTTCATTCCATTACCATATTGATTTCTCAACCATTGAGATGCGGCTGATTCTTCGTCATCTAATTGAGGATAATAATAAGTATTACAATTATTACATTGAACGGAAGGACCCAAATTCATAATAAGATTTAATTTTGTTTGTTGATTCATATTACCTGCAACATTTCTATATCTTGCCATATTAGGGGCAATCCAATTACCTTCATCATCATAAAATTGAGGATAATTTTGCCGATTGTATCTCCGCATATTATCTTGATAAACTCCTGTTACTGATGCCATCTCTTCTTCTGCACCTTCAATGGTGTATATGTATTGATTATTATATGCCCCTTCTAAGCCTTCTAATTTTGTTCCACAATCTGCACAAGTAACTCCGTGAAAAATAGGGTATGTATTTGTAATTCTTGGAGGTCGCCTAATATTTCCATAATTTTGATTTTGATATTGTTCGGTTTCTGGATATTGTAATCCTAACGAATTATAATGAACATCTAAATTTGCAATTTTTTCTTCTGCCCACTCTTGAAAGTGTTCTGGGTTAAAGGTGTATTCAAAATTGTGATAGCCTCTTGCATTACAGGCTTGAATGGCTTGTGCTTGTTGTTCTTCCAAGTCAAAAGATTCAACATCTTCTTCCTCTTCTGCTTTTTTACAACCACAAGTATTGCACACCTATATCACTTACTCCGTTGGTTCAGTAGTATTATTTCCTGTTTCTGCAAATGTTTTCGTCATTTTGTTTAGTATGAAAGCCAAACCACCTACAAGCCCTACGCCAACAAGACCTTGAAGCCAATTAGGGATTCTTTCATAATCATCATAATGTTCCATTAATTCAACCCATTGTCCGTTATCATCGTAATAACCCGGATGCCGACCAACATAAACTCCTTGTTCCTCCATCTGCTCTCTTAAAGCCCGATTACTTCTAATCATATCCATAGCGGCTCGTTCTGGATTGTAAATATCTCGGTCATCAATTTCATATTCCTTTTCTGGGAAGGATACATTGTCCGACATTGCCTCATCAAATGAATCGTAAGGTGCATTATCAAAATCAGCATCAAAAGATTCTGCTCCTTTAATCATCCTTGAATGTTTTGCATTTGCCTCATAGGTTACTTCTTCAACCTTTTTACCCCCTCTTGGACCTACAATGGTATGTTGAACAGTAATGATTGGCCTTCCTAAATCACCATATGAACCTCCCTCTTCATCACTTTCTTCCCACCGTATTAATTTAGGCATTGGATTTGATTCTGCATCAAAAGATTCTGCCATATACAAAGCATCTGGATTAACACCACTAACTGTAAGAACCTTATCTTTTGAAGTATAATAAGAATACCTTTCTCCGTAATCACCCCTACTTCCTTCTAAAGCCTCACTCATCTCGTTAAGTAAATTAAACAAATCGGATAGTGGAGTATTAGGAGAATTAATTTTTGCTCTAATTTCTGCTTCCTTTTCATCATATTCATCTGGCATAATATACAAGGTTTCTATATACTCATCAATTTCATCTCCAGAAACCAAATCAGTTAAATATTCTTTGACCTTACCCCTCAATTCTTCTTGAGATTGAGAAATGTGCATTTCAAAATATTCCTCTCCATCATAGTTTCCATATTGATTATCAATTGCATTTTCTTTCATTAAAATATGAAGTTTATTATCATTCTCGGCTTCAAAAGATTCCGCCTTTTTACAACCACAGGTATTGCACATTTAAATCCCCTCAAGCCGTAGTATTAGAATCTGTATCTGTTGCGCCTGTTTCATTGGTTGCATCTTCATCTTCATCATCAGCAGGAGGTTCTTCACTTGGCTTGATAAACTTTTGATAAACTGCAACAGCACCTAATCCAAGTAGTGCAATATTTCCAAAGAAAAATCCAATATCAAAAACAGTATCTATTTTAACCATATTTAAACACCTTCCTCACTATTAAAAACTTTATCAAGTATTGGCTCTTTTATAGCAAAATAAGCCGCTAATGGTAGCACTATAAACATTAATCCGTTTTTAACAGATAATATATCTTCTGACCTGTATTCTCTTGCATAATCATATCCGCCTTCGGCCATAAATCTTTTAGCCTCCGTAGTCATTTTTCCCTTCTGGAATAAACCTTCTCCCTTAGAACCCCATAGGATTGAACCTGCGGGGCTTAATACTACTGAATTGCCTTGTTTTTCTGAAACTTCCATAGCCTTTTGAACCGCAGGTTGATAAGTTTTAAAATTACCATTACCTTTCAAATGTCCATTCTTAGTTTCGTGTCCTACATAAAATTTCGGGTGTGTTCTTGACATATTTTTTTCACCTATTTCTTCTTTTCATTTCTGTTACGCCATCGGTGTGAACCAATTTGTAATTACCTGTTGAGCCTTTAATAATTAATCCATTATCATCTTCTGCTTCCTTTGATTCCTTAGAGCCACAACCGCAATTTTCAGCATTGAGTGTGCCTCTATCCTCTCTTCCCATCTTCATACCTAACATGAAAGCACCTCCAATTGCACCTGCTAATAAAAAGGTAGGGACCATAATTACCATTGATAAAGATTTAAGATTATCTAAATCAACTACATTTTTGGTAACTTCTGTCATACTATCGCCTCATCTAATAGTTTTTAGATTTCATGTGCCGATATATAAAGATTACTTAAACTTCATCACTTAAAGGTTTCAACTTAATAATTTGTTTTTTACCGAGCCTCCACCGTGAACAATACCAATGCCCTCTAACTGCGGCATTGATTAAACCACACATAGGCTCTCCTGCTTGTGTTCTAACTTCTTTTAAATGAATACAATTCCCACAATGTTTCTTTTGATTTCCAGAAGAATTAGGTTTTAACTGAACCTTAGCCCTATTTAATCGGCCAATCCATTCGGGAGCGTTATCGTAAAAATAATCGGGATATTTTCTTTGCCTTTCACTTTTAGGTTTGGTTTTTCTATCCACCGGATTAGGCATGAGTCATCACTCATTCCCAATTTTCTGATTCATAACCAATATCATCAAAGATTTCTGCTCCAAAAGATTCCGACTCAACCTTCAATCTCTTCGCCATTTCTTCTGGAGAAATATCGTGGTCTTTCTTCATCTTTCGTGGTCGGTGCGGTTTCCCACTCATAGTCCTAACTCTCGGATTATTGTCTGATTCTGCCGCCTTTCCAAATGAAAACTTACCAAGTGAATCTAAAGCATTATCGCTCCAAACCTCACTAAAAGTAAGTCGTCTATTGATTGGATTGCCCAACTTCTTTCTCGCCTTTTTACTTCTTTCTGCTAAGTTATTTTCTGGTTCATCATCAACAGGCATACCAATCATGTTTTTAATACCATCCATAACAGGCTGACCTCTAACATTTCTCTCATAAAGGGAAGTTTCCCAATCTTCATAAAGTGCATTAGGGTGTCCTGTAAGCATAGTATTCTTTCCGGGCATAAATCTGCCAAGAATATCCCTTAGCCTTCTGCCTTTGTTAGCAATTCCTAATCTTCGGGTCAAAGGAGTATCTGGGACAGGATTTCTTGTCGTTCCATACCCTCTTTCCATAAACCAAGCAAGTCCAGAATTACCCCCTTTATTGGAAACACCTCGGCTCTTAGCCCATGTGCCAACTCTATCACCTTTGTAAGTGATAATACTTCTCTTGCCTCTTCCAATCTTTGAATCCTTGATTCTTCTCGGACCACTCTTAGTCATCCTAACTTGACCTGTTGTATTTTTAGGGGCAGGTCTTTGTTTATATCCTGCATAATGCTTTTTTGCACCCTTGATACCATGCTTTTTAACTAATTCTTGCCACATAGTCAATTCCGCCTCAAAAACAGATTCAGCATTACTAACCTTTTGACCAGATACATCTTCCATATCTTCTTCCCAATCTTCGTAAAGTGCCGAAGGGTGTCCTGTTAGTAAATCAGTTTTACCTGCAATTCCCAATCTTCGGGCTAATGGCGTGTCTGGGACAGGGTTTCTTTTTGTTCCATATCCTCTATCCATAAACCAAGATTTACCAGACCTTCCCTTTGTTTTATTTCCTCCACTCTTTGTCCAAGTGCCTACTTTATCGCCTTTATAGAAAAGATTACTTCTTTTTCCTCCACCTATTTTATTACCCTTAACTCTTCGTGTTCCTTTTTTTGTTCTAACAACATTTCCTGTTGTTGTTGGTGGAACAGGTCTTTGTGAATAGCCAGAATAATGTTTTCTCGCACCTTGAACACCATGTTGCGAAACTAATTTCTGCCATTTGGTAGTATTTACCTTCCTACCTCTTGAATCTGTAAAAGTTTTTCTGCCACCTTTCCGAGCCATGTCTTTTTTTTGACCTTACGACTATATAAAACCTTTGACTATTTTTCAATTTCCAGAACATACTGAAATATAATCTCTTTCATATTTAGTTTCATTATATTTACAATTTAAAGATTGAATGCCACCTACTACAATACCACACAACATAGGTATTAAAAGATGTTTTACATCAAAAGGAGAAGCAGAAGTCATAAATCTTCGCTCTCCGAGAATAGGGATGAATGGAATTAAAATTAAAGAACCTAATAGCCCTCCCAATAAACCATTTTCAACTTGTGTTTTGGAACATTTATTTTTCATACCTTGAACATAGGTATCAGAACCACCTGCACAAGTTAGTTTGACTTCTTCAAGAATATCATTATCAAGAGTGTCCATAATCATCTATTTGTATTTTAGATATATAAAGATTTATCTCTTTACAAATCAATTTAGAATAGGTAAGATTCTGAACCGAAGGTTCTTCCTTGACTGTTTCCAATACCGCCAAACTTAGAAGTTGATGCAAGTGGACCACCTAAATCAGACTTTCTAATTGGAGGAAGAACAGGTCTTGCCTCAACAGTCATTGGAGATGGTGCTGAAACCATCTTTGCAAAGTTAGGAATGTTTGGAAGGTTTGCTTTTGGAAGAACAGTTTTTTCCATCATTGGAATTCTCTTAGTTTCAGCCTTCATAGTAATCTTTGGAGCATTCTTGAAAATCGCTCTTGGGTTGGTAGGTCTATGCCATGATTGTTCTGCTTCAAACTTAGGACTTCCACCAAAAGTTTCTTGAACGCCTCTATTAAAAGCCAACTTAGGAACAAAGTTTTCAAAACCAACCTTTGATTCTGGGACTCTTATTTGAGGAATCTTAGGCATGAAATCTCCACTTGGTCGTGGACCTGTTCCTTGCATAAACGGTTGAAGAGAAGCGTTATGAGCCGGTAGGGATTCGCTCGCAAGATTAAAACTTGGAAATTGAGGCATATTCGGTCTTGGAGGTAGCGAAGGCAAAACATTGTTTCCAATTTGTCTAACAGGTTTCATTTTTAAACACCTATTATTATTTTACTTCCTTTTGATATATAAAGATTAGCCTCTTCTTCCAGATGCAATAAATCTTGTGATGATGTAAAATGCACTTGAAGCAATACTAACAATTGCCGCACCTTTTACAAAATTGTTTTTGATTTCTGGGACTTTAGAGTATAATTCATCGGATTCATTCGCAGACCACTCATATTGAGGAATTTTAATTTCAGCCTCTATTTCAATCTCATCAGAATCATCATAATCATCATCTATATCTTCATCAGATGAAAAGGCATCACTAAACGAAGTTGATGGTTTTGAATTATCGCTAAATGTATCTGATGAATAAGTTTCATTGAAAGAAATTGATGTGTTCATAGGTTGTGATAATTTAGAAACTACATTAATGTTTTTTCCTTTGTGTTGAGTCCTTCTTTCGTTATCCACCCTTCCAACAACTACATAGCCTTGGTCTTTATAATATTCGGGAGCATAACATACCATATCTCCAGATTCAGCATAGGTGATTCCCGATAAAATCTTATTAATAGTTGCCTTATCTGTTCCAAAGGATAATTGTTCTTTAAGTGCGTTTAAATCCTTTGTGTTAATGATGTTGTGAATCATATAGACTGATGCTTGTGAAAGTGCCTCCTTAGATACTGCCGCAGGTCTTTGTGAAATTAAAGCAACACCATATCCTTTAGCCCTGCCCAATTTACATAATCTAACAATGGGTGCAAACGATTCGGGTCTGCCCATTTGAGGGATAAAATCTTGACACTCTTCAAAAAAGGTCATCAATCCCCTATCACTTATCATAGTTTCTAAAATACCCTCGCAATAATCAGCAATTAATTTTTGTTGCATATCCAAACTTAAACCACTCATGTTGATAATAAGTGATGAGCCAGAATTCTTTAACCTTTCAACAAGTTTTTTCATGTTAATAGTTTCATGCTTTTGTGGTTCAATAGATTCAACACCATCTAATTCAGAAAGATAACCGTGTGCATCAAGGGCATCAAAACAAACGAATTGTAATCCATGCCGGTTAAACTCTTCCATCAATACTGCACTTGACCAAGATTTACCAGAACCTCTTTTACCGCCTACGAATAATACTTGATAGATGATTTCTAATGGAAATTTAAATTTTGAACCAATTTGAACCATTTCTTTTGTATTGCTTGATTCATCATCTAAGCCATAGCCAAAAGACATAGAATCTTCTAAAGACAATTTTCCTGTCTGTAATCCCCAAGTATTGTCTGATTCAGATTCAAAATCCTCACCATCATCATAATCTGGCGATTCAAAATCATCATAATCATAATCACTCATGTTTTTAAATTAACACTTTTATTACTTAAATGTTGTGCAATCATTCTATGTTATATCCCTTATCTAAAAAATAAATATATAATCTTTGCCTTAAAAAAGAATATACTCTTGAATACCACCAAATATATTTAATCAAATGATTTTGAATTAATAAAATATCATCATATCTTGATTTGTAAGGATTTAGGGCTTCAATAAAATCGTTAAATGGCGAATGATACCAATAAGTAGCCCCTTTTGGAGATAACTTTTCAATAAAATCTTCATTAAATAGCATATTTAAAAACAGGTCTTTATCATCATCTGATGCTTCATCTGGGACATAATAGGGGTGAGATAAAATAAATCTTGCCATCATTTCTAAATGTGATTTAGTATGATTATTCATCATCCAATCTAACCAAACAGGAATTTGTTCTTGAACATATCGCTCCCAAATTGGATTAGTCATTAAAAAACCTCACTCTTCTTCATTAAAATCAATAATTTCAGATTCAGCCATAGCCTCTTCAAGTATCTCAAGTCCAATATCTGTATTTAAAATATCAATCTCATCTCTCGTTTCTAATTCCTCATTAGCCACCGGTGGGTTTTTATAACTATCTGCACTATCAAGAGTTTCTTGATTAACACCTGCTTCTGCCATTAATTCTTCAAGAGTAGGTAATTTAGCACCTGTTGATTCAACATATCCTTCTGCATTGACTGTTTTTTCCTTTGCAGGTTTTAAATCTCCAAACATGGCTTGTTGCCTTGCCCTCATTTCATTTTCTGCTTTCCTTTCGGGATTTTCAAGCCCCATCATTTCATACCAATCAATAGGTCCATCATTTAATCCTGTTCCCTGTATTTTCTTAGGTTGTTCTGGCTCACTTGAACCAATCTCAAGCATTTCAGAATCTTCGGAAGAAAACAAATCTGAAAAATCACCAGATGCTTGTGCTTTAGATATTTCATTTAAAAACATTTGGTCCTCATCACTTAGGGCATTTCTTTGTCCAGAAACATAATCTGATAGACCCTTTATGACGGGTGCAATATCTGATAACAAACCAATTACATTAAACGCTGATTGAGTTGTTTGACTTGTTCCTATTTTATCACTAAACCCATACTTGTCTAACAGATTAGCAAGAGGCACTAAAACTTGACTTTTCATTTCTGGATTTAATTTATCTGCGAAATCACCAATAGCAGATTCAGATTCTAACATATCTAAAAACTTAACACTATTGAAATTTTCTGAAAAATTATTAGAAAGGTTTTCATCATCATCTGATTCTCTAAAATCATTAGTTGGAATAGATTCCATTATATCATCAAAATCATCGGACATACTTATTATTTAGAGATACAAACTACTTAAATGTTCCCGTTTAAAATATTTTCTTCATTTCTCTTTGCAACAAGTTAGACCATGCATCAGCCATAGTTTGCTTATCATTTTTATTTTCTCTTGCATTAATATTCTCACTAATTGTTTCAAGTGTCGTAGCAAAATTTAATAAATTAGTATCTGTATCATGCCCTACATTACCAATAAAGTGAGAAAAGTTTTTAGTCAATCTTTTTAATTCTCGCTCTCTTGCATTTTGTTTCATATTCATTAAATGAAATAAGAAAGATTTATTTTTA
>MDSV01189425.1_pt1 | contig 32697 bp, 35 predicted proteins | sample 810851 | NCBI WGS metagenome assembly MDSV01 (sample SAMN05326640, study PRJNA326480) | marine metagenome | isolation source: seawater | place: Atlantic Ocean: North East | collected 2012 | reverse complement strand
CTTGATAGTTTTTTGATTGGATTTATTTCCGCGGTAATTATTTCTAGAGAAATTTGGGTTGCTGCCTTAAGAGATATAAATGCTAGAAATAATCAATCTGATAAAACAAAAGTAACTTTTTTAGCAAAGACAAAGACTGCTATTCAAATGCTGGCAATATTAATGTACCTTTTTGGACTAACATTAAATAATATGATGGTTCTTTTCTTCGCTGATATTGTTCTCATAATTGCACTCTTAGTTACAATCCAAACAGGTTTTCAATATACTGTTTCAACTTTTAAGAAATGAATAAAGATAAAGAAATAATAGATATAGCTAGGCAGGTTATTGACGATGAAGTAGATGCTCTAATTGGTTTAAAAGACTACATTGATGAAAACTTTGAAGAAATCATAGATATTATTTACGAATGTAAAGGTCGTCTTATTTTTACTGGTATAGGAAAATCGGGTCATATTAGCAAGAAGATATCTGCAACCTTATCAAGTACTGGAACAAGCTCTTTCTTCATGCATTCCACCGAGGCTTTTCATGGAGATCTTGGAATGATTCAAGGTGATGATATTGTTGTTGCAATAAGTTATTCAGGTGAGACAGAGGATCTTCTTAAAACAATCCCAATTATAAAAAAGTTGGGCTGCTCTGTAATAGGCGTGTCAGGAAATGATAGATCAACTCTATCGAAAATTTGCGATTATCATCAACTAATAAAAGTTGAAAAAGAAGCCTGTCCACTTGATCTTGCCCCCACCTCAAGCGCAACAGCAACTTTGGTTTGGGGAGATGCGTTGGCAATTTCTTTAATGAATAAAAAAGATTTTAAACCAGAAGACTTTGCAAAATCTCATCCCGGAGGAACCTTGGGAAAGAGATTGCTACTCACTGCAAATGATGTCATGGTGTCAGGAGATGAAATACCGATTATCAATCATAATGAGCTGTCAAAAGATGTCATAAAAGTTATTTCTGAAAAGGGGATTGGGGTTACATTTGTAAAAGATCAAGATGATGAGATTATTGGTTTAATAACTGATGGAGATATTAGAAGAGCCATTGATAAATCAAACTATTTTTTTGATATGACAGCACAAGATTTTATGAGCAAAAGTTTTATTTCAGTTACTCCTGATGATTTAGCTTCTGAATGCCTAAAAATAATGGCTGGTAAAAAGATTGGCTGTCTTGCAGTTATGCAGCAAAAATCATTAGTCGGAATTGTTAACCAAAAAGACTTAGTTAAACTAGGTATCTAATGAAGATCTTAATTATGGGGCTATCCGGGAGCGGCAAAACCTTTCTATCCAAACTTTTACAAAAAGAATTATCTTGTGCTTGGTATAATGCTGACAACCTCAGAGAGATGGCAAATGATTGGGATTTTTCTAAAGAAGGAAGAAAAAGGCAAAGTTACAGAATGAAAGCACTAGCAGACTTTGAAAAAGAAAATGGGCGTTTAGTAATTTGCGATTTTATATGCCCCACTAAAGAAGCAAGAAAAATATTCGATGCTGACTATTGCATCTGGATGGATACAATAAAAGAAAGCAATTATAAGGATACAGACAAAATTTTTGAGGAGCCTGAAGATTTCAATCTAAAAATTTTAGAATGGAATCAATATAGTCCCAAAGAAATAGTAAGTTTAATAGAAGATGTTTAATTCAAAGAAACCTACGGTTCTTCTTTTAGGTCGATGGCAACCATGGCACCAGGGCCATTTAGCCCTTTTTGAAAGAGCTCTTGCTAAGACTGGTCAAGTAGTCATTCAAGTTCGAGATGTAGAAGGTTCTTCTGGAGGAGAGGGCCAAGATGATAATCCTTTCTCATTTGAAGAGGTATCTCAAGATATTTCTGAAAAGCTTTTTTTATCTGGCTATAAAATTAATGAGGATTTTATTATTCAATTAGTGCCTAATATTACTAATATTACCTATGGCAGAGGAGTAGGATATGAAATAGAGGAAGAGTCCTTTAATTCAGATATTGAGTCTATAAGCGCAACAAATATTAGAAAAAAATTAAGAAATGAAGGTAAACTTAAATAATTTGGCTGGGTGGCAGAGTGGTCATGCAGCGGACTGCAAATCCGTTTACGCCGGTTCAATTCCGGCCTCAGCCTCCAAAACAGCATGAAAGTTTCGATAATTGGTTATGGTTTTGTTGGAAAAGCTCTTTTTAATGCCATCAAAAAAAATGTTACTGTCCAAAAGATTGATCCAAAATTAAATACACATATAAAAGACCTAGAGAAATTTAGACCAAATTTAATTTTTATATCTGTTCCTACTCCAATGAATGAAGACGGAACTCAAAATATCAGCATCTTAATCAATATAATAGAAGAAATTAAAACAATGAATTTAGTCTCATTAGTTGTTATTAAGAGCACAATATTACCTAACTATGTTTTAGAGATTCAGAATATTCTTCAAGACCTTGTCTATAATCCAGAGTTTCTAAGAGAAAAGCATGCAAATGAAGACTTTATTAGTTCAAGCTTAATTGTTTTCGGGGGAACGAATAAGGCTACTAAGAAATTAGCAGAATTTTATGACGAATATCTAGACTGCATAAATAAAGACTATATTTTTACAGATGTTGTAACTGCTGCTTTAGTCAAATACACAATAAATAGTTTCTTAGCTACAAAGGTAATTTTTTTTAATGAAATATTTCAGATATTTAATGCGTCAGGTTCATCTGAAAGTTGGGAGACTTTTATAAAAACTCTCTCAAGAGATCCTAGAATTGGTCACTCTCATATGAATGTTCCAGGTCACGACAAAAGATTTGGTTTTGGTGGAGCATGTTTACCAAAAGACTCAAATGCAATAGTAAATTATGCAGATTCATTAGAAGCAAACCTGGAAATTCTCAAAACCGTTATAAAGATTAACAATCGTATAAGAGCAAAGTATAATAAAAATACTGATAGAGAGGACGAGCAGAACATTTTTTTCAAGGACTAATATTCCATAATTAAATGCCCGGGTGGTGGAATTGGTAGACACAAGGGATTTAAAATCCCTCGATAGAAATATCGTGCCGGTTCAAGTCCGGCTCCGGGCACCATTTTAATTGAAAAAAAAATATACTGTATAATCTTATTTTTAAAGCTTAATTGTGAATAGTAATAGTCTACAAAATGATACTAATTCAGAAGATTTTATTAATCTTACAGAAGTTTTTAATTTCATTTTGCTTAAGAAGAAAGTTGTAATAATCGTAACGTTTATAGCAGCAATTCTTTCAGTAATATACGCACTAAGCCTTCCAAATATCTATAAATCAGAGGGTTTTTTAATGCCATTTGATCCACAAGATACTCTTTCCTCAAAGATTAGCAGCTTATCTCCTATTTCTAGCCTAGCAGGTTTTTCTTTACCAGATGTGCAAATTTCAAATAGTCAAGAAGCAGTAGAGCGAGTAAAATCTTTTGAATTCTTTTCTAAATCAGTCCTTCCAAATATTAGACTTGAAGATTTGATGGCAGCAAAGAGCTGGGATTCAAGAAATAACATTATCATTTATGATGCAAGAAAATATAATTCCCAAACAAAGGAATGGGTAAAAAGAAACTCTTCTCAACAAAAGATACCATCAGATCAAGCAGCATACAGAGCCTACAAAAGAGCAGTGAAAATTAGTCAAGATAGAAAGACAACCTTTGTTAAGATTTCCGTTGAACATAAATCACCATTTATAGCTAAGAGCTGGGCAGATACCATTATAAGTAAGATTAATCAAAGTATGCGTGAGGCTGATCAAGACCTAGCTAAAAAGTCAATCTCATATCTAAATGAAATCCAAGAGACCAACAATATTCAATCAATAAGAGAAGCTACTTCGCTTCTCTTAAAGCAACAGATGCAAACACTTATGCTCACCTCTTCAAATGAAAATTATGTCTTCAAGATAATAGATCCACCTATAGCTCCTGAGAGGAAATCTAGACCCAGCAGGTCACAGATTTGTATTCTAGGAACTTTTTTAGGAAGTTTGGTTTCATTACTTATTATTTTTATACAAAACCTTAGAGAAAAATATAAAATTAAGCATCAGTTTTAGATAATGAATGCTATCTTTTATAAAGTTGATTTAAAAAAAATAAATTTAATTAAAAATACACCGTTATGAAAATATTTATCATTGGTGGCGCTGGTTATATTGGTTCTCACATGGTAAAAATTGCCTATCAGGCAGGACATGATGTAATTACAATTGATAACCTCTCAACTGGACATAAAGATTCAGTCCTTCATGGCAAGTTTGAATTTTGTGATATAAATCATTCAGATGAGCTCAATAGAATTTTCAAAAGGCATAAGCCAGATGCAGTAATGCATTTTAGTGCTTGCTCGCTTGTTGGCGAGTCAATCTCAAAACCTCACAAATATTATTATAATAATGTTTCAGGCACTTTGAGTCTTCTTAAGTCAATGGTAGACAATAATTGTAAAAAACTAATTTTTAGTTCTTCAGCAGCGGTTTATGGTAATCCTGAATATACCCCAATCGATGAGTCACACCCTAAAAGACCTATAAATCCATACGGTAAATCAAAATTAATGATAGAAGAAATTCTTAATGATTTTGAATTAGCACATGGTTTGAAGTACATCTCATTTAGGTACTTTAATGCCGCAGGTCATGATCCTGACGGAGAGTTAAGCGAAAGACATGATCCTGAAACACATTTGTTGCCTATCATTATGCAGGCAATAAATGGTAAAAGAGATTCAGTTACTATATTTGGTAATGATTTTGATACAAAAGATGGAACTTGTATCAGAGATTACATTCATGTAAATGATCTTGCTGATGCACACTTAAAAGGATTAGATTACATTTTAGAAAATAGGTCGTCTAGCTGTGTCTTAAATCTTGGGAATGGTGAGGGTTTTAGTGTTAAAGAAGTGATTCAAAATGTTAAAGATTTAACTGGTTCACAATTTGTAGTTAATTATGGAGAAAGAAGAGTCGGTGACCCATCAATTTTAGTAGCAGATGGAAAAAGAGCGAGGGAAAAACTAAAATTCTCTCCCAAATACGATAGTCTTAAGTCAATAATTGAAACACTCGACTACTGATAAGATTATAATAGGAGTTAAGGATGAAAAAGAAAGTAGCACTAATTACTGGTATCACAGGACAAGATGGATCTTATTTAGCGGAGCTTCTAATTGAAAAAGGATATGAGGTTCACGGCATAAAAAGACGATCTTCATCATTTAATACAGATAGAATTGATCACTTATATCAAGATCCTTATGAAAAGGATCGTAATTTAATTCTTCACTATGGCGATCTTGCTGACTCAATGAATATAGTTCGCTTAATTCAAGAAATTGAACCAGACGAAATCTACAATCTTGGTGCACAATCTCATGTAGCTGTTTCATTTGAAACTCCTGAATATACAGCAGATACTGTGGGTTTGGGAGCACTTAGAATACTTGATGCAATTCGGATTTTAGGCCTTGAAAAGAAAACTAAGTACTATCAAGCTTCAACATCAGAGCTTTATGGCTTGGTTCAAGAGATACCGCAAAAAGAAGATACTCCTTTTTATCCCAGATCTCCTTATGCTGCAGCAAAGTTATATGCATATTGGATAACAGTTAACTATCGTGAGGCATATGATATATATGCATGTAATGGGATTCTATTTAATCATGAATCTCCAGTGCGCGGTGAAACATTTGTAACTAGAAAAATTACAAGAGCTTTATCACGCATTTCGTTGGGACTTCAAAAAACACTTTTTTTAGGTAATTTGGGAGCTAAACGAGATTGGGGACATGCAAAAGACTTTGTCGAGATGCAATGGCTAATGCTTCAACAAAAAAAACCCGAAGATTTTGTTATTGCAACTGGTATACAGCACTCCGTAAGAGATTTTATAAATTTTGCGTGGGCTTATCTTGGAAAAGATTTAGACTGGGTTGGTGAAGGCATGAAAGAGAAAGGATATGATTCTGATTCAGGAGATTTAATTGTTGCTGTTGATGAGAGGCACTTCCGTCCAACAGAAGTAGAAACTTTATTAGGTGACCCATCAAAAGCCAAAGAAAAATTAGGCTGGGAACCAAAGATAGCTTTGGAACAATTAATTGATGAAATGATGGAACATGATTTAAATATTGCGCGCCGTGATCAGTTAATAAAAAAACATGGCTTTAAGATTCCAGATTTTAATGAATAATAATTAGATAATAGTAATATGAATCTCGATTCAAAAGTCTATATTGCTGGGCACAAAGGCCTTGTAGGTTCTGCTATTCTAAGGATATTGAAATCAAGAGGTTTTATCAATCTTATAACAGCAACCAGACAGGAATTAGATCTTGTGAATCAATCTCAAGTTAAAAAATTTTTCCAAAAAGAAAAACCAGATTATGTTGTTTTAGCAGCTGCAAAAGTAGGCGGAATTTATGCTAATAATAATTTCCCTGCAGACTTTATTTATCAAAACTTAATGATAGAGTCTAATTTGATTAACTCAGCTTATGAAAATGGTGTTCAAAGACTGCTCTTTCTTGGCAGCACTTGCATTTATCCAAGGGATGCAGATCAACCAATTAGAGAGGAATCACTGCTGAATGGAGCTTTAGAGCCAACTAATGAGCCATATGCCCTTGCAAAAATTGCAGGAATTAAGCTTTGTGAATCCTATAATCGACAATTTGGTTCTGACTTTAGGTCGGTGATGCCAACAAATCTATATGGTATAAATGATAATTTCCATCCTACAAATTCACATGTTATACCTGCACTTATCCAAAGATTTCATAATGCAAAGATTAATAATCAGTCTAAAGTTGAAGTTTGGGGTTCAGGCAAGGCTTTTCGTGAGTTTTTATTTGTTGATGATATGGCTGAGGCATCAATCTTTGTTTTGGAGCTAGATAAAGAAACATATAAGAATAATACCAGTAACATGCTTTCGCATATTAATATTGGCTCGGGTATTGACTATTCTATTAAGGAAGTCGCAGAAATTATAAGAGAAGTAGTAGAGTTTGATGGCGAAATTGAATATGACATTTCTAAACCTGATGGCCCCATAAGAAAGTTAACAGATATATCTCTTATTACAAAAATGGGCTGGAGACATAAAATAGGGCTAAAGGAAGGCTTAGGAATTACTTATAATTGGTTCCTTGACAACAAGATATAGGAATAAAGCATGGAAAAAAATTTCATAAATTATGAAATTAAAAACAATGATTGCAAATTGAAAAAAGAAATATATTCAAAACTTGCTAAATATGCAGAAGAAGAGTTAATCAATTACAGCATTCTAAATGGATATGATCCAAATAATGACGATTTTGGAAGGGATTTGGATGTTCATGTCCCAAATTATAGAAATGCAATAAAAATGCTCTTTTTTTTTAGGGAGCTTCTAAAAGATAAAGGTATTCAGTGGAATATAACGATGAACCCAGTTTGGGGGATGAGGTGTATAGGAGTGACAAAAGATTTTAAAAATATAGAGTTCCATATTTTTATTAATGTCTTTGTAACAATTTTTCCAGTATCAAAGTTATTTAAATTAAATGCATCTAAATTTGGAAATCAAGGACTGCTAATAGATCCTCTTTTCATGCTATTTAAATCTATATTAATAAAAAAAAATAGAAAAATACTTAAATTAGAAGCAATATGGAAAGATGATAAACCTAAATTATTTTTGATTCAGCACAAGGAGTACATTGGTGACAGGATTGGTCAAAAATTTACAAGCTTGCTTCTAAAGGAACAACTTAGCATCAATGAGATGAAAACTCTAAGAGTCCTTTTTATTAAGTTTTTAAGTAAGTCAGTTAAAGCACCTTTCTTATCTTTGCTTCAGTTTTTTAAAAGCCTTTACATAAATAAGATAAAAGTTCTCTTTTCACCATGCGCACCAAAATTTATTTTGAATATCAACAAGCCAGTTAAAATAGAGGTCTTAAAGGCTAGCATTGAAAGGGAAATGGGCGAGGTGTTTAAAAAAGTGCATCTCGAGCATATTTCTAATCAAACATTTTCATGGCCTAAAATAAGATATATTCAATCTACTCAGACATTATATATATTGATATCAGATTCAAAACATAAAAGAAAATATTTTCATAAAGATTACGATGAAATTTTTATGGACACTTTTAATAATTATGACAAAGAGATTAAAAAAATATGCAATAGTATTCTTGATGAAACAAAAGCATTTAATTCAAAATGGGATAATAAATTAACTATTGATAATTTAAATATCTCAAAAGATAATTAATGAAGAAAACTCTTGCGATCTTAGAACAAATTTCAGTTGCTGCTGGAAGCTTTATTTTCTTTATTCTAGTATCAAGAATGGCGGGAGCAGAGAGCTTTGGAGAATTTACAAAAATCTTTATCTCGTCTCAGATTATTTACTCAATTTCAGCACAGTGGATTGTCGTGCCCATAACAAGTACACGAATTAATACAGAGGAATTAAATCTTTATTCTTCAAGTTTGACGAGACTTTTTACATATGCAGGCTTTATTCCAATAATTGCTATAATCTTTTTTTACTTATTTTCATCAAAAATTGAGTTTTTTTTATTTATTCTTTCAGTTACTTTGCTGTCAATTGGGCTAATATTTTTTGAACTATTACGATATTTCAATATAAGGATTAATAAGGTGCCACAACAATTAAAATTGAATATTCTGAGATGGTTTATTTCAATAGCTTTTGTTTTTTTTCTTTCTAAAAATATAAATAACTTTGTTTTTATTATTACTTTCTCCTATTTAATAGGACTCTCACCGATATTTTATAAGCAGTTACTTTTAGCGCTTGAAATAAGGCCAACTATCTTCATTTCAAAAATTGAAACAATAGATAACTATACTGAACATTCTAAAACCATGGCATCTCTTGGGCTTTCGACTGCATTCTTTACAGTCATCACAACAATGCTAATGTCAAGGATAAGTGTTAGCGCTCTTGGAGCGGTTCAAGCATTTAGATCCATAGTCAATTGGGCGCCATTACTTGTTCAGCATATTGAAACTCATTTTTCTGCAGAGAGGCTTAACAAAAAAGATTACTCCTTTTTAAACTCCTATTGGTATGGATTTTTCATGCTATTTTTTATCAGTACAACTATTTTCTTTTACTTCTATGATGAATGGATAATATTTACTGTTCTGGGATCAAGCTATATTGAATATAGCTCTGCCTTGATAATTGTATTTATCTTGGTAATGGTCCAAAGCGCAACAAGAATTTTAGGTGCGCAGGCCCGTCTTCATAATCTTCAACATATTTATAAAAAACAGGTTTATATATTATTACTCAGCTCTTTATTTTTTGGTCTTTTATACTTTATATTAGAAATAAAGACCGGGATAAACTTACTTCTAATGTTAATGACATTAGTTGCAATAGTTCAAGCGATTACAATGTTTTATTTTCTAAATAATAGGAAAAAACTATGAAAATAGTTCACTTCACCTTAGGCAGCGTAAATCCAAATAGCTCAAATGGAATCAACAGGGTTATAGAAGGCCATGCAAAATTTGTGAATGACATAGACAGCTCTGAAGTTCATGTCATTACTTTAAAAAATAAACAAAAGGAAAAAGTTAAAATTATTAAAAGGGATGGGTTCGATGTAACTATTTTTAATTCATTAATTAATGTCATATATTATTTAAGGCGAAGAAAAGATTCAATTGATTTAGTGCATTTGCATAATGTTTGGTCAATTCAAAACATAATAATCTCAAAAGCATTAAATGCATACTCCATACCTTTTGTAGTAACGGTTCATGCTGGGTTAATGGAGGACAGAGTGAAAGATAGCAATTATTTCTTTAAGTTATTATTCCAATTCTTTTTCCAAAAAAAACATTTAAATGAGGCATCAGCCATCCACGCAATAGCAAGAGAAGAAATGACTAATATTTCTCAATACTGCTCAAATCAAAACATATTTTATTTACCAAATGGCATTGAGACAAACAAAGTATATTCGGTAAAAGAAAAGCTAGAAAATGAAAAAATTAGAATCGGGTATCTAGGAAGATTATCAGAAGAAAAGAATATTATTGGACTTATAAATGCAATTTCTAAATTGGACAATAAAACCCTGAAAGAAATACAGCTCATTATTATGGGCCCAATCAAAAATAAGTATGCACATTTATGCATTGATCTAGTAAAAAAATTGGAGCTAGATAAGACTATAGTTTTTGATGGAAAAGTAGACAGTGACAAAAAATGGCACAAGCTTTCTCAATTAGATATATACATCCAGGTTTCATTTTCTGAGGGCGCATCCTTAACAATCCTTGAAGCAATGCAGTGTGGGTTACCATTAATCTTATCGAGGACATGTAATATTTCCTACTTACATGGACAAGAATTTCTAGAAATGGTTGAACCTCTTCCTAGTGATATCTCAAGAGCAATACAAAAAGCTGTTAATAATATCGGGCCATTTAAAGAATCTGGCAAAAAAGCACATAATTTTATTGTCAAAGAGCTTAATTGGAAACATATTGCTCAAGGTCTAATAGCTATATATGCAGAAATTATAAATAAAAAGAAGCTTAAGAAAACATTTCAATAAAATGATTATCAAGAGAAATGATTTAAAGGAAATAATATTGTTTTCTATTATCTCTTCCCTTTTTTCCTTGGGCATGCAAGTAAGTTTTTCATGGAGAGTGGGATGGACAGTTTTGACTTTAATATCTATTTCTTTACTAGTCTCATACATAAATCAATTAACTAATAAGAAAATAATTTATGACAAATTTCTTTTTTTATTAGGAATATTTGTATTCATAATGTTTGAGCCTTTTATCTTTTTATTTCAAGGATTAGACTTTCCATTTGTAGATGATAGATTGATTTCTGATAATTTCATTGCCAATAAAACAGGCTTAATTGTTTCTTTATATGCTCTATTCTTTTATGTAGGAAGAATAATCGCATTTAAATTTATAAGACCTAAACCCATTAAAAGCTATCAGGCAAATAGCAAAATAGGATTAATTTCAATTTCTTTATTTATAATAATGGCAATATCTCCATTCTTTATTTCTGGAACAGAGAGCTTAATTGATAATTTTCTTATAAATATTGCCGGTAGATCAACCGGGAACATTGGTTTTTCGAGTGTTTCTTTGGGGGCATCAAATTTTATTATTGTTCTCTTAGGAGCCAGCATTCTTCCAACAATTATTCTAGTGGGTATTTATGCCATGGATAAGAATATTTTCTTGAAAATCTTATTCTCGTCTATTTGTATTATTTTATTTATTTTGTATGCATCTTTAGGTGGGAGATCAGGAGTAATACTTGTATTTATTACTTTAATGATTTTATGGCATGTCAAAAGCAAAAAAAGATTTCCTATATTTAGATTTACTATATTCTCACTTTTAGGTCTATTTATTCTTTTATATCAGATCAATTATAGAGATGATGGGTTTGTAGATGATGAGATGAATATGTCAGCATTAACTGGATATGAGTTAAATAGAGAACTTGCTTTTATCGTATCTCATTATGGTGAAAATGAAGATTTTATCTCCACTCAAAATATAATTAGCTCCTCAATATTTCCCTTAATTGACACTTTCATACTTTTTGTGACAAATCCCATACCTAGAGCGGTATGGAGCAATAAACCCATTGACGAAAGTTTTGCACCCTATAATACTTTGAGAACAGGGTTAACTGGATTTGAGGGAACTTCAAACATAACTCCTACAATTCCTGGAAGATACTATATGAAATATGGAGTAATTGGTGTCATGCAAGCTGGTATTTTAATTGGTATCTTATGGTTTTGGGCTAATATATATATTCTTAAATACTCTAGCTCAGGCTTATTAAAACTCTTAATTCCTGTCTTTGCAGTAAGCCTTTTATTCATATGCACTAGAGACTTTACTGCAGGAAGAATTTACCCCCTTTTATTTCTAATATTGTTTGTTTATTTAAATAAAATTAGGATAACTAAAATAAATTAAATGTTAATAGTAATAATAGGACCAGATGGATGCGGAAAAACAACTATTGCTAACGAGCTATGCAATATATTATCAAAAAGAAACATTACTACTCATCATCTTGCAATGAATTTCGAAATATTGCCAAAACTTGGTGATATTACAAATTTTTTAACTAATAGTAAGCCTAAAGAAAGACATAAAGAGGGCGAGATGTATGTTGGAATGAAGGACATGCCAAACTCAACTTTAAAGGGAATGATTATATCCACTTGGTACTCTTTAGATTATTTTTTTGGAAGATATAAGCTTTTAAAGTGGAAAAGCGATGTTGTCATATTTGCAAGATATTTTTACGACTATTCTTATCAAAGAGTTCATATAAATACACCTAAATGGTATCTAAAAATCCTAGAGATTTTAATTCCTAAACCTGATTTTATATTTACCTTAGATAGGGATGCAAAAAACATATTTGAATTAAAACCTGAACTATCTGTAAGAGAAATTGAAAGACAGCAAAGTGAAATATGCATCCTTTTAAAAAACAAATCAAATTCTCATATCATAGATGGAAATGAGGGGATTGTTGAAACCTTAAATAAGATTTTAAGAATAATAGATAGGAGATAGATGAAACATATTGTCTTTTGTAAAAGTAATAGGCCAATTATTGCTATTCCTGTAGATGCAGGTTTGAAAGTTGCTTTTGCAGGTATAGGATGTTTGCCAAGTTATTCCTTCCATCGAAAGATTTATAAAGTAATGATGGTCGTTGTAATCATTTTTTATTTTCTCTTCCCATTTAAAAACAAAAAAATTAGTAATTTCTTAGTAGATTGGTTTGAGAGTAATGAAAGTCTGAAAGACTTTCATCCAGTATTTATTTGGTCACTTGTCGAAGGAAGGATGCGCTATTACTCCCATTTATTGAACAAAAAAGGAGAAAAGATTTATTTTGCTAAAATCACAACAAATAAAAATCATTTCAATCTACTAGAAACAGAAAAATATTATTTAGATCACTTTTCAAAGGCTAAAACATTTTCTGTTCCTAGAGTAATAAATTTTACAAGAAGTACTTCTTACGCGTCTTTAATTACAAATCATATAACTAAAGATTTCTCCTTATGCCACCCACAAAAAAGCTATTTTCCAAATAAAATTTCTAAAGAAATATCTGGTACCGAAAGGGAGTATCCCTTGAAAGATATAATTGATAACAAAAAAATAGTTGAATTAACACCACTTAATAAATTTATAATGAACGAAAATACTAGTTCTTTAATAAGAGTATCAAGAAGTCATGGTGACTTAGGCAGCGAAAATATTTTTAAAAACAGCAAAAAGGAATATTTAATAATTGATTGGGAGACGGCAAAAGAAGACTCTCCATATTTAGTTGATAAAATTGGATTTTGGCTTGGAAAAAACCATAGATGCATCAAAAAAAATCAAAAAAAGAGTTACTTAAAATTTATTGAGGATTTTAAGCAATATAAAAAAATAGACCTAGCCTGCGGTTTATATTTTTTAAATGAAGCTAACTTCGACTTAGCAATATTAATTTCAAATAATTGGGAAATATAAAAATGAAAGTTACTTTTGATGACATAATTTATGAGATTCAAAACGCAGGCGGTATAAGCAAGTATTGGGCTAAATTAAGTTATCAGCTGTCTTTGAATAAAGATATTGAAGCAATTAATTTACAAGGAAGAAATGCTAAATCAAATATTTTTTTCAATATGAAAACTAAAAATAAAATTAATTATACATTTTCAATTCCTTCAAAGATTAAAAGATATTTTCCTCCACTTATTAAACATGATTGTGACATTTTTCACTCAAGCTATTACAGAACACCCATGTTAAGAAACCAAAGTGTAAAGCAGGTAGTAACTGTTCATGATTTTATGTATGAACTTTTTGATGGTGGTATGAAAAAAAAGATTCACATATGGCAAAAAAGTAAAGCAATATTAAATGCCGATGCTGTTATATGTGTTTCTGAACATACTAAAAAAGATTTGATGAGATTTTATCCACAAATCAAAAGGGATATTTTATATGTTGTGCCAAATGGGGTTGATGAAGAATTTAAAGTCTTGCCAAAAAAAAATACCAAAAAAGAATTTCTTTTATATGTTGGAAGCCGAGTGGGGTGTAAGAATTTTAGTTTCATACCAGAGTTAATGCTGGAATCCAGTTTAATTAAAGAAAAGCAATTTGATGTTTTTTGTGTTGGTGGAGGTAAATTTTCAAAAAATGAACTAGAGATATTTCAGGCATATGGGCTTGAAGAGAGATTTAAGCATTTTGATAATATTGATAATGATGAGTTAAACATTTTATACAATCATGCCTATGCACTTTTGTTTCCATCTAAATATGAAGGATTCGGTATACCTGTATTGGAAGCACAAGTGGCTGGATGTCCTGTACTATATGCAAAAACATCATCTCTCCCAGAAGTTATGGCATATTCAGATCTTGGGCATACTTTAAACAATGTAAATGAGGCAAGTTTAAAACTAAACCAACTTGAAGATAAGGCATTTAGAGAAAAAATTGTTAGTAAAGGAATGAAGTTTGCATCAAAATTGACTTGGAAAAATACAGCAAATCTTACATATAAGGTTTATAAGGAAATTCTTTAAAATGAATAAACTATCACTATCCATAATTATACTTACATACAATGAACAAAAACACATAAGAAGATGTATCCAAAATGTTCAAGAAATTGCCGAAGAAATTTTTGTAGTTGATTCCTTTTCTTCCGATGAGACTTTAAGTATAGCTAAAGAACTAGAAGCAACGATTTATCAGAACAAATGGCCTAATAATCATTCAAAACAAATGAATTGGGCAATAGAGAATTGCAATATAAGAACAAAATGGGTTATGAGACTAGATGCAGACGAAATACTTGATGAAATTTTAGTAGAAGAAATAAAAAATCAGCTATCCAAAGATTCTGACTTTACTGGATATTTTTTAAATCGTGGACACATTTTTCTTGGAAAAAAGATTTTTCATGGAGGCAATTATCCAATAAGACTACTAAGGATTTGGAAACACGGTTTTGGATATTGCGAGGATAAGCTTATGGATGAGCATATAGTTCTTACAAAAGATTCTTATAGAACTAAACTGTTAAAGGGCACATTTTGGGATCATAATCTCAACAACATAACTTGGTGGATAAATAAACATAACATTTATTCGACGAAAGAGGCTATTATGCAGCTTCAAAATAAATACGCTAAGCCCAAAGAAAATTCTAAAAATAACTTTAAGAGATTTATTAAATATGCTGTATATGAAAAACTACCTAAATCAATTCGTGCATCTTTTTATTTCATTTATAGATATTTCATTAGATTGGGATTTCTTGATGGATATCAGGGATTAGTATGGAATTTTCTTCAAGGTTTTTGGTATCGCTTCTTAGTAGATGTTAAGGCTCATGAAATTGAAAAAAAAGCTGCTGAAAATAATAAAACTGTTAGGGAGATAATCAAGAATGATCATGGATATGATTTATGAAGTTGTCGGTAATAACAATTGTTTGGAATAAAAAAGATACAATTGAGGATGCGATTAGTTCTGTCCTAAATCAATCATACAAAAATATTGAATATATAGTTATAGACGGTTCGAGCACAGATGGAACCCAAGAAGTCATAAAAAAGTATAGTCAAAATATTTCTAGATTTATAAGTGAACCCGATAAAGGCATTTATGACGCCTTAAATAAAGGTTTATCAGTTGCAACTGGCGATATTATATCTTTCCTTCACTCAGACGATTTGTATGCAAAGAATTCAACAATTTACGAAGTTTTACAATACTTTGATGATGATACACAGGGTGTATATAGCGATTTAGTTTATACAAATAAATATGACCTCAATAAAGTACTGCGATATTGGAAGAGCTGTAACTACAATCCTTCGTTATTGGAAAATGGATGGATGCCACCGCATCCGACTTTATTTTTAAGAAGAGGTGTTTATGAGAAATATGGCTACTTTGACACGAGCTTCAAAATTTCTGCAGATTATGATTTTATGCTAAGAATCCTTAAAAATAATATTAAAGTAAAGTACTTTCCTCAGGTTACATACAAAATGAGGGTTGGTGGAGAGAGTAATCGAAGCTTTAGCAATATATTAAATAAGTCTAAAGAGGATTTTAATGCTTTAAAAAAAAATAAACTAAAAAATCCATCAATTATTTTGGTAAAAAAGAATATTTCCAAAATAGATCAACTTTTTAAACGTTAAATTCATTTATTAAAAAAGATATAATAAGAATAAAATCTTCGAAATGATAAAATTTAATAATCTTAGCTCCGAAGCTCCCTTCCAAATATTCAAGGATAAATACTCTGAAGCCCTAAAAAATGGACAAAAGAATATTGAAGCTGCTTCTATTTCATCTTTTAATAAGGAAAAGAATGAAGTTGACTCAAGGTTTGTAAATATTAAATTTATCAATGATAAGGAATTTATTTTTTTTACTAATTATCATTCATTAAAATCAGCTTCTTTTAAAACGCATAATCAAATAAGTGCATTATTCTTTTGGGATGCTACAAATACTCAAATAAGAATTAAAGGATTTATAAAAAAGACCTCTAAAGAATTTAATCAATCTTACTTTGAAGAAAGATCTAAAAATAAGAATGCATTAGCCATAAGCTCCAATCAATCAAAAACTATTCGTGATTATGACGATGTTGTTAAAAAATTTAATAAAGTTAAAAATGAAGAAAATTTAAGCATATGTCCTGATTATTGGGGAGGCTATGCTTTTAACGTGTGTGAAATTGAGTTTTGGAAAGGTAATAATTTTAGACTAAATAAAAGAGAATTATACAAAAACATAGATAATGAGTGGGCTTACTCTACTCTGCAGCCATAAAATCATTTAAAATTTTGATTATTTATTATAGAATCTCCTCCGTGACTACTAATTTAGCTTCATCAAACTATATCTTTTAATCCCTCGGAATTTAATCATAGCTATAAACAAAAAAAATCTACCTCCCATTAATGAAAAAATAATCGCAGAACAGATTATTCTTATTGATGATGATGGATCTAAGATTGGGCAAATATCAAGAGCTGAAGCACTCAAAAAAGCAGATATAAAAACTCTCGACTTGGTCCAAGTTTCTCCTAAAGGCTCAGATCCAGTTGTCTGTAAGTTGATGGATTATGGTAAACATATTTTTGCAAAGAAAAAGAACATATCTTCATCTAAGGGAAGAGTTAAAAGAACTACAGTGAAGGAGATCAAATTTAGGCCATCAACCGATGTGGGCGACTATAATATCAAATTAAAAAAGATAAAAAGCTTTATTCTTGATGGAGATAAGACTAAAATAAGCGTCCGATTTAGGGGAAGAGAGATTCTTAATAGTAATCTTGGGCTTGATTTACTTAATAAGCTTAAGGACGAAGTGTCTGATTTAGCACAAGTAGATCAAGAACCTTCACTAGAGGGTAGGCAATTAATGATGGTCCTCTCGCCACTAAAGAAGAAAAGCTAGAATAATATGGGATATAAAATAAAAAAACATTCTGGGGCATCTAAACGTTTTAAAAAAACAAGCTCCTCTCTGAAAAGTAGAAGTGCTGGAAGAAATCATATTCTCTCAAAACAATCTACAAAGAGAAAAAGACATAATAGAGGCTTAAATAAGCTTAATGGTGTTGTTTTAAAGATGGCATCAAGATTGCTAGAGAAATAATAATGCCAAGAACAACAAAATCACAGACTGCTAAAACAAAACATAAAAAGATTTTAAAATCTACCAAAGGGCATTATGGAGCAAGAAGTCGGCTTTATAAGACAGCAAAGCAATCAAATATTAAGGCACTTCAATATGCCTTCAGAGATAGAAAAAATAAAAAAAGAAATTTTAAATCATTATGGATTGCAAGAATTAATTCTGGATCTAGGTTATTAGGAGTTAACTACTCGCAGTTAATAAATGGATTAGCAAAAAAAGAAATATTTTTAAATAGAAAGATTCTCTCAGATTTAGCAATCAATGATTTTTCAACTTTTGAAAAGATCGTTAAAACTGCTGTAAAATAAAATTTAATGTCTTCATCAGACAAATACAGTTATCCCGAGATAGAAAAGACTAAGGGATCACTTCATCCCATAAATCAAACCAAAGACTACTTAATTTATTTATTAACAAGACTTGGATTTACAGAAATTCATGGGCCTGAGATTGAATCGGAAGAGTTTAATTTTGATATGCTAAATATTGGTAAGTTTCATCCTGCGAGGCAAATGCATGACACATTTTATTTAGAAGATAAAAAATATTTGTTACGCACCCATACCTCACCTGTTCAAATTAGAAGCATGCTTAAAACTAAGCCTCCTATGGCTTTTACTTCAGCTGGAAAAGTTTTTAGAAAAGACGACGATGCTACACATTTACCAATGTTTCATCAAGTTGAAGGTATCTATGTTGATGAAAATGTGACTTTTGCAAATCTAAAAGATCTTATTAATCAGATACTGTATGAACTATTTGGAGAGTCTCTTGAAATAAGATTTAGGCCTTCATATTTTCCTTTTACAGAGCCATCTGCAGAAGTTGATATATTATCTGATAGTGGAAAATGGCTGGAAATTCTTGGCTGCGGAATAGTAAATCCAATTGTCTTAGAAAATTGCAACATTGACTCGACTAAATTTAGTGGTCTTGCATTTGGTTTAGGTGTTGAAAGAATTGCAATGTTGAAATATGGAGTCAATGACATTAGACAGTTTTATAAATCTAATATAGATTTTCTTAAGCAGTTTAAATGAAATTAGCCTATCAAGATCTAATCAACTTCTTGGCAGATAAGCCCTCAAAAGAAGTTCTTTCAAAAAAACTTTTTCAGCTTGGTCATGAGCATGAGATTAAAGGTAACATATTAGATATGGAATTAACTCCAAATAGAGGAGATTGTCTCTCTCTTAAAGGATTAAGTAGAGATCTAAATATCTTTTTTGGTAATTCCAGGCCTGTAGAAGTTTACGAGGAAAAAATTGATCCCCTAGAAATCAATTTTGTAAATCTATCTCCAAAGGATTGTCCTAAAATATCTTTTCTAGAAATTGAAATTGAAAACATTCCCACTGAGTATAAATCATACTTAGAAAACTACTTCACTTTACTCGGAAATAATAAAACGAATTTCTTTACCGATATTTCCAATTATATTTCCTACGAGCTTGGTCAGCCAACTCATTGTTTTAACAAAGATGCTATTAACTATAAGCTAGAGTTTGAAAATAAAACTTGTAAAACTTCTTTCAAGACACTTCTTGGTTCAGAAGTAAAACTTGAGGGCAGAAACAGTGTTTTTTCAATGAATAACGAGATTATTAGTCTTGCAGGTGTAATGGGAGGAGAATCAACTTCTTGCTCAGCCAACACTAAAAAAGTACTTATCGAATGTGCCTACTTTAATCCTGAATCAATTATTGGAAAGTCGATTGACTATAACTTAATTTCAGATGCTGCTCACAAGTTCGAAAGAGGTGTTGATATTGGAGCCCAAGAAAATGTATTGAGAAGATTTATTAAAATTGTCAGCGACCATACAAAAATTAAATCTATAAAACTTAAATCATTCACCTCAGAAGAGATAGAAGAAAACTTTATTGCAATTGATCTTAATGAAATAACTAAGATTCTTGGAATTGAATTATCTAGAGATGAATATTTTAATTATCTAAAAAGCTTTGGTTTTGAGATAAATAATAAAATAAAAGTTCCTTCATTTAGGAGTGATATCAAGAATCAAAATGACTTAGCTGAGGAGATTGCAAGGGCCATTGGCTATAATAATATTAAAAATACTCCACTGAATTTAGAAAAAATATCTGAAAATAGTCATGCTAGTAAGATTTCAAAACTTGAATCTTTTCTAACTAAAAACGGTTTCTCTGAAGTAATCAATTTTCCATTCTCATTTGAAGATAGTAAAGAGTCTTTTAGTTTAGATAATCCCATTGATTCAAACAAAAAAAATCTTAGGACATCTTTGAAACAGTCACTTATTGAAAACCTTTTGTATAACGAAAGGAGACAAAAAGATTCCATAAGGCTATTTGAAATTAGCGAGATATACAAAAAACATTCGAATATAAAAAAACAAAAAGTACTTGGCTTGATAGTAAGTGGCAGACAGGGAAATAACTATATTGATTTCTCCAAAAAGCTTGATCATAAATATTTAAATAAGCTTCTAAATGAAAAATTAGAAAATGACTTTTTTGATATTTATGAAATTGATAGAAGCAACTTAGAAACGAAAAGGAAAGATAAGATTTTCTACGTTGAAGTTGATTTAGATAAGATCCCAGAAAAGTTTTTTTCTGATTTTGAAGTCGAGACTAAATCATTTAACTTTATTGACTACAAAAAGATTTCAGACTATCCCTCAAGTACAAGAGATTTTTCATTTTCAATAAGTAGCACTCAAAGAATTGATGAAGTGATTAGATATTTTGATGAAGTTTCAAATGATATTATTAAGGACTCATTTATATTCGATTTTTACAATAATAAAAAAGATAATACAGTCAAACTAGGCTACAGGATTGTCCTGCAATCAAAAACAAAAACATTGTCTGATGAGGAAATTACAAGCATTGTCCAGAAAATAATAGAACCGATATTAGAAATGGATGGCGTTACTATTCCTGGCATGAAGCTAAAAAGACATAATAAAGATTAACTTTTTTTAATAACACATTATATAATTCACAAAATGAAAATAATTTTAAGCAATATGAATAAATTTTTTATTCCAATTATTTTATTTATAAGTCTTTACAATATTTCTCAAGAAATTGATCCAGCTTTGTTAGAAAATCTTTCGCCAGCTCAAATAGAAATGGCAAAGGCACAACTTTCTAGTGGTAATCCTTTAACAATCTCAAAACCCAAACCCAAAGTATCCGAGAGTACTATCAAAGTAAGTTTAGATAATAATAAGTATGGCTATGACTATTTTTCTTCCATACCAACATCCGTTACAGCAGTTGGAGATTTGCCACTTCCGAGTGATTACAAAATTTCTCTTAATGATCAGTTCACAGTAATATTATCTGGTTCAAAAGAAGCAATTTTTGATTTAAACGTTAATCTCGATGGGACTATTCTATTTCCAGAGCTTGGTTCAATTTCAGTCGTTGGTGAAACGCTAAAAGAAATAAAAACAAAATTTAAAAATCTCATTGAACAGTCTTATATAGGTGTTCAAATTGATTTGTCTTTAAAAAATCTTTCTGCAAAAAAGATAACAATTGTCGGAGCTGTAAATACTCCAGGTACTTATTTAGTAAATCCTTTTAGTACCATATCTAGTGCATTAGCTTATTCAGGCGGAGTATCTGAAGTAGGAACATTGAGAAATATTAGGCTAACAAGAGTTAATGGTGATACCTATAATTTTGATTTGTATAAACTTTTAATAAATGGAGATCGTTCTGATGACATTACCATAGAATCTGGAGATGTGATATTCATAGGGCCTGCTGATCAATTTATAACCCTTAGTGGACAAGTAAGACGGCCAGCAACATATGAAATAAACAAAGGCGAGACTTTAGAGGATTTGGTAACGTTTGGTCTTGGATTCACTAGATTAGCAAATAAATCTAACATAAGCTTAAGAGTCTTGGATATCGAATCATCATCAGTTAAAAATATAAATGTAAGTGACTTTTCGTCTAGTCTTATTGACGTTATGAATGTTGATGTAAAAGCTTATGTTAATAAAAATATTGCTAGTATCAACGTTGTCGGATCAGTTAATGAGCCCGGATATTATTCTATAGATCAAAATGATACTCTTGAAGCGCTAATCAATAGGCTTGATTTTATTGACGTTTATCCATGGTTAGCAGTTCTTGAGCAATTCGATGAAGAAAACCTTGTAAAATCTTCAACACTATTTAGCTTGAATGATCCAGATACATATCAATCTATTGAGCTTCTTCCTAACTCTAGAGTAGTTTTTAATAATATTAATTCCAGAGATTTTAGTAATGTTGCTCCAATGACTAAAAATTTGATTAGTGAATTTCAGCTAAGGATCAACCATAAGCAAGGGCAATTTTCCTTGCCAGTTGTTGGAAAATATTCCATTAAATCTTTTGTTGATTTTCTTGGTCTTGATATGAGCGATACTAGTGAAATTGCAACATATATAAGTCCCCTAGAAAGCATTGTAAACACTATGAACTACAAAGATATGAATTATTTTGGAGCCAAGTATCATACAGTTAACTTTAGATCATCTAAAAACGACTTGATTTCAGTTTCTATTGATGGAGCTATTGATTACCCAGGGCAATACACTCTTGAATCAAATTCAACACTAGATGATTTATATAAATTAGTTGGAGATTTTAAACCTGAAGCTTTCCTTGAAGGCGTAATTTTTAAAAGAACATCAGTTAGAGATCGTCAAGTTTTTGCAATTGATAAATCTAAAGATGACCTAAGGAGATCAATTTTAGTTAACTCTCAAAAAGGACAAAATTTAGGCGATGTCAGTGCAATAAAATCTCTGATTGACCAATCAATAGATCCAGAATCTCTAGGAAGAATAGCAGGTGATTTTTCTCCTAATTCTGAAGGATCAAATGATATATTATTGCTGGACGGCGATACAATATTTATACCTAAAATTCCAAGTACCATTAATGTTTTAGGCGAAGTTCTTAATCCTATTGCATTTCAGTTTGAAAAAAATATTAGTATTAGAAAAGCAATAGAGAATGCAGGGGGTTATAGGGACTATGCAAATAAATCAAAAGTTTATATTATTAAAGCTAATGGAAATATTCAAAAGGCTGATAGAAATATTTTCATACAGAGGGTTAATCTTGAAGCTGGTGATACAATAGTAGTTCCCAGGAAATTAGTAATAGGTGATCCGGGAATCCAGTTTTTATTACCTTTAACTCAAATCCTTTCAGACTTTGCATTTTCTGCTGCAGCAATTGAATCTTTATCAAATAATGACTAGATTCATAAAATCCTATGAAAAATAAATGCTTTTTTTTTCTTGTAGCATTAATATTTTTTCATGAACTAAAGTCAGATAGCTTTAATTACAATTCATATAACAATCATGGCATAGTTGGACTAATTAATATGCCAAGTGCTAGGTTTTACGATGAGTCATCTTTTGGGATTACTCTCTACGGCGGAGATCCTGATCAAAAACTAACATTTACTTCTTCACCTTTTGATTGGCTAGAGGCATCATTTTTCTACACAAACATTGACGATAAGCCTTATTGTTCTGTTAAGAATGATCCCGTATGTGATCAAGATTATAAAGATAAAGGTTTTAATTTTAAATTAAGATTAAAAGAAGAGGGCATTTGGCCAGCAATAGCCATAGGTATTAATGATATTGCTGGAACTGGACTTTATGGTTCTGAATACATAGTTGGAAGTTATGGGATAAATAAAACAGACATTCATTTTGGTTTAGGATGGGGAAATCTAAATGGGTCAAAAGAAACTTTTAGGAACCCACTTGGAAATATAAGCGATAATTTTTTTTCTCGGCCTAATTACCTTGAAGATGAAGGAGGTCAATTTCAGCCATCAAGATATTTTTCAGGTGAAACAATTTCTCCTTTCTTTGGTATAACACATGTTTACAGAGAAAAAACTGCAATAAAGTTTGAGTATGATACGACAGTTACACCTGGGCCAATTGGTTATAAAAGCCCAAAAAATGATTTCTCATTCGGTTTTGATTTCTTTGTTAATGAAAATCTTACAATAGGTGTTGCAAACGAGAGAGGGAATACAACCTCCATAAGATTTATTTACAAGAATAACCCAAAGATAACTCAGCCAAGCTATAAGTATAAGAAGAGTGGGTATAAAGAAACAGATAACGAATATAAAAGATTTATAAGAAACGTAAATAATAATGGAATTAGCGTTAATAAAATAATAGAGACTAAAGATGCTATTGGTATTCAGTTAACCCAATTCACTCATCCAAGTTTAGATATAATAGATGAGATTATAAGAAATGCATCAAAAGATGCTGGTATCAGAAAGGAAATTAAAAAAGATTTGAGGATAGCTGACCTTCAAGCTATTTCCGAGTACGATGAGAAATTTATAGAAGATTCTAAACTAATCTTTGAAAGGCCAAAAAAGTCTAAATTTAACACTAATACGAATATCTCATTTAGACCATTTTTAGCTTCGAGAGAGAGATTTTTTGCCGGCGCATTATTGCTCGAGAATAACAGCGAGTTTGTGATAACCGATAACTTCTTATTTTCTTCAAATATTAAGTATTCAATTGCAGATAACTTTAAAGATCTTGTAATTCCTCCTAAAACAACCTTTCCTGAGCAGGTAAGATCAGACATAAAAGACTATTTAAGGAATTTCGATAACGGCATATTTATAGGCAGAGCACAATTTGATTATCATATAACTCCAAAAAAAAATCATCATTTTATGGCTACGGCTGGAATACTTGAAGAAATGTTTAGTGGTTATGGATTTGAATATCTCTATTTTAAGCAAGACATCAATTATGCATTTGGTTTTGAGCTCTTTAACACTAAAAAAAGAGACTACAGAATGCGCTTTGGAACATTAGAATATCAGAACTTAGTAGGACATGTTAATTTTTACTACAGGAATTATAAGGGAATACCTTTTGATGCAAAAATTTCTTATGGCGAATACCTTGCAGGAGATGAAGGAGTAACATTAGATCTTTCGAGATCATTTGCAAATGGTACAAAATTTGGAGTTTTTGCCTCATTCACAGATGTATCAAGTGAAGATTTTGGCGAAGGATCATTTGATAAAGGTGTTTATTTTAATATTCCTGTTTTTGGGAATTTCATAAACTATTCTTGGAGGCCCCTAACCAAAGACCCTGGAGCAAAACTAAACAGAAAACATACACTCCATGATCTTTTAATCAAATTTAGACCAATAAATTAAAAAATGTGTTTTTTTTAGATACATTTACCAAATTTGATTGTTTTTAAATCAACTTTTATGCATAATCTTATCTTTACGAGGAAACTTCTACATGCGATTACTTTTATCTACTTTTGCTATATGTATTTCTTTTTATGCAACTCAAGGATTTGCAATAACTGATGATGAAATTGCAGCAATTACCGAAAGAGTTGAAGCCTATTCAACCGATGAACTTGTAGAGAGAAGAGATAAGCTTCGAGACACATTAAATCCAGAAGATGAAAATATAGATGAAGAGGACTGTGCGGGTGTTAAAGGCGGTACCAGTGTTGTGAATCCGGACGGAATATGTGTGGATGTAGATACTGTTGCGTTTGAGTTATCAGTAGTTGAACAACTCCTTATTTTGTTGGGACTTGGTATAGCTGACAATGTATCAGAAGAAGCTAGCACACCTCCAGATACAGTTTTTCCTGTGGTAACAATTCTTGGAGATAACCCAGCCACAGTTGAGCTTGGATCGACATATGTTGATGCAGGAGCAACAACTAACGAAGGCACTATTTCTGTAGTTAGTAACAATGTTAATGTGAATGTACTTGGATCTTATTCTGTTGTTTACAGTGCTACTGATGCCGCTGGAAATACGACAACAGAAACAAGAACAGTTAATGTTGTTGATACTACAGAACCCGTTATTACGTTAACAGGTTCAGCTTCTGTAACTGTTGAGCTAGGCGGAACTTATACAGAACTTGGAGCAACAGCTGAAGATTTAGATGAAGTTACTGTAACCATATCAGGAACTGTTGATGTAGATACTGTAGGTACTTATACAGTCACATATACGGCAACTGATGCATCTGGAAATACGGCAACAGCAACCAGAACAGTTAATGTTGTTGATACAACTGATCCTGTCATTACATCTCCGTCTTCATTCTCAGTTGCTGAGAATCAAACTGCTATTGGAACTGTTGAAGTTTCTGATGCAGGATCTGTTACTTTTTCTGTAACTGGGTCAGATAATATTGTAATTGATCAAAATGGTGTTCTATCTTTCATTATTGCACCTGATTATGAAACACTCACCGTGTATACAATCACAGTTACGGTTACGGATGCAAGCGGAAATTCAGTTTCGCAAGTAATAACAATTTCAATTACTAATGATCCAGATGACGACGATGATACTGGAACAGGAACAGGAACAGGAACAGGAACAGGAACTGGAACAGGAACAGGAACAGGAACAGGTACTGGAACTGGTTCTTAATAATTGTCTGTAACCAAAAAAGATTTAGCAAAAAATATCTCTAAAAGATTAGGGCTATCACAAAAAGACAGCCTTCTTTTTATACAGTATTTTTTTAAAGTCTTAACTGATAATAAGACCAGTAATATCAATTTTAATAAATTTGGTACTTTTTCATACAAACAGACTCCTAAAAGGATTGGAAGAAACCCAAAAACTCTTGAAAAGTTTGAAATAAAAGCTAGAGAAAAATTATCCTTTCAACCATCATCTTTGATTAAAAGAAATATTAATTAGTAATTTACATGAAGTTCCTTATCTTTAAGCTAATTTAGGGGTAGTTACTTATATTAAAAAATCCTTATTTCATGCTCATAGGTTTATCTAATATAATCTTATAAATGCTAGAACTAGAATCAATTGATAAAAGGTTTAAGACACAAGTTTTCAAGGATTATTCCTGTGTTTTTAAAAATAATAAGATTTACTTTTTAAGTGGCCCCAATGGATCAGGGAAAAGCACATTATTAAAATTAGTTAAAGGTATTTATATGTGCGATAAGGGAAAAATAAAACTAGATCATAACTTAGATCAAAAAAATGATGTTATATATGTTGATGGCAATTTCAGAACTTTTTTTCATAGACTAACCGTTCGACAAAATCTTGAGTATTTTTTCTCATTACAGAGCGAGAGCAATAACAGAAATTCTTTAAATAACCTTTTAAATTATTTCAATGTACTCAACCTTCAAGACAAAATATTTTCGTCACTATCACAAGGACAAATGCAAATTATTTCTCTTATAAGGGGCCTCTCGCCTAAACCAAAAGTTATTTTATTAGATGAAGTTTTTTCATCACTTGATAAAAATAACAAAGAAAGAGCCTTTAATTATTTATCAAACTTTACTCAAAAAGAAAAAAAATCTTTAGTTATTTTCACATCTCATGAAAACAGTCACAAAATTATGGAATTTGATGAAATATGTTTAAGTTAAACGTAAGCCCATTTTGGTTAAGCCAGTTAAAAAAAGATTTTTTAATAGATTTTAGTTATAAGATTTCTTTTTTTGGCCAGTTCTTTGGGATATTTCTAACGGCTATATCTTTTTACTTTATATCAGAGACTTTTATAAATAGTGAAAGTATTCACCTAGAACCATTTGATCAAAACTATTTTGTTTTTGCGACAATTGGGATAGCTATTTTAGACATAGTAATAACAATTATGAGGTCATTAACAAACTCTTTAAGACAAGCTCAATCTTTTGGCTATGTTGAGATCCTTTTTATATCTAGAATTAGTGCAAGTTATATATTTTTATGTTCTTCAGTTTATCCTCTCTTAAAAGGAATCTTTAAATTTATCCTCTATATACTTCTTCTTCAAATAATTGGCAGCCATTTTTTTTCATTCACTTCAATCTTAATTGCATTCTTGCTATTAATTTTTATGATTATACCTTTTCTAGCATTATCATTTTTAGCAATATCATTTGTTCTTTATTATAAGCAGTCTGATCCAATAAATTTTCTTATTAATACAATAGTATCAATTTTTTCTGGAATAATTTATCCAGTTACAGTTTTACCAATATTCATGCAAAATATTTCAGATTTTATTCCGCTTACAAGTCAACTTAATTCAGCAAGGCATATCTTAATAAACAACTACTTAGATGAGTATGTATTTTCAAATCTTTTTTATATACATATATTTTTTTCAGTAGTATTTTTTTTCTTATGTTTACAAGCTTTTAAGGTTTCAATATATTTAGTAAAAAAAAGGGGTACAATCGGAGCATATTAATGTCTGAATCTTTTATTATTCCAGAAAACATAACTTTTGAATTTATTGACAGTAATGTTTATATTTTAGATATTGATAATGGCGAGTATTATAAATTATCAAAATCTGCATCTATTATTTGGAAAGAAATTGAAAAAGGTTTTAACATAGATAACATTAAAACAAGACTTAAAGATCTATTTGATTATGACAAAAATATTGATAATGATGTTGATGAAATAATAAAGAATCTAAAAACCCTGAAGCTCATAAAAGACAATTGAAAAAAATTATTTTAAAATTTTTCATATTCAGTCTTATTTTTTTATTAATTATATTTTTTAGAATATATCTAAGCCTGTTTGGTTTTAGTAACTTCTTAAGAATTCTCAAGCGAAGACAAAGAAATTTTTTTAACGAAGATAAAATGGCTTATGTCCTAAAATCAATTAAGCTTTCATCCTCAGTGATTCCAAACATTTCATGCCTTATTAGAGCTGTAACATTAAAGTATATTTTCAATAAAGTAGAAAGATTGAATGTATTTATTGGAATTAAGATTAGCAAAGAGAAATTATTTGAATCGCATGCTTGGGTCGTTCGTAATGATGAAGTCATATTGAATGATGATTCCTCAATTCATTTATATAAAGTTATTTATAGGGTATAAAAGGTGCAAATATATGGAAATATTCAGGGAAGTAAAGAAACATTTCATTTTAACTCATTCTCAGAATCAAAGAATCTAACTTCTATAGGAGACATCTATACATTTCCAAAAAGTAAAATATTGGTTTATGTTGATGGCATAGTTACTAAATTTTCAGATAAAGCTATCCAACTAACACAAGGATGCAAGTCTCCATCTAAAAAAATAGCGTACCTACATTCTTTGGAATTTAATATTGAAAGTCATATTTGCGGCTCATTTAATATCTTTTTATATGATTTTGAAAATAAGAGTCTAAAAATAATAAGAGATACAAAAGGAACTAGATCTTTATTTTACGCACATTATGGCAAAAATTTTGCTTTTTCTTCATGTCAAGAAGCTATTATCAATACAATCAAAGAAGTTTCTCTCAATAAGCATAAGTTACTAGATTTTTTAAATTGGGACTATAGATCTAATGATCAAACTTATTTTAATGAGATTAAAAGAGCAAAGCCTGGTAATACATTAACTTATGAAAAAAATATCTTAACCTCAAAGAAATATGATTTAGTTGGAGATATCTTTAGTTTTACAAATAAAGAGGATTCAAAGGAAGCTTTCAAGAATCTTTTATATATTGCAACAACCAATATGGCAAAAAAGAATCAAAAAGTAGGACTAATGCTGAGTGGAGGATTAGACTCTTCTGCAATAGCAATAGCACTTAAAGACAATAACTATGATGATGTTAGGACTTATTCAGCAAACTTTCGTCATGTAAAAGATAATAATAATATCGATGAGGCAACCTATCAAAAAAATATTACAGCACTGACCTCTTTCAAGCACTGTTCTGTCCAAATGGAGGGCAAATCTACGATTGTTCCTATAAAGAATTTTACTAAAGTATTTAATCAGCCAATCAATTTTCCAAATATTTATATATTTGATGAAATTATCAAAAAATTAAAGAATGACAAAATAGAAATAATTCTCGATGGCAATGACGGTGACAACACAGTATCACATGGTTTTGAAGTATTATTTTATTATCTTAAAAGACTTAGACTTTTCAAATTCATCAAAGAGGTATATTTATATTCACGATTCAAAAAGGCTAGCTTTTTAAGACTTATTTATTTATTTACTAAACAGGCAATAAAAGAAATATTAAAAATAAGAACAACTAAAAATAACGACTCATTACTTAAAAAGGATATAAAAATTAGCATGAATCCAAAAAATATGATTTCTTTCTTTAGCTCCCACAGGAAAAAACTCTCAATTGATTTGCATTATTTAGGTAACGAATTTAGGAATGATATATTTAGACACCATGACTTAGAGAATTTTAGTCCTTTTTATGACGAAGACTTAATAAATTTCTGTATAAATATGGGCAACAAAAATAAATTAAAAGATGGTCATACTAGAAAAATACTTAGAGAATTTTTATCAGAATATTTAACAGAGGATCATGTTTATAGAGATAAAAGTAATCTTGCCGAAGGTATTCTCAAGAATTTCACAGATGCTGACTTAAGTTTTATAAAAAATGAGTATATTAATATCAATAAGACTCTTTGCGACTTTTTAGATAAAGGAAAGGTTAGCAGAATCATTAAAAATATAGAAAATGGTGAAGACATTAAAGAAAAAGAGTTAATTAATCTTCAAATGTTCGTTTCAGTAAATACTTTTCTGAATAATTTTAAATTTTAAGATTCTCTGGACTAATATTAGCAAATTAACTAAAATGTATGATTCAACAAAGAGCATATATATGAGCAAAGAAAATAATAATGAAAAATCAATTAACAGTAGAGCCTGGAAAAAGCCTACTGTGGAGAATCTTGGAAACGCAAAAGATATTGTTGCTAATGTTAATGTTCAAGGTGCTGGAGACTCAGTCTTTTCTGTCCTAGATCCCTCTTAGTAAAAACTACTTGTTCTATACTGCATACGGTGAATCTGTAAGGTCTAAAGTTTCACTCGATAGATTTGGATTAAAAAGAACCCAAAAACCCTCATCTAATGTAATTAACCTTGATTTTATTCATCATACTAATGAATTATCAAATAATTACTTGAATCATCAGACAAAAGTAAATAGTAGTTTCGGTTATTACTTAAATAAAGAGATTGCTTTATTTGAAGTTTACTCAGGTAAAAAAATAGTTATAAAACATTTTAATGATATCGATAATGATTTGATTCATACCTTGCTTAATTATCCATTTGGCATCCTATTCAACCAAAGAAAACAATATGTAATTCATGCATCAGCTGTTATTTTTAATGGTAAAGTGTTCTGCTTTTGTGGAAAAACACAATCTGGTAAATCATCTTTAGCATCTTATCTAATAAATATGGGCGGATATTTAATATCTGAAGATACCTGTGTTTTTGATTACAAGAGTAAAAACTTGGTACTACTGCCATCATACAATTTTTTAAAAATTTCCGATGATGTAAATGAATATATGAAAGAACCTTTTTCAAAACCCATAAGATTTTTTAGAAAATCTACTCAAAGAAAAGGTTATATCCTTAATGATAAAAAGTTTTATCGAAGATCAGCTGCAGTAGATTATTTTATATACCTTGAATGGTCTGATCATACTCCTAATTTAGAAAAACTAAATAATAAGGATTCTCTTAAAATGCTTCTATCAAATGAATTTATTTCTTTTTCAAAAGAAAATGCACCTTATAGATTTAAAGCTGCACTAGATTTAGTTAAACGAGCAAAACATTTCAAATATTGTAGAAAAAAAGAACTCCATACTTTAGATGAGTTCATTAATTTGTTTTAAATTTTTTTTATGAACGAAATCGATTTCTCAAATATCTTCATAAAGCCGCTTTTCGAGGAAAAAATTTCTTTAAAAGAGATAGATGAAAATAATTATGACGAAATTTTAAATCTATGTGATAGGTTTCTAATACCATCTAAGATTTTAAATAATATTTTATATGAGAATGTCCAACCAAATAAACTTATCGAAGGTTTAAAAAAGCAATTAGATATCGCAACCTTTAAAAATTTAATAAATAAAAAAGAAATACTAAAAATAGCTGATTTATTTAATAAAAATAATATTGATCATGTTTTTTTAAAAGGCTCAGCAATTAATCAAATTGCATGTGACTATACCCGCCACTCAAGAGATATAGATATCCTTGTAAGTAAAGAGTCTCTGCACTCAGCATATGAGCTTATTAAAACGATTGGCTATAGTTACAAGAATAAATTAGTTTCAGATGAATCTAAATATATAAGAAATCTTCGTCATCTCCCAATTTTATCAAATAAGGATAATGCTCTAGTTGAATTACATCATAGGGTGACAAGTAAGTCACATTATAAAGATTGCCCATTAGCTGAACTTATGCTTAACAAACAAGAAACTATTAAAAAAAAAGGTGTTGATGTTAAGATTCCTGATTTGAATCACTTGATTATACATATAATCTATCACGCAGCTTTAAGTCATAAGTTTGATTTTGGACCAATATTTCTTTATGACGTTAAGCATCTTATAAGTTTAGGTATAGATAACAAAGAGCTAAAAAAACAACTTGAAAAAATTTATTTAATTGAGGTCTATGAAAAAATCCTCAAATATATTGATAATAAGAATCACAATGACTATTTTCAGCTTTATAAAAGAATAAAATTGAAACTTTACAAAATACAAAATCCCAAGAAATTAAGAAATCTTATTTTTACTAGAAAAGGAAGAAAGGGCTTGATGAAAATAGTTTCAGATAGATTCAGAAATAATGAAGACCTATATCAAATAAGTAAATATTCTTTAAAATTTTATTTAATTCTTTTAGTTGAATTTAAAGACCATTTGCTTCGGTTGTTTAGAATATGATGGTCGGGATGGCCGGATTTGAACCGACGACCACTACACCCCCAGTGTAGTGCGCTACCAGGCTGCGCTACATCCCGTTTACATATTATATTT
>MDSV01246266.1_pt1 | contig 32705 bp, 17 predicted proteins | sample 810851 | NCBI WGS metagenome assembly MDSV01 (sample SAMN05326640, study PRJNA326480) | marine metagenome | isolation source: seawater | place: Atlantic Ocean: North East | collected 2012 | reverse complement strand
TGAAATTCCCAACTCATAACAAGTTTGAATCTGAAGAATGTCTCTTGTTTTAGTTGCGGCTATTAGCTCTACATCTTGATTATACTGTGATCTTTTTTTTGCATTTTTGATTCTATCAAAAACCAACTTTACGTTCTGATCAAAATTCAATTTTATTTTTCAGTTTTATTATCAGCCTCTGTTAGGTCCATTTCAATTTGTTCGTCTTTTTCGCTCTTATCTATTTCTTCGGTTTTTTCTGCTTCTTGCATCACTCTTGTTATTGATGAAATTATACTACCATCATCTAACTTAACCAAGCGAACTCCTTGTGTAACTCGACCAATAGTTCTAATTGCACCCACAGGTTGGCGCATTAAAACACCAGCGTCGGTAATCACAATCAAATCATCAGAGTCAACAACTTCCATTATTTTAACCATTTTTCCAGTTTTATCCGTACACCTCATAGTAAGAACACCCTTACCACCGCGGGTTTGGGTGCGATACTGAATGACATCTGTTCTTTTCCCATACCCTTTTTCTGTTGCAACAAGAATTGTTCCTTCTCTTTTGACAACCAACATACCAACAACATAATCATCTTTAGAGCTTAATTTAATCCCTCGAACACCCATCGTTTTTCTACCGCTTGGCCTTACCCCTGTTTCTGAAAAACGAATAGATTTACCCTCATGAGTTCCAAGTAAAATATCGTGCTCTCCATTGGTAATACGTGCCTCTATTAATTGATCATTCTCTCTGATTTCTATAGCGTAAATACCGCCTTTTCTTGGTTTACCATAAGCAGAAAGAACCGTCTTTTTAACAACACCTTTTTTAGTTGCCATAACGATAAAATGGTCGTCTTTAAACTCACTCACACTTACAAAAGCCTCTACCCGCTCAGTTGGATCACAACCAATAAGGTTAACAATTGCTCGACCCCTGGTTGCTCTTCCACCTTGGGGAATGTCATAAACCTTTAGCCAAAAACATTTTCCCCGATCGGTAAAAAACAACATATAATTATGCGTGTTCGCTATAAAAAGGTGTTCCACAAAATCCTCATCTTTACTACCAGCTCCCTGGACACCTCTTCCCCCTCGTCTCTGTGTTTTGTATGTATTCAAAGCGGTTCTTTTTATATAACCCTGGTGAGTAATTGTGAGAACAACCTCTTCCTCTGCTATCATGTCTTCCATGGAAAAATCTGAAACAACAGGTATAATTTCCGTTCTTCTTTCATCTCCGTAGTTTTCTTTAACCTCTAGAAGCTCACTTTTAATTATATCCATGCGTTGGTTTTTGTTTTCAAGAATACTTTTTAAGTGAGCAATTAGCTTTATTAACTCCTTGTATTCTTCTAATATTTTATCAACTTCTAAACCTGTTAATCTTTGAAGCCTCATTTCAAGGATCGCCTGAGCTTGTTTTTCAGACAAATTAAAGTTATTCATTAAACCTTCTTTGGCGACCTCAGGGTTCTTACTTGCTTTTATTAGTTCTATGACTGCATCAATATTATCTAAGGCAATTTTTAAACCCTCTAATATGTGTGCTCTGGCCTCTGCTTGATTTAATTCGAACTGCGTTCTTTTTACAACAACATCGTGCCTAAAATCGATAAAATGGTTTAAAACAGTTTTTAAGGGCATTATTTTAGGAACGCCATTTACAAGAGCAAGAAGAATTATGCCAAATGTGTCTTGCAATTGTGTGAATTTATATAGTTGATTTAAAATTACTTCAGGGACAGCATCTCTTTTAGTCTCAACCACAACCCTAATACCATCTTTGTCTGATTCATCCCTAAGGTCAGTAATACCAATTATTTTCTTGTCTCTTACAAGGTCTGCAATTTTCTCTACCAGGCTCGCTTTATTGCATTGATAGGGTAATTCTGTTATAACAACACTGTCTTTTCCATTTTTTGCAGATTCAATATGTGCTCGCGCCCTTATTTTTATCTTACCTCGACCAGTATTGTAAGCATCACTCAAACCATCAATGCCCATGATTAAAGCCGCAGTCGGAAAGTCAGGCCCTTTAATATGCACCATTATTTCTTCTGTTGTGATATCTGGGTTTTCAATAATGGCAACCAAGCCATTAACAACCTCTGTTAAGTTGTGTGGTGGTATTTTTGTTGCCATACCAACAGCAATTCCCTCAGACCCATTAATAAGCAATGTTGGAACTGTTGTTGGTAAAACAGTTGGCTCTTTAAGTGTTTCATCAAAGTTAACAGTCCAATCAACGGTTCCTTTATCTAAATCTTTTAACATTTCACTAGAAAGCTTTGCCATTCTAGATTCTGTATAACGCATTGCGGCAGCGTTGTCGCCATCAACAGAGCCAAAGTTTCCTTGCCCATCCACTAACTCGTAGCGCATTGAAAATGATTGAGCCATTCTTACTAAAGCATCATATACAGACGAATCACCATGTGGGTGATATTTGCCCAACACGTCACCAACAATTCTTGCAGACTTTTTGTATGGCCTATTCCAAGAAGAGCCTAATTCGCTCATTCCATATAAAATTCTTCTGTGAACAGGTTTTAACCCATCTCTTACATCTGGAAGAGCGCGTGAAACGATTACAGACATAGAATAGTTGAGATAGCTTTCCCGCATCTCATCTACAATATCTCTAGGTAATGTGTTGTCTCTATTTATATCGACCATTTTGTATCCTTAAATATCTAAGTTCGCAACAAATTTTGCGTTTTTTTCTATAAAACTTCTTCTCGCCTCAACATCGCTTCCCATTAAATTTTGAAAAGTAATAGCTGCAGCTTCTGCGCTTTCTACAGTAACTTGAAGCAATGTTCTTTTTTCTGGGTCCATTGTTGTATCCCATAATTGTTCAGGGTTCATTTCACCAAGACCTTTATATCTTTGTAAACCAATTTTTGTAGTTTTGTTATCTTTTTTCATCCTTTCCGTAATTAGATCTCTTTCATTATCATCGTAAGCATAATATGCTTTTTTTCCTTGGTGTAGCCTATATAGCGGAGGCATTGCCAAATAAAGATATCCACCATCAATTAATTGTCTCATCTTTCGATAGAAAAAGGTTAAAAGCAGTGTTCTAATATGAGAGCCATCAACATCAGCGTCTGTCATTATTATTATTTTATGATATCGTATTTTTTCAATATTAAAATCACCTGCGGACTTTTCACCAGTTTCATCATCCCCACCACCAAAACCCGTTCCAAGCGCTGTAATAATTGATTGAATTTCATTGTTACTTAATAATTTATCTACCCGGGCTTTTTCTGAATTAATCACCTTTCCTCTCAATGGAAGTATTGCTTGGTTTTTTCTATCCCTTCCTTGTTTAGCTGAGCCACCAGCAGAATCACCCTCAACTAAATACAGTTCACAAAAAACAGGATCTTTATTTGAGCAATCAGCCAGTTTTCCAGGCAGAGAAGAACTCCCTAGCGCACTCTTTCTTCTTATTAGCTCCCTTGCTTTTTTTGCTGCTGAGCGGCTTCTTGCAGCAAGTAAAGCTTTTTCTATAACCCTTCTACCAATAGATGGGTTCTCTTCAAGAAAATCTAAAATACCCTCATAAACAACCTTATCCACAAGGCCTTTTACTTCTCCATTTCCAAGTTTTGTTTTTGTTTGCCCTTCAAATTGTGGTTCAGGAACCTTAACACTAACTATAGCTGTTAAACCTTCACGAAAATCTTCACCTGTTAGGGATAGTTTTTCTGTCTTTTTAGTTTTAATTAAATTGTTTTTAGAAGCGTGGTTGTTCATCGCCCTTGTTAGAGCAGACCTAAAACCAGAAAGGTGCGTCCCTCCTTCAATTGTGTTAATATTATTAACAAATGTCAGTATGTTATCATTATATGTGTTTCCATACCTCAGTGCAACATCAACCGGTATTTCACCACCTTCTTTTGTTACTGTAATTACTTTATTATGAAGTGGGTTGTTTTTTTCATCCAAATATTTTACAAAATCACTTAATCCTCCTTTAAACCTAAATGAATCATTTTGGCCCTCTTCTTCCCTTAGGTCTTTTAGATTTATTTCTAATCCCTGGTTTAGATATGCAAGCTCTCGTAACCTTTCTGCAATGATATCATACTCAAAAAGAGTTGTGTTAAAAACTAAACTATCGGGTAAAAAACAAACCTTTGTTCCGCTTTTTTTGGTTTTTCCTATTTCCTTAAGTTTGTTTTGTGTTACTCCTATTTTATAATCCTGTTTATATACCTTTCCATCTCTTTTTACCTCAACCCATAGCCAATCTGATAACGCATTAACAACAGAAACGCCAACACCGTGTAACCCACCAGAAACCTTATAGGTGTCTTTATCAAATTTTCCCCCAGCATGAAGCACCGTCATCACAACCTCTAATGCGGGTTTTTTCTCATCTTTGTGTATATCAACAGGAATTCCTCGGCCATTATCTTCAACGGTAACCGAACCATCTTTGTTAAAATAAACTGTTATTCTTGTGCAGTGTCCAGCTAAAGCTTCATCAATAGAGTTGTCCACAACCTCATATACGAGATGGTGAAGGCCTCTTTTTCCAACATCCCCTATATACATAGCTGGTCTTTTTCTTACCGCCTCTAGCCCTTCTAATACTTTAATGCTTTCTGCACTATAATTACTTTTGCTTTTGTTCATACCAACCGTATTTCCTTTATGGCTTTTGAGCCTATTTTTTTATTTATTTTATTAATTATTTCGTTTTTTTGCATATAGAGCTCTTGTCTCCATGTAGCGGACTCTACTTTAATAAAAAGAACACCCCTATCAACACTAACAGCTTTTGATATTTTTGAAATATTACCTCCAACAATATCGGGCCACATAGAAACCGCATTTTCTTGAAGTATTGCGTTTTTAAAACCAGATTTCTCAATAGCTTTTTTAAGAATTTTTTTAAGCTGTTCCATTTTTTACTAGGTGGTGTTTTTTTATATTATCAAAACCCATAAAAAAACCATTTTCTTTTATGTTTACAATGTTTGTAGTTGTAATAATTGTTTGACTACTTCCTTTGTTTCTGTTTTTAATGTTTTCTATATATCTTAAAAGTTTTTTACTTCTTTCTTTATCAAGATTTGCAAACATATCATCTATCAAAAAAATGGGGGTTTTTTTTGTCCTTTTAGATAAAAAAATATATTCGGTAATTTTTAAAAGCGCTAAAAAGATCTTATGCTCACCTTGAGAGCCGTGATTTTTTATTTTTTGATTATTCCATAAAAACATAATATCATCTTTATGTGGTCCAAAAGAAGTATATCGTTTAGTTAATTCTATGTTTTTATTTTCTTTTGTTTTTTTTAAAAAATCCTCACTTGATTTAATTTTTAATTCATATTCAATATTTAAGAGAAGTTTTTCGTCAAAACCCATAACAGTTTTTAAAAAAAGATCTATAAAAGAAACCATAAATGTTTCTCTTTTTTTCCAAAGGTTTAAACTGTTAATACAAAATGGCTTATTCCAAATTTCTAACTCTTTCTCTTTGTTAAATAAAGATTCGTTGTTTTTAAGAATACTGTTTCTTTGTTTAATTGTTTTATTGTATAGAAGTAAATCATTTAAGTATTCATAAGAACAAATAGAAAAAATTCTATCAAAATAATTTCTTCTAAACAATGAAGTTCCTTTTGTTATACCTTCTTCTTCTGGTGAAAAAACAACAACATTATTAAGACCAAAAAGTTCTTTTCTTTTTTTAACAATCTTATTATCTATTTGTATCTTTTTATTTCCTTTTATATCTTGAGATAGTGAAACTGTGTTTTTAAAATTTTCTGTGTTTTTAAAACTACCTTTTATAAAGAAAAAACTGGAACCTTTTTTAATTAAATCTTTTTTATTATTAGTTCTAAAACTTTTTCCATAAGACAAACTATGTATTGCTTCTAAAATAGATGTTTTCCCAGATCCATTTTCTCCCCAAATAATTGTTAAACCTGGATCAAAACTAATGTTGGTCTTTTTATGGTTTCTAAAAGAAATCATCTCAAGGTTGTTGATTTCCATTTAATGTTTTTTTCAACTATTTAAACGAACAGGCATTAACAACATTGTTTTTTTATCTTCTTCTTTTTCACCTATAAACAATGTAGCACTTATAGGTGTATTTAGTTTTATGATAACATTTTCACCAGATATATGACTAATTATATCTTTTAAATATTCACCATTATAACCGATAATAAGGTTATCACCTTCATAATCACCAATTATTTCTTCTTTTGCCTTAGAACTAGACTCTGGATCCTCTGTATGAACAATTAATGATTCTTTAGAAATATTAAATGCAACCTGATGTGTAGATTTGTTTGAAAAAATAGAGACTCGTTTTATTGCACCTAATAAAGTTTTTTTATCTGTTTTTAAAGTTTTTTCATTATCTATTGGTATTACGCTTTCATAATCTGGAAAAACCTCATTAATTGTTCTAGATATAATTGTATCTTGTTTGATTCTTGCTGTCATATGAGTTTCTCCAATTGACAATAAAATATCATCATTAGATAAAAAAGTAGATAAATATGATAAAAATTTCTTAGGTACTACAATATCTCCGGTAAAGGAGTTTGATCTATAATCTTCTTTTATTATTTTAACTAACCTGTGTCCATCTGTAGCGACCGCTGTTAAGCCGCTATTATTAAACCTAAATAAAACACCGGTTAAAGACGGTTTTAAATCATCTCTACTAACTGCAAATAAGGTAGAATTAATAATTTCTTTAAATACAGAACCCTGTATGTTTATTTTATTTTTTTCTTCTATTTTTGGTGTAGCTGGAAATTCTTCTTTTTGTTTCCCCATTAAATCATACGAACCTGAGTTTGTTCGTATTTCAATCTTATTTTTTATATCTACTACAATGGTAATTCTAGTTTCTGATAATTCATTAGTTATCTCATATAGTTGTTTCAAAGGTATTGCGGCTGACCCTTCTTCTTCAATACTAACAGATATTTCTAAATCAATTGTTAATTCTAAATCTGTAGTTCTAAGGGAAGTTTTTTTATTTGTTGCTGTTATTAAAACACAACTTAAAATAGGTAAAGTAGATCTAGTAGGTGTAGCTTTTGATAGTTTTTGAAGTGCTTGTAGTAATTCGCTTTTGGATGTGGAAAATTTCATAGAATTCAATACTTTTATTAATATTATTTATTGAATTAAGATCATATCAATTCAATAACTGAAAATACCAAAAAAGACAGATTTATAAAAGATATTATCTCATTCTTTAAGTTGTTGAAAAAAAGAATAACTTATTATTATTATTTATATGAGTGTATTTGTGGATAAAAATATTTTTTTAAAAAAAAATATTATATACAGACAAATAATAAAAACACTTAAAGAAAAACATAAAGTAATAAAATGTGTATAAGATAAAAAAAATGTATAAAAAAAGATTTTTAATTAAATATTTTAAATACCCACATATAAAAATTTTTATGTGGATAATATTGTGGATATCTTAACCAGCTATTTTTATATATTTTTCTTTTTTAACTTTTTTAATCCAAGAATTATACCAATTCATTTTTTTATTGTTTAAAGCAATTTCTTCAATTTTTGGCCAATGATCTTTAATATTTGCTTTACCACCAGTTTTTATTTTTTCTAACCACAATAAATGAAAACCATAAGAAGTATTAATTGGAGGACTACACTCCCCCGTTTTTATATAGTTTAAAGCTAATCCAAATTCTTTAATAGGATATTGATCTGGGATAATCCAACCAAGGTCTCCACCAACATTAGAGGTTTTATAATCTTTAGAATATTTTTTTACAAAACTTTTAAAAGTGGTTAAATCTACACAAGAGTCTTTTAATGTTTTTGAAAAATTAAAAGCCCGTTCTTCATCACTTTTTTTTATTTGAGGACTAATAAGTATGTGTCTAACACGAGCTTTATCTCCTTTTCTTTCAAAAACTTCTAATATATGAAAACCAACATCTGTTTCTACTGGCTCACTAATACTGTTTATTTTTATTGTGAATGTTTTTTCTTCAAACTCTTTTAAAAGCGAACCTCTTTTTACCCAACCAAGATTACCACCCTTGTTTTTGGAACCAGGATCCATAGAATATTTACTTGCTAAATCTTCAAAATCTTCTCCGTTTATAATTCTTTTTTTGATTGTTTTTAAAAATTTTATAGTTTCTTTTTTGGCACTATCACTTGGAGTTGGTTTTATTAATAAATGTCTTAATTTTATTTCGGTAGGAAATAAAGGAAGACTATCACTATAAATATTAAAAAAAGACAAAACCTCTTTTTTCGATATTTTTATTTTTGACAGTAATTTTTGCTGATATTTTTCTGATATTATTTTATCCTTCATCTCATACCAAAATTCTGCCCGAAAAGACTTAATACTTTGACCTAACATTTTTTCAGCCTCTTTTTCACCCCCTGCCTGCATTAATATATTATTAATTTGTTGGTCTAGCGCTTGATTTACTTCGTTTTCTGAAAACTCAATGGTTGTATCTTCTTTTGCTTTTTCAAGAAGAATTTTTTGATCAACCATTGATTCTAAAACAATATTTTTTAGTTTTATATATTGATCAAGGTTTTCACTAGGGTTAACACCTCTTTGTATAGCCATCATGTTAACCATTTGATTTAAATCGCTCTTTAAAACAATATTGTCTTCAACAACAGCAGCAACGCCATCTATAAAAACAGGGGGTTCTTGAGCTTTTAGTGTTGTCAAACATAAAAAAAGGAACAAAAAACTCATTCACCAACCTCCGGGGATATATATATATCAGCATTTGTATAAAGACTGTCTAAAAAATTATTTAAAAACTTCATTTCTTTTATTTTAAAAAGCCGTTGGTAGATTTCGTCATAAACTATTTCAAGACCTTTAAAACTTCCTTTATTATTTTTTCTTAAAATATCAAAAACATGATAAGAAGATTCTATTTTTTTGGGACCTAAAATATCACCAACGGACCCATAAAAAACAAAACCAATTAAACTCTCATTAATAAAACCCTTTTTTATGGTTTTTGTTTCAGGTTTATATTTTTTAATATATTTTTCTAGTTTATCCCCTTTTTTGTTTGATTTTAACAAACTCTTTAATTTATTGGCTTCTTTTTTTGTTGGAAGAATAAAGTGCTTTAATAGTATTTCATCCTGTTTTCTTGTAAAAGAGCTTTTATTGCTTTTATAATAATCTGAAACTTCCTTTTTTGATATTTTTATCTCTTTTCTTGTTTTTATATCTAAAAAAGAACTAATTAATAAATTTCTGTAAAACAAATCTCTTTTGTTTAAAAGAGTTTTGTCATTATCTAGATTAATATTAATAGCTTCATTATAAAAGAGAGTCTTTTCTACCCAAGATTCAACAAGGTGTCTAATAGAGTGTTGCTCAACAAGGCCTTCTTTTTTCATTTCTAACACTTCTTTTTTTGTTAATCTTGTTTCACCAACGCGGGCATAAACATCAATAACTTCTTCAGTGCTTTTTGTACACGAAAAGAAAAGAGAAATAAAAATAAAAAGAAAAACCATGTTTTAAGAATTTATTAATAGTTAGCGTTTGAATAAATTAATTGAATTACTGATATTTTCATACCAATCAAAACCTAAAGGAAAAATTAGGTCAACGACAAAACCCTCTTTGTTCTCTTTAAACTTTCGATCTTTTATATTATCGTCTTTATACATTAAAACGCTATTTATAAAATTATCGCTTATTACTTCACTATCTAAAACAATAGAAACAGATGTTTCTTTTATATAAACACCTATAACAAAGGTCTTCTTAAACAAGATACGCAGTTTTGCCAGGTTTAAAAAATTCGTTGTTTCTTGTGGTTTCCCCCCAAACCGATCTATTAATTCCTCTTCAACATCTTTAATGTTTCCAAGCGTTGAAGCGTTGTTTATTTTCGTATAAAAAGAAAAACGCTCTGTTTCCCCCAGAACATAATAAATAGGTATTAAAGACTTTCCGAAAAAAGAGATGTCAATCTCTTTAGGCTCAATTGGCTTGTTTAATTTTTTTGAAACAGCGGTTTTTAAAATACTATTATAGTGTTCAAGACCAACCCTTGATATTTCTCCACTTTGCTTATACCCAAAAACAGCACCACCACCCCTAATATCTAAGTCGTTTGTGGCAATATGGTAACCAGAGCCTAAAGATGTATGCCTTTCAATAGTTTTTAATCTTTTATATGCTTTTTCGCTTAGTTTTGTTTTTTTGGGAATAAACAGGTGACAATCTGCCTGCCTAGATCCCCGCCCAACGCGACCGCGTATTTGATAAAGTTGACTTAAACCAAGGTCTTGAGGGTTGTTTATTATCATACAGTTTGCGTTAGACACGTCTAAGCCTGATTCTATTATTGTGCTACACACTAAGATTGAAATTTTTCCATCAAAAAAATCAAGAAGATTTTGTTCAAGGTCTTTACTGTTTTGTTGCCCATGAATAAAATCAACGCGCTCATTTGGAAAAAGTTCTTGAATTTTTCTCACATAGTATTCGATAGATTCAACTTTGTTGTGTAAAAAATATGTCTGACCACCCCTTGTTGTTTCTTTTTCTATAATTTGTTGAGTTCTTTTCCAAGAAAAGAACTCAACATGTGTATTAATTGGTTTTCTTGTGGTTGGTGGCGTTTCTATTCTACTTATATCTCTTATTCCCAATAAAGATTGTTGTAGTGTTCTAGGTATAGGGGTTGCAGACATAGATAAAACATCCATTTTTGCTTTTAGAGCTCTTATTTTCTCTTTGTGCCTTACACCAAATCGATGCTCCTCATCAATGATTAATAATCCTAAAAAAGGTATTACAACATCATCAGATAATAAGCGGTGGGTTCCCACAATCAAACCAACTGAACCATTAACTATTTTCATAAGAACACGAGATTGTTCTTTTTTTGTCTGAAACCTTGATAGTAGAGCAACTGATATTCCAAGCGGCTCAAGCCTTTCTTTCGCTGTTATATAGTGTTGGTCAGATAAAACAGTTGTTGGACATAACAAAGCAACCTGTTTTGAAAAAGAAACCACTCGAACAATAGCCCTAAGTGCGACCTCTGTTTTACCAAAGCCTACATCACCACAAAGCAACCTGTCCATGGGTTCTTTATTAGAAAGGTCAGATAAAACATCTTGAATTGCTTTTTTCTGATCTTTTGTTTCTTTAAAAGGAAAGGACTCTTTAATTGCTTTTTCAAAATCAACACTTTTTTTGTATCGAAAACCCCTTGGTTTGTTTCTTGAGTGATAGATATCAACTAAAGCATCCGAAACAAGCTCCAATTCTTTTTTTGTTTTTGAAACATCCCGAGACCACTCTTTCCCACCAAGTTTATTTAGTTTAGACCTTCCCCCAATACCTATATACCTATGAATGAGATCCGACTTGTTTATTGGTACATAGAGAACTCCCCCTTCTTTATATGTCAGCTTTATATATTCTTTCTCGTAACCGTCAGGGCCACGAACCACTAGCCCACCAAACTTACCAACACCATGAGAAACATGGACCATTAAATCACCTATTTTTAACTGTGATAAACTGTTGTTTTTATTGTGTTTATATTCTAAATAATTTATTTTTTTCTTTTTGCGGTCTGGTACAAAAACTGTTTCTCTAAGTCTAAAAGCGTTTTCTATATGTCCGCGTACAGGTGTATAACCCAAAGACGTTATTTTATTTTTTCTTTTTTGGTTTTGGTAAAAAACCACAACCTCTTTTGTGTTTGGTTTTTTTAACAACAATGAAGACAGTTTTTTAGTGACTTTAAAATTTTTTGTCCTTATTAAAAAAGGATCAACCCCGGCCCCCCTTTTGTTTAATGTATAAACCCCATTTTCTTTATCCACCTTTAAAACAAAGTCCCAATTAAAAAAATTAAAAATCGATTTCCCAGAATCTTTTAATCCACCAAACAAATCATAAAAAACAAAGGATTCTAAATTTTTAATACTTCTTTGGTCGTCAATATCAAAAAACGATATTTGTTCTACCTCCTTAAAATTAAACAACACCCGTATTGGTTTATTTTTGTGTTGTGGAAAAACATCAACAACATCACCCCTCATTGAGAAATCACAATGGTTGTAAACATAATCTACTTTTTTATAACCAAAGCTTGAAAGTTCTTCACAAAAAACATCTCTATCTTTGACTAACCCAATAGACAGTGCGCTCTTCTTAAAAACTGTTTTCTTATTAATTAACAATTGGTTAGCAACGAAGTTGGTTGAAAAACAAACACCGTTTTTGTTTTCAGTTAGTTTTATTAAAGCCTCAGACCTGTGTAGGTTTTTTTGTGTTTCAAAACCAGGAACAGTAGTACCCTGCTCCTCTTCTGGAAAACTATAGAAAACATTATAAAAAAAATGCTTTCTTTTAATACACTCAGAAACCAAAGCGTTGTCTCCTAAAACCAAAAAGCGACCACCATGTTTATATAAATAAAACAAAAAAACGAACAAAGTATCTAAACTAAAGTTTGATATAGTTTCACCCTTTAAAATAGTTCTAATTTCGCCTTCAAAAACCTGTTTCACGTGAAACTATTACCTCTTTAACAAATAAACCATTAAGGTTGAAATATCAGCAGGTGAAACACCGGAGATTCTACTTGCTTGTCCAAATGTTTCTGGGCGAACGGCAGAAAGTTTTTGACGCGCCTCCAGTGAAAGACCGCGGAACCCATTGAAGTTTGTGTTTTTATCAATTTTAAGGTTTTCGTTTTTCTTAAGCTTTTCAATCTCTTTCAGGTGCCTTTTTATATACCCGTTATATTTTATTCCTGTTTCTACATCATCCAAAACCTCCAAAAAAGACCATGTTTCAGAATTTGTTGTTTTTGGGAACAAGTTCGTTTGTTTAAGTGTGCTTAAAAGATTTGCCTCAGGTCTTTTTATATAGTCTTTTATTGGTAGTGACTGTTTTATATTGAATGTGTCCAGGTAGTCTGACTTAATAGATTGGCTGGTTAGTTTTTTTATATTTTTTCTATCCTTAGATCTTTTTTCGATAACCATTTTTTCTTCCTCGAGCAGAAGACGGTGTTTTTTGGCGGATTCATAAAGTCGAGTTTCTGCGTTCGAATACCTTAACATCATTCTATACTCTGCTCGACTAGTGAACATACGGTATGGTTCTTCTGTGTCCTTGGTGATTAGGTCATCAATTAAAACACCGATATAGCCGTCTGACCGTTTTATTCTAAGGGGGTCTCTGTTTAATACATAATTTGCACCATTAACCCCAGCCACCAAACCTTGAGCAGCTGCCTCCTCATACCCAGATGTTCCATTTATTTGACCGGCAAAAAACAACCCAGAAACCTCTTTAGACTCTAGTGTTAGCTTTAGTTGCGACGGTACAATGCAGTCATACTCTATCGCGTATCCGGGTCTCAAAAACTCAATGTTTTTAAAGGCTTTAATTTGGCTAAGGCTGCTTAACTGTATTTCTTCTGGTAGGCTTGTTGAAAAACCATTTATGTATATTTGATCAGAGTTCTCCCATTCTGGTTCTAAAAACAACAGGTGTGTTGGGTGGTGTGAAAACCTTTGAACCTTATCTTCAATTGATGGGCAATACCTTGGCCCCACACCTGTAATTTCCCCACTGTACATTGGAGAAAGGTGTGAGTTGGTTTTAATAATGCTGTGTACCTTTTCATTAGTTCTAACGGTGTAACAAGGTTCATTTTTTGGTTTGAAATTTTTTGTAAAAAAAGAAAACGGCACAGGGTTTTTATCTCCAAAATCAACAGATGTTTTTTCCCAGTTTATGCTTGATTTTAGAGCTCGCGGAGGTGTGCCTGTTTTTAACCTCATTGTTTTAAACCCTATTGAGTTAAGAAATTCAGTTATCCCAACCGAAGAAGACTCCCCCATTCTTCCAGCTAGAATTTTTCTATCACCCACATGAATCACACCAGATAAAAAAGTACCACATGTAATTATTGCAGACCTACAAAATAATTTTTTCCCAGAGCGCAACACAACACCCTCTACAGTTTCTTTGTTTATTATCAAAGAGACCACCTCTCCAATCACAACTTCAATGTTTTTGTTTTGTAAAACCCTGTTTGAAACATATCTTTCATAAACGCGCTTGTCTGTTTGGGCCCTTGGCGACCAAACAGACCTTCCTTTTGATTTATTTAGGGTTTTAAACTGTAAGCCTGAAAAATCAGCAGCTCTACCCATTAAACCCCCGAGAACATCTATTTCTCTTACAATTTGGCCCTTAGCAACTCCTCCAATAGCTGGGTTACAAGACATTCTCCCGATACTGTTTTTATCCATGGTTACAATAACTGTTTTACAACCAATTTTAGAACTTATGTTTGCGGCTTCAACACCAGCGTGGCCACCACCAACAATAATTAAGTCATGTTTTTGTTTCACGTGGAACTATTTTCCCACACAAAAATTAGAAAAAACATCATCTAAAATATCATCAACACTTGTTTTACCAAGTAGGTGGTTAAAGTGGTTAATTGCTTCCTTTGTATGGTGAGCAATGATTTCGATGTTCGTTTCTTGGCGTTTAATTATTGGTAAGATAGCTTTATTAACCTTAATTAAAAGCTGTTCTTGTCTTAGTGATGTAATGTGTTCGCTTTGATTGTGGTTTGTTATTGCGGTAAGTTTTTTTTCTATTTTCTTAATCAACAAGTTAATACCATCTCCGTCCTTAGCAGAAACAAAGACATTTTTTGTATTTTTATTTTTTATTATCCTTTTTTGATCTTTAGATAGTAGGTCAACTTTGTTTAAAACCGTTATTTGATTTTTTTGTTTTTTATTATCAGTGTTTTTGGTGGTGTCAATTATGTGTAATAAAATATCAGCATTTTTCATTTCTTCGTTAGAGCGATCAATTCCCATTTGTTCAATTTTATCTTTAGTTTTTCGTATACCAGCAGTATCTATTAAAACCGTGTTGTGTTTTCCTATATTTAACCTTTCTTGAATTGAGTCTCTCGTGGTGCCTTCGATCTCTGTAACAATTGATCTTTTATAAGTTAAAAGAGCATTAAAAACCGATGACTTTCCTACGTTTGGCTCTCCAAAAATAACTATGCGAGCACCATCAATATTAACCCTCGCGCTTGTTGTTGACGATATCAAAGCATCTGCTTTTTTGTGTATTTTTTTTAATGAATTTAGTGCCTGGTTTGATATTTCTTTTTGATTTTCTGTTTCTGATATATCCAATTCATATTCTAACAAGCCGAGCGTTTTTATTAATAGCTCGCGCATTTTCTTAAATCTTTTTGTTAGGGCCCCAGTTAGGTTTGTATTAGAAATTTGTACACCAGCTATACACTTAGCGTTTATCAGGGAAAGTAAAGACTCTGCTTGTATTAAGTCTATTTTGTTGTTTAATAGTGCGGCTCTAGTAAACTCACCCGCCTCAGCATGTCTTACACCAAGCTCTAACAGTTCTTTTGATATGGTTTCAATAATAACAGGGTTGCCGTGTGTGTGTATTTCTACCATATCATTTCCGGTGAAAGACTTTGGTCCTTTGTAAAACACAACAACACACTTATCAATTAAACTATTGTTTTTATTATATAAAGAGACCACACGATTTAATCCCGGCTTAAGGTTTTTATTTTTATTTTTAAAGAGCTTCAATATTGTGTTTTTTGAATTAGGACCGCTCATTCTTATAGTTGCGGTAGCAGATCTCCCGCCAGGAGTTGACAAAGCAAAGTATGTTTCTTGGTTAACCACGGATTAATATTGAATTAAAATATTTGGTTTGTAATGTTCTAAAAATCTATACATAGAAGGTGAGATTCTTTTGTTGTTTATACTTATAAAAACCACACCTATGTGTAAAGGGTTTCGAAAAAAACAATATTGCACTATGCAATACAACTTATAAATATAATAAAAACAACACCTAAGGTGTTTTGTTTTTTTTAATTTTATTTTAGAGTATATATTTGTGTTTTTGTGTTTAAACATAGTGCTCTATATTTCCCTTAACAAGTTGCTCAGTCTAAGCATTAATTAATTTCAACTGTCTGTAATTCTGGTTTTTTTATTAAAAACAAAAAAACCCCCAACTGCTTTATTGTTTTATTACTATAATTAAAAAGATCATTTTTAAAACTATGATTAGGCGGGATAAAAAACCGAAACCAATTGTTAAAAAGACCAAACAAGTTATAAAAATCGTTCCAATAAAAAGTGGTTTATAAACATATTAAAAACAACATTTAAAACTACGTTTTTATGGGTATTATAGCCGCTTTTTCGTTCTTTGTTAGTTTTTGTTGTGCTATCGTTAATATGTTAAATAATGTATAGTAAAGGTTTAATCCAGAAGGAAAACTATTAAACAGTAAAAAGAAAAAACCCATCATAAAATATTGCATCAATTTTTGTTGGTCCGCCTGCGGCCCAGTTGCGTTATTTGGTTGCATCATTTTTTGTTGCGCGTACATCGATAGCGCCATCAATATAGGCAGGGCGCAAACATAGTTGCCGTATAGTGGTATTTTAAAAGGCAGATAAAAAAGCACATCTGGTGCCGATAAATCTTTAATCCAAAATACGAAGGGCTCACCTCTTAATTCAATGGTCGACCTAAAAACTGTAAAAAGAGCAAACAAAAGAGGCATTTGCAACAGCATTGGAAAACAGGTCCCAAGGGGGTTAACACCCTTCTTTTTGTATAACTCCATTGTTGCTTGGTTTAGTTTTGTTGGGTTGTTTTTGTGTTTTTCCCTTAAAGCATTTATTTCAGGCTGTATGGATTGCATTGCTTGTGTTGACTGATAGCTTCTCTTTGTAAGTGGATAAACTATTATTTTCACTAATATTGAAAATATAATTAAAATTATTCCATAATTGGGTATTACGGTATGCATAGTCTTTAAAACCCACAAAACAGCTTTAGATATGGGTCTGATAATTGCCCACCCAAAATCCATAACCAGCTCTAAATTAACCCCAAGACTCTTTATTCTTTCATACTCTAGTGGGCCTAAATAAAGAGAAATGTTGGCTATCCTATTGGATTGCATTTGCGCTGAGATGTTGTATAGTTCCTTTTGTTTAAATGATGCAGAAATTGACGAACTAACGAGTTGTTCCCTTGAATCATCTAATAGACATACTACAAAATATTTACTACGTGTGGCTATCCAGTCGGTAGCGCCCTTATAGTCGTTTTTAAATGTCTCACCACTACCCACTTTCACGTCCAACAGTTCTCCCCCCTGATAAAGGTATGAGTAAAAATATGCTGCTTCTGCGACACTGTCTTTTTCGGTGGGCGGGACACCGCCAACCCACTCTATTGAAAATTTGTTAGCAAGAGTATTGTTTGATATCGCAGTAATATCAACATCTATATCAATGATAAACCTATTGGGATAAAAAGTAAGAGTTTTTATTAATTTTTTATTTTCATATTTGTTTATATATGTAAAGGTTTTTGTTGAGGTTATAAAAAACGAATCCTCTTTTTCTTGTAAAACCCACCCGCCGTCAACAACAACGTCTTTACCGGTAAAATCTTTATAACTTAAAATTAAGTTGTTTTTGTTTTCTGAAGAAATAAGCTCTACTAAACTACTGTCATTTTTAAGGTGCTCCTTTGTTTTAAATGATCTAATTGTGCCACCATAAGCAGAACTAATACGAGCGATAAACAAGTCGGTTTCAATTTCAATTGTTTTTTCTTCATTGGGTGAAAAAACAGGAGAGGTTGAGTCAGAAGGCGTAAAAACATCCTCATTATAATCTTTATATATAACACTATTTTCTTCTGTGTTTTGTTGATCCTCAAAATATTCCTGCGTATTCTGGGGTGATGGAGAGATTAACTCCATATAGTAAGGAGTTATGATTAGAACCACAGTAATTAAAAGGAGCGCAGTAAGGGTGTTTCTATCCATCATTATTATATAAAAACCTTATAAGCTGAATTATTGAGTCCAAAGCTTGGACAAATTAAAAGCAATAGCGTTTTAGAAAATAAGCGTAGAAGTAAAATAACGTTTAATTCTAGGCGCAACTATGCGCTTAAGACCTTACGTCCCTTTTTTCTTCTTCTACGTAAAACAGCTCTGCCCCCGACAGTTTTCATTCTAGACCGGAAACCATGCTTGTTTTTACGTTTACGCTTACTTGGTTGATATGTTCTTTTCATAATATAAACTTTAAAAAGCCGAGAAAGATACAAAATATGAAGATATAAGCCAAAAATAAAATAAATTTTATAATAAAGTAAAATTTCTTAGCTGTGCTAAAAAAAACTAAGTAATTTAAATGATCAAGGGGATGTGGATAACTTGTGGATAATTATTAATTATGGTAAAAGATACTTGGTTAAAAGTAAAAGAGGGGCTTTCAGAAAAATTACCTGCTCATACAATAAGTACGTGGTTTGAGCCGATAAACCCAATTGCTTTAGAGGGAAACGAGCTTGTGCTTGAAGTTCCCAGTCAATTTTTTTATGATTGGATTGAGTCGCATTATAGGTCAAATATTGATTTCGTTCTTGAGTCTTTGGGTATTGGTGATGTAAAAACAAAATTTATTATTTCTGCAGAAATTCAAAAACCAGATCAAACAGAGCAACAGGACCAAACACCTTTAAAAAAATCTCCTTTAATTCCGGTGTTAAACAGTGATCACGTATTTGAAAGCTTCATTGAGGGTGCTAATAACCAGTTTGCTAAAACTGCAGCGGAGGCAGTGGCTGAAAACCCTGGTAAGCAGTCATTTAATCCGCTTATTATATATGGTGGGACTGGCTTGGGTAAGACGCACTTATTACATGCAATTGGCAATAGGGTGTTAGAAACAACTACGGATAAGCGCATTGTAATTGCCACAAGTGAAAAATTCACACTTGATTTTGTAAATGGTTTAAGAAAAAATAGAACTGTGGAGTTTGCAAAGCAATATAGAAACGCAGACCTTTTATTAATAGATGATATTCAATTTTTCAAAGGCAAAGAACAAACACAAGAGCAGTTTTTTCATACATTTAATGAACTATATCAGTCCGGAAAACAAATTGTTCTAACGGCAGATCGATACCCGGGTGAAATGCAGGGGCTGCAGGATAGGCTTTTGTCTCGTTTTCAATCTGGGCTATCTGTAGATATTCAACCTCCAGATTTTGAAGTTCGTGTTGCTATTTTATTAGATAAAGCGGAACGAAATGGGGTAGATCTGCCATATGATGTTATAGAATTCATTGCTACACACATGAGAACAAACATAAGAGATTTAGAGGGAACTATTATAAGGTTATTAGCAAGGTCTTCACTTATGAATCAAGATATTGATCAATCCCTTGTAAAAGATGTTGTTAAAGAAAGAGTGGGGGAGCGGGTTAACAGAGACTTATCCATGGAGGATGTTGTTAGAAAAGTTGTAGAGGTAACCGGTGTTAATGAAAACAACATAGTTGGCAAAAGCCGTAAAAAAGAATTTGTTGAAGCTAGGCAAACAGCAATGTTTCTTTGTAGAAACTTACTAGATGCGTCTTTAAGCAGTGTTGGTATGTATTTTGGTGGCAGGGACCACACAACGGTGATGCATGCTATTAAAGCTATCGAACAAAAAAAGACCAAAAAATCAAAAATAAATCAAAATATAAAGCAAATAAAAAGTGATTTCAGTTCGGACTTCTTTTAAAGTTTAAATTTATTTATCACCAAAAATTCAAACTTTAATTAATTGAAATCTATCTCTTGACCAGTGTTAAAACCCTAATGTATATTAATATGAGGCTTGTGTAAATTTTTTTCATATTAGTTCACTCCGAGCCTCTCCACAAACCACAAGAATTGTAGCAACTACTAATAAATAGGGAGGAAATTAGTATGTACAAAATGGTATCTGTTTTTCTTGTTTCATCGTTTTTTACAGTTTATGGCAACGGTGTCTTAACAGGTGAAAAAAACATTAAGCTAACTAAAGCACCTAAGGCTGAAGTGGCGAAATTAAAACATGAAAAGCCACAAATTTATGGTGGTGAAAGAACAAACCCAAGAGAGCTTACTTCAACCTTAAAAGCCAATAATAAAGTAAATAAAAGTATTTCTAATAAGGACGACAACGATCAGTTTGCGCTCAAACAATTAAATCAAGAAACTAAACCCGATGAAGGCATAGCGGCCAAGGGAGGGTATTTTTCGCCAAAACCACTTAATGTTGGCCCAAGAGCATCTATATTAGAAACTCGTTTTCCCATATTAAACCAAATTAATTCACGAGACGGGCACGATGCTCATATTTTTATTTCTGAATATTGTGATTACCAGCCAGGTGGATATTCTGGTGCAAGGTTTATCGAAATTTATAACCCAACAGATCAAGATGTTTTATTAGGAGACGCTGACAGCACCTACTATTTTGTCGCTAAATATTCAAACGGACAAACAAGTTCTTTTTCTACTGGTTTAGCTGGTACTGTTGCTGCGGGCGATGTATTTGTTTTAGCAAATAATCAGGATAAGTTTGTTGAAGTTTTTGGTTTCGAAGCAGATCAATATTCTAGTAACATTTCTGGTAATGGAGACGATGTGTTTGCTCTATCAACCGTGGGATACCCTGCTTCTAATGATGAGGTAACAGCTGCTATTTTTGATATATTAGGTGAGGTTGGTGTTGATGGTTCTGGTACTGCTTGGGATCATTTAGATCAAACCATTGTGAGAAATCCTGGATATGGTGCAAGTGCAACTTGGGCTGCAGAAGCTTGGTCTATAGGTTCTGGGACTACAGATTTTGCTACTCCAGGAACACATATATTTATGGAAGAGAATGAGGGCCCTTATTTAGCAGAGGGTTTTGAAGGGGGTGTTTTCCCTCCTGCTGGTTGGGACATGGTTTCATATGATGAGTATGGATATACAACCACAGATGGCTGGGCTGTGGGTGATGCTTCGACTTCGTGTTTTAGTGGGGCGTGTGGTCCCGGTAGCCCAAACTCTGGAGTTGCTGCAGCATACTATAATGTATATGACTATTACACGGATGCAAATTCAATGTTGATAACTCCATCTATTGATTTATCTGGGGCTACAGCGCCGAGACTTTCTTTTTATTTTTGGGACGAACAGCATGATCCGTACGATGGTTATCCATTGGAGGTTTTTATTTCGACAGATAGCGGAGTTTCATTTGGAAGTCCGGTTTATCAGGCGCCGACAGCTTCTTTTCCAAACTTCGTAACAGATGGCTGGGAAAAATTTGATATTGACCTTTCCAGTTATGTTGGCCAGTCAATACATATTGGTTTTAAAAGTACCAGTGATTATGGCTCTGATAATCCACATTTAGATGATATTGTGGTTGAAGAACCACCAACATACCCAATTGCAGAGGTCTCTACAGGAATAGTTGACTTTGGAGTGATTAAAGTTTTAGATACAAAAACCCAATCTTTTAGTGTAACTAATTCTGGTGGAGGAGCATTGAATTGGACAGCAGTAAGTGATGGATCAGAATTTACAATCAGTTCTGCCTCTGGTTCTATCGAACCAGGTTCTATAGCTGATTTGTCTGTTACATATTCTCCTGTTGATTATGACGCAACTGATACTGCATATGTTGTAATTACTCATGACGCAGAATCAAGTCCAGATTCTGTAATGCTCGTTGGTGCAGCACATAATGATCTATATCGAACCAGTTTTGAAGAGACTTGGTCTGAAGCTGCTCCTGGAAGGCCTTCATCGCCACCAGGATGGAGTCGTATACAGGTCAGTGGTGCAGGTGGTTGGGGCCAATATAGTTATTTCGCTGCTACAGATGGTAACAATGTAGCTCGTGCGTACTATAATTTTAATAATAGTGCCACCAGCCCTGGGGAAGACCTTCTTATTTCACCAGCTTTGGATCTTTCTGAAGGTGATACAGGGTTTAAATTAACGTTTGATATTCTTACTTCTTCTTACTCTGCTACAAAACTGCAGGTTCAAATTTCATCACAAAACACAGATGCGTCGGCAGGGTGGACAACTCTTGAAGAGTATGTTTATGGTGATAATTTAGTTCAGTCTGGTGCATGGTATGAACAATCTATAAGTTTAGGTGGCTACAGTGATGGTACATACTATATTGGTTTTAGGATGTTGGATGAAAATGGATTTTATATATATGTTGATGATATCAAGGTTGAGCCGCTTCCAGCAACAGCTGAGCTCTCAGTTGATGTTGCTGACATACAGTATCCTGCAACAATTTTAGATTCTACTGTTTTAGAAACAATTACCCTTACCAATTCTGGGGCAGTTACGCTGACGGGTACAGTTACTTATCCTGACGGCTTCTCTGGACCAGCAGACTTTAGTACTGATACTTCTGTTGATATTGCTATTTCTTATTCTCCCACAACAGCTGGTATTCACTCCGGCTCTGTTGTTATTAACTCTAATGGGGGGGATGCTTCTATTGAGGTTAGTGGAGCTGCGGGAGGCTCTATAGCAACATGGGATATTGACTATGATGGTGATGGATATGAAGATTGGCCTTTAAACTGGGACTGGATAGATAACGATGGAAGCAGTAATGAGTGGTTTTTCATTGGGGGTTATGCACGAACAGGGACCGGCAGTGCTGCTGTAAGGTATGAACTTAATGGTGCTAATGATGATTGGCTTGTGTCCCCACAACTAGATGTTGTTGCTGGTGATAAGTTCGTCTTTTTTGCTAGAGGTTTTTATTCTTTCTATGATGAAAGTTTTAATGTAATGCTTTCTACAACTGGTGGGAATGATGTTTCCTCTTTTGATGTTACCCTTTTAGCTGATACTGTTAGGTCTGCAGATTATGTTGGATACGAGGTTGACTTATCTAGTTATGCTGGTACTCAACCAAGAATAGCGATTCAGTACACAGCAAACAATCAGTATTACTTATTTGTAGATGATATTGCTACTTCTTCAGTATACACTCCAGCTGGTGCTAGTCTAACAGATTATTACAGTTCGGTTAGTTATGGTAATGTTCTTGCTGGTGATAGCAGTTCGTTTACTTGGGATTATATTAATGGTGGTGGTTCTAGTCTTGAGGTAACGGCGGTCGAGTTCTCCGACGCTCCCTTTTCTTTGTCAACAGATGTTACTTTGCCGGTAGTTACTACCTCGGGTGCTGTTGGGGCGTTTGACATTGTTTTCTCTCCTTCTATAGGTGTTGACTCAATTTACTCTGGAACTATGACTGTAACTCATAACGGTGGAGATGATATCGTCGTAAATTTAGATGGTCGTGGTCTCGTTGCTGCATTTTTTGAGAACTTTAATAGTTTAAGTGCTGGACCAGGTCTACCAACTGGTTGGACGACAAGAGATAATACTAGTGATGGAGCTTGGGAGATAAATGATGAAGACGGTGAATCAAACTTTTTATACCATAATGATGGTTTTAGCGGTGTAGCACTACAGAACGATACTGTAGTAACAAGTGTTATTTCGCTTCCACCAGTTGCTGATTATCATTATGAGTTGGAGTTTTCTGAATATATTGATTTTGGAACCTATGCTAATTATTCCGGTATTTCTATTTCTCAAGATGGTGGTTTGACTTGGACAGAAATATATGGTTTAGTGGGGTCCGCTGGTCACGGGCCTGACGGTTGGAACCTTAATGTAAATGTCGATCTTAGTGGATATGATGGAGATGTTCACCTTGCTTTTGTATACATTGGTAGTTATCAACACGGTTATGGTTTAGATGATATAACTATACAATCAAAGCAAAATCCAGTCATTCCAATATTATCGACGTCTAAAATGTTTTTTCCAGCAACCGCAATTGGCGAAGAAAGTACTAGTATGCTTTACATTACGAACGGTGGTTCTCCTGATTATTCAGGAACAATTACTTATCCTAGTGGCTTAAGCGGAGAAACCAGTGTTGCTGGCTTAGCTTTTGGCGCTACAGATTCTATTGCTGTAACCTATACTCCTACAACTCAAGGTGTTGTAACTGGAAGCATTGTCTTTGACGGATCCTCATCGGGCGCAGAAGAAGTTTCTGTTCCTGTCGAGGCAAATGCTGGCGCTCAAGTTGGAACTTTCCAAGGTAGTTGGATTGGTTGGAACGATTATAGTTTTGCTGGACAACCATGGAACGGAACGCCTGACGAATGGTTGTGGTTTATTGGTGATGGTCACAATAGTGATTCATATGCAGGTATATATACCTATGAACCTCGTTGGGGTGAAGCGAATGATTTTATGGTATCACCAAAACTCGAAGTGAGCGCCGGAGATGTTTTCTCATTTTGGGGGCAGGGTGGATATGTCTTCGATTGTGATTACGGGGCAACATTAGGAATTGATCTGGACTCAATAGCAGTTTGGATAAGTTCAGAAAAACCAGTAGTTGGAACTAATGAGCAGGGAGTCGACACTGGATTTGTAAATACTGACGCGTTTACATTACTTGGTGAGGGAAAACCTTCTTGTGATACTTGGGATTCTTTTAGTTATGATTTGGCTAGTTATTCAGATCAGGATGCTTGGTTGTTGATTCAGGCAGCAAAAGGTGGATATTTACTTAAAGTAGATGATGTTGGCTATCCTAAAATGTATATGAATCCAAACCCTGTTTTGTATGTTGGAACCAAGTATGACTTTGGTGTTACTCAACCAACAGGCGATTCTGTACGTTATTATCTGCGTAACACTGGACTTCAAGACCTTATAATCGATAGTATGAATTTTGCACATGGTGATTATTTTGATGTTGATTACCTGGGAGTTAGTGATTTTCCTGTAACTATATTGCCAGGTGGAATTGATAGTATTGTTGTATACTTTATGCCAGAAATGGAAGGAGTTGTAACAGATACTTTAATTTACTACAGTAACTATACTGTGGGTGATTATGATGCATATGGTAGGGGTACTGATCGCTCAGTATTTATTGCTGATGCCTTTAATAACCCTCCAAATGCTACGAATTTAGTGGCTCCAGCCCCTGAAACTGAGTTGGTTATTGATGCTTCGAACTCAGAGGCTACAACACAGATAGTTTGGCAGAATGCTACAGATCCTGATGGGTACCCGATCGAATATATTTTAGAACTTGTTGTAGAAAATACTGGAGATACATTAGATACAATGATTACTGATAATATTTTCAACTTATCTCACGGAGAGATATTGGAATATATGGGAGACGAGGGTGTGACATCACTAGATATTATGTGGGATGTCTATACATATGATAGTTTTGAAGCTGTTGAGTCAGCTAATGGCCCATGGAGTTTGTTCATTGATGGTGGTTGGGCACTTGGTGTAGAAGACAATACAATTCCAGATGTGTTTGCTTTGCATAACAACTATCCTAACCCATTTAACCCAATTACAAATATCAGATATGATGTTCCTGAATTGAGTGATGTTAAAATTGACATTTATAACATTGCAGGAAATAAGATAAAAACACTTGTTTCCAGAGAACATCAACCTGGAAGGTATAAAATTCAATGGAATGCTACTAATGATCAAGGCGCTCCTATTGCAACAGGAATGTATATCTATAAGATACGTGCAAATGATTTTGTTTCTGTTAAGAAACTATTGTTAATGAAGTAATATATCCCTTCCACGTATTTGATAAATGAGGGGCTTTCGAGCCCCTTATTTGTTTAAAACAAAGTAAATTCTAGAAGCAGGTATTTAATTAGGGGAGTTCTAATGCAAAAAGGTAGTTTAAATAAAGTAATACTAATTGGTAATTTAGGTCAAGATCCTGAGGCTAGGTTCACCCCTCAAGGCACAGCTGTAACAAATCTAAGTATAGCAACTAATGAATCATGGAAAGATCAAAGTGGTGAAATGCAGGATAGAACTGAATGGCATCGGGTAGTTATGTATGGTCGTATGGCTGAAACTGCTACAGAATATATGAAGAAAGGTCAGATGGTTTATGTAGAAGGGAGGCTTTATACAAGAGAGTGGGAAGACCAAAACCAGATCAAACGAAAGACTACTGAGATTAGGTGTGATAATTTTACAATGTTAGGTCGAAGGTCCGATGGCCAGGGTTCAGCGCAGGGTAATATGTCACCTTCTCCAAAAGTGTCAAATCTTGAGGTCGATGACGATCTTCCTTTTTAATCGTATATATTTTCTTATAAAAAGGCGATTTATATGGATAATGTCGCGCTTCCAAAATTTATAAGGCCTAGACCATATTGGATACAGTATGTCTCTACATATATTGTTTTTTTCTTATCTTTATTTGTTTGTAAGATAAAGGTTAATGGAAGAAAAAACATACCTAAGAACACTTCATTAGTTTTAGCGTCAAATCACTTTGGTTATTTTGACCCCTTTGTGTTAGTTCACGCCATTCGCAAACCAATTGATTTTATTATGCAAAAAGAACTTGGTATTGAGCTTTATTTTTTGTTTGCACCAATTATTTACGGCGCAATTTTAACTAACAGAAAAAAAGTTGGACCTTCAACAATAAAGGATTCCCTTAAATCTATAAAGAATGGGAAGATACTAGGAATATTTCCAGAAGGAGGTATTACAAGTACTGAGCTTACGAAAGCAAAACCTGGTGCCGTTTTCATTGCTAGCAAAGCAAATACAAAAATACTTCCTGTTTCTATAAGTGGTGGAGATAATGCATGGGAAGATTTACTTAAAGGCATTCGATCGCGCATAACTGTTAATATAGGTAAACCATTTGGTCCATTTGAGATTAAGGGCACTAAGGAAGAAAAAATTTCGAAATTGGAAAATTTCAACCAGGAATTAATGTGTCGTATTGCTGCCTTACTTCCAGATGACAGACATGGCGATTATTATAATGATGAAAGAATACCTAAATATCGTGATGAAAATAATCTAGATTTATTTTAGTATTATTTAAAATCAGAAATAATGCTACTTATACAGCAGGTTAGGTTTTGTGCAAAAGGAATATGAAGGAATTCATTTGGGCCATGTGCATTTGATTGAGGACCTAATACTCCAGTAATCACGAATTGTGCTTCAGGAAATTGTTTTCCAAGCATAGCCATAAAAGGTATAGTTCCTCCTTCTCCGATTGTACAAGGCACCTGATTAAAATATTCTTTTGATGCTTTTTCAATAGCATCTAACAACCAGTTTTTGCTTTCTGGCGCGTTCCAGCCTTCAGCAGCTTCTTCAAATTCTAATTGTACTGATGCGCCATACGGAATATCATCTTTTAATATTTTTTCTATGGCATTTACAGCTTTTTTAGGATCTACCATTGGCGGTATTCTTATTGACAATTGAAGAGTTGTGTAAGGCCTCAATACATTTCCAGCATTTGCTGTCGATGGCATTCCATCAGAACCCACAACTGATAGAGCTGGTCTCCAAGTTCTTCTTAACACTCCCTCAACGTTGTCGGTTGTAGATGGTTTCATACCGTTCTTCCATGGGAATTCTTCAACAACTTCATTGCCAAGAACAGAAACCAAATTTTTGGTCTCTTTCATACGGTAATCTGGTATTTCCGTATTTAATTCTTTAAGTAGTATCTCACCAGTTTTTTCATCTTCTAATCTTGAAAGGAGGGAGCGCGCTATTCTAAAAGAAGATGGCACATGTCCGCTCGCTCCACCAGAGTGGACACCTTCTTTCAACACACTCACTTTCATTTTTAAACCAATGAGTCCTCGTAGTGAAGTAGTTGTCCAAAACCTTTTATAGTCCCCAGCTCCAGAATCTAAACAGATTACTAAATCAGGAGACCCTATAATTTCTGAGCATAAACCCATATAGTGAGGTAGGTCTGGAGAGCCGCTTTCTTCTGAAAATTCTATAAGGACTAATATTCTAGGATGATCAATTTTTTGCTCTTTTAGTGCATTAATGCTGGCAATAGATGCAAAAAGTGCATATCCATCATCTGCTCCACCACGGCCATATAGTTTTTTATCTTTTATTACAGGTTTCCATGGGCCTAGATCGTCATTCCACCCTTCCATTTCTGGTTGCTTATCTAAGTGGCCGTACATTAGTATATTGCCTTCTCTAGTCCCAGGGATATCTAAAAGTAATAATGGAGTTCTACCAGGTGATTTTTTTATGATCATCTCAGAGTCAACCGGTTTGTGTTTTTTTGTCCAATCCGCAGCAAGATTTAAAACCCTATCCATGTGGCCATGCTTTTCCCAATCAGGGTCAAAGGAAGGCGATTTATTTGGAATTTTTATATAATCAACTAAGGTAGGAACAATTTCACTATCCCAAAAGTCATGTATATGTTTTTTTAAATCGTCTGGATTCATTTTATTTTAATAGTTTTAGCTTCAATGCAACATTTTAATTTAAAATAAAAAGTACGAATTTCTTAGACACACCTTTATTTCTTTTATCTTTCCAGATCTTGAAAATATTTCTGTACTTATTTCCTTAGTAAGAGAATCACCCCTAATAATTTCAATTTCATTGTCAGTATATAAAATAGATATGTTTTGTTCTATATCTTTTAGTTCATAAATGATTGGCACTTGGCAATAGGTGAACGCTAATTGATTTTGACTTAGATCGAGTTCACACAATTTTTGATTTACATCTACATATGAAAAAGTAGCATTTTCATTTAAAAATTCTGATATTTTTAATAGTTTAGGATTAAAGATTAATTTTTCATTATTAATACTGCACCCCAACTCTCCCATTCTAGTGATTATTTCTTCCTTAACTTGACCAGTCATTCCAGGTTGTTGGGCACCTCTTTTATAGGGAGTATGTGAGTAAGGGTCATATGGGAAGGCGCCGTATTGCTCTGGTGTTTTATCTGAACTAAGCCCAGATCTAATTCTATAATACAAATTACCGAGGCCTCTTAATGTGTCGGTATCTTCATCCATTTGAGTTGCTTTAAAATAAAGCTCCTGAGTAGCCAAAAGCAGTTTAGAAACCATGTGCCAATATATTGACCCTATCCCCTCATATCCGTACATAGTACCAGATCTTCCTGTGTAGTTTTGATGATCAAAAACGATTATGTAGTGATCAAGAATTTCATTTTCTTCATTATTTATGATTTGTCTTAATTCTTCGATGTTAGAAAGTTTATCCAACTTTGCTTTTAAATAGTTAGAATTAATTAATGAATCATTAAACCTGTATTTACCAGAACTGTCTTTATAAATAATATCAGTATTATTTCGCTTTATTAGGGTTTTAAATAGATTGGACTCATTTACGATTTCTTCAGGTATTATGTTTTTTTCTAGAAATCTTTTTAAATCCTTTCTAGGGTATAGCATAAAACTATTTTGCTCTTTTTGATACATATCACTTTCGAAAAGAGCATTTAACATTTTTATTGCATTTTTAGGTTCAACTTTTTCAGAGCTTAACGCAGATACTTGACCTTCTAACATGGGGTATAGTGATGTAACATTCATTTTATTTGAACCATCTATATTTATTGTATTATATGCACCATAAAGTGATTCTTTATAGTTATTTTTAATTGAATTTTCAAAGTGGGCCAGCACAAGGTTGTTAAAATTAATTATATCAATAACTTTTATTTTGTTTTTGCCACTTGAACTTTTGTTATATGTTTTTTCTCTATAATTTGAAAAAACTTTTTGTAACTCTTGAACAAATGTTTTTCTTCTAACTGCATCTAATTTTTCATTTATAGTTGGCGAATATCTTTCGAAGGTCGCTTTGACGTCTATAAACCAGTCAAAAACCTCAACTGATATTTCAAATTCAGTCATAATTACATCTAATAGCACCTTGTTGATAAATGAAATGTGTCTATTTAAGTAATATAGAGTTACCATTGAAACACCATATCCGACTAGCGCATTATTTGCATCATTCCATTCTGGTCTTTGGGTGTTTAGCCATATTCCACCATCTGGAATGAAGTTTGATAGTTTAGATAATTGAAGGACTAAAAGTTTTTCTGCCATGGATACGTGTACTACTTGGTCCTGCTCTAGCACTAGCCTAGCATCTGTGCCTATCCTTTTAACATCATTCATTATTTTTTGATGAAGAGCATGATCAAAGTCTATCGTGTTTTTAGGGTTTTCTAAGATTTTATCGTCATCTTTTATCCTATATGGGACGTTTGCAGTACTAAATATTTTCTTATTTAAGGAGGCAAATATAAAACTACGATCTATCTGCCATTGGGCTTCTAACAGTTTTAATAAATATATAATTTGATGATCATTCCAATATCCAATATGACTCCAAGTCTCATTTTCATCCACAACTTCCCAATCAATACCCTCTTTATTTATTCTATAAGGATTGTATCCGTCTTTTGTGGTGGCATTTAAAAATTTAGATATTATGGACGGGAGCGATTTTGGATAGCTTATTATTAAACCTTCCCAGTTTTGGAATATATCTCTCCAGTTTCCTTCATGATAATATATAACAGAATCGCCTTCATTTACTTTTATGTTAAATTTATTCCATGGCCTACTTGGGTCTCCATGCCTTCTACCAAATGTAATTGGTAAGTACTCGTAACACAATCTAGCTAAAGAAGGAGACTTTTGGCTTTCTCCAAAATCTATAAGCTCGCTTATCGTTGCCTTTTCATTTAATTGATCAAGCTTATCTACTATTGAATTATAAATAGTTTTGTTTCTTATTTTTAAAAACTTAATAAAATCTGGTTTATTTATATCATAATTATGAACAAAGATTCCACCCCGCATTATATTGAACAATACATTTGAGGTGTGATGTAGGGTGTTGTTTTTTGATGATGTGACCTGGAATCCGTCTGCACTTCCAAGGTATTTTATCAAAGAAAGTTGATTTTGCTCTATGCTTATATCAATTTCATTTTTGATAAAATTTATTTTCTCATTTAAAGCAACAACGCTCTTATGATTTTGACTAACATCTAAAACAATATCCCACTCTGCTTTTTGACCCTGTTCTAATGTTATCTGACTGTTGATGAAATAAGAACCAGGAGCACCTGTAAGTACTTCAGCATAAACATTTGCATTTGTATTGTTTGGTGATGACAGGCTTGGTTTAAAATTAATGTTACTGCGAACCCATACTGTATTTGCACTTAGTGCTTCACCCGGATCGGGCCTGTCCATGAGCAAGGAGCCAAGAGAAAAGATTCCAAGTTTTGTGTCTTTTATTATTTCGGAGTGTTTGTATGCATTGGACAAATTACTTAAAGATTGTTGAGTTTGTACATCTAAGCCAGATGGAAGAATGTTCTGAATCCCATCAATTATTTTAAAATTAAATTCCTCATCTGAATCATTGACAAGCTCAGTCCTTTTAATAAAACCATATTCTCTACTAGTAAGCCATTGATATCTGAACGTTATGTTTAGGTCTTTGTTTATTTCTTCAAATAAAATATTATCTCCAAGCGCGTCCTTGTAAAGGTTTTTTTCAACATTGTGCCTTGGAGGTAAATAGGAAAGAGGGGACCAGGTATCTAGTTTATTATTGTCTTTATATATTTCAATTGTTGTGGTTGGTCCTGTGGTGTTTAAGCTTGAATGAATTAAGTTATCAGTTATGTAGGGGAAGAGGGAGTAGTCCGCTTTTTCTCTCCCAGCAGTAAGTGCGCCATTACTTGATATAAACATCCAATGGTTATCGCTGCTAGTTAAACTCATTAAAAATGGATCCATTCGATCCACATTACTTATTTTATATTCTGGTTTTTTCATTTCTTGCTAACATATATCATCTACAACTGTAACGATTGACCTTTTTGGTATGGTAAAGACACAATTCACATTATCTCTGTTATAATTAACTTCAACACACGACTCATTTTTATTTTGTATAACAGTGTTGACAATGTTTTGATCATTTATGGAAGATAAAACATCGATTGTATCATTTGTGTTTTTTGAATTAATGATCCTATCCCCTGGTAAAATGAATCTAGAAAAATGCCCTATGTAGTAATATGAGCTTTGATAAAGTAGATCCTGTGAACGCGTATCTACTATAATCGGAGCGCTACAATAATTCCCAACGTGATTTGGGCCTCCTTGCTCATTTAAGATAAGGTTCCAATCGATCCAAGCTACCGTCCATCTATTCAAATCATTAATAATTGATGTAGCATATCTCTCACCTAAATCCCACGAACCAATATGTGGTCCTCCTTCTTGACAACCTTCTGTAAATATCAATTGTTTATCTGGGAATTCGTCATGTACTTTTTGAACGTTGTCGAAATGATCTCCGCAATACCAGTGAAACCCTGTCCCCCAAACATATTTTGCAGCATCTGGGTCGCTAAGAACAGTCCTTGCTCTTTCAACCATTACATCCCTATTATGATCCCATATTATAATTTTTCTATCTAATAGATTATGTTTTTCAAGCGAAGGGCCAAGATGATTTTTTATAAAATCTCTTTCTTCATCAGCTGTGTATAAACAAGAATCCCAAGTTTGCTTAGCCTCTGGTTCATTTTGAATTGACAGCCCCCATATTGGGACATTTTCTTTTTCACAATTTTCTATGAATTTACAATAATAGTCAGCCCAAGTATCCCTATACTCACTTTTTAACTTTCCTCCAAAATTCATTTCACCTGTTGTTTTCATCCACGCTGGCGGGCTCCACGGAGAAGCCATTATTCTTATATTATTTTTTCTTTTTTTAAGAGCATCATTTATCATCGGTATTAATGATATTTTGTTTCTTTCTAATGAAAATGTTTTTA
>MDSV01152825.1_pt1 | contig 32706 bp, 27 predicted proteins | sample 810851 | NCBI WGS metagenome assembly MDSV01 (sample SAMN05326640, study PRJNA326480) | marine metagenome | isolation source: seawater | place: Atlantic Ocean: North East | collected 2012 | reverse complement strand
TACGGACTTTTTAGATCTAATAATACTTTATTAAAGTTTGATAAAGGAAACTCAAATCAATGGGATGAAATACCTTACCAAAATTCATTACCCTCTGAGATTTCAAAAGGAATTGTATCATTCTCATCAATTGTAATAGGTTCAGCTTATTATATAATTGGTGGAAATAGCAATTTTAACGGAGAGATTCAATTTAATACTTCAATTCTAAAATTTGACTTAGATACTTATTTTTGGAAAAGAATTGGAGAAATTAATCTTGATTTATCAAACAACCCATTGATAATTACTAATGATGATTCATATTACATTTTTGAAAAAGATAATCTTTATGTTGCTACAATTGGTAATTATGAACTGAGTAAATATGATTACAATTTTAACTTTAATCCTGCTCTATTAGGTAATAGTATTCAAATGAAGGATAAACCAATGACATTTATATCTGAATTTAGCAAGGGAGATGAATTTTCAGATACCTCAAATGACGTAATCTTAAATAAGATGGTATATACGTTTAAACCTCATAATAGTAAATACGAAACTAAAATTTTACAAAAATATAATTTATCAGATATTATTGATATTAACAGTAAAGCTAAATTACCATTACTAAAAAACGAACAATCTAGAAATCAATTCTTCATTCCCTTACTAATTTTGGTTTCTATAATTATTCTAAATCTCATTTATAAAGCATTAAGAGATACCAAAAAAGGTATGATAATCAAATTGTATCGATTTGAAAATCATAAGCTTTATTTTAAAGACACTCAAATTGAAATTGACAGTAATTCAATTCTCATGTTAGAAATGCTAAATAATAATGAAAATGTTACCAGTAATGATATTGTTTCAGAATTTGTTAAAAATGGACTGTCATTGGATTATGCGTCCAAAATTAAAAATAAAGTAATTGAATCTTTAAATGATAAATTTAAATTTATGACTTCTCATAGTGAACCGTTCATTAGAATAAGTAAAAGCAAAATTGATAAAAGAATTCAAGTTCTGAACTTATTAAAAATATAAATTACCTTCTTTTAAAATATTCAAAAAAGCCAAACCAAAATAAGCTTAAAATTATATAAATTAATGTTAAAGCTTTAGAATTAAAGCTTTGTTCCAACAAAAATATAATTATACAATTAAACCAATTCAAAAAGGTAAGTAAAAGACCTCCATTCAAGTGAGAAATTCCCCTATCTAATATAATGTGATGAAGGTGATTTCTGTCTGCTGAAAATGGTGATTTTTTTTTCAGAATTCTTACAAGCATAACTCTCAATGTATCTAAAACTGGAATATTGATCATAGAAATTGCTAAAACTGGAAAATTTTCTAGTTTTATTGAAAAAACAGTTGCTAAATCAGAGCTAGATGAGGTATTAATGTATGTTATTAAAAAATGGGCAATCCAAAAACCTATAAATAAAGAACCTGCATCACCCAAGAATAATTTCCTCTGTTTTGAAAAATTGAACCTTAAATACATAATAAATGATGCAAGAAAAACAATTGCCATTGTATTTAGAGTGTAAAATCCATTGATGCTATTATTAAAAAGAAAAGAAATAAAGAAAAAAATTGTAAAAATAGCTAAATATCCATCAATTCCATCCATCAAATTTATCGAATTCATTATGGATAGATATACAAAAGCTGTAAATAAAAATCCTGGAATAATTCCAATTTCATAAAATCCTAAAAATCCATTAAGATTTGTAATAATTCCTTCGAATTCCTCTGTGAGAAAAGATGAATATACTGTCATCAAAACTAAGAAGGTTAGAATTATGTACTTTTGAAAAGCATTAATTTCATTAAAATCATCATAAAAACCAACAGCAGCAATTAGAATTGAAGTTCCAATAAGTGCTGAAATCTGAGTAAACTCAACAAAATCTAGACTATCAAGAACAACAACTGCAACCAATAAAACTGTGGCAATAACTATTCCGCCACCGGTAAAAACTTTGCCAGCGTGTACTGACCTTTGATTAGGTGTATTTGTTAAATTAAAATTACTAGCAAATTGAATATATCTGGTAAAAATAAATTTAGATAAGAATACTGTAATAATTAATAATCCTAAATAATATAAAGGAAATGAAAACTCTGAATTCATTTTTTAAATTTAATAATTTATGTGATACACATTATAATGTCATTAATTTCTTTTTTTAAATTTTAGCATTATTTTTAAGCCTATGTTACTTTCATTTTTTTTTAAGAAAAAAAAACAACGATTATTTGAGGGGTTTATTGATATCCATAATCATATATTACCTGGAATTGATGACGGTAGTAAATCTATAAATCAATCACTTGATATGTTAAATATATACTCTGATTTAGGGGTACAAAAGCTGATTGCGACCCCACACATATACAAAGATTTATACCCAAATACAAAACATAATATAGAAATAGCCTATACATTACTACATGAAGCTTCAAAAAATCAGAGTATTGACATCATTGGCTATGGTGCAGAATATATGGTGGATGAATTTTTTATGAATGAAATTAATTATAAAACTCCCTTACTAACTTGTTTTGATGAACATGTGTTAATTGAAATTCCATTTTTCGGAAATTTAAAACGATTAAACGAGGCTATTTTTGTTTTACTAAATAAGGGATATTTACCAATTCTAGCGCATCCAGAACGCTATACAGCTTTACAAACAACAAAACAAGTTGAAGATCTTAAACAGAAAGGAACTCTTATACAATTAAATGCATTATCGCTTACAGGATTTTATGGAAGAGAAGTTCAAAAAAAAGCCTCTCTTTGGCTTCAAAAAGGATTGTATGATCTTATCGGAACGGATGCTCATAACCCGTATCAGTTAACTAAACTGAAGGAAATTCACTTGAGTAAAAAAGAACATACCGCTTGGGATCAAATTTGTGAAAAACAAGTTATGTTAATCAAAAACTAAGACTTGTCTTCATGATTGCCATAGCCATAGCCATAGCCATAATTGTATTTGTACTGATAGATGTAGCGGTAACTATATCCATATTTATAATAGGATTTTGCCCCTGCTTTAATTCCATTTAGAACAACCCCAATTTTGTTGACTTTTTTATCATCAACCAAGCTATTAATAAAAGAGATTAACTTTGAATCCGTGTATTGAGCACGGACTGTATACAATACAAGATCTGCAATTTGTAATAACGGGAAAGTATCGCTCACAAGTACTAATGGTGCTGTGTCAATAATAATATAATCGTAGGATTTCTTTAATTCTTCTATTATATTTAAAAAAGATTCAGATCCCAATAGTTCAGCTGGGTTCGGTGGAATAGGACCGCTCAACAAAATATCCATATGATGTTTAAAAATATCAATGGTGTGAAAATACTCTGAATTTAACTCAGTAATTCCTTCAGAAATGATTGTACTTAGCCCTTTGGAATTACTTTTTCGGTCTATATCAACCAATTTATGTACCTGAGGATTACGCAAATCAGCACCAATAAGCAAAACTTTTTTTCTCGCAGCAACATAAGTTGCAGCGATATTAAAGGCAGTCAAGGTCTTTCCCTCCCCCTTAATACTAGAGGTAGATAAAATCACTTGTGAATCTTGCTTATTATTGAGCTTATAACTGATATTAGAACGAATAACACGAGAGGATTCAGCAAAAATGCCACGATAATCCATGGTCGATTGAATATCTTCTATAAAGGGTACCTCTCCAACGATATCTAAATTAGGTGCCAATTTTTCCAATTGTTCTCTAGTATGAATTTTAGAATCCATAAGTTTTAGGATATATAGGACAACAAATGGGATAAATAGGCCTAAAATTAGTGACCCAAGAAATATAATTGATTTTTTAGGTGCCACAGGTATAAAATCTGTGCTAGCATAATCGATGATACGTGTATTTGGCACTGTCGATTCATAGCTAATCGATGCTTCTTCACGGCGCTGAAGCAAAAACAAGTATAATTTTTCAGCTAATTGAAATTTTCGCTGAAAAGTAAGTAATGTTGCTTCAAGATTCGGAATTTTTGAGACCTCCGAATTAGTTTGATTTTGAAAGTCTTTAAATTCAGATAAAGAGGTGTTAATATTTAAAATATAGTTATCAATACTCTTCAATATGTTCATTCGCAAATCAGTCAAATCCTCGCTCAATTGAACAACAACAGGGTTTCTAGTGGTGGCTCCTGCCAATAAATTTTTACGTTTTAACGCCAATTCATTATAAGATAGTACTAATTCATTAACATTACCACTAGCTAAACCAATGTTGGAAGGTAAGAGACTAAAATCTTCTTGATTTTTAAGGTTACTTTGTAAGGAAATCGCTAGTTCTTTTTGTGTGGATAAATCAAAACGCTCCTGATCAAGTGACGACAGATTATTCAGAGCCAATTCTGTTTGAGCTTCAGGAGAAAAAATAAGGTTATCAGATTTAAACCCAGTGGTTTTTAGAGTTAATGAGTCTATTTCACTTTTGACGGAAATCAATCTTTGGTTGATAAAATCGATTGATAGTGAAAAAGTTTCTTGTTTGTCTGATATTTGTTTTTCATTAGCAACTTCAATCAGAGTATTTATGATCAATTCATTACGTTTTCTATTTGGACCTTGAATCATTAGATCAATATTATCTCCAGCCCCAAGCTTAGAAGTCGAAGTAAGGCCAATCTGTCTTGAAAGATCTATGATAGTATTTTCTTTGGAAGTTCTAATAACACGGAATTCAATCTGTTCAATTTGATCTTTTTCAAATCTTTTATCTATTAAATCATAGTTGATAATCAGTTTAAAATCCTCTGTTTCATATAAAGCTGTCGGAACAAAAGTCATCATATCATCTCCTATTTGAATAATTCCCTCGTTGGGTTCTAAAAACAAGCTTATAATGTTTTTGTCTTTAGCGCTGAAAGTTTTTTCAGTTTTAAAAATAATTTCAAATGGAATTTCATTACCAAAAAGTATACTTTGCTTTACACGCCCAACAGAATAGATTTTTGTTTGTAAATCCAATCGGTCTGAAAGCTCAGATAGATTTATTTTTGAGCCAATTTGCGCAATATAATTATCTATTTTTGTCCTTCCTAAATTAAACATAGGAGATGAACTTTGGGTTAAAAAAGCGGAGGGGTCAGAAGTAGCATCTTTTACTTGCAAGGTAGCACTCGTTTGATAAATCGTATCAGCATATCTTAAGTAGATAAATGAGGCAAATGAGAAAAGAAGCACTGAGATTAAAAACCAAGGCCAAAAAAAGATATAATATCTGATTTCTTTTACTAAATCAATAGAAACGTCTTGATCCAAAAAATTATCAGGTGTGTTCAAATTTTAACGCGTTATAACGATGAATAAACTTACTGCTAAACTCAAAATTGAGACTAATGTAGAGGAGTTTCCAACTAAACCAGAGGACTTGACCCGCGCAGTATTCGGAGGAACATATAAAATATCATTTTGTTTTAAAAAATAAACAGGGGACTTCATAAACTCTGATTTTGTTAAATCAATTTTATAATTGGTTTTCTTCCCGTTTTCATTTCTGATAATCAATACATTGTTACGATCCCCATTGATGGTCAAATCACCCGCTAATCCTAGAGCCTGAGGAATAGTAAAACTTTCTTCCAACACTGTAAAAGTACCTGGCTGTTTTACCTCTCCTAAAATGGAAACCCTAAAATTTAGAATTCTAACATTTACAGAAGGATTTTTGATAAAAGAACTTAATGCCTCTTGAATGTCTTTTGCAATAGTTTGTGGAGTTTGATTTTTTGTATTAATAGATCCCAACAGAGGCATATTAATAGTCCCATCATCTCCAACGATGTATCCATCAATTACACGATTTTGAAATTGTTGTTGCTGAACCATCGAATTGGACTGTCTTTGAAACACTAAAACACTCTCAGAATTCAATGCTGTAATTTGAATATCTAAGATGTCTCCGGGTTGAATATTTATCAAACTAAATTTATTTTCGATAGCGGTTTGTTCGATGTCTTGAAAATAATAGACATCCTTTTTTGAAGCACAAGACATTACGAAAACAAGTGAGATTATACAAAATAAAAACTTGTTATACATAATATTTTTTTTTTGCAAACTTATAAAAATTTAAATTTATTATACAATATTCAGCTTAAAACTGAATCGTCAAATTTTATATGCTTATCGTAATATGCCAGATAATCTCTGGAAATTATATTATTTAACCATTCTTTGTTATTTAAATACCAAATAACTGTTTTTTCAATTCCTTCTTCAAATTGTAAAGAAGGCTCCCAACCTAGTTCATTTTTTAGTTTTGTTGAGTCTATTGCATAACGCTTATCATGACCAGCTCTATCAGCAACATAGGTAATGAGCTTTTCTGAAGCACCTTCTTTTCTTCCAAGCAAACGATCTACTGTCTTAATTATCAATTTAATCAAATCAATATTTTTCCATTCATTAAAGCCACCAATATTGTAGGTTTCACCCAATTTACCATTGTGAAATATCAAATCAATGGCTCTAACATGATCATTCACAAATAACCAATCTCTAACATTTTCACCTTTACCATAGACAGGCAATGGTTTATTGTCTACTATATTATTGATAAATAAAGGAATGAGTTTTTCTGGAAACTGATGCGAACCGTAATTATTAGAGCAATTAGAAATAAGTGCTGGCATACCATAGGTTTCTGCAAAAGCTCTTACAAAATGATCTGAGGAGGCTTTAGATGCTGAATAAGGCGAGTGAGGATCATAAGCAGTTTGCTCTGTAAAAAAACCTTCTTTACTTAAAGACCCATATACTTCATCGGTAGATACATGATAAAATAAATGTTTTGAAATATCCCCTTTCCATCGTTCTTTTGCGGCTTGCAATAAACTTAAAGTACCCATCACATTGGTCTCTGCAAATGAAAATGGGTCATCAATTGAACGATCTACGTGAGATTCTGCCGCCAAATGGATAACGCTGTCTATATTATATTTTTCAAATACTTGGTTTACTTTTTCCTTATCACAAATGTTACATTTTACAAATCTATAATTTTTTTTATCTTCAATATCTTTTAAATTCTCCAAATTACCTGCATAGGTAAGTACATCCATATTTACAATATTATAATTTACGTATTTGTTAACCAACAATCTAACTAAATGAGACCCTATAAATCCTGCGCCTCCTGTAACCAATATGTTTCTCATGAGTTTTGATTTATTTTTTTTATACAATAGGCTAACGAATCTTTCCAGTGAGGAATTTTTATGTTAAAATCAGATTTAATCTTAGACTTATCTAAAACTGAATACATCGGTCTTTTAGCTTCTGTAGGGTAATCTTTTGTTTCAATAGGGATTACTTTACAATCAATATTACTGATTTTCATAATTGTAGTTGCAAAATCATACCAAGATGTGTCTCCTTCATTAGAATAATGGTACAGACTACGCTTCTTACTTATATTCACTGAATTTTTATCAGATAAAATATCTAAACATATTTTAGCTAAATCTTTAGCATAGGTTGGAGTTCCCCTCTGATCAAAAACAACTTTCAAGGATTCTTTTTCATTTCCTAAACGCAACATCAATTTTACAAAGTTATCACTGTAAGTTGAATACAACCAAGAAGTTCTGATTACAATAGCATCAATACTGCTATTAAGAACTACCAACTCCCCTGCTCTTTTAGTTTTTCCATAAACACTAATCGGGCTTACTGGATCAGATTCTTTATAGGGATATGAATGGTTTCCATCAAATACATAATCAGTTGAAATATGAACTAATTTTCCACTAACTTTTTCCAAAGCATTAACCAAATATAAAACCACTTTTTCATTAATCTGTTCTGCTATTTTAGGATTTTCCTCCGCTTGATCTACTGAAGTATATGCTGCACAATTAATAACTGAATTAATATGATTGTCTATAATGAAAGAATTTAACGCCTCGGCATCACAAATATCCAATTGGGATTGGTCTACAAATATACATTCTAGGTTTTTGTAGTCAGTAGTTAGTTCTTTAATTTCAGACCCCAGTTGACCGTTCGAACCTGTTATTAATACTCTCATTGTTTTAGTTTTTAAATGGGGTTTCAAATTCTGAAAAAAACGGGAGTTTTACATCTTTTTCAGATATCAATACTTCGCTTAAATTCGGTCCCCATTGAATATTTAGTGATGGATCATCCCAACGAATTCCAGCATCATATGCTACTGCATAACTGTTATCAACCTTGTAAGAAAATATGGCAGTTTTACTAAGTACCAGAAAACCATGAGCAAATCCACGAGGAATGAATACTTGTTTTTTGTTTTCTCCAGAAAGTTCAACAATAAAATGTTGCCCATAGGTCACAGACCCATCTCTAATATCAACCGCTACATCTAAAACTTTACCTTCAACACATCTTACTAATTTGGCTTGAGCGTAGGGAGGTTTCTGAAAATGTAAGCCTCTCAACACCCCTTTGGAGGATTGAGTTTCATTGTCTTGTACAAAAGATATTTTCCCGATAGCTTGCTCAAACTTTTTTTTATTGTAACTTTCTAAAAAGCACCCTCTATCATCACTAAAAACAGTGGGTTCTATAATCAAAAGTCCTTCTATTGGAGTAGTAATAAACTTCATTTATTTAATCAAATTTAGAAGATATTTACCATATCCGCTTTTTTTTAAAGGCTCTGCCAGTTTTCTAACTTGTTGAGCATTGATATACTTCATCCTATAAGCAATCTCCTCCAAACAGGCTACTTTTAATCCTTGTCTCTTCTCAAGAGTTTCAATAAACTGTCCTGCTTCCAATAAAGAATCGTGAGTCCCTGTATCTAACCATGTAAATCCTCTTCCTAACATTTCTAATTTTAAATTTTGTTGTTTTAGAAAAATTTGATTGACTGAAGTAATTTCTAATTCACCTCTTACTGAAGGTTGAATATTTTTGGCAATTTGTACAACGTCATTACTGTAAAAATACAATCCAACAACTGCAAAATTTGATTTTGGATCTTTTGGCTTTTCTTCAATAGAGATAACATTTCCTTTTGTATCAAATTCAGCTACTCCATAATGTTCAGGATCTTTCACATAGTATCCAAATACAGTAGATTTAGATTGTGATAAATTTTTTCTGGCTTTTTGTAACATTCCTGAAAAACCGACTCCATAAAAAATGTTATCACCCAGAATTAAACACACATCATCTGATCCAATAAATTCCTTTCCAATAATAAAAGCTTGGGCTAAACCGTCTGGACTGGGTTGTGCTGCAAATTTTAATTTTAATCCTATTTCTTTTCCATCACCAAGTAACTTTTGAAAATTAGGCAAGTCTTGAGGGGTTGAAATAATTAATATCTCTTGAATACCAGCCAACATTAGTACAGATAAAGGGTAATAAATCATAGGCTTATCGTAAACAGGTAATAACATTTTTGATACTCCTTTTGTAATTGGATACAAACGTGTACCACTACCTCCAGCCAATATAATTCCTTTCATAATTTAAAGATAATTATTATTATAATAGTGTCTAGTTTTTAAAAAAAAAGATAGTTTATTTAAAAATAAAAATAACTACAATCTATTATTTGATGGCTTTTTAAGCTTCAATTGAACCAATTTTTCTCTTTGCCATCGCTTATCTGAAATTCTTTTAAATAGCCAACCCCTGTACTCTTTATTTACAAATGATCTCAAAATAATTTTAATTCTATCTTCTAAAAAAAGTTTAATGCTAATGATTCTTGAATAAATTTTCCTTTCGCGGGGACTATGTAAAAGACATTTAAATTGTTTGAGATAGTTTTTTACTTTTCGATCTTGATAAAAATTGGTGATTATGTCGCCAAATATATAATTTACTGATGCTAAAAAGCATAAGATTGGAGTTTTTAGTTTATTAAAATTCGAAGTGAAATCAGTCCCAGGCTCTTTGCTATTAAGCAAAAGGAAATCATAAGCATTTTTTAAACCGATTGTCTTATAATCAAATCCATAATCATTTATCTGATTGGAAAAAATACATAACGCTTTTTGATCATCGTAACCTAAAACAGAAAACCCATTGTTTTGGATGATGTTATTTTTTATGGTCTCATAATTAAATTCTGAGGCATATTTTTCGACAATCATTTCTTTATGAATTTCTACAGCAGCAATATGATCATCATTACAAATCCTTGGATGATGCTTGAAATTCGGGAAATTATAACCTAAACTAGAAACAGTTCTGTAGTTATGCCCTGATAATATTTTAGCGGATACATCATATTCACTTTTAGAGACTAAAAAATCGATATCACCAATCATTCGCTCTGCAGGGTCTTCATAGAGACCTTGAATTAAATTACCTGCCCCTTTTATAAAAATAGGATTGACCCCATTTTGACTAAGCAAAGTATTTAACTCATTGATTTGCTCTATTATTTGCAAATTTCGATCTATGTTAATGGACGTAATCTCATGCATATAGGCGACTAAGTCGTCGGGCAAAAATGGCAACAAGTTATTTCTTTTGTAGTTGCAATAAAGCGTTGGAAGAACCAATTGGCTGGTGCTAATTTTAACAAACAAATCCCAATCAATCTTCTGGGATTTTAAAACCTTATTTATCTCTTCAAGGTTTTTACTACTTGTAGAAATTGAAAGGGACTTGGCTATAAATAGTGTAATTTCAGCTGTAGTCAATTAAACTGATTTAAATTTTATTTAGTAGGGCCTGGATCTCTTGTAAGTATGGGTTGATTTTGAATTTGACAAAATTAATCATTTTTTTTTCACAAAATTAATCATTTTTTTTGCAATGATGTCCCGATCAAAATCTTTTAACATGATATCACAATTAGATTTAAAATCACTATTTAAAATTTCATCTGCCTCAATCAGTGCTTTTAAAAAAGATTTCTCATTTTCTGGAGTATAACAAACTCCGACTTTGTAGCTTTCGATTAGATTTTTAGCTTCTCCTTCAACACCTAATAATATGGGTTTATACATAGCAATATTCTCAAAAATTTTAGAGGGAATTACATTTTTAAATTCATTCGACCTTTTAAGGTTCACCAAAGCATAATCACTAAGTGAGATAAAGTCAATTATTTTATTTTTTGGAACACTGTCTAAAAAAGTAAAGTTTTTCTTTTTTAATGTAGAGCCGTACTTGACTAAACTCTCTTTTTTTGCACCATCACCAACAAAAATAAAGTGTATATTTTCGTCTTCAACCTTTTGAGAACATCTTAAAATAAAATCTAATGCATGAGCCATCCCATGTGTACCAATGTATGAAACCACCACTTTGTTTTTTAACCCCAATCTGTTTCTCAATATTGATACATTTTGACTGTTATAGTTTTTTGAAAAGTTACTTATAACACCATTCTTAAATACCCCAATTTTTTTTGGTGCTATGTTATGATTGGCAATTAAATATTCTTTGAAGCTATCCGTAACAACCACAATCTTTTTTGCACTTCTATAAAGATGACCTTCAATCTTTTTGAGAAATTTAAAAATTTTAGATTTAGCTTTCATTGATCCGACAGCGACTATTGAATCAGGCCAAAGATCTCTAACTTCCATAATCCATGGCTTTCTCTTAAATAGACTTAGTAATCTTCCACTAATAGCTGTGAAGAATTGAGGGCTTGTAGCAATAATAACATCCGTTCTAATAAATAAACCAAAAATAAAAGACATTACTGCATAGCTTATATAATCCAAAATTCGCTTGACAAAGCCTTTATTCGATGAAATATATGACCATACCCTGATTACTTTAATGCCATCAATATTTTCAGTTTGATAGAGCTTATTGCTATAACCATCAAAAATCTTACCGACAGGAAAGTTTGGCTGACAAGTAATTAAAGTAACGTCAATACCCATTTTTACCCAACTCATACAATGCTCATAAGACCTAGTGGCTGGTGCGTTTGACTCTGGAGGGAAATTATCAGTAAGAAATAAAATTCTCATAAATAAATAATGGTCTTGAGTTCTTTGTTAAAATTAACCACTAATTTAAAGGCCTTCTCAGATTTGTTAAATCCATTACATAAATCATATTTTAATAATTCAATTCTTGTAGAGCCATGAAAAGAAATATTTATTCCCACGTCATTTAACTTAATTTGATTCAATCTAATTACGGGTTTTTTTATTTTTGAATGAAAATGAAAAATTGCTTTAGCTCTATTATTTGATTTCTTTGTCAAAAAATCGTGAATGAAAATCTCATTTTCAAACAACTCAAAAGACCTCTTGTGAACAATACCTTTTCGTTTATAACCATTATGCTTGGCAGAAATTTTATTTTCGAAAGATTTTAAATCAAAAACCTTAGCCCTTCTGGCCACCCTAAAACCTCCCCATACTTCTGATTGCTCTGAATTACCTATCATAACAGTATTATGAGAGAATGTTGAGCGCTGAAGTTGTCTAGTATTATTTTTTTCATAAGTTGAAATGCCGGTATCAACTATTATAGGATTATTTTTAAAAATAAGCTCAAAGTTAAATGTATCGCTATGCGCATGGCCAGGCTGGTAGTCTGGACCAATATTACCTACGTCTAAAAATAGCTCATAAGTTGAGCGTTTAATCATCCTGTAACCTGAGTCAGATAACTGTGTTTTGACTTTTCCAATTCCAATAGAATGAGCATAATTTAAAATTTCCATTGAGCTGTGAGTTATACCATAAGCAGTATCATTAACCATAGGCACATCTCCTGATTTGTATGTTATATTTTCAAGCCATGAACACATTAATTCAGCTTTTTTGATAAGAAAATCCAAAAGATTATTCTTTTTAAAATCAGGATTTAGATTGATTAAATTTATGCAATCTAATAATCTGGCTAGTATTATTTTGTGATACATGGGAGATAATTCAAAATGACCCCCATCATCAAGAACTTGTTCTTGAAGCTGCTGTTTTAAAAGCAAGTTGGCTTTTGCATAAAACTTTTCATTTTGAAAATAATATGAAGAGAAAAGAAGTGAAAAGGCATTTTCTAACAAATGGTTTCCTAGGATATGATACTCTAAATTATTATAAAGAAAACTGCAATCTCTAAATAGATGAGCATTTATTTTATCATTTATAATTTTGTTTTTACTTAAAAACTTTACCCAATTAATAGATCTTAAGGAAATTGGATAAGGTTCAACTCCATCTATGTGATCAGGGCTAAACACAATGAATTGATTTATTAATTGAATGCCTTGATTTGCATCAATAGAATCTTGATTTAAAAAATCGAAATAATTTAAATTGTAATTCCAAAGTTTGCCATTCGATGAGTAATTCCAATCGATTTTACCATTATCAAATTTTTTAAGTGTATTTAGAAAAATAAATGAGATATTTTTTTCAAATGATGAAAGGTTTTTTAATCCACCTATCCAAATAATGGGCGATAAATCAAATTTTTGATTTATATCATTGAAGCTAGCTTTTTGTTTAAACCAGCCAATCAATCTATAGAAAACCTGTACGGGTTTTAAAAATCGAATCGTATGATAATATAATTTTATCTTATGGAAATCCATTTTCCTTGTTTCAAAGACTCAATAGCAGAAAATGAAGCCTTTGTTGTGTTGACAATTTCATCAAAAGAGATTATAGGTAAACCTCCATTTATTTGTTGATCAATAAGAGCCTTGAATTGATTGAAGTGTCCTTTATCTTGTTTAGAAGATTTACTCGAGAATCCTTTGAAACCGTATCCTTTAAGTTTTCTCCAATTATCCATAACAAGGGTTCTTTCTTGGGAATAAACCTCTACCCTTTCTTTGGAATATGCTTTGCTGCCATTTGCGAAATAGTTGATTACGGCATTACTTCCATTTTCATATTTTAACAAAATACTGGCATTGTCTGTATTGTCCTCAGGGCTAATACCCATAGCATTCATACAAACAGCAGTGACTTTAGAGCCTGTAAGATAGGAACACAAATCAATATAATGACATGCTTCCCCAATGATTCTTCCGCCTCCTACATTCATATCATGCACCCATACATCTTTTGGAATAAAACCAGCATTCATTGTTGCAACCACATTAATGGGATTCGTGCCATCACCAATTAATATCTTCATTTTTTTAGCCAAAGGAGCAAAACGTCTATTAAAACCTACAGAAACATTAACATCATTTAACAGATGTATTTCTATGATTCGATCTAACTCTTCTTGGGTTAATGCTAAAGGCTTTTCCACAAAAACGCTTTTGCCCGCTTCCATGACATCTAGAGCCATTTTTGAATGCATGTTATGTTGTGTAGTTACAAAAACAAGATCTACTTCTGAGTCTTTCAACATTTCATGGTAGTCTGTCGTAGAGTTTGTGATTCCATGTTTCTTTGCCATTATTGTCGAAGACAATCCACCAGAACTGGCAATATACTTAATACTAGCATTTACTTTTTTCAAATTTGGCAAGATAGTTGAACTTGTAAAGTTTCCCGCTCCAATAATTCCGATTACACCTTTCTTACCTTCGTATGTTTTATCTTCAAGTTTAATAGTTCTATTTTGATTTTCTTGTGAACTATACTCAAGAATAGAAGCAATTGATTTAGAGTTTGACATATCTCCATAGATCTTTTGATAGTTTTCTAAAGGAATTCTATCAGTGATAAGAGGTTTGACATTCAATATTTTTTTAGAAATGGCATTTAGGACGGCTTCAAAATTTCGTTTTTCTGTCCAGCGAACATATCCGATTGGATAGTCATTACCTTTTTGTTCATACTCTTCATCATATCTACCTGCTCCGTATGAACAAGAAACTTGAAATGAAATCTCCTTCTTATAAAAGTCAGCTCGACTAATATTTAGCCCTACAACTCCAACTAGGACAATTCTACCTCTTTTTCGACACATCTTTGCTGATTGGGATATAATTTCGTCACTCTTACTAGAGGCTGTGATTATGACTCCATCAGCTCCTATACCGTTTGTAATGGATTCGACAAACTTTACTTGATCTGTACCATCTTCAGGGTTTAATGCAATAATTCCTTTTTCTTTAGCTATGTCTATTTTTTGTGAATCAAAATCAAATCCAATTACATTACAACCATTTGCTTTTAGTAATTCAGCTGTGATAAGACCAATTAGCCCTAATCCAATTACAACAACAGTTTCTCCAAATGTTGGATTCAATAAGCGGATTCCTTGTAAACCGATTGCTCCGATTACAGTAAATGCAGCCTCTTCATCAGAAACATTATCAGGTATTTTAGCTACTAAATTTTTAGGGACACATACATATTCCGCATGATTCCCATTGGAAGCTACACGATCACCTACAGAAAACTCAGTAACTCCTTTTCCAATTTCAACGACCTTCCCAACATTACAATATCCCAAAGGAAGAGGTTGACCTAATTTATTAAAAACAGCCTCTATGGTTGGACGCAATCCATCGGTTTTGACTTTATCTAAAACCATTTTTACCTTATCAGGTTGTTGCTTTGCTTTTTGGATAAAATTTGCTTTTCCAAAATCAACTAGCATTCTTTCTGTTCCTAATGAAACCAAAGTTCGTGTTGTTTTAATCAAAACACAGCCAGATTTCACTCTAGGCACAGGAACTTCTTCTAAAATAGTGTCTCCTTTTTTAAGATCTTGTATTATTTGTTTCATTGCATCTTATTTTTTAATAGAGAGGTTTTCTCTCTTTCCTATTCGGGTAATTAATTAACACTGCTCTATATTTTCCTTTGAAAACGAATAGACTTCCAGCTGCAGCTCCAATAATTTTAAATTTTGAAATCAGCTGTTTAATATCATCTAATGTGCTTGCACCACCCAATACAGTCATAGGCATGCTACACTTTCTTCTAATGTTTTCAACTAAGACGGTTTCATAACCTTGCATTGTCCCATCATTATCGATAGAATTTATTACTATTTCTCCAATACCAATTTCTTCTAACTTTTCAACCAAGGCGTCGAGCTTCCATTTAGATTTCTTAGTACCATTGTGTGTGTAGATATCATATCCTCCAAATAGCTTTTTCTTTTTTACATCGATTACTACAACAACGCTTTGATTTCCAATGATTGAACCAATTTCCTCACAAAGGTCAATATTGTATAAAGCAGAACTGGAAAGGGCTACTTTTTCAGCTCCAAGACTAATAATCTTTCTAGCTTGTTCAACATTAGTAATCCCTCCTCCATAGCAAAATGGCATTCTACATTCATCTGCTAGTTTTTTAATCATTTCGAAGTTAGGCTCTCTATTCTGGCGTGTAGCATCAATATCAAGCACGATTAATTCATCAACTTCTTTCTCATTAAAAATCTTAACAGCATTAATTGGGTCTCCCACATACTTTGGATCTTTGAACTTGACAGTTTTCACTAATCCTTTGTTATGAACCAGTAAACACGGTATAATTCTAGATCTTAACATAACTATAACTCGGCATAATTTTTTAAAAACTGTATTCCATTGCCGTGACTCTTTTCCGGGTGAAACTGAGTTCCTATTATGTGATCAGCATAAATCGATGATGTAAATTCGTCACCATAGTTAGAAGTTGATAATATGTTATCCTCACTATCACATTCGAAATAAAAGCTGTGTACAAAATAAAAACCAAAGTCATGATCAATTCCTCTAAATATAGGATGAGTTCTCACATCATTGATCACATTCCAGCCCATATGAGGAAGTTTTGGTTTTATCTCAATTCTTGATTCGTCGAATTTTTTAACTTTTCCTGGAATCCATCCCAATCCAGGTAAGCTTCCTTCTTCACTTCCAAAACCCATTACTTGAAGTCCAACGCAAATTCCTAATACAGGTACTTTGTCTTCTAAAACTAGCTTATTTAACTCTTGTTTTAATCCCGAATTAATCAATTGCTTCATTGTGGCATCAAATGCACCTACACCAGGTAAAATAAGTTTGTCGGCTTTCTTTAAATCTTCTGGTTTATTCAATAATTGATGCTTAATATTTAAATTTTTATAAATAGCTGCAATCGCATGAATATTTCCTGAACCGTAGTCTATGATACCAATCATCGTTTTCCTCCTTTTTCTAAACCGAGCATTCGCATTAATTTGGCTCCCAAGTTGTAAATACTTTCTTGAGATTTGTAGTCTTTATAGGTTTTGTTAGGAGCATCCATGTACGATTGCAACTCATCTACTGAAATTCCTAGTTTGGTCGCGACATACTCAAAATCTTGATGAATAGTCTCAGGATTGTATGCTGGAGTTTTCAACTTTTCTAAGGCCTCCTCCCGAGTCATTTGACCAGTTAAAATAAGACTAGAGAACTGCACTTTTCGTGTATCATAACCAAATTTTTTAGGCAACCAATAACTTTCATAGAATCTTGTAAATCTGGATTCGAAATGTTTTTGAGGATATTTCTGATATCCAAATTCATCTACCAGTAATTGCATTGCCTTATCTTTGTTATATGGAACAAAATCAAGAGGTCGAATCAACTTAATTTTCTTAACATATGGTAAGTATACTTTATGCCACAGAATATTTGTTACTGGATAATCTTTAAGCTTTCCACTACCAAATTTCTTGTATATATCGCGTAATTGAATTGAATCTGACTGGTAGTACATCCACTCTAATGGATTTCTTACACATTCCGTAGAGTAATTACCTCCAGTTAGGATATACTTGATTTTATGCTTAGATGCAAATTTATACATGGTAGCGAAAAAAGCATGGTCTTGGGGCACGTCGATATGTGGAACCCCTGATTTAAAGAAAGCTAATTGCAAATCTTTAATTTCCTCCCAATTGATTACTTGTGTGTACAAATCTAGACCTAATCCATCAACTAACCTTTCAATATTGTTCACAGCGATTTGAGAATTCCAACCTGCATCTACATGAAACACCAATGGTCTTAATCCGTACTTTTCCTTCATCACATATAAAAGATAAGAACTATCAATACCACCACTCATTCCCATCAGACAATCAAAATCTTTTTCTTTTCCTTCTTTCTTGATCTTATTAATAATATTAGTTAATTCACGATCCCCTCTGTCATCTGTATACCAGTTAGGTAATATATCCTTATAATATGTGTTGCAGTGATCACAAACTCCTTGATCATCAAAAACGATTTTGGAATCTGTTGTATCCATCACGCAATTCGAACAAATTTGATATTCTCTTTCCATACTTTCTTATTCTCTCATCTTGATTATTTTGGCAGGTACCCCACCAACAATTGCATTTTCGAGAACATCTTTTGTCACAACACTTCCTCCTGCAACAACAGCACCATCTCCAATAGTAACACCTGCTGTAATCAAACAGTTACCTCCTATCCAAACATCTTTTCCAATAACAATTTTCTTGTGATTGTCTCCTGAAATTGGAAAGGGTTTTCCAATAGGTGGAATGGTATGATCTGAGGAGATGATTTGGGTTCTGTAACCAATTAATGTTCTTTCCCCTATTTCTACTCCTCCTGAAGTGGTAATTAAAACATCTTTTGCTATATCTACATGATCTTTAACGACCAAATTACGCCCGGGAGCAATCCAAACTCCAGGATAGATCACAACACCTTTTCCTATTTTAGCCCCCATTGCTAATAACAATAATTTCTTAAAAAATATAAACAGTCTATATCGAGGCAATGCAAAAACCATGTTCATGACCATTTCATATGAGATTACCACAAAAGATTTAATTACTTTCATAGAGTGAATTTATATAATTTAACTCCAAATCTACCTTTTCTTTTATTGAGGGATATGTCTTTAAAATCCCATCCCCTTTTGCAATAATACTGGCTTTCTTTGTACTATCCTCTTCTATCGACAAAATCTTTTCGACAATACCTAATGGATTGTCTCTATCTACATACAGTGCGCCCTCTTTACATATAGCATTTGACCATTCTTTATCTGAAATCACCAATACTTTCTTAAAGAACCATGACTCGATTATATTATTGCTAAAACTCTCTAGTTTGCTTAGCAAGAATACATAATCAATATTTTGATAAAGTGCTCTTAGTTCCGTCTTTTTTACTGGTCCTAGCACAGTAATTCTATCCTCTACATCAAAACTATTCACCTTGTCCATAAACTCTGTATAAGATATTTTTTCTGATTTGGGAGCCGTAATAACTATATGAAATTTTATTTCCTTTTTTTTAAACTCGCTGAGGATCTCCGGGATGAGCATATAGTTTTTATTCTTCTGCCATCCACACAAAAATAATCCAATTTTTAAATCTGAACTAAAAGAAGGTAATTCGAGTGGGGCCTCGGGAAAATCAGGATTGATCGATGGTTTACTAAATAAGGTATTGGGAAGTTGAAAAAGTTCTTTTGATCTGGTAAGCATAGCTTCGTTTTCAAACACAACTGCATCTACTCTTTTTAAAGCTAGTATTCTATACTTATCTACAATGGTCTTTTTGAGTCGTGCCAACCCTGTGTATCCATCCCAAAAATTTATCTCGGGAAAAAAAATGTTGGAATCTGCGGAGCCCGAGACTTGTTTACAGCTTTTTGGGTACAAACCAATACCAAATAGTGTATATACAACATCAATATGAAATTGTTTGATGATTTTACGTCCTTTGGTCAATTCCAAAATCATTCTTTTGAGTGGATTTTTTGGAACTGAAATTATTTCTTTTACTTCGTTATTTTTTAACTCCATTTCAATTGGAGAACCTTTAGCTACAACAAATGAGAATTTGGACAAATCGTATTTTTCTGAAATTAGGCATTTTACCATATTCAATCCTACATTTTGTCCTCCTCCTTTTTTGAGAGTCGCCAAGTTTAATAGAATCTTCACTATTGCTTACCGAACTAAATCGTTGATTATTTTGTTAATCTTCGCTCCCGTTTTTTTGAGTTCTTTATCAATTCTCTTATTTAAAGTTTCGAGTCTCTCTAAAATTTTATTTCTTCCATTGTAGAGTTCTTCAAACTTTTTATTTGCCTTTTCTTTGCTTGGATCTCTTAGACTGTATATCAAATCACTAAGTTCCATTTGTTCTCTTAGGATTCCTTGTACACGCGTATCTTTATCTGATGCAAGACTCATAAAAGGTGTTCTTACACCAATGGCTCCAATAATGGAGTGCACTCTTTCGGCAACAATAAACTCAGCTCTACTAATTAATCCTTTCAATTCTTTTGCTGACAAATCAGATTCTAATAAGAAAACTCTTTCATCAGAACCTAAACCTGCTCTTTTGATCACATCTCTGGCAATTAATCTGTCATCCATTTGAATGTTGGGACCAATAGTATGTGGCAAGAAAATCACATTCGCATCTGTAGTTTCGTAAATATTCTTTAACAAATCTGCCAAAAATTTTCTATGAGCTTCAATCTTTTGAAACACACCTACTTTCCCTTCGAATGAATGTCTGGAAATCGGTGCAGGTTCGGCAGTAGTAAACATAATTACATCTTTTTCAAACAACTCACTCAAGCGATTTTCTTTGATGATTTTTTCTGTTTCTTTATCATTTACAGGAAACATTCCAAATGCTGGATCTGGGTTCAACTCGAACTCGCAATGTGGAAAATTCTTTAGTGCCCATTTGTATCCTAACGGATTTCTTGCAATATTAAACAATGAATTCTCAAAGGATTTTTGAAAAACATTCAATAATTCCTTCTGCGTCACATTTGGTTTCATAGAACTTCCAAATATTCCATAGGGAATATTAATTAAATGCAATTCATTTAAGATATGGCATACATATTCATCGAGTCCACCATTATGACCTGCAATAATGAAGTTTACTTTTTTGAGCTGCTTTATGGATTGCTGATATTTTTTTGGTCCTTTAATTTCTCCTGTAAGAATTCGCTTTAATCGAGTTGCTTCCTTATGTGGTTTTCGGATCCAAAAAGGGAAAAACTTGTTTAAAAAGTTTCTCAACAATGAGCAACCAGATGAATAGATTTGTTTCCATGAAAGTCCAAGACCAAACTCTCTTGATCTCCAATCCGAGAAAAACAGTTTTCCAGGGTGCATATGCAAGCCGTTCACATATTGATATTCATCGGTGTTCATATCTACCATATGATACTCACACGGGTTGTCTTGTTTTCCAAAGATCACATCCATAGTTCCTCTGATAATCGCCTCTTCTCCTTTATTCTCTAAAGGAACATACTCTGGACACAGAATATGAATTTTACTATTTCCCATTTATATTCTTTTTATCAATCTTGCTATTTTTAGATATACTTTCATTTTTTCGAATATGTACATAATTTTCTGACTCGCAAAAACTTTTAGTTCGAGTTTCAAATTTAACTTTTCCTTATTATAACCACCGTCGAACGAAGGCAAAGTGTAACCTAGTTTCTTATATAATTTAAACCTCGAGTTCTGTCTTTCTTTTTTTGTTGATAGATTTCCTGTTTGAGATTTTATCAGTTCTTCTACAGAAATTTCTTTGTATTCAAAAAGTCCATCTTCTAACATATCATTTAGCACTTCTTCTGCAAATGTTGATCTAGAAATGTAAAACGACCATTTTTTCTTGGTCTTCAAAAATCGTTCAATCCATGCGTCACCAAAGGATAAATCGGCTAACTCACCCGTTGCATCAACACATAATCTACATCTGCTATATTTTGTATAACCTGTAAGTCTGGCATAGTCAGGGTAAGGCAAATTTACCGTTTTTTTATCATTTGACTCAACTGTCATATAGCCCGGTTGTCCTTTACCTCTGTATGAAAAGAAGTTGATGTCTTTTTTCTTTATTTCACTAATTTGAAAGAGTCTTTCTGTTTCTCTATAATCCCTATACCCACCGCAGAAATTGGCAATTGTTAATTTTATTTTATCGTTGAGATCTGGGTTTTTTTCTTGTAACAATCTTACTGCTGCAATCTGGCAGGGCGTTCCTATAATAGCAATTTTCCCTGGAAACGACAGAAAATTGTCTAAATTTTTTAACAAAGGAATGGGCATATATTTTGAGCCTTGAGCTTGTACAAGTTCTTCTTTTGTCTTGGCAATGAATGGCTTTGGAATGGGACCTTTTTCAGTGTAATCGAACTTTACAGTAAGAATTCCTTCTACGTATTTCTTTTCTAAAAGGTAATTAGCTACGCTAGGCATCATAGCACCTGATGTGGACTTATCGATTAATTTCGAATCATTAGATCTAGCTGCACCGATGCTTTTGTAATGACCCAATTGGTAATCATAGCTAGTTTCTGTAAACCTCTTTTTCCCTAAATCTACAATGTCATACCCTCTTCCTGGACAAATTTTAAGAAGTTCTTTGTCTTTTTCTTTGGTTAATGGATTTGTGAAAACAGGAAGGTAAATTCCTTTTTTCATTTCCATAGTTCCTAAGTTATTATTAACACAAAGACCGCATGATGTACAATTTCCCGAACTTACTACATCAGATATTGTTGAACACTTTTTCATAATTTAATGCCATTTTCTTAAGTCCAAACTCCGATTTCACACGATGTACAGCTAATTTATTATAATATTCAATATTCTCCCAAATATGTTGCGTATTAGACACAATAGTTTCTAATAACTCATCGGTAACCGTTAAGTCCTCCGTATCGATGCTTTTACCTGCATCTCCTACTAGTTCTACAGTACCTCCTGCCTGTGCATAAATTATTGGGTTTCCTGAAGCTAATTGCTCTAAAACTGAGTTCGGGCACCAATCCCATAACGTGAAGTGCCAACCAATATTCGCCTCTGCAAGATAGTTGGGTAATTCTTCATATGTCACAGAACCAATATTTTTGATATTCAGTTTCTCAGAAACGCCAAATGACGATAAAAAATTTGATGTAATGGACTGAACTTCGCTATTTTGATTTCCAATAATTAAGAGCTCGCTATCTGGATATTTTTTACTCACTCTTCGAAAAGCTTGTAAATACAAATCCATTAAATCTACATCTCTAAAGTTTCCTAGAATAGAAATCTTTGGTGATTCATAATTTTTTGTACATCTAAAGTGTTCTTCATCTACTCCATTATAAATTAACACATTGTCTTTTGTGTCAGGATAAATGTGTTTAGTAGACATTTTTCTACTAAAATCAGATTGAAAAATGACTAAGTCGGCATAATACTGTGTCACCGCCATTTGATAATTTATCTTTAAGCGTTTTAGCGACATCTTTCTAGAATCATAAACGCCCTCTTTTCTATGAAGATATCTTTTCATATAACTAAATCCGTCTACTCGTACGACTATTTTTTTTCCTAATAATTTCGCCAAAGACAATATATATGGTGACGTATTAGAAATAACAAACAGAAATTTGGAATTAATCAATCCAAATCTAGAATACTTCAAGTTACTATTGGTAACTAAATTATTAAGAAATCTTGAAGGTCCAGTATTATTAGTTGATCGAAACATTGAGATTATCACATCGCTTCTTCGATTAGGTATAAGAAATAGTAGGAGTTTCAACAAGTTATTCATTCGTTCTCAAAGATGAAATTATGAATAATAAAAAATGAACTAAAATTCCCCATAAAATATACTTTAGCGGATAGAGTATTGAACTTCTCGTTATGTAAACGCAAAAAGCAATTAAAACTAAAGCTGAAAATGAAGTAACTATAGATTTACGAAAAGGGTTTACAAAAATTGCCTTTTTAAATATCATTCCAATAACCAACATTCCTAAAACAACTCCAAAATCACCAAAGTTCAATAATAAATCGGCAGCAATCGTGGAGCCTTCTCCAGTTATACTTAGGGTTTTATGCCTATACAAAGTAAATACGTTAGGAGAATTCAATGTTTCAATGGATAGAAAATTCATTCTAACCAATATTCCTTGTAAAAAAGGTATTGTTCCTGTAATAGGACCTAACCAAGTTAGGCCTCTATATACTCCTTCAGTTGTTATAATTTCATTCGCATAAAAAAACACTCTAAAACTATCCGCTAAATTTATGAATGTTGAAAAGAACAAATCTGTCATGTTTGTGTATGACAATACTGTAGTTCTCCAAATACGAATTAATCCCATCAGCAATATAAAACCGATTGTACCTGCTAATAATTTAACTCTAGAAAATTTTATTTTGAACATAGGAAGAAAAGCGAATAATGCTAATAAAATTGATAAAACTGCACCTCTATCTCCTGAAAAAATACTTGTAATAAAAAAAGAACCTAATAGTATTTTAAAAAGGTTCAATCGTTTTGACCTAATAAAATCGGGAATTCTTATTGCTATGGTGATCCGCAAAAAGAATAAAACGATAATTAAAGAATAAAGATAACCAGATAGTCCAGAAATTGTATCTGAAGAACCTCCTTTCTCATATATTTCGCCTAAAAAATAACCTTCCCCAGCAGAAATGTAAAATGTAACTAGTAAAATGAGAAGCAGCACATCAATATTTCTTCCATAAATATCCAAGAATCTCTCACTGTATAACTTTTGTCCTCGTCTCTTTTTTGATGATATCAATAAGAATCCCATAGAAAAAGCCATAATCCCATAAAAACTAAGCTTAGATAAGTAGTTTAAGACAGTCTCATCGCTATATCTATAGTCTATATCGAAAAGTAAAATCAAAATAGGCCACAAAAGATGGATAATGAAAAAAGCGATTAAAAAAATAAGATCTCCTCTTATCATTGTTGCTTTAACGTGCCTTGTTACCATATACTGATTCAGTATAATCAATAGAGAAAAAATGGCGTAGGTAACAATGCTACTCGGCATTAAAAAAGACATAAATAATAATGCTAAGAGTATCTTCATTAAAACAAGTTGTTGTACAAAACTTTAAAAAATTTATTTGCCGTGCCTAATATAAGGATTACAACTAAAAACAGAATTATGAAATAGCTGCTTAAAGAAAAATAAATAATTAAGCCTAATGAAATAACAGGTACTAGAACAACCATCAAATCATACAGGTTTCCTGTCATCCACTTTTTAACAAAATAAACTGAGATCAAAAAAGAGAATATCCAACCTATCATTAGTAGCCAAAGAATGGCACTTAAATCAAGACTTAAAAACAAACCTATAGCTAATAGTGATAATAAGAAAATCACTTTAATTATTTCGTTCAGTAGCAAAAGCTTCGTTCTATCTACAATTTTATACACCATTCTAATCATAGAATCAACAAATAAGATCAATGAAGAAATAAGAAGTATGTCAAAAAACGGGACCATTCCCAACCATTTTTCTCCAAAAATTGTTCTTATCAATAGTTCTGAAAAGAATAGAACTATAGTTATAACCATAGTATAAAAGAGAAAGATTCCCAAACAAAAATCTGTATTCTCTCTTGAGATAATCTCTTCTTTTTCCTTGGAAATAATTGAATAAAGTACATTTGAAATATTACCCTTTGCTAAATTTAATTGTAAGTCCGATGTTTTTTTTGCCTGTGCATAATTTCCCAAAACAGTAGCACCAAAATACTTGTATGAAAACGACTGTATGGACCAATCCACAAGTGAAATTAAAAATGATGAAATGGTAGTATTTACCCCAAACAACAAATACTTTTTTAATATTTCAGAAGAGTACTTTTTTATCTTAATAATACCTCCATAATAAACCAGTAACATGATCGTAGAAATAATCACATTCACTAGAGGATAAATCATCAATGCAATAATATTATCTGTAATGGTCGCAGCATATATAGAAATTGCAGCGGCAAAAAAAGCGGATAAACTAAGGACAAAGGTTCTAAAACGGAATTTTAAAGAACGTACTAAAAATGCATTAAATGGAACTTGAACTGAATAGACAATTATGATAGAAGCTGTAAAAATTAGCGCTACTAACATTCTAGGTTCTTCAAAATAATCCGAAACTTTCTTGGAAAATAAACACAGTAATAATGTAATAATTAGTCCTGTGACAATACTAAATCTTAATACTGTGCTGTAATGAATTTTTGTTACTCGGTAATCCCGCACAAGAGCACCTCCTATTCCGCTATCTACAATCGTTCTTCCAATTGAAGCAATTAATAAAGGAATCGCTGCAATACCAAGATCACTAGGTGATACTATTCTTGCAATTACAACACTGTAACCAAATTGTATAACAATGATTGTAAGTGAGCCTATTGTAGACCAAGCAAAAAATTTAAACATTAATTATTTTGATTATATATTTCTTAAGAGCTTCAATATCAGCTTTTAAATATTCCACAAAAATCTAGCACTGTTTTATCTCTTCCTACATTAATTTGCTTAAATTCATTATGAGCAACCAAGAAAACAATAATATCTGATTTCTCTATAGCATCTTGATAAAAGTCAAGCTTATATAGCGGGTGGTGATTTAAATTAGGCTCTACAATAAAATGAGTTTCATCGTTATTTTTTTGCAAAAAGCTTTGAGCTATATAGTTAGCTGGAGATTCCCTTAAATCGTCAATATTTGGTTTGAATGCTAATCCCATTAGCGCTATCTTTGGTTTTCTACCATGTTTTAATTCAAATTCTAATTTAGTTTTCTGAATTTTCTCCACACACCATAACGCCTTATAGTTATTAATTTCTCTGGCAGCCAAAATTATTTTTGACTCTAATGGAAATTTTGAGGTAATAAAATAAGGATCAACCGCAATACAATGACCCCCAACTCCGCAACCTGGCTGTAAAATATTTACTCTTGGATGTTTATTTGCAAGTTTTATTAATTCCCACACATTAATATTAGCTTTATCACAAATAAGTGATAATTCATTTGCAAAAGCAATTTGGACATCACGTGAGGAGTTTTCAACAAGTTTACACATCTCTGCTGTTCTAGCATTAGTAGCATGAAGCTCTCCTTTAACATAAAGCGAGTAAAATTCTACAGCCTTCTGCGTTGATATATCATTAACACCACCTATAACACGGTCATTTTCAACTAATTCATGCATTACGTTTCCAGGAAGAACTCTCTCTGGACAATATGCAATGTAAATCTTATCTTTTAGTTCTGGTCTATCAGAATAAATTAAGTCCCTCATGTTTCCAGTTGTTCCAATAGGTGAGGTGGATTCAATAATATAGAGATCTCCTTCTTTAAGAATTGGAATAATTGCTTTTGTTGCGGATTCCACATATGAAATATCTGGTTCATTATTTTCTTTAAATGGAGTTGGAACAACAATAAGATAAACATCAGCAGACTCAGCTTTTGTTGATGCCTTTAAATTTCCTTTTTTGACTGCATTGAGGACAATATCTTCTAGGCCTGGTTCAACAATATGAATCTTTCCTTGATTTATCATATCAACTATGTCTTGTTTTATATCTACTCCCAAAACATTAGTGCCTTTTGAAGCAATAAGTGCTGATGTGGGTAATCCAATATATCCCAATCCAATAGTTACAACTTGGGGATTCATTTATTAATCTGTTTTATAAATTCAACAATTCTTTTTGATGCTAATCCATCTCCATATGGGTTATGCAATTTTGACATTTTGTCAAAACTATCTTTGTTATTCAATAAATCTAAGGCTTTGGATACTATCAAATGTTCATTGGTTCCTACTAAAATTACAGTTCCTGCATCAACAGCTTCTGGTCTTTCTGTATTCTCCCTAATTACTAAAACTGGTTTCCCTAAACTTGGCGCCTCTTCTTGAACACCCCCACTATCTGTTATGATAATTTTTGATCTATTCATGAGCCAAATAAAATCTTCATATGCTAATGGATCAATAAGTATTACATTGCTCACATCAAACAATATCCCTTTTACAGGTTTTTGAACTTTAGGGTTTAAATGAACTGGATAAATAATCAATCTGTCATGATCATCCTCAGCAATTCGTTTTAATGCTCTACAAATTCTCTCAAAGCCTTCACCATGGTTTTCACGTCTATGACCTGTTACTAATACTACTTCTTTATCAGAAATTTTATTTGATAAATCTATAATTAAATCACTTGGTTCTGTATTAACTTTTTCAACAGAATCCAATAAGGCATCAATGACTGTATTTCCAGTGACTAGTATTGCATCCTCAGCAACATTTTCTCTAAGTAGATTGTTCTTTGAAGTTTCTGTCGGTGCAAAGTGATAATCACTAATACGACCAGTAACTTGTCGATTTATCTCTTCAGGAAATGGAGACAACTTATTATGAGTTCTTAATCCTGCCTCGATATGACAAATTTTAGCTCCCGAATAAAATGATGCAATGCTTCCTGCCAAGGTTGTAGTGGTATCACCATGAATAAAAACATAATCAGGCTTAAATTCTTCTAGCACAGGTTTTAAACTTGTTATAATTATTGCTGTTAAATCATATAAATTTTGACCAGGTTTCATTAAATCCAAATCATAATCAGGGAGAATACCGAAAAAGTTTAGTACCTGATCTAACATTTCCCTATGCTGAGCCGTTACACAAACCTTAGTATTGAAAAGCTCCCAATTATTTTTAAATTCCTTAATCAGTGGTGCCATCTTAATAGCTTCAGGTCTGGTACCAAAAACAATGAGTACTTTCTTCATTTATCTTGAAACAACTTGATTAATCAATTAATACTCTTTTTTAATAGTGTATAATTCGTATAATTTTTGCCTCGGGTCGGTAGTCATTATTTTATATTGTAATACATTTTATACCAATCTGTGAATGCTTCAACACCTTTTTCAACTGAAGTATTGGGTTTATAATTGTAATCCTTTTGTAAACTGCTTACATCCGCCCATGTTTGGTGGACATCTCCAGCTTGCATTGGAAGCATTTCTTTTTCAGCCAATAAACCTAAATTATTTTCAATTGATTTTATAAAATCCATGAGTTGTACTGGTGCACTGTTACCAATATTATAAAGCTTGTAAAGCAATTTATCGTTTGAGTTCTCTAAAAGAGTAGCAACAACACCAGCAACAATATCATCAACATAGGTAAAGTCTCTTGAGAGATTCCCATTATTAAAAACTTTTATAGGTCTGTTATTAATAATTGCATCGGTAAATAAAAACATTGCCATATCGGGTCTTCCCCAGGGGCCATAAACTGTAAAAAAGCGAAGCCCAATAGTTTCTATGCCATATAGATGACTGTAAGTATGCGCCATAAGTTCATTAGACTTTTTAGTGGCGGCATATAAACTGATGGGCTTATCGACATTAACGGATTCCTTAAAAGGTACCTCATCACTGTTGCCGTAAATACTTGAACTTGAACCATACACTAGTCGTTTTACCAAATGATGTCTACAGCACTCTAAAATATTTAAAAAACCATTAATATTACTATCAATATAAGCCTCAGGGTTTTCCAAAGAATAGCGGACTCCAGGCTGTGCAGCTAAGTTACATACCATATCAAAATTAAATTCTTTGAATAGTTCTGGCAGGGCTTTACGGTCTTCTAAATGCATACGAACGAACTGCATTTGTGAACCGTAGACAGTACTACTGCAAAGGTCATTAAAAACCTGGGTATCCTCACGAGCTATTCCTAACTGCTGTAAACGCGCATATTTTAAATTGATATCATAATAGTCATTGATGTTATCCAATCCTATGACCTTGTGACCTGCTTTTATCAAAGCTTCACAAAGGTGATAGCCTATAAAACCTGCAGCACCTGTTACCATTATGGTTTTTTTACTCTTCATTTAAGATCCAATACCTTTGTAAACAAATCCAATAGTTTCTAAAGCTTCGCGATCTAATATATTACGACCATCAAAAACAAAGGCAGGTTTTTGCATGCCGTTATAAATACGCTGCCAATCATAGGTTTTAAATTCATCCCAATCAGTGATTACAGCAATCGCATGGGCGCCCTCTAATGCTTTGTAAGGATCAGTTTCTGTTTGTAAATATTTAGTGTTTTCTGCTTCCGATCGATTGTTTAAATAATTTAAGTCTGACTGCATTTGAGTTGAGGTTACTTTTGGATCATAAACCTTAATGGTTGCCTGTTCATCCATAAGTGAATCCGCGACATAAATGGCAGCAGATTCTCTGGTATCGTTGGTGTCTTTCTTAAAAGCCCAACCCAAAAAGGCAATAGTTTTTCCACTAACTGTACTGTATAGCGTTTTGATGATTTTCTTGGCAAAGCGATCGCGCTGGTGGTTATTCATTAAGATCACTTGATGCCAGTAATCAGCGACTTCGTTAAGACCCAAAGATTTGGCAATGTATACCAAATTTAGAATATCCTTTTGGAAACAGGATCCTCCAAAACCTACAGACACTTGTAAAAACTTAGGACCAATGCGACTGTCCATTCCAATAGCTTTGGCCACCTCTTGCACATTAGCACCAGTAGCTTCACATAGTTCGGATAAAGAGTTTATTGATGAGACTCTCTGGGCCAAAAATGCATTCGCAGTGAGTTTAGAAAGCTCTGAGGACCATACGTTAGTTGTCAGAATATTTCCTTTGGGTACCCAGCTAGCATAAATGTCTACCAAAGCTTGTACAGCTTCTAGACCTTGTGGTTTAGTCAAATCACCTCCAATAAGAACTCGATCAGGAACTGCTAAGTCACGCATAGCGGTACCCTCGGCTAAAAATTCAGGATTTGATAGGATTTGAAAATTGACCCCATTTCCCGTATTATCCAATATATTTTGGATGGCTTCTGCAGTTTTGACAGGTAATGTTGATTTTTCTACCACAATTTTATCTGTAGTGGCTACTTTGGCAATCTGACGTGCACATAGCTCTACATATTTTAAATCTGCAGCCATGCCTTTACCAGCGCCATAAGTTTTAGTAGGGGTATTGACTGAAATAAAAATCATTTCCGCATCGTCAATGGCCTTATCAACTTCTGTAGAAAAAAATAAGTTGCGTCCACGAGCCACTTTAACAACCTCATCAAGTCCAGGTTCGTAAATTGGAAGTTTGGTCAAATCTTTATCGTTCCAATCAGCAATGCGTTGGGCATTCAGGTCCACAACTGTGACCTTGATATTGGGGTTTTTCTGTGCAATCACGGACATTGTCGGACCGCCGACATAACCTGCACCAATACAACAAATACTATTAATTTTCATTTTTATTTTTTAAATATCTCTTTTGCAAACTTATACCAATTTAAAGACTTTATAATGGTTATATTCATACCCTCATTGTCATATTGACTTTTGAAAGTAATTAATAGTTTTTCTAAGCCCAGTTTCTAATTCTGTTTTAGGGGTCCAGCCTAATTTAGATATTGCTAAACTTATATCTGGTCGTCTTCTTTTTGGGTCATCTATAGGCAATTCTTTAAAAATAATATCTGAAGATGAATTTGTAAGTTTGATTACTTTATTTGCTAAATTTTTAATAGAAAATTCTTCAGAATTTCCAAGATTTACTGGTCCAACAATATCACTGTTCATCATTTTCATTAACCCCAAAACCAAATCATCAATAAATTGAAAGGATCTAGTTTGTGAGCCATCTCCATAAATAGTTATATTTCTGTTATTTAATGCTTGTAAAATAAAGTTTGAAACCACTCTGCCATCATTTTTAGTCATATTAGGACCATATGTGTTAAATATTCGAACAATTTTAATATTTAAATTATGTTCTCTTTTATAATCCATAAATAAAGTTTCAGCACATCTTTTACCCTCGTCATAACATGATCTGAAACCAAGCATGTTAACATTTCCATTATAATCTTCTTTTTGTGGATGGACTTCAGGATCACCATAAACTTCACTTGTGCTTGCCTGTAATATTTTAGCATTATTATTTTTTGCAAGACCAAGCATATTGATTACTCCAATTGTACATGTTTTGATAGTTTTAATGGGATTGTATTGATAATGTAAAGGTGAAGCTGGGCAAGCTAAATTATATATCTGATCAATATTATCTCTAAAATATGGTTGTGTTATATCGTGATTTATAAATTCAAAATTATTATTCCTTTTCAAATCCTGAATATTACTAATTGAGCCAGTTAGTAAATTATCTAAACAAATAACATTATGACCTAATTTAAGGAGGGCCTTGCAAAGGTGGGATCCAATAAAACCTGCACCTCCTGTCACTAAAATGTTTTTTATTTTCATTTGAAATATTTAATTACGTTGTCAATGATATAATCCTGATTAGAGTTTTCTAATTCTGTATGAATAGGTAACGAAATAACTTCAACTGAAAGCACATCGGTATTTTCCAAAATTTGATTGCTTTTATATGGTTTTTGTTTATGTATTGGAATTGGATAATAAATCATTGAAGGAATACCCAATTCACTAATATAATTTCTTAATTCATCTCTCTTACCATTTAATACTCTTAAAGTGTATTGATGAAATACATGGTCAGAATTATGAATAACTTTTGGTGTTAACAATTCATCAATTTCAGCAAATGCTAAATCATATTTCTTGGCCATTAGTTTTCTATTTGTATTATACTCATCTAAATACTTTAATTTGACATTTAATATTTCAGCCTGAATGGAATCTAATCTTGAGTTACATCCAATAATTTCATGATGATATTTAATTTTTTCACCATGATTTGCTATCATTCTTATCTTTTCAGCTAATAAATCATCATTTGTGAAAATTGCACCACCATCTCCATAACAACCTAAATTTTTTGATGGATAAAATGATGTAGTACCAATATGACCCATAGTTCCTGTAAACTTAATTTTTTCATTTGGAAAAGTATATTTACAACCAATTGCCTGTGCATTATCTTCTATGATTTTAAGTTTATGTTTTTCAG
>MDSV01099448.1_pt1 | contig 32719 bp, 21 predicted proteins | sample 810851 | NCBI WGS metagenome assembly MDSV01 (sample SAMN05326640, study PRJNA326480) | marine metagenome | isolation source: seawater | place: Atlantic Ocean: North East | collected 2012 | reverse complement strand
TGCAGAGTCGCCGCCTACGTGCACTACCCCGCGGTGTCCACGGACATGATACGCCGCGTGCGTCGCCGCGCGGAGGCGTTCAACAACGACGCGCGCGTCGCGCGGAGCGCGTTCAAATCCGCCGCGAAGCTCGTGTACTACAACCTCTTCGCGGTGGTGTACGGGCTGTGCGGCAAGTGCGCGTCCGTGGCGGTCTGCAACTCGTCGTGGACGCAAAGGCATGTGCGCGCGTTGTGGGGAGGCGACCCGCCGGTGGTCTTCCCGCCTTGCGACGTCGACGCGCCTAACGCGCCGACGGCGCCGGCGGCGCGAAAAAAACCACGTCGGACGCGAAGTACGTCGTGTCCGTCGGGCAGTTCCGGCCGGAGAAAGACCACGCGATGCAGCTGCGCGCGTGGGCGGCGATGAAGCGGCGCGTCGCCAGCGAGGCGGGCGAGGAAATCGCGGAGGCTTCCTCGAAAGGGAAAGTATTCGAAACGCGTAAAAGTTGGCGAGGGAAATCCGCGAGCGCGAGCGCGAGCGAACGAGACACTCGCGACCCCGCGGCGAGCGCTTCGTTACGCGTCGTCGGCGGGTGTCGCGGCGCCGCGGACGAGGCGCGACTCGCGTCTTTGCGCGCGCTCGCCGCGGAGCTGCGCGTCGAGGACTCCGTCGAGTTTCACGTGGACGTTCCGTTCGCGACGCTCCGCGAGCTGCTCGCCGGCGCGACCGCGGGTCTGCACACCATGGTCGACGAGCACTTCGGCATTTGCGTCGTGGAGTACATGGCCGCCGGCGCGGTTCCCGTGGCGCACAAAAGCGCGGGCCCGGCGATGGACATCGTCGCGCCGGCGTTCGCGAGCGCGGACGCGTCGGAAGGCGAGAGAGACGATGGCGAAGCCGTCGGGTTCCTGGCGACCACGGAGGCGGAGTACGCGGCGTGCATGCTCCGCGTGCTGCGCATGGACGAGGCGACGCGCGCCGCGACGGCGCGCCGCGCGCGCGCGCGCGCCGCGCGCTTCGGCGAGGCGCGCTTCGCCGCCGGGCTGCGCGCCGCGCTGCGGGGCGCGCTGGATGAGATGGACGCGCGCGACGAACGGCGGAAGGATCTGAGGGATGTCGTCGCGAAGGAACGCATCGCGAGGACCCCGAGCCCGCGGAAGGGTCGTCCCGGGAGCCCCGGAGGGAGCCCGGGCGGGAGTCCCGGGTTTTGGTTCGCGTCGCCGCGCAGACGGAGGACGCCCGGCGCGGACGGGGGGAAGTCGCCGCTCAAGCCGAAACGGCTGTAATAAGAGGCGCGCGCGTTCGTGTCGTATCGTGTCGTGTCGTGTCGTATCGTGTGGTATCTACGTTAGACGACGTCACCGATGTCTTCTTCGCGCGTCTCGTCCATGCACCACGGCGTCGCGTCCTCGTCGCACGTCAAGCGCACGCGCAGCCGAGTGAAGGAAGGGTACGAGGGAGCGGCGCGCGCGACGGCGGATGCCGCGTCTCGTTTTCGCGCGCCCGCGAAGGCGCGCGCGAGAAGCGCGTTCCCGCTCCACCGGTGCGCTTCGTACGCCGGGTCGTTCAGGACCGACCCCACGGCTTCGTTCGGATGCCTCGTCTCGTTCGCGACGAGCGCCACTCCGTGACGCACGCGCACGCCGACGACGTCGACGCCGAGAACGGCGAACCCGTGGCCGGGCTCGGGCGGCGCGCCGCCGTCGCGGCGAGGAGGCGCGACTTTATTTTTAGTGCCTTTGTCGCTTTCGTCCTCGTCGAGCGCGCCCGCCAGCGCGAGGCGAGACAGCCCGGTGGTTTCGTCGACGCGGAAGCGTCCCGACTTGACGTCTCCCCACTCGCGCCCGCGCGTGAACGCGCGACTCGGCCGCGCCGATCGCGCGCTCGCGCCCTCTCGCGCGAGAAGGTCGCGCGAGAAGGCGCCCTCGTGCGCGTGCGCGAAGCAGACCCCGTCCGCCAGCGTGCGCCCCTCGGGCACGACCAGGCCCTCTCTGGTCGTTCGCGGCGTCTTCACGAACGCGCGCTTCCGGAACGTCTCGTACGGAACGTTCGCGAAGCAGTCGAACCGCGCGGGGTCGCGCGCGCACGCGCGCGCGAACCCCGTGCACTGGTGCGTTTTGTTGAGCGCGGCGGAGCCGCGCGGCGCCAACCGGAACGGCCTGGTCGCCACGGCGACGTCGGCGTTTTTCGCGAGACGCGCGCCGAGATCGTCGTCTTCCAGCCCCCAGCCCCAGTACACGTGCGCGTACCCGTCCACCCGCACCAGCGCGTCCCAGGTGAACATCCACGCGCCGCCCTTGAAGGTGGGGAAGACGTACTCGGGGTGCACGCCGGGCGGCGACAGGTGCGCGGCGCCGACGCGGAGGGTTTTTTCTTTTTCTTTTTTTGTCTCTTCTTCGCCTTTCGCTTTTTCGGCGGCGGAGGCGCGCGCGTCGGGGAACGCGCCGTACGGGAGCCTGGCGTCCACGGGGAGCAGGTCCACGTCGTGCAGCGCGAAGACGTCGCATCGGTCGAGCGCGCGCGAGACCGCGATGCCCGCGTTCATGAGCCATCCCCGGTTGAAGCGGTACTCGTCCGCCTGCTCGACGACCCACACCGAGAACGCCTCGCGCGGCACCTTCGCCGTTTTCCGCAGCCAGGCGTCGAGGTACGCGGCGAAGCGCTCGGGCTCGCCGGGTGACGAAGACGAGCCGGAGACGCGGGCGCGGTGGGGGGCGATCACGCACAGACGCCTTCGCGGAGTGTCGCGCGCCGGCGCGTCGACGTCGTGGTTCGCCACGGAGAGTGGCCGCGTGTCGTGGTACGTCTCTTCGCCTCGCCGAGCCCAGGCTTCCGTTCCCGGAAGGCGCGGAGACACCTCCCGGCTCGGCGCGGCGAGGTGCGCGCCGCTCCCGCCGCGAAGCGCCACGAGCGCGGAGGTCACGAGCAGCGCGACGAGCGCGCGCGCGAACATCGCGCGCATCACGCGTGACGGTCGAGCCTCGCAGTGGCCTCGAGAGCTCCGAGAGAGGCGCTTGTGCACAAGCGGCCGGGTAAACCTCGGCCCGCGCGACGACGACGCGCGCGATTTCGATGGACTCTGCCCCGCCCGAAAGTGTTTTCGGCGGCGGCGGCGGTGGCCGCCCACTCCCGCGTGCGTGTCCCCGTCCCCGCGATGGGCCAGCAATCCAACAGCGGCAAGGCGCGCACGAAGCGCGATGGCGTCCCGAACAATCCCAAGATCCGCAAGCAGCTCTTGAAAGTCGCGGCGGACAAGAAGGAGGGCATGACGTACGCGAAAAGGAAGGCGATGCGCGAGGCGGCGAAACCCAAGACGCCTTCGACGGAGTTCGGGAAGCAGGGCATGGTTCTGAAGGCGGCGCCGAAGGGCCCGCTGGAGGTTCGGTACCGCGCGCTCGCGAAGAAGATCAGGCAATGCGAGGAACTGGAGGCGAAGAAGAAGCAGGGCGCGACGCTGGACAAGTGGCAGCAGCAGAAGCTCCGCAAGAAGATGTTCCTCAAGGCGGAGCTCCGCGCGCTCACCAAGCAAGTCACCGGCGAGGACGCCGCCGAGGAGGACGAGAGCGACGACGAGAGCGACGACGAGAGCGAAGAAGAAGACGAGTAGTGTTGTGAACAGAACAGACGCGCGCGCGTGATGCGGAAGCGTCACGAGGGGAGCGACAGAGCGAAGCGAAAAGCAGCTTTTCGTCGCGACGACGCGCCGCCGACGTTCCAAACGCCGCGCGCCTAATACCGCGCGTCGTCTTCGCCGCGCGACTCGGCGCGGCGTCGCGCGGCGTCCCACCCGGCGTCGTCGACGTACGGCGACGCAGTCTCCAGGAACGCCGGCTCGTGTCCGCCCTGCGTCTCGAACCCCTCGCCGTCGTGCAGCCTGCGGTCGTGCCCTGTCACACCCCTGGCGTCCGCCCACGCGCGCCTCGAGACGTACTCCTCCATGGACTCGAGGTCGTCGCGCGCGCCGAACGCGTCAGCGACGCCGAAACCGATCGGTCCGCCGCGATGACGCGTAAAGTCGCGCTTCGTGTCCCACCACTTCGAAGCGCTCGTCGTATAGATATCCGGCTCGAAGCGGCGTTCGTGAGGGTAGGTTCCGCGCGACGCCGCGTCGTCGTCGAAAAAGTCGTCGTACGTCTCCGAGGCGAGACGTCTTCCGTCGTCGCCGCGCGCGGTGGTGGACGGTTCGCGCGCGCGCGCCGCGCGACGGTTCCGTTCCAATTCGCGGCGCGCGGGTCCCTTTCGCCCGCCGTCCCACCACGCGCGTCGCCCGTTCCCGCCGCGCGGCTCGCCCGCGTCGTCGAAGGCGTCCCGCGGCTCCCAAGCGCGGCGCGCGCGCTGGAACGCCTCGAACGCGCGCTCGCGCGAGCGCGCCGAGCGCGCCGCGGAGGTCTCCGCGTCGGCGTCAAACGGCGACGACGAGAAACGCCGCGACTCGGATTCGTGTCCCGACCACCCCGCGGGCGCGTCGCCGCCTCGTGAGTGGCCTCCCGCGCCGGCGCGCCACGACTCGCCGCTCGTGAAACCCGACTGCGCGGGCGCCCCGGCGCCGTTCCGGAGCACGTCGTACGCCTCGGTGACCTTGACGAACGCCTCGTGGCTCCCGCCGGGCTTGTCCGGATGCGCGTGCAGGGACGCGCGGTGGAACGCCGCGCGGGTCTGCTCAGCGCTCGCCACGCCCTCCACGCCGAGCACGCGCCTGGCGGCCGCGACGTCCATCGCGTCCGCGAACTCCGAGGGCGAGCATGGGCGCGCGCAAGCCAGCGCCGTGAGCGCCGCGAGCAGAAGGGCGCGCGCCCTCATACTGGTCGTACAACTCGTTCGTCTGACATTGTTCGCCGACGTGCGCCCGGCGTCACGTCAACTCCAGGCGAGCCTTTCGGTCCGGATTTCGTGGAAGTCGCTTTTTGTCTCCGTCTAATCTCGAATCGATCGTGAGTCGATCGGATTCAAAAGGAGCGCTCTCTGACAGCGCAATCAGTCACTAAAAACGGGCGACCGCCGAATCCTCGTCAGGAAATATGCAAATATCCTCTTCGGTTCCCGCGAAAAAAGGCCTCGGCGAGCTGGCCGCGCCGGCACACTCTTCGGCGGCGCCGAACGCGATGTCGACGCCCTCGCTCGCGCCCGCGCAAGCGACCGAGATGCGCCTCGCGGCGCGATTCAGCGCCTGCGTCAGGGGATCGCGCGGCGTCCCCTACCAAAATATCGTGAGAGGCCGAAAATGCGAAGCGGCTGTACGCGGCTCGCCGCGTCGCGCGTCTCGCCCGATCGCGGTCCGCACGACCGCGCGTCTTTCCGGCCTCGGCGGCCCCCGGGTGGCGAACGAGTCCAGGGAAGACAACCAGATGCTCGTCGCGAAGACGCTCCTGACCGTGCGCGAGGGCGACCTGCTGTCGCTCACGGTGACGCCCGGGGACGGCGGCGGGCACCTCGCCTCGGGCGAGGACGAGACGCGCGAGATCTGGATGACGGTGACGAAGATAAGCACCAGCACGGGCGGCAGACGACAGCTCGAGGGCGAGAGCAACGGTCTGCGCGTGCAACTCATCGACCAAGGGCGCGGTTTGCAAGGTGCGAGGCTCGGGGTCGCGGGACCGGTGTTGGCGCGAGACGGGTCGTCGCGAAAGGATCGGTGGATGGACGCGCTCCGCGGCTGGCGCGAGGTTTTGGCGCGCCCGGCGGACCTCGAGCGAAACGTGCTCTCCTCCGTCACGCGCGTCGCCGTCGTCGCGTCGCTCGACAGACTGGAACAGGCGCTGGAGACGGACCACCGCCCGTGGACCACCGGCTCGGCGTCGCCGGCGCGCCGCGCGGTGATCGTCGACCCGGTGGAGGCGGCGACGCAAACCGCCGGCGAACTCCTGGCGCTGCTCAAAGGCAAGCGCGACGTCGTGCTGTGCCAGCTGCACGCGGGGTGGCTCGCGCCGGACGCGCAGCCCATCCTGTGTTCGCCCTGGGCGCTCGAGATGCTCCGGCGGTGCGTCGAGGACGAGGGCATACGGTTCGAGATGTCCGAGAGCGACGACGTCGAGGCGCACGCGGGGCTGTCGGTGGCGCTGTACCGCGCGACGGGCGCGGAGGGCACGGCGCCGGAGCGCGCGCGGGCGGTGGACCCCGCGCTCGCCGCGCGCACCGTCGCCGCGCTCGGTGCGCAGGCGGACTGCCCCGCGGTCACGCCGTACGAGCGCGTCCTGGTGGGCATGGCGCTGGGATACAGCGAGCGGGACGTGGCGTACCACCACAAGAACGAGGGGGGGGCGTTCTCGGCGACGTACTTCGCACGCGCCAGGCAGGCGCTCGGCATCGCCGAGAGCATCGGCGTCGCCGACGCCGGCGCGCCGCGCGTGCCGCCGCCGGCGAGCCCGCCCGCGGTGACGCCCACGGCGGTGCCGAACATGGAAGCCCCGAACGAGGACGCCCCCCCGACGAGCGACGCGCGTCCGAGTTGAACGGATAGACGGATCTCTACATGACTACTTCTAGGAACGCGCACTTATTCTCGCGGCATTCTGCGTACAGCGCCCTCGCGCCGAACGCGTCCTTCATGACGAACACGAGCGAGCTCTTACACCCGCTTTCGCCGTGCGTCGCGAACGCGCCCGCCAGCCGCGCGCGCACCGTCTCGAGCGAAAACGCGTCGCTCCCTCGAGCTTTTCCGGCGTTTCCCTCGCACGTCGGGTCGGCGCGCGACAGCCGCACGCCGCACGCCGCCGCGCAGAAAATCGAGCCGCGCGTCTGCAGCAACCAGGATTCACGGCACACGGGGCATAACACGTGCTCGTTTTCGTCGTCGTCATCGGTTCCGTCGCGAAGCGGCGCGGAGGGTTCGCGCGCGGAGGGTTCGTCTCCGCTCGTTGATTCTTTTTCAGGCCGCAGACGCCTCAGCCGCGAGACCCGTAGCGCGTCCCGCTCGCAGGCGTCGCGCGTCTCGGCGCGCTCCCGCAGCTCCGCCTTCTCCAGCTCGAGCGCGAGAAGCGCGGCTTCTTCCTCTCTGAGCTCCTCCTCGAACCCGCGGTGCATCTCCGCCATCAGCGCGTCGTACTCCACGTCCGTGAACCCGAGCGCCGAAAGCTCGTTCCACGAGCTCCTGGGCGCCGAGACCCGCGAGTCGACGGTCTCGACGCGACCCGAACCGGAGGTCGTCCGCGGGTTCTGCGAGCCCGTGGCGGCGGAAGCCGCGCGTCTGTCCGTCCGGGGATCCGCAATGTCGTCGTCCCACATGCCGTCGTCGGCGTCGTCCGGGTCCTGGCTCAACCTCAGGCGCGTCTCCGTGTCGATGGCATCGTGAAGGATCTCGCGCAGACCGTCGTTCAAAAGAGTGCGAAGCCCGTCGCCGGGAGGAGACCCATCCCCTCGCGCGCGTGTGAGAAGAGCCGCGCGGTGCGCGCGCACGCGGTCCAGCACGTCCGCGCGTAGCCGGCGTTTCCACGCGTCCGAGGCGTGGCTCTTGACGCTCCGCCTCGTCTCGACGCTCATGTCGGCGCGACGCACAGTGCGTCGCGAGCTCGCGACTTTCGAAGAGTTTTCGAGACGTCGACGAGAAAGAGGTCTTTCCATTCATCGCGAGATGCGTCACAACACGCGCGCACGATGACCTCGCTACCGCGCACCGCCGCGCTTTCGACCGCGTCGCTCGTTTCGCGCGAACACAAACGGCTCGCGGGTCGACGCACCGGTCGTGCCACCCCGTTGACGCGCGCCGCTTCGGACGATGCGGCGTCGACGTGTTCTTTGGATGTCGAGACGCTGAGCACTTCGAGGCTCATCTACGCCACGGCTCCTGCGCTCGACCACGCGCGCGACGGCCACCCCGAGAGCAACGCGCGCGTCCCCGCCATCCTTGACGCCCTGCTCGACGCCAGCCTCACCCCCGAGGCGCGCCCCGGCGAGCTCGCGCTCCTTGACGGGTTCGCGCCAGCCTCCGCGGAGCAGGTCACGTCGGTGCACGCGAAGAACTACGTCAAGGGACTCGACATGCTCAGCCGCACGCGCGCGCCGCTGGATATCGACGCCTCGCCGACGTACCTCACGACGGCGTCGTACGCGGAGGCGCTCAACGGCGTGGGCGCGGCGCTGGCGCTCGTTGACGCGGTGGTTCTCGCCGCGCGCGCCCGCGGAACGCTGGCGGGCGACGCGCGACTCGCCCCGGCGGGCTTCGGGCTGTGCCGCCCCCCCGGACACCACGCGTTGCCTCGCGGCGCGATGGGCTTCTGCCTCTTCGGCACCGCCGCCGCCGCCGCGCGTCACGCGCAGACGGCACACGGGCTCGGGAAGGTTTTGATTTTCGACTTCGACGTGCACCACGGCAACGGCACGAACGACATCTTCCGCGACGACCCGAGCGTTTTGTTCGTGAGCGCGCACGAGGACGGCTCGTTCCCGGGCACGGGGAAAGCGACGGACGTCGGCGACGGCGACGGCGTCGGCGCCACGATCAACGTGCCGTTGCCCCCGGGCGCGGGCGACGGCGCGGCGCTCGCGGTGTTCGACGAGGTGGTCGCGCCCGCGGCGGCCCGGTTCCAGCCTGACCTCGTAATAGTCTCCGCGGGGTACGACGCGCACTGGCGCGACCCCCTGGCGGGCCTGCACTACCGCACCGGGACGTACCACCGTCTGAGCGCGCGGCTGAAAGAGTTGGCGGACGCGCTGTGCGGCGGGAAGTGCGTTTTTTTGCTGGAAGGGGGCTACGACCTCACCGGCCTGAGCGAGGGCGTGACGGACTCGTTCAGGGCGCTGCTGGGGGACGCGTCGGGGGAAACCACGGACGCGATCGACGGGCTGGTGGACGCGGACGACGCCAAGGTGCGGAAGGTGCTGAAGGAGGCGGTGGCGACGCATCAGCTCGCCTGAGGCGTTTTTAGTGATGCACAAAAAACCTCGAGGCCACCAACCGACGCTCGGGAACGAGGGAGTCCCTGATCTTCGCGAGTAATGCGGAGTCTGTGGGCCATCGAAGGAGCCCGCGGCCATACCGCGGGCACGCCACCAGACAGACTTTGGTCGTACCCGTCAAATATGACGCGTGAAAGTGCGAGGGTGAGAGTGTCAAGGTGGCTGACAGAGCGAGCAACGGTCGAAGATGCCGTAGTACGGTATTTCTTTCTGACTCTATCGGTGCTAGTGGTACCAGTAGCTATGGGTTAGGCACCCACGAAAGCCGATCGGTATCGCCGACGACGAGGCTCCGCGAGGCTCGCGTACCGCGGTACCCCGGTCACCATCCGCCCGCGCGAGCAGATATCGCGTACTCTCGAACGACTCGAACGACCGCGCGTTCGTTCACGTCGTCTCTCGTTCTTCTCGCGCGTCGTCTGTCTCGCCCGCGCCGCCGCTCAACCCCGCGCGGTCCGACAGACCGAAGATGAACCGCATGCGATCAAACTGCGCGCGCGACATGTTCGCGGCGAACGCGTCCCCGGCGTCGCGAATCACCCCCAGAGCCGCCGCGGAGGTCTCCGCCGCGTCTTCGGCACCATCCGCGGCGTCCATTCCGTCCCCAGCACCGTCCCCGCCGCCCCCGAACGCCGCCTGCCTCGTCCGGAACGCCAGCAACCGCTCTTCGACCGTGCCCCGCACGAAGTACGTCACGCAACGCACGGCGCGCGTCTGCCCGATGCGGTGCACGCGGTTCGCCGCCTGCGCCTCGTCGCCCGGGCTCAGGAACGGCTCGAGCAGGATCACCAGGTCCGCGTGCGTCAGCGTCAGGCCGGCGGCGGCGGAGCCCGCGTGCAGAAGCAGCACGCGGCACTCGGGGTCCTCGCGGAAGCGCGCCACCGCGCGCGCCGCCGCGTCCTCGGGGCGAACGGCTTCCCGGCTTCCCGCCGCGTTCGGCGCGCCACGGCTCGCGGCTCCGTCCACCAGCGCGGGCCCGAGACCCTCCCAGGTGAGCGCCTCCGCGGCGCAGACGAGGGCGTCGCGGAGCTGCGAAAACACGACGGCTTTGCCCGAGGCGCCCGGCCTTTTAAACGCCTCGCGCAGGTCCGCCACGAGCGCAGCCATCTTCGGGCTCCGCCGCGCGCACGCGCGGCGCACGTGCGCGAGGAAGCGGCCGCCGTCCATGGAGAGCGCGGGGTACCGTCCGTCGCGGTGGTCGCCCGGGTCCTCTCCGGGCGGCAGAGGCAGGCGCGCGAACGACGCGGGGGTCGGGGCTGAGCTGAACCGAGGGGCTTCGGGAGTCGCGGTTTCCTCGCGTCCGTCTTCTCGCGGTTTCCTCGCGTCTTTCTCGGCGCGCGCGTCGTCGCCGTCCCCTCGACGCGCGGCGTCGCCGCCGCCAGCCTCCTCGTTCGGCACCAGGCGGATCAGGTCCTCGATCTGGAAGGGCTTGCGGCACAGCGGGCAGGGCGCGCCGCCCGCCGCCGCCGCCGCGCCGTGCATGGGCGCGGCGTGGAACCACGTCACCACGCACCGCGCGCACGCCAAATGCATGCATCGCGTGATGGTGGGCGCGCGCGCGGGCGCGCAGCATATGCAGCACTGCGGCGTCGTTTTGCCCAGCGCGATCTCGTCGATCAGCGCGAAACCGCCCTGTGTCACGGAGCCCACGTCCGACCCCACGGAGCCCACGTCGATGGTAAAGTCCGTCGACGCGCCCGCGGAGGCGAGCGCGCGCATGTACGGCGCGAGCGCGCCGATTTCCTCCGCCAGGCGCGCCGAGCGCGCGCGCGCGCGGTCGACGGCTTCGTACAGCGCGTCCAGCGCGGCGCGAGGGGCGAGCGTCGACGGAGTCTCCCGGCCGTTCGCGCCTTCGTCCAGCCGCAGCCTCGGAACGACCCACTCGAGCAGGGACCGGTCGCGACCGCGATCGGTCGTGACGAAACCCTCTCCGCGCGCGCCGAGGCGAACGCCTCCCGGCGTTTCCTCGCGGCGGCGCGCGCGCGCGTCGCGCGCCGCGGCGACGGCGACGCGGTACGCCTCGCGCGCCGCCGCCGGCGCGCGCGCGATGGCGCGGCGAGGCTTGCCGCTCGGGTCCGCCGGGTCGCGGTCCTGCGCGGCGGCGCGCGCGCGTTCAAGAGCCGCGTCCGCGGAGGCGACGAGCCCGTCGAGCCGCGCGGCGAGGAACGCGCGGCGCAGGAAGCGGAAGCTCAGGCGTCCGCGTGATCCATCGCGCTCGGGTTCCGAATGGGCTCCGCGCGATTCGGCGCGCGCGGCGGCGCCGAATCGCTCAAACGCCGCGCCCGAAGTGATGAGCTCCACGGCGAGGAGCCACCTGAGTTTCGGGAGTGGCGCGCGCGCGGCAGCCACGGCATCGCGCGCGGCGGCGTCTGCCGCCGAGGCCACCTCCGCGGCCTCGCGCGCGCGCGCGGCGCGATTGTCGGCGCGCGCGAGCTCGGCAAACGTCGCCGCGCTCGCGCAGCACGAAATCGTCCATCCGCGCGTCGCCTCCGTCTCGTCCGTCGCGTCCGTCAAGGGACGCGCCTTGTGCGTCTTGCCGCACCCGCAGGTCCACCCCGCGCACGCGCAGAGCGCCGTGAGCCTCCCCGGGAAGGCGTGCTGCAGCCGGTGCAGCCTGGCGCGCGCGGCCTCGCGCCTGGCCGCCGTCTCGGCGAGCAGGGCCGCGACGCCGGGGACGGCGTCCGCGCGCGCGGCGGCGTCGGCGTCGCCGCGGCGGTGGCGCTCGGCGGCGTTGCGCAGAATCTTGAAGACGCCGTCGGCGACGTCCGCCAGCTTGTGCGCGAGGTCCGCGCCTCGCGCGTCCGCGTACTCGCGGCTCGTGCCGCGCCACGCGTGCCTGTCCGCCTCGAACGAGCGCATGTCGGCGTTGCGCAGCGCGAACGCCGAAGCCGCGCGGCCGCCGTTGTCGGCGGCGGTGCCGCGCGGGAGGGACCCGCGCGAGCCCATGGACGTCGGGCCGGACGCGTTGGCCTCGCGCGGCGCCATGAGCTCGAGCAGCGCCAGCCCGGCGGGCAGCGCCCGCACGCGGCGCACGTCCTCGGCGGCGGCCGCGTCGACGGCGGACGCGTCGAGCTGGCCGGCGGCGTCGCGAAACGGCGCGGCGACTGCGGATCCGTGCGTCGCGTGGCCGCCGCTCCGGCGCGCGCCGTGCGACGTGCTCGCGAAGCGCATCGCCTCCTCCACCTCCCGCAGGCGCGCGCGCACGAGCGTCGCCGAGGTGGTCGCGCCGCGGACCAGGCGCAGCAGCCGCGTGGCGAGCTGCCGCGCCGAGCGGCTTCGCGCGCTGGAACCCGCGCCGACGCGCGATTCTTCGTCCAGCAGGACGCGCAGCGCGCCGCGCGCCGCGACGGACGCGTGGTGCTCGAGGAACGAGCACACGAACCGCTCGGACGGCGCTTCGTGCGCGGCGGCGCCGTGGCGCACCGCCCGCAGCTCCCTCGCCGCCGCCGGCAGCGTCAACAGCGGCGAGCCGTCGGCGACCCTGCGCTGCGCCTTGGTGTGCCGCACGACCGCGCCGCGGAGCAACGCGCGCAGGAGCGGTAGACACTCCGCGTCCCGGTTCGCGAAGGGCGTCCCGATCCTGTGCGCCCAGAACCCGTCCGTCTGGTCGGACAAGCAGAACGGCCAGACGCCGAGAAAGTCGAGCTCGCCGTTCAGGTCGTCAACGCCGCCGTGCAGCGGCGTCCCCGAGACCATCCACCGGAACTCCGATTCCAAGTCGCGACACGCCGCCGCCAGCTGCGTGGTGCTGCTCCGCACCATCTGGCACTCGTCCAGCACGACGCGTCTCCAGGCGATCCGAGACAAGACGCGGGACTCCGCGCCTCCGGAAGGCGCGTCGGCGCCGGCGGCGTTTCTCCGCCCGCGAGCCGCCTCTCTTTGCAGCTGCGGGTACGTGCAGAGCACGACATCCGCGTCGGCGAGCTCGGCGACGCGGACCTCCTCCGACTGTTTCGCGGAGAGCTTCTCTCCGTTCGCGCCGCGCGCGAGCTTCCCGCCCCGGTTGCCCTGGTACACCTTCAACGAGAGCGCGCCCTCCGCCACGCACTTCTTGGTCTCCGCCTCCCACTGGCGGAGCAGCGGAGGCGGCACGACCACGAGCGTCGCGCGCGACGGCGATTTCGCGCGCCTCGCGTTCGTCGTCTCGCGGCATACGCCGTCTCGCGTCCCTCGTCGGGCGGCTTCCGCCGCCGCCGCGGACGCCGCCTCCGCGTCCGCGCACACCAGCCCGAGCACCTCCACGGTTTTCCCCAGGCCCATTTCCTCGCACAGCATCCCGCCGCGACACAGGGGGGGCTCAGCCAGGCGGAGCTCGCCGGCGAGGGGAAAGTACCAAAACCGACCCTCCGCGAGCGTCTCGCTCCGCGGGCGCGTTCGCCACGCGCCGGTCGAACGCGCCGACGCGGCGTTGGCGTCCGCTTCGAAGGCGTCCGATGGCGCCGATGCGGGAGACTCCGTCTCGTCGTCGTCCGCGACGGCAAACATGTCCGCGGCGTCCGCCCACCTGCGCTCCTCCCAAAACGCCCCGTTGAGGCCGCGCGGCGCGCGCTCCTGGTCGCGCATCCAGCGCAGCGTCTGAAGCTGGAAGTCCAGCATGCGCACTTTGAGCCCCGGCGGCTGCGGGTCGGCGGCGCCGCCCTGCGTGACCGCCGCCGCGAGCAGCCCGGGGAGCGTGAAGTCGTCCGCCTCGGCGCCCGCCGCGTCGGCGTCCACCTCGAACATCCGCTCGCGCGCCGGCGGCGCCGTGACCGCGTGCGCGACGGGCGCAGATGGCGTCAGATGCGCGACGATGAACTTGATCTCGTCGCACGCGATGAGCTCAAACATCAAGCGGTTCGCGTACACCGCGAACGTCAAAACGCGTCTCGTCGTCGTCGTCGTCGTCTTCGTCTTCGCGTCGACTTTTTTTAGCGAGTCGACGTTTTCGTCTTTGGCGTGTTCGACCTCGGCGTCCAACACGCACACCGCGCGCACGAGCGGCACGCGCCACGGAGACGTGTGAGGATGCTGCGCGGCGGCGAGCGACGCGACCAGACGCGGCGCGTGCGGCTCGTCGAAAACCACGGCGCCGGCGTCGAGCGCTTCGTAGAGCCGGTTCACCGGAACCAAGCCGCCGTCGTTCCCGGGCTCGCCCTCGGCGTTCCAGGTCTCCAGACCCTCGCCGTGCCTGTGGTCGCGCGCGACTCGGCGGTGCGACGCGCGCACGGGTCGCGCCAGGGAGGCGAGGAAACGATCGAGCGGAATGGCGTCTTCGCGCGTCGCGAAGTCGTCGTCGTCGTCGCGCGCGTTTTTCCTCCTCTCGAGGTTCCGACTCGCCTTCGCGCTCGTCGACGGACGTTCTTCCGCCTCGTCGCGCACGCCGTCGTTCGCTCCGTCGCCCGCGCCCGCGAGACGCACGGTGACGGTGGCCGTTCCGAGCAGCCGCACTTCCCTCGAGACGCGCGCGGCCGCTCGGTCCCCGGAGTCGTTCCAGTCGCTCGGGGGCTTGACGTACATGCCCGCGCCGTTCGCGAAGGGATCTTCGAAGACGATGGTCGGCGGGAACCGCCGCGCGCGCATCTCGTCGGGACACGCGACCGCGGCGGGCGCCGCGGGCTCCGCCTTGACGCGCCGAGCCTTCGGCGCATCCGCCGCGGAGGCCGCACGCGCGCGCTTACGAGGCGGCATCCCCCCCCCTCCGCGGGAACAAGCGTCGCGCGCCCGTCCTTATGACGTCCAGATCGAGACGACGCTACTACGCGATGACGAGACGCGCCAAAATACTGTAATACTTCCATCGCAACTTTTCGCGCTCTCGTCTACTCCACGAACGGCATCGGGCACTTGCTCCCCCCACCCTTGCTTTCGATGCCCTTTTCGAACCACCCGTCGCCGATATCCTTGGCAGGTCGGAGGTTGGCCCAGTCCACCTTGTCCTTCGCGTCCACGGCGCGAACCATCTCGCGCTTCCGTGCGTTCACGAGCATGCCGTCGCGAGTGTGGATCGTGGCGCCGCTCGTCATCACCACGTCGTGCCCCGCCACGAGCTCCATGTCCACTCTGCGGAACAGCACCGCCCAGATGGCCATGCCCTCCAGCACGGCAAACTTATCCCCGGGGCACCGCCGGGGACCCGCGGAGAAGGGCGTGTATCTGTAACCGGTGTTCAGCTCGTTCGGCTGCCCGTCCGCCAGCGGTCCGAAACGCATGGGCTCGAAGCTCTGCGAGTTGGGGCCCCAGTTGGCGGGCGCGCGGTGCAAGTTGTAGATGGACACGAGCAGGTCCTGCCCCGCCGGGATCACGCCCAAGTTCTTGGGGAGCACGTCCTCCACCACCGCGCGGCGCGTGTACACCGGCGGCTGAGGGTACAGACGCATGCTCTCGTGGAAGCACCGCTCCAGGTACGGGAGCCGCGTCATGTCCTCGAAGTCGGGGAAGGGTTTGTCTCCCAGCACCTCGTCCAGCTCGGCGCGCAGCAGCCTGAGCTGCTCGGCGTTCTCGGGCTTGAGCAGCTCGAACGTGCCCCAGGTGAGCACGGAGGCGGTGGTCTCGTGGCCGGCGACGAGAAGCGACAGCAGGTCGTCCCGCAGCTGCGTGGAGGACACCTCTTCCCGCGCGGCGATGAGGTAGCGCAGCACGCTCGGGTTGGCGTCGTTGAGGTAGTCGCGCGCCCACGCCTCGGCGCCGCCCGCCGCTTCCTCCTCCTCCACCATCTTCTTGGCATCCTCCACGAGCTTCGAGGTCACCTCCTGGATGATCGCCACGGCGTCCATCGCGGCGCGCTGGCGCGGCGAGACCGCGTACAGAAACGGCTCGGGGAGCCGCCAGGTGGGCAGCAGGTCCATCGACCGCGTCTCCACTTCCTTCAGAGCGGTGTACGTCGCCTGGATCACTGGCGCCGCCGACGTGAGCGCCTTGAAGTCGTAGTTGAACACGGCGACGCCGATGATGTCCAGCGCGGCTTGACTGAACTTGCTCTCCATGTTCAGTCTGGTTTTGGTGCCGTTTTCCGACGCGTTCGCCTGATCCACCACCAAGTCCACCATGCGTTCGGCGCACGGCCCGAAGCACCTGTCGACCATCGCCTCGACGTAGCGCCGGTGCAGACTCGGCGCGACGGCTTTTCGCCGAATCTTCCACGCCTCGTTCTCCTGGAGCGCCACCCCCATGCCGAAGAGGAACTCGCCCGCCTCGGCGATGGTGCCCTTGATGTACTTGCTGCCGTAGTTGAACAGCACCTGCTTGATGCATTCCGGGTCGGACACGACGACGTAAGAAGTCACCGGGCCGGTGGGGAGCAGGTACACGGGGCCGGACTCGGACATCCACTTGAACAGCGGCTGAAACAACCCGCCCCCGAGCAAACCGGTGATGTCCTCCATCTTGGCGTCCGCGACGGGAATCTCCGAGTCGCCTCCCCACAGGCGGTTGAGCTGCGTGAGCCAGTCGGGCGCGGCCATCGTCGCGCCCGCGCCCGCCTTGTTTTCGATCGCCGCCTGGTCGGGGTCCGACGCGAACTGGATGGAGTCGAGGTCATCCTCGGTCCACAGGTCGGGAAGCGCGTCGGGCGCCTTCGCGTCCGTCCCGGGCTCCTGGATCGACGCGCGCACGACGCCGACGCGGCGGGAGGATCGCACGGCGGGCGCCGCGGCGCGCGCGAGGCGGGGGGCGCGGCCGACGCGGCGAGCGCTGAGGCGCGCGACCGACACGGTCGAGGGCGCGGAAACAAGTGTGGCGCCGTGCATCGTCGTTGGGCTCTTGAGGGGGGAGAGCGCGCGCGACGATGTGGTCCCAGCTCCGGACTTCCGTGGATAAAGCACGAGCAGCTCTTTCCCGGGCCCACGTTTGGCCGCCAAGTGGATGTGGGGAGATCTTTTCGTGAACGTCGGTTTGACTCGTCTGAGGAAAGAAGCGTTTCTTTTTCCTCGACGTCTTCCTTTTCTGGGGGCTGCCGCGGAGACGCTCCCCCCAACACACGCCCGCGCGCGCCGCGCGCGCCGGAACATGTCGACACACCCCCGCGAGGTCGTCGTTGACGTCGGGTCCGGCTCCGAGCATCCCGCCTCGCCCGCGACGCGCGCGGTGGATCCCGCGTCCGACGCGCGACCCGCTCGTCTCCCCGAGTCGCCGCATCGGGCGTCGCGCGGAGCGGACGCGGGAGACCCCGCGGACGTCTCTGCCACGCGCGAGGGCCGCCGAGCCGACGGAGGGACGGTCGCCGACGTCCCCGTTGACGATCTCGACTCGAGGCGTCTCGAGGCGCTCGCCTGCGAAGCCGAGGGCGACGCGAGCTCCGACTGGGACCCGGTCGCGGACGCCACCATGGCGAAGATCCTGCGCGGCGTGTCGTCGACCCGATCGGGACGAAGAAGGTCCGCTCGCGTCGCCGCGAGTTTCGCCGCCGCCGCCGCGCGCGCGGAAGAGACCGATGCGATCTCAATCCCGCCGACAGAGCGCGGACGAGACGGCGGAAGAGACGCGCGAAGCACGCGACGCGAGATCTCGCGTGAGAACGATCGATCGGGAGACCTCGAGGAAGGACGTCTTTCTCGGACGGCGCGACCCGCGTCGCCGAGCGCGCGCCCCGCCTTTCCCGACGCGCCGTTTTCCTCCGCGGCGGAGGAAAACGCGCGTCTCTCCGCGACGAAACGTTCCGCGCGCCGCGCGCCCGCCGCCGCCGACGACCCGAAAGACCCGAAAGACTCGAAAGGCCCTCAACAGCGGGCCCGCCCGGAGGGTCAGGACGACACCACGTTTTCCCGCCGGCTCATTCGGTCGGCGACGCGCGCGTTTTTCGCGGGGGGCGAGAGACCGAAGCGCGCGGGCGAGATCCCGAGCGCCGCCGCTCCGCCCGGACAGAGCTCCTCGGACGACGACGGCGTTCCCCCCATCCGCCTCCGGCGCACCTCCTCCTACTACGTCTTCGCCGCCGAGGGCGCCAGTCGCCGCGCGTCCTTCGCGCTCGCGCCGTGCGGCGTCGGCGGCGTCTCCGGCGTGGACGAGGCCGGAGAGGCTGGCGACGCGGCGAGCGCGCTGGCGCGGGAGCAGAGGGCTCGGCGGCGCCGCGAGGAGCTCACGCGGTTCCGCCGGCGCGTGGCGGACTCGGGGAAGCTGCTGGCGTCCGCGCTGGCCGGCTTGCTGGCGGGCGTCGTGCTGTGGGCGATGACCACCGCCACCGCGCAGCTCACGGCGGCGAAGTTCGCCGCCACGAGCGCTCTGCTCGAGCGCGCCGGGAAGAACCGCGGAAGAACCGCGGCGGCGTCGGACGCGTTCGCGGCGTGGGCGTTTTACGCCGGGTGCGCGGCGACGTGCGTCGGTGCCGCCGCGTTTTACGTGACGCGCGTCGCGCCCGCGGCGCGCGGCAGCGGCATCCCCGAGCTCAAGGGGTACCTCAACGGCAACCGGCAGAGGGGCCTGTTCCACTGGCGCACGTTCTTAGGGCGCGCCGTCGGGATATGCCTCGTGATCACGGCCACGATGCCGTTCGGCAGAGAGGGCCCGAGCGTGCACATCGGCGCGTGCGCGGCGTCCGCCGCGCTCAACGCGGTAAACTGGCGCGCGCGCCTCGGGTGGCAGCCCTCGCCGGAGGAGCGGCGGCAGATTTTGCAGCTGGGGAGCGCGGCGGGGGTGGCTGCCGCGTTTAACGCGCCCATCGGGGGTTTGCTGTACGTCATGGAGGAGGTGGCGTCTTCTTTGCCTCCGGATTACGTGTGGCGCGCCATGCTGGCCGCCGGCACGGCGGTGGGCGTCGCGCAGATCCTGTACGCGGCGAACCGAGGAAGAGTCGATTACTCGTCGCTGGTCATCTCCGACCCGGACTCGAGCACGGGGTGGTCGCCCTCTGATTTGCCGCTCATCGTCCTGCTCGCGGCGCTCGCCGGCGCCTTCTCCGCGCTCTTCACGCGCGCCGCGGACGCGTTCGGCGCGATGCGCCGGGGGGGAGGCGCGAAGGAAGCGGACGCGGAGGGAGACGAACGAGCGGAAGCGGCGGCGGCGGCGCGGCGGGGCGCGCGCGGGCCTGAGACTCGTTTCGTTTTGGGTTTTCGTTTCGAAGCCGCGCGGCTTTTTCGCGCGGATTCCAGAACACTGGCGCGACGGCTGCGCGCGTGGTACGTCAGTCACGCGGGCGCGTGGTGCGACGCCGTGCTGGGCGCCGCGCTGGTCGCCACCGCGCAGATGGCGCTTCCCGCTTTGTTCGCCTGTCGCCCGGCTCCCGAGATTCGCGAGGAATACGGCGTCGCGTACGACGGGCGCCGTCTGCTGGACGCCTCGGACGAGGCGACGCGCGTTTTCGCCGGCGGAAGAGGCCTCCTGTCGTCGGCGGTGTACGTTCCGCGCACGTTCGTGCGGTACACGTGCGCGGACGGCGACTTCAACGAGATGGCGACGTTGATGCTGCAGAACGAGGAGGGCGTCGTGAAGCACCTGTTCGCGCGGGACGACTTGTACAGCGAGGAGCTGTTTTCGCCCACAACCGTGTTGGCGTTCCTGGCGTACTTTTTTCCTCGCCGCGTCCCTCACCTTCGGAGGCGCGTTCCCGGCGGGCGTGTTCATCCCCAACATGCTCATGGGCGCCGCGCTCGGGCGTCTGTTCGGGAGCGTCGCCGAGCTCGTCAACTCGAACGCCGCGCCGAAAGGCACGTACGCGCTGATTGGCAGCGCCGCGATGCTCTCCGGCTTCACGCGCATGACCGCCGCGGTGACGGTGATCATCATCGAGGCGACGGCGAGCCTGGACGTGCTGGCGCCCATCATACTGGCGTGCGTCGTGTCGCGCGCCACCGCCGAAACGCTGGTCGGCACCAGCCTGGACGAAAAGCTCATCGTCGCCAAGGGGGTGCCTTTTCTGGAGCACGACCCGCACCCGAGCACCGTCTCGATGAAGATCGGGGACGCGCTGCGCGAGGCTGACGCGAGGCGCGGGCCGGTGATCGCGTTTCGAAAAAAAGAGCGGCTCCGCGTTTTGCTCAACGCGCTGCTGCTGACGGAGCACAACGCGTTTCCCGTCTTGGAAGACGTCGAGCGCAACGAACGAGTCGTGGGACTCGTCACGCGCGCCATGCTGCAGCGCGTGCTCCGGATGGTTCTGGAAGAGGCTGAGGCGGAAGCGGGGAACGACGCGAACAAGTCGTCCGAGTCCGACGACGTCTCCGCGGCGTCGAAGGAAGACGTCTTTCGCGAACGACTTCGCGACGGGCCCGCCGCGACAGTCAGCGAAGCCGTCGTCGAGATTCGCGACGAACGCCGATGCGACGGGAGGCGACCCTCCAAGAAGAACGATCGAGATCGGGATCGGGATCCCAAACGCTTCTCCGAACGCGGGATCGACGAGTGGAGCGTCGAGGGGTTGGGAACCCCGTCGCGCGGGTCGCGCGAATCTCCGAACGACCCGAACGACGAACGCGAGACGAACGCGGTCCGTTCGCTCGCGCGACGCGTCTTCTTCGCGTGTGCCTCGTCGTTCCCGTCCGCCTTCTCGAGAGGCACGCGCGCGCACGACGAGCGCGGCGACGCGCGAAAGGGACCCGCGGGAAACAAAAAGGACCCTCCGTTGTCGCGGCGCGTCGGCGCCGCCGCCGCCGCCGCGGACGCGACGCCTTCTCTGAGCCGAGCGGGGGACGCGAACCACTTCGACGAGCTCAAGGAGAACCTCGTGCGCGAGATTCGCGACGGCGCGGTGTGCGTGCCCGAGTCGCAGCTGCGCCGGATGGTGGACTTGACGCACGCCGTGGACAAGGCGCCCTGGACGGCAGATGCGGAAACGCGGCTGGGACGCGTGCACGCGCTCTTCGCGCGGCTCGGCGTGCGCCACCTCTGCGTCACCGACGACAACGGCCGCCGTCTGGCGGGGGTCATCACCAGGCACGACCTCATACACGTGCACAGAAGCGCGGAGGGGCACGCGTGACGCGACAAGGAGCGAGAAGCCACGCGCGTCATCGCGCGCGCGCGCGGCGGGAGACGACGGAATATTCGGATGCGTTTTTTATTTATGAACCTTTCGGGGCGCACGCCGCCCACGACGTCAACGCGTCGGCGTCCGGGAGCGAAAAGAAAAGCCGCGTCGTCCGCGCGGCTCTACGCGACTCCGTCCCCCCGCGCCTCCAGGAACGCTTTCCTGGCGTCGAGCGTCGTTTTCGAGCACCCCGCGAGCGCCGCGTCCAGGCCGCCAGACGCGATGAGCGGCCGGATCCCCGGGTCGCCGTCGTTGCACCCGCCGACGGATCTTCCGCACACGAAGACGTGCGGGATGGACGAGCGTCCGGTGAGTTCGGCGAGCGCCGGCGCGAACCCCGCGCCGCCTTTCGTCTCGTTCCACTCGACCGCGGTGAACGGCACGCCCTCCGCGGTCAGCGCCCGTTTCGCCGCCGCGCTGAACGGGCAGTACGTCGCGCTGAACACCACCACGTCGTCGCTCGCGATGAGGCGCGCGACGGCGTCTTTGGAGGCGTCGAGGTCGAACTCGGGGTCCAGGACGGACGCCAGGAACGCCGTGAACCGCGTCTTCGCGGGCGAGTTCACGACCCACTGCGGCGCGGGGTGCGCGACCAGCCACCGCCCCACCGCGTCGTACGCCGCGCCGAGGGGGGCGAAGATGCCGAAGGAGAACAGCCGGCGGGAGGAGCCCGCCGCGAGGGGGGCGGCGCGGGAGCGCGCTTCGGGAACGCCGCCGGCGTGCGGGACGTCTCGGTACGATGACGTCTCGGTCGCAGACAACCCATCATCATCCTCCGTCGCTTTCACCGCGACCCATCTTTGAGCGGGGGCGCGCGGCACAGTGCCACGCGCGGCAGCGGCGCGCTTCGTCGAGACGCGGCGAGGCGCGCGGTGCGCGCGACGTGCACCGCACGGGGTCCCATGCGCGAGCGCCGCCATGGTGTGACGGTCGAGACGCGCACGAGGTGACGACTGATGATGACGAAACTTCAGTTCATTCAGACCAGTCGGAATCGCATCGCCGCACTGCAGGGCCGGCTTTATCTCGATTGCCTTCGGGTCGGCGCGCGCCACTCGTGACGCCGCCGCGCGTCCGACACCCGATCCCGATGGCGTTCCCTGCCACCGCCCTCGTCGTGTTTGGCGTGTACGCCAGCGTGATGTACTGGTACGCCGTACCCGGCGCCGGGTACATGCCCGCCGGCCCCGTGGATGTCCCCGCGTGGATCGGCGAGCTCTCTCTGGCCCTCCCCGCGACCGCGACGGTGCTGTACCTGTCGATGTGCGCGTTCGGACCCAAACTCATGGCCAAGCGCGAGGCGTTCGACCCGAAGGGCTTCATGCTGGTGTACAACGGATACCAGACCGTGTTCAACGTCGTCACCGTGGCCATCTTCGTCGCCGAGCTGAACCGCGTCGGCGTCAAGGCGTGGGGAGGGCGGCTCTCGTGGAACAACCCCGAGTCGTTCTGGATCTGCAACGCCATCTGGCTGCACTACAACAACAAGTATCTCGAGCTCCTGGACACGGTGTTCATGGTGCTGCGCAAGAAGAACGCGCAGCTCTCGTTTCTGCACATCTACCACCACTGCCTGCTCATCTGGGCGTGGTGGATGGTGTGCTTCGTGATCAAGAACAACGACTGCATCGACGCGTATTTCGGGGCGTGCATGAACGCGGGCATCCACGTCATCATGTATTCGTACTACCTGATGGCCGCGCTGAAGATCCCGTGCCCGTGGAAGAAGTACATCACGCAGGCGCAGATGGCGCAGTTTGTGATCGTCTTCGCGCACGCCTGCTACGTGATCGTCGACGGGCACTGCCCCAAGATCCTGCCCTACTCGCAGATGTTCGTTATGACCAACATGCTCGTGCTCTTCGGCCAGTTCTATGTCAAGTCCTACGCGACGAAGAAGGCGGGTGCGGACGGCGGGAAGAAGAAGCGGTGATCTCGTTCGAGCGGCGAGGGAAGAGACGACCGACGAACGAACGTTACTCGACTTCGAGATATAATATCCAACACGTATCACACCGACGCGTCGGAAGCGACGCGACCGCGCGCGAGTCGTCCGTCGCTCGCGCCGTCGATCATCTCGGCTTGGTCGCCGAGAAGAAGATGAACTGCCGTTCGCGCTTTCGCTCAAAGTTTTCAAACCCGCACATCTTCGTGGTGAGGTCCCGCAGCTCGGGCTCGGAGAAGAACTGGTTGAACGCGCCGCCCGTGCCCACGCCCGAGTCCTTGAAGAGAGCGCTCAGCGGCGCCACCGCTGCGTCGCCGCCCGCGAAGTCGCCGAGCATCGCCGTCGGGTCGAGAAACGTCGACGCGAGGAACACGCCCCCGGGTTTCAACACTCGGGAGATCTCCGCCACTGCCGCGGAGGGCGAGGGCCAGCAGTGCATCGCCGCGCCGGCGTGCACGGCGTCGAGCGAGCCTGTGGCGAACGGAAGACGCCCGACGTCCGCGCGCACGAACAGCAAAGAGGGATCGGGGGCTTCCGCTTTCGTGCGCAGCACGGCGTCTTGGTCGCAGTAGCTCTTGGTCTGGCGCATCATGGCGCCGGAGAAGTCGGACGCCACCACCTTGGCGAACTTCCCAGAAGCAGCGAAGCGCCTGGAGAAGAGCCCGGAGCCGCAGGAGACGTCCAGGACGACCCCGCCCGTGGCACCCGCCGTTTCCATGTACTCCATGGCGATCGCAGCTTCCGCCTCCTCGCCGGGAAACCCGGCCCACGCGAAACTCTGGCGCCACCCGTTTTCGTACGCGGAGCTGATGAGCTCCGACTGGAACAATCGCGTGCCGCTCTTGGCGGGCGGTTCCTTGTACGCCCCCGACGCGCCCCCCGCGTCCAGGCGCAGATCGAGCACGCCGCCGTCGACCGGGAACGAGCGCCCGCATCCGACGCACGCGCGCGAGGTGCCCTTGAACGGGCGCAGGCAGACGGGGCACGCCAGCTGCACGTCCGAGGATGGCGCGGCCTCCTCTTCGACGTCGGCGGTTGACGGTTCGTCGACGCTCGCCGCCTGGGTCCGGCGCCCGCGTGTCGGGACGGCGCGCGAGACAAGACGGTCGGCGACGCGCGGCGTGACGTGCGCGCGCGCGGCCGCGTGCATTCGAGCGGCAGCGAGCATCGTGGGTTCACGCGCGCACGAGTCTGCGGACGTCGGTGGCGTGTCGTCGTGGCAAAAAGAGGAGCGTTTTCCCAAAAACCACGTCACCAAATCGCCAAATGCCCGAAAAAGACGGATTTTCGTCTCCCTATGCGCATTTAGTCTGGGGACCGACGAAATTTCCCGATCTTCTCAAAAAACACGGGAAGACGGAACCGTGAAGGTGTTTCCGCGAGCATCTTATCTCTCGGCTCTCGCGCCCCTCTCCCGGCGCGACACTGTCTGCGGCGCACCGAACGCACGGACAAACGCACGGCGTCGTCACCTCGCGGGACACGCCTTCGAAGATGGCGTCGATGACGACCGCGAACGCGCGCTGCGCGCGCTTCGGCGCTGACAAGAAAACCCTACTCTCCGGCAAACGTGCGGGATTCAACGGTGGGGCGCGTCGCGTGCAGGTGGCCAAGGGGGGAGCGTGCCGCGCGCGCGGCCACTTGGCGGTCCGCGCCGCCGGCTCCGCGTTCATCCCCGAGGAGTTCCAGAGCCCGGACCGCAAGAGGAAGGTGGTCCTCCCCGGCGATCCCGAGTTCGACCGCGCGCGGGGCGTCGCGGGCCTCTCCGCGAAACAGATCGAGGTGATGGGCCTCGGTCCCGACCAGGCTTTCCGCCGGCCGGACGTGGACCCCTTCTCCATCTCCGCCAGGGCGTCGTACCGGAACGAGATGCCCTGCGAGGCGAACGGTGGCCCGGCCTCGATGGTCTCCGCCATCGCGGGCGCGGGATCTGGGGGGTACGGCATGACCATGTCCGCAGGCGGCGGTTCGGGCGGCGCCGGTCCTCCTCCGGATTTGCCTTCGCTCTTGCTCAACGCGCGCATCGTGTACATCGGGATGCCGCTGCTGCCGGCGGTCACGGAGCTGGTCGTCGCGGAGCTTTTGTTCCTGAACTACGAGCAGAACGACCGCCCCGGGTATATCTACATTCACTCCGGCGGGTCGATCAACGAAAAGGGCGAGGCGGTGGGCGTCGACTCGGAGGCGTACGCCATCCTGGACACGATGCGCTACATCCGCCCCAAGATCCACACGGTGGCGGTTGGGAAGTGCTTCGGGAACGCCGCGATGCTGCTCGCGGCGGGAGACAAGGGATGCAGGCACGCGCTGCCGAACGCGCAGATCATGACGCATCCGCCCAAGCTCAACCGAACGTTCGACACGTCCGTGAACGTGCAGATCCGCGCGAACGAGATTCAGGTGTGCGAGGACACGTACATGGGATTCATGAGCGAGTTTTCGGGTAAGCCCGTGGAGGAGGTGCGTGAGGACCTGGATCGGCGGAGGTACTTCACGCCCGCGCAGGCCATCGAGTACGGCCTGATCGACCGCGTGATCCAGAAGGGGAGCGACGTGTTCGAGCGCAAGGATTACGAGGCGGAGCGCCTACAGGAGGAGGCGATGCGCGCGGGCGCCAGGCCCGGCGCGCCCAGCCGCTAAAACCTTCGCGCGGCGATTCTTTTGTAAAACCACCTCTTTGCGTGACGCGCTTTTCGCGTCGGGTACGCGCGCGGTCTCCGATGACTACCAGTAGAATCACACCACCCACTACGGATTTCCCACCCTCGCGCTTTTGCTCTCCACCATCGGCCCCTTTCCCTTCTCCCGCGCCCGCGCCTCCGCCGCGGCGCCCGCGTCGTCCTTGGTCTGCAGCTGCTTCCCGCGCTGGTACACGGCGAAGCCGACCATGCTGATGGAGTACCCGACCACCTGCAACCCCGTGATGGCGCTGCCGAACAGCGCGACGCTGACTAGAATGACTAACGTGTTCTTCACCTGCCCGATCACCTTGAACGTGAGCGAGCTCGTGGATTTGATCACACCCAACGTGAGTAAGTTCACGGCGAACCCGAGGAGCGCCGCGCAGACGTACTTGTGCGGCGCGCGCGCAATCTTCCCAAACCCATCCTCCGCCACGAGCGCGTCCCACTCGAACCCCGCGATGCCGAGCGCCAGGAATCCGAAACTCGCCGGCGCCATCACGTACAGACCCTCGACGAGCTCGAACCGCAAGTTACCGAGCAGGTACTGCAAAACGGCCATCCGGCACGCCTCGGAGAACTCGGAGGAGAACATCAGGACGATGCCGATCCACTGGAACTGGATCTCGCCGTACGCAGCGAGCGCGGTGCCAAACGTGAGGATGGCGACGCCCAAGACGGTGACGCGGTGCGGCTTCTCGAGGCGCGCGCCCACCAGCACGATCATCGTCACGCACGGCACCGCGGCTTTGAGCATCTGGATGAACGACACGGAGAGATACAGATACGTGTAGTTCCCCAGCGCCAGGGAGAACGCGGCGAACCCGCCGATGGGCACGACGTGCTTGACGTACCACCGGGCGCTCATGTCTTTGCTCTTGTCCAGCTTCGAGACGCCGAGGGTGACGAGCAGCGACGAGATGGTCCACGACGCGGCGAGGCCCATGGAGCACAGGGTCATGGGGTAGTGGAACCCGTCCTCGTTCAGCAGGTACGAGTTGAGGAAAATCAAACCCGAGCTAGCGCATCCCCAGCAGACGATGTAGAACAGGGCTTGGAGCAGGCTCTGCGGCGGACGGGGGGGCGAGCGTCAGGTGGCGAGTCGTAGTGGCGTTGAAAGGTGCCGCCCGCGGATCGAACCCGTGGGGGCGCGCGAGGGCGAGGTCGCGGTCGAGACCGAGGCGAGCGCGAGGAAACATCACGTACCCTCACCTGGGCCTTGCCCGCCGCCGTTTGGTCGCCCATGTCGACTCTACACGGTCACGCGCGCGCGGCGCGTTCTGGGTTATCTGCGCGAACGATTCGCGCTGTCTGTTCGCGCGCGAGGCAGCGCAGCCGCGCGTTTCGACTTTCGAGTCCGGAGATTCGAAACCGCCGAACGCGCGCTGATCGATGAACGCTGAAAGCACGTAAGGGTCGTGCGTTAACGTTTCAACACGATTCCTTCTACTCGGCGCTCGCGAGCAAACGCCCTTCCCTTGCCACCGCGTCGCTCGCCGCTCTGGCGCACGCGTCGTACGCCGCCACCTCGTGTCCGCACCGCAGCGTGTCATCCGCGTTGGTCTCGTAACACACGCGGCACGCCTCGCGTTCGGTGACGCAGGGTGCGGCTTTCACGTGCACCAGGTGGTGCCGCGATTGCGTTTCGCTCGCGCGCTCGCGCGTCAGCGCCAGCTCCGCCTCTTCGTTCTTCAGCAGGAGTTCGCCCACCCTCAGGCTCCTGGCCAGCGCGTGGTCCAGCCCCGGGAACATCGGCCTGTGCTCGTCCACCGTCTGCGCGTCCCCGACCGCCCCCATGGACGCGAACGTCCGCAGGTTCTGTACCCGCGCGAGGTTCGCATCCGCGGCGGGTCGGTACGGCACGCCTCCGGCGTGCCGCGCGCTCGGGTCGGGGTCCGGGTCCAGTCGCGGTTCGGGACGTGACCGGCGCTCGGGCTCGGGGTGAGGCGTCGCGGACGCGCTGGTGCTCGGCTGTTCGCCGTCCAGCTTCTCGATCAGACGCCTGCTGATCTACGCGAAGGAAGGTCGAGGGACGTTCGGGGACGAGGTGGTCAGCGGGGGCGTCTCGGCGTCTCGGGGGCGAGCGCGCGGGGTGCGCGATCGCGCGCCGATCTTCGGCGTTGTTTGTCTCGCGACGCGGACGGACAGGGCGCGGGAGGATCGCGACGCGTACCTTCAACCCGACCTTCCCGTCGGGGTTCACCATCGGTCGGAGCCGCTGCGTCGAGCCCGTGACGCCCATGGCCCTCTTCCCCGCGCGATGAGGTGTGCGGGGAGCGCGAAGGCCGAGAAATATCACGACGACTCGGGAAACGCGTGAGCGGTCGGGCGACCTCGACGTTAAAAAAAAAGCTCTACGACGTCCGCCGACCGCCGCGCGCGCGCTCTATTCGACCGTCGAAAGCTTTTTCTCTTCTCGCGCTCTCGTCCTTCGCAGCCCCTCGAACGCCATCATCGTCAACCACGCGTCCATGGCGGCGTAGCGCCGAATCGGCGCGGGCACGTCCGCGAGAGCCCGCGGCGGCGCGCGCCGGCCGTCCTGGATGTCCACGAAATACCGCACGCTCTTTTTGTCCTTGTTGTCTTTGGCGGCGCGGAACGCCGAGTCGGGCCACGCCAGGTTGAAGATGCGGGCGAGCCCTCGAGGCACGCTCGTCGCCCCGGCGAGGTCGCTCGCCAAGTGCTCCAAGTCGTGGCACGCGAACTGCGCGCCCGCACCGGCGAGGTCGACGTCGACGCTGAGCGAGCGCTTGTCGGAGCCGGCGGTGCCGTCGCAAAAAACCTTCGCCACGGTCGCGTCGCGAAGCAGCCGCCGCAAGTCCGCGCTGAGGTTCCCTCCCGGGTTCGAACGTGGGAGCTCCAGGACGCACAGGCTCGTTTCCTCGTCTGGGATCTGCACGCACACCTGCACCAGCACGGGCGGCGTCTGCAGGTTTCCTTCCACGTCGATGCCGACGGCGCGCGCGCGCGGAGCGCATCGCGATACGCACCGCCAAAGCCGATCCCACGACCCGGGTGCCGAGCCGTCCAACACCTCGCACGTGCTGCCGAACCGGGGTCCGAGCGCGTCTTCCACCGTCCGCAACGGCTTCAGGTTCACACTCCGCACGATCGCGTCGAGTCCCTCGAGCGCCACCGCCGCCGCCGCCGCGTGTCCTTTCTTCGACCCCGGGATCGACTCGTCCGAGGTGTCGTCGCTGACGAAAGTGTGCCGCTTGTCGTCCCCCACCCCCCAACGCACCTCGACGCACCACCTCCCCGAGCTCGCGTCTCGGAAGTACCGACTGGACCAGCCGTGCTGGCCGCACACGCCCTGCTCGAGCGCCTGCTTCGGGCTGTTGAACTTGGGCGGCATCGCGCGCGCCTCGCGCTCTGGCGACGCCAGGGGCGGTAACAACGAAGAAGCGCGGCGCAGTTTTTTGGACGAATTAGAAAATATGAACGACTGGACGATGCGCGCGTGGATGCGATTCGCGGCGTCGCGTCACAACCCCTCCCCCCGCTCCGCGTCGCGCTTCCCCACCGTGAGCCTTGACGTGAGCAGCGCGTAGAACGCTCCGACGGTTTCGTCGGGGTTGTCCGCGACGCGCCATCCCAGCGACCGATCGCACGAAGCGCACCGACACCGCCTGGCGTCTCGCGGGGGCCACCACGTCGACGCCTCTTTGTCTCTCGCGGCTCCAGATTCATCCGTCCGCTTGATCCCCGCGGCGTTCGAAAACACGCTCACGGAGACGAACGCGCCCGCGTACATCTGTCTGTGCATGTGCGCCTTGTCCTTCTGCGTCTCGTCCGAGCGGCGGCACACCTCGGCGCCGCACGCCGCGCACGTCACCGCGCGGTCGGGCTTTTCTTCCTTCGGAGTGAGCGAGAGCAGACGCTCCAGCGACTCGCGCTTGTACATCACCGCGTCCCGCTCTTTGTCGATGTCCCACGCGTCTTCAGGGGCGTCCGTGCGTTTCCACGAGCGGTTCTCCTCGATCCTGCGTCGGTCGTCGGGGTCCCACGAGCCGGACTCGCCGCGGGACGCGCGAGGAGCCGGGGAGCAGATCCGAGAGCCGCTCGTGAGCAGCTTCGAACGACGCCGAGACGACGCGTGGACGGGACTCGCGCGGGACGGTCTCGCGCAGCCTGCGCGAGACCATGCGATCGACGACGTGGACACGCGCGCGCGTGTCGAGGAGACGACCCGCATCGCGTGTCTTGTGATAATGCGCTCGTGGGAGTGAGGAGGTGTGGGCGATGCCACGCTGGACCCGTTTCCCGCGAGAAACTGGGGAAAATGTCGAGATCCCCGCGATATTTTACTGACGGCACAGCCGCCCCGCAGGTAGGAGGCAAGGCCTGCCGGGCCGCCCTGCGACCACCACTGGAGGCGGCGCTCGAGTTTCGTGGATCAGCGCACGACGCTTAAGGAGATCGCCGCCGCGCAGACGGACCCGCGGACGTGACACACCCGGGGTCCGGTTCGTTCTCGTTGACGACCCGAGGCGAATCTCGACGACGTCACCGGGGATCGGAGTAGATCGTCCCCGCGAGACTTCGTCTCACCCTCGCGGGCGTGTAGGCCACGCCGCGTGCGGTATTCTCCAGTGCAGCGATGTCGACCTTCGCGATGCGGTTAGACGGGGCGATGGCTGTCGCGAACGCTCCCCGCGTCTCGTCCGCATCGAAGAGGCGCTCCGTCGCGACGCGCGCAACCGGGGGTCTATCTTTTTCGCCCCTCGCAACGCGACGCGCGCGCGTCGCGAGACGCGACGCGCGCTTCGCTTGGACGCGCGTCGACAGCCGAGAGGACCGACGCCGAGAAACACGGCGCGGCGCGCTGACGGACGAGACACGCGGGGTTTCCTCGACTCCCTCCCCGGACCCGAACGACGGGGACGGGGACGACGTCGTGTTCGGTTTGCCCCGAAAGGCGGTGGCGGAACCGTTCGGGATCCTGATGGGGTCGCAGTTCGTGTTGTTCGTGGGCGTGGGCGCGCTGCTCCCCGCGCTTCCCCTGTACGCGCAGAGCATCGGTCTGAGCGGGAGCGCCAACGGCGTGGTGCTCTCGGCGCCGGCGCTGGCGATGCTCCTGCTGAACCTGCCCGCGGGCAAGCTCGTGGACTCGTGGGGGCGCAAGCAGATGATGATGGCGGGGATGTTCGTCATCGCGCTGAGCGACTTCGCCACCGGCCAGTGCCGCACCGTCGCCGCTCTGGTGCCCGCGCGGCTCAGCCTGGGCGCCGGGCGCTCCGCCGCCGAGGGCGGCGACCGCGCGTACCTGGCGGACCTCACGGAGCGGTGCCCGGAGGCGCGCGGCACCATCACGGGCACGCAGCAGGCGGTGCAGGCGCTGGGTCTGGTCATCGGGCCGCTCATCGGCGGCCGCGCCGCCGAGGCGTACGGCCCCTCGTCCGTGTTCTACCTCATCTCGCTCGCCGCGCTGGCGTGCACGGCGGGGTACTCGCTCCTCCCCGAGATCAACGCCGCCGCGGAGAAGGAGGAGGAGATCGCGCTCATGTCCATGGACATGTCCGAGGAGGAGGAGGAGGCGTTCCAGGCGGAGCTCGCCGCGGCGAAGAAGCGGAGCGACTGGGGGACGCTCCTGGCTGACGACACGCAACGCGTCCTCGTGGTGGCCGCCTCGGCCAACGCGCTGGGCTTCGTGGCGAAGCTGACGTGCATCCCCTGGTTCGCCTCTGAGACGCTGGGCGCCACGCCGGCGCAGGTGGGCGAGCTCTTCTCGCTCACCGCCCTGCTGGGCATGGCCAGCGCGCCGCTGGGGGGCGTGATCGCCGACAAGATCGGGCTCAAGACGGTGATCGTCGCGTCGCTGCTGGCGTGCGCCGTCGGCCTCGGGTTGGCGCGAGACGCCGAGGACGTGCGCGGGCTCCAGGCGTGCATCGGGCTTTGGGGCATGGGTACGGCGGCCGCCGGCCCGGCGGTGAACGCGCTGGCCATCGAGTCCGCGCCCAAGGGAGGCGAAGGCGAGGCGCTGACGCTGCCGAAGACCGCGGGCGACCTGGTGTTCCTGGCGGGGCCCATCGTGATCGGTCTGACGGATGACGCGCTGGGCAGCGCGGGGAGCTCGCTTTTTCTCGTCGCCGGCTCGGCGGCGGCGGCGGCGACGGGGGCGGCGCTGTTTCTGAAGCCCCCGAAAGGGGCACACACACGAGTCGGAGTGGAGTGAACAAAACGCGCTTTTCGTTCGCGAAGGCGCGAGCCGCGGTGGCGGTAGCTCGCGCGAAAGCGGCGCGCGGTAGTCTTAATAGGTGGTTCATTCTCGAAGGCGGAAAAGTTTTTCCTCGTTTCGCCCGGGCACGCGCCCGCTCCCAGGACCACAACACGATGCGCGCGTCTCGCCGGGGGGCGCGCGACCTCCTCGTCGCGGCGTCGCGGTCGAACGCGCGCTCGGCGTCGTACGGACGTTTCTGGTCGACCGCCGTGCGTCTCGCGTCGGCCAGCGCGGCACGCGGGTGCGCGTCGTGGACGTCGCCCGCGCGAAGGTGCCGTCATCGCGCGCTCGGCGCGCGCGGGTTCGCCGCCGATGCCGCGGACGCGCGTCCGCCGACCGAGTGCTGGGCCTGCGGCGCGCCGTTCGGCGCGTCCGCCGAGCACAGGTTCTTCTGCGACGCGTGCGGCGAGATCCTCCCGGCGCGCGTCGCCGCCCCGGCGCGCGGCTCGGACGGAGCCGCGCCCGTGCTCTTCCGCGTCCTCGGGATCGCGCCTCGGTTCGAGGTGGACCTCGACGCGCTCGAGGCGGCGATGAAGCGGCTGCAGAAGGTGCTCCACCCCGACAAGTTCGGCGCTCGGTCGGCGCGGGCGCGGGCGCACAGCGCGGAGCAGGCGTCGCTGGTGAATCGCGCCTACGCCGTGCTCCGCGACCCGCTGCGCAGGGCCAAGTACATGCTGGCGGCGCGCGGCGAGCGCGTCGGCGACGACGACGACGACGACTTCGCCGACGACGCGCGCGAGCAAGCCGAAAACGAAGACGAAAACCGAAACGCCCGAACCGTCGGATCTCGCGATCCGAACGCGGACGGAGACTCCGAAGCGGGGGGCGCCCGGGGGCACTCGGGGGCGCCCTATGTGACTCGTTCAGACATACCAGAACGCGAACCGGTCGACCCGGAGGTGCTGATGCTCGCCATGGAGACCCGGGAGGCTATCGAAGACGCCACGGCGGACCCCGAACCGACGCGCCGACGCGAGGCGCTCGCCGCCGTCGCCGCCGCCGCCGCCGCGCGCGAGTCGGCGTGCGCGGCGGCGCTGGCGCGCGCGTTCGATGGCGACCCGCCG
>MDSV01195865.1_pt1 | contig 32722 bp, 32 predicted proteins | sample 810851 | NCBI WGS metagenome assembly MDSV01 (sample SAMN05326640, study PRJNA326480) | marine metagenome | isolation source: seawater | place: Atlantic Ocean: North East | collected 2012 | reverse complement strand
TTGTCATCAAATCTATTTTCTAAAAACCCCATTTAATCCTCCGATGATGCAGAAAGAGGTTTGTATCTTCCGCCACCATATTTAATTCTTCTTCTAACCCATTCTAAGTCTGATTTAACCCAAACATAGGCCAATCCAGCACAGAGAATAAGAAGAAAGATCCCCATTTCAATTAAAGCTAACAAACCCATTTCTTTAAACACTACTGCCCATGGAAATAAAAATACTACTTCAACATCAAAAATAAGAAAAATCAAAGCGATTATGTAAAACCTAATATTGAATTGCAACCAAGCAGATCCCTCTGCTTCCTCACCACATTCATAAGTATCTAGCTTATCCTTTGTTTTATTGGAGGGCGCAATTAGCCAACTAATTATAAGTGGAATAGAAACCATGACGATTCCCATAATCACTGCAAAAAAAACGGTTCCAAAATCTCTATACATAAATAATCTTTAAATTATAGATGGTTAATTTAGACGATTGTGTTTTCGTTAGTCAATCTAAACTTACTTATTTATTAATGTTTAGAAAAAAATAATTAATGGTAGTTTATGTAAAGATTAAATTTGAGAACAATAATAATAGTTGCAAAATAAATGATAAATAATATAATAGCTTCATCAGTATCTATCATGCCTAAATGGTTCATTAAATTATTCTCCAAATCGTATATTGCAGGACATGAACCCAAAGAGGTTATTGATATTGTTAAAAATTTAAACGCGCAAGGATTTTTAGCTACAATAGACATCCTTGGTGAACATATAAATTCTCAGGAGAAAACAGATTCTGTTACAATGGAATACATTCAATTATATAGTGACATTGCTAAAAATTCTGTTGATTGCAATATATCAGTTAAGCCTACTCACATAGGACTAGATATATCAATGGAATTAGCACTTGAAAATTTTAAAAAACTTATTGAAAAAGCATCAGAAAGCTCCAATTTTTTGCGAATAGATATGGAAAGTTCTAAAAATACAGACAGCACTTTTGAAATATACAAAAATCTATTAAAAAGCTATCCAAAAGTCGGAGTAGTTTTACAAGCCTATTTAAAAAGAAGTATGGCAGATATTGAAGAGCTTGCAGGATCTGCTTTCAATGCTCGAATATGTAAAGGAATATATAAAGAGGATAAAAATATTGCATATCAAAATCCTGAGGATATAAGTAAAAATTTTTTAGCAATGGCAAAGCTAATGTTAGCAAAAAATTCTTACGCCTGTTATGCAACACATGACTTGCAATTAATTGATGATTTAGTTTCATTAACTAAAGAAATGGATTCTGATCCAAGTAAATTTGAATTTCAAGTATTATACGGTGTTCCAATGAAAGGAAAACTAAAAAAACTGTTAAAATCTGGTTACAAGGTAAGAGTATACGTGCCATACGGACCTGACTGGTACGATTACTCCCTTAGAAGGCTAAAAGAAAATCCAAACATTGCTGGATATGTAATTAAAAACCTATTTGCTAAAAAATAATCGCATTTTTAAGCACCGCCATTGCCTCTAGTTCCCCAACCCATTTTAGTTCTCAGAGTTTGAAAATAGTCGCTGTCTTCAAAATCAATTAATCCAATTTCAAAATTAGATTTTGTGATAGATACTACATTGCCAGGATCTACGGATTCATGTAATTGGCCATCAGTAATCAGCGTAATATTTTGATTATAATTAGAAAACTTAATGCGTACTTCAGATTTATCGGAGACTACAAGCGGCCTAGATGTAAGCGAGTGAGCAGAAATTGGAGTGATCACAAAACTTTCAACGTCAGGCGCAATTATTGGCCCACCAGAAGATAGCGAATATGCAGTTGATCCGGTCGGAGTAGAAACTATTAAGCCATCTGAGCGATATTCAGCAACCCTGCTTTCGTTCACAAATACTTCTGATACTAACATCCTATGCGATTCTCCGCTGCTAACAACAAAATCATTCAAACCATAAGATATAAAAGCTTTATCTTCTTTATCAATTGAGGCTTTTACCATACTTCTTTTTTCTACTAAAAAATTACCAGCAGCTACCTGATCTAGTCTTTGAAATATATCATCTAGAGTAACCTTAGCTAGAAAACCTAAATCTCCAAGATGTATCCCAAGAATAGGGGTATCTTGATCTTTAACAGATCTAGAGCAACTTAAAAAAGTCCCATCCCCTCCAAGCACCAATAAAAAATCAATGTCAGAAATTTTGTTTTGAATACCAATCTGTGGAATATCTGTATAATTATATCTACTATTAGATTGAATTTTTTCAGTAGCAAAGATTTCAATTTTTTTTCTATCAGCCCATTCAATAATTTCCGGTAAAATATTCCAAAATATATCTTTATCAGTATTGGCCCATAGGCCGAGGGTTTTTGGTTTTAACATGAAATTAAATCTTTATTTATGGGTGAGTTTTTTAATTTTTAATTCTGCTTCGTCAAGTTTCTTTTTTCCTTCCTCGACAATACTCATACCTTCTTCAAAGAGGGTTAAGCTTTCTTCAAGTTCAATATCGCCAGTATCCATTTTTTTTACAATAACTTCAAGTTGTTCGAACAAATCCTCAAAAGATTCTACTGTATTTTTTTTTGACATAAATTACCTCAGTTAATCTGCTTAATTTTTTTTGCTTCTAAACTACCAGCAGATGTTTTTAATATAAAATTATCATCAATTGACAAATCATTAGCTGACCGAATGATCTTGTTAGACTTTTTATCAATGGCTATTGAAAATCCTCTGCCTAATACGTTATCAGGGCTAATACTAATCAATTGATTTGACATGCTCTCAAATTTTATTTTTCTTCGATCAATTGCCTTTTCAATATGATTAAAGAAAAAGTTGTTAAAATAGTCTAAAGCGATTTTTTTTGTTTTAATTATATTCGAAGGTTCTAGGCGCATTAAACGATTGAAAAAATTGTCAATTTTATTTCGATTTAACAAGCTCAGGCTTTCGGCTTTATTGGTAAAAATAGTTTCATAATTTTCAAAAGAACTAGAAATCTGTTCTAAACTTAAACATACTATTTCTGCTGCCTCAGTTGGAGTTGCTGCCCTTAGATCAGCAACAAAATCAGAAATTGTAAAATCTGTTTCATGCCCTACAGCAGAAATTATTGGAACTTTACAATTAAAAATAGTTTGAGCCAGTTTTTCTTCATTAAATGCCCACAAATCTTCAATAGATCCACCGCCACGACAAATGATTATTGTATCAATACCTCCAAAAGAAGATAATTCGTTTAGACCATTTGAGAGGTCCTCTGCAGCACCTTCACCTTGCACTTTTGATGGTCTGAAGACAACTTCCAAAAAAGGAGATCTTCTTGAAAGCACATGCAAGACATCTTCTATTGCAGCACCTTCACCTGATGTTAAAATACCAACTTTCTGGGGAATTTCATTTAGTTCTAATTTATGTTCATGGTCAAAAAGGCCATCTTTTTCAAGTTTATTTTTTAGCGCTTCAAACGCTTGGTGGAGCGTGCCTACGCCAGAGACCTCTATCTTTTTAGTAACAAACTGAACTTGGCCGCGCTGCTCAAAAATTGACAAGGAGCCAAAACAAACAAGGCGCATTCCATTTTCAATCTGAAATCTTAAATAACTATTAGAGCTTTTAAACATTACACCCTTTAGCTCAGATAGATTATCTTTTATGGTAAAATATAAATGACCAGATGAATGATAATGAACATTTGAAACTTCCCCTTCTAACCAGATATCTTTGAAAGAAAGTTCCAGCATTGCTCTTGTCTTTGAAATTAGATCAGAGACTGAATATAATGTTCTCTCTATAGCCATTGAAAATTCAGATCAATTAAAAATATGATAATATAATTATTAGAAAAAAATATTTATGTATTCTTCTTTTTATGTCTATTAGCTCTCAAGCGCTTTTTGCGCTTGTGCGTATTCATTTTACGCTTTTTTCGCTTTTTACCACAGGGCATAAATTCCTCTTTATTATTTTTTTGTTAATTCGTTTACTCGTGAACGCATTATTTTACTTGGTTTGAATGTTGGTACGTATCTCTCCGGCAGGTAAATTGCATCTCCTGTGCCGGGGTTCCTAGCTTTTTTAGGCATACGATGTTTAACACCAAAAGTTCCAAAACCTCTCAATTCTACTCTTTCATTTTCAGCTAATGAACCAATAATAGTTTTCATCACTCCATTCATTACTGCTTCTGTTTCTACTTTTGTTAATCCAGTAGCATCTGAAACGATATCGATGATATTTTGTTTTGTCATTGAATTTTATCCTTCCTTTACCCAAATCTTAAGTTTTTGACCAGGATATATTAAGCTCGAACCGTATTTTAACCTATTCCATCTTCTTATCTTGCTTGCACTAGTTTTATAATCCTCAGCAATTTGACCTAATGTATCTCCCCTTTTTACTTTATATGTAACTTTATAATGACCAGCTGGCCCTCCATTATCTTTCGTACCCCAAGTTCTAAGAGCTGCTCCCTTCATTGGAATTTTAAGCTTATTTCCTACTTTTATTTTATGTCTATTCCTCAATTTATTAACAGCAGCAATGTCATGAATGGAAGCACCATATTTTTTTGATATGGTCCATAAACTCTCACCATATCTAACTCTATGAACAACAAATTGTGGTGCAAATCTTTCAGATTCAGGAATTGAATTCCACCTAGCTAAAAATTGTTTCTTGTTACCTTTAGGTAGTTTTAGAAGATAAGGGCTGTCAGTGGGAGTAGCAGACTGCCTTAGTTCAGGGTTATAATTTCGCAATGTTTTCACTTTAATACCTGCTACTCTGGCTAAAACTGCTAAATCAGCGCTATTTTCAAGAACAACCTCCTCGTATTCAAAAGGTTTTACCTTTGGAACTTCAAAACCATAATTTTTAGGAGATTTAGCTATAATGGCAGCTGCAAGATAATATGGTATGTAATTTCTTGATTCTCTTGGAAGCGAATGCATCTGCCAAAAATCATATGTTTGATGAAGTCTGGAAGCTCTTGAAACTCGACCTGCACCACAATTATAAGCAGCTAAGGCTAAATACCAGTTATCAAATTGCTCATTCAAATCTTTCAAATATTCACAAGCAGCATGGGTAGCTTTTATTATATCCCTTCTTTCATCAATATACCAATCTCTTTTTAGACCATAATTCTTACCAGTAGAGTATATGAATTGCCACATACCAGAAGCATTTGCTCTACTATATGCTTTTGGATTTAGTCCAGATTCAATCATAGCTAAAACCATTAATTCTTCAGGCATTTCATGCTCTTTTAAAATTGGGAGTATAAGATTTTTATATTCCTCATATCGCTTGAGCCAGATCGCAAATTGTTTACGGCCTTTCGGTTTCGTGAAATACGTTATAAACTGATCAACTTGTTTATTTCTAACTAATGGTATGTGACCATCTCTATCATCTACAACGATGAACTTTGTATCACCCATTTCAATCGCTAAAGGCTCTAAGGCTTCGGTAATGTCTCTCCTAAACCTCTCTGCTGTAACTGGCGCATCTGAAGATTTAATAGTTCCAAGTTTATGAGTGTATATATCCAAAAAAGATTTTTCAAAACGTTCAAATTCTTCTTGATCTTCCTGGTTCATATCGCCTATTTGATCAGCCTCCATCAGTAAATCATATATCCTACTAAGATTATAAATTACCTCTAAAGTATCGAAATGATGATCAGCTATTAAAACTTCTGACAGTAGTATCTTTACGTCATGTAATATTTCAGGGAATCTATTTCTACTCTCATCAAGGTTAGATTTTTCATTTATGATACTAGCTTCTTTTTTTATAGATAATTTTTTTTGGCTAAAAAGAAAAGAATTAGCTAGAAAAAAAGATAGTAAGATATAAAGATAAATTCTTGTAAGTGATTGCGTCATAGTAATTTGTGGAAATTCTCGGCTGAAAAATTATAATTTATATTAAATAAGAGCAAGTTATTATGTGGAGCTCTTTTCTATAGATGAAGTGGTACTAAATCCAGGTGTTAAAGGAATGATTTTAACAATACCTCCACTTGAAATAACATGATTGGCACCTACTATTTCATTTTTTTTATAATCACCACCTTTTACTAGTACATTAGGGCTAACTATATGAATAAGCTCTTTTGGGGTTAGATCTTCAAAAATAATTACATGATTGACATATTTAAGTTCCAATAATTTCTGAGCTCTAGTTTCTTCATTTTGTATTGGTCTTGAGTCTCCTTTTAGTTTTTTCACTGATAAATCTGAATTCAATCCGACAATTAATTTATCACCAAACCCAGCAGCATTTGAAAGAAGGTCTAAATGACCTTTATGTAAAAGATCAAAACAACCATTAGTAAAAACTAATTTATAATTTTCTCTGCGATATGTTCCTAAAAGCTGATTGATATTTTTGAAACTAATTAAGCTCATTTTTTAGCTTTTTTACTTCCATATTTACAAAATTAGCTAGATCTCTTCGATCTTCAAGACAATATTTTTGAGTATCTATCGGGAAGCCAACCTTGATAGTAAGTAGTTTATTGACAAATTTTTTAGAATGCTTACTTAACGATTCGAAAGTGCCCTCTATGGCGATAGGAACAATAGAAATTTTTGTAGATATGCCTATACTTAATCCTCCAGTTTTAAATTGATTCACTTTACCATCATTGGTCCTCGAACCTTCAGGAAATATTAAAATCGACCTAGGGCTATTTATCAGTGAATCTTTGATTCTATTAATTGACAGCATTGCTTTTTCATGATTACGCCTGTCAACAAAAACATGGCCGGCAGCTTGCATTGCCCAACCTAAGACAGGGATCCATTTCAGCTCAATTTTTGATATAGGAACAATCCAAAATGGTAAAAAACCAAGAATCAATGGTATATCTAGGCTGGATGCATGATTTGGAGCAAATATGTAATCAGCATTCTTGTCTAATTTATCAATCCCAATAATTCTGACATTAATGTTCATTGTTTTAAATATTATTTTAGCCCAATACTTTACAATCGAACCTAATATTCTACCTTTTTTGTAATCAAAAGGAGAAAATAAAATAACAGCTATACCAAAAAAAGTGGTCCAAAAAATTGTTACAATTAACAACCAAAAATAGTGCAATTAATTGATTTCTTTCATTCCTAAAAATTCAGCAGCAGAATCAGAAAAAATAATCTTACCATCTTTATTTTGATACGTTTCTAATAACGCTACCATTAACCTTGGGGTTGCAAGGCCAGAGCCATTCAAGGTATGTAATAGATTGACCTTTTTATCAGATTCATTTCTGAACCTAATTTTACCTCTCCTTGCTTGAAAATCTTCAAAATTACTGCACGATGATACCTCAAGCCATTGCTTTTCTCCAGGAGACCAGATTTCAATATCATAACATTTTGCTGCAGAAAAGCTTAAATCTCCTGTGCATAACTCAACTACTCTGTAAGTAATACCTAATATTTTTAAAATAGATTCTGCCTGTAGAACTAAATCTTCCAGAGCATCATAAGATTCTTCAGGTTTAACAAACTTAACCATTTCAACCTTGTTAAATTGATGAAGTCTTAAAAGTCCTCTAGTATCTTTTCCATAAGAACTAGATTCTCTTCTAAAACATGGTGAATAGGCTACATAATTTATTGGTAATTCAGACTCTGGAATAATTTCTTGACGATGCATATTTGTTATTGGAACCTCTGCTGTGGGCGCTAAATAAAGATTATCTAACTCTGATAAGTACATATCTTCTTTAAATTTAGGAAGTTGGCCAGTAGTCCTCATTGACTCCTCCAAAATCAAAACTGATGGAAAAATCTCAGTAAAACCATACTGATCTATATGATGATCTATCATTGAATTAATTAAACTTCGCTCAAGCTTAGCTCCTTTCCCGGTATAAATTGGGAACCCGCTGCCAGAAATCTTAGCTCCTCTCTCAAGGTCAATTAAACCTAGATCTTTGCTTAATTCAAGATGCGTTTTTTCAGAAAAATCAAACTTTTTTTTACTTCCCCATTCACGAATGACTACATTATCCTTCTCATCTTTTCCTTTGGGAGCAGATGAGTGAGGCAAATTTGGAATTTCATCTAATTTAGTATTTAGATCTTTTTTAACTTTACTGATATTGCTTTCCAACACCTTTATCTTCTCACCAAGCTTACGCATTTCCACTATTTGATTATTTGAATCCGTACCATCCCTTTTTGATAATGCTACCTGCTCTGATACTTTATTTTTCTGAGCCCTATAATTTTCTAATTTTTTATTAATCTTTCTATAATTCTCATCCAGCGAATGAATCTTAGAAATAGAACCCTCGTATCCTTTTAGATCTAGAATATCTTTTACAGATTGAGGGTTTTCTCTTATAATTTTTATTGAGATCATATTTTTTATTAAATGAAATTAAAATAGTTGTTAATTGAAATTAGATATTCTGAAAAAAATAAAAAATATCTATTAAAAAGGATATTGATCATTAAAGTTCAAATTAGAGAAATAAACTTACCTGCCTTTTCCAGACAAAACTACAACAACTGTACTTATCAAAATTTTTAAATCCAAGTTTAGACTTAAATTCTCGATGTAATAAAAATCATACCTTAATTTTTGCCTAACATCATCTTCTTCTAAATCAGATGGATGTTTGATTTGAGACCATCCTGTGATACCCGGCCGAACGCGAAAACGACGTTCGTAAAGAGGAAATTTTTCTTTTAATTTTTCTGTAAAATATGGTCTTTCAGGTCTGGGCCCTATCAAACTCATCTGACCTAAAAATACATTTATTAATTGTGGAAGCTCATCTATCCTATATTTTCTTAAAACTCTGCCTAATTGAGTAACCCTTGGGTCATCATCGGAAGCCCAAACTGGCCCACTCTCTGCCTCAGCATTAACTACCATTGATCTAAATTTATAAATCCAATAAGGCTTGCCCATATAACCTAACCTCTCTTGACTATATATTATTGGACCTTTGGAAGTAATTTTAATCAAGATGCTTACCATTATAAAAAATGGGCTTAAAAATATTAATAAAAAAAAGCTGAGCAATAAGTCAAAAAAACGCTTCATACCAGAACTCGACCAACTACTTTCTTGAAAATTAACTTCAATTAAAGGAACCCCGGAAATTTGCTCAGTTCTTGCTAAACCGCTAACAACTTCATATAAATCTGGAACAATTTTTATTGATACAGGTGCGCCATTTATAGTAGATATTAATTTCATAACATGTTCGTGATCCATGTTATCTAAAGCTATAACGATGTCTGATACAGGATTTTTTGCAATTATTTCTTTTATATCTCTTTCATTACCAAGATTTAATGCCATTTTTGATGTGTCATCAATTTTTTCATCATCTGCTTTAATGGTCCCAATTACATTGTACAACCTTTGGCCATGGTTTAATAATTTTTCAGTTACATATTTTGAACTTTTTTCAGTACCAACTACAATGACATTTTGCCTGCCGAAACCTTTTTTGAGTAATTGTTTTTGAATTGTCCTAACTATCCATCTAATAAATATTACCGAAGATGAAAAGAATATCCAGTATCGAATGATGTATTGAGAACGCAAAGGACCAAGATCTACTTCAATACCAATCAAAAATACTGCAGTAGCCATTATGAAAAATGTTAATTTTATTATGTTTTCAGTTTCTACAAACCTTGATGTTTGTGCATCGCCACTGTATAAATTTGTAATCCAAAAAAGAAAGCACCAAAAAATTTGCAAAGCAACAAATGCAGAAGAAACTGAAAAATTTAATTCAAATTGTATGAATATATTCTTTAAAACCAAATATCCAGCGGTTGCATCCAAAAAAACTAATACCCATGATACAATCCACTTAGGTATTCGTACTAATAACTGATTTATTATTTCCATATAATATTAATCAAATAACTTTAATAGATATTTAACGTCAATAAAAATTATGGAGTGACGCCTCCAGGCTTGTCAAATGAAAGTAATGACTTCTATTTATTAAATGACAAACTGATAGCGTTTTTTTTCGATAGGATTCCTTAAATTGGAATTTAAAATTAACATTCAAGTGTAGTAAATGCAACGATAATGAGAAAAGTAATAACTAAAATAGTTTTTTTTATATTTTTTTTAAATAAAAGTATTTTGCAAAGTCAAATACCCACTGAATTAAATCATCTATCAAACATAATTGCAAAAAGATTAGCCGTTCGATTAGAAATTGATCTAAAATATTTTGATCAGAACTATATAAGCTCCGTTGATTTAAATAAATTATTTGCAAATCAGGATAAAGCATTAATAATGCGAAGTATTTGGGATATCAATATTCCTAATCAAGATACCTCTGAATTTTTTTCCAAAAAAAAGAACCAACTTTTTAGTCGCTTCGATGCTTTGAAAAACAAAAATTTAAAAATTAAAAAGGACTATTTATTAAAACTAAATTCTGATTCCACATTGCTTTGGATGAGTTTTAAAGAAAATTTTCTTTTTCAGCCAATCCGAAATTCAGATGAGTATCTTTTTAACGATAAATTTACTATCACTGGCATTATTGGACAAAAATTGTTCATAAACTCAACATTTTCAATGTCCCGTCACACAGGTAATCAGATTTGGATTTCAAATGATTATCAGGGTGAATGGACAAAATATTTTGATGAAATCAATACAACTTTTTGGTATAGAAATCATACATCCCTTTATTTAAAGGGTGAGTTATTTGACATTGAAATGTCAAATAGACCCTTTTCTTGGGGATGGTCTTCAGGTAATTCCCCTTTAATATCTGCAAATGCCATTCCCTTCAACCACTTTAGCATACTAAAGAAATCTGAAAAATTTAATTTTGAATATTTCCATGGATCCTTAAATAAAAAATCTATAGATGAAATACACACAGATAATAAAAAATTAGAAAAATTCATTGCAGGTCATAGACTTCAATACAAGCCTACAAATAATTTTAAATTTTCTATTTCTGAAATCGTGGTTTATGGGGATAGATCCCCTGAGCTAGGTTATCTAAATCCTATTTCTTTCTTTTGGGCTCAAGAACATAATTTAGGAGATCTCGATAACATCTTATTATCATTTGATTTTGGGTACATATTGTTCCCAGGTGCAATTCTCTATAATACCTTAGTACTTGATGAGCTATCATGGAAGGATTTATTTAGCGATTGGTGGGGTAATAAGTATTCTTATCAATTTGGCATGTTTTTCTCTTCATTAAATATGAAATTACCTGATTTTAGATTAGAATATACGGCAACAAGACCTTGGACATTTACTCACCCTGATTTTTCTTTTTCTAATAGAAATGTTTCAATTGGCGCTGTAAATGGACCTAGCAGTACTTCACTTCGAGCTGAATCTTTCTATACTCCAAGCCCTAATATAATGGCACAATTTTCGTTTGAAAAAATTCATAAGGGCATTGGACTTGGATCAAACATTCATGATAATTATGATAATCGCAACAAAGAAAATGATTTAAACACAGAATTTCTTCTAGATCAAAACTTTTCGAAATACATTATGGAAATTCATTTGCACTTGTATTTAACTAATATGATCAAAATAATTAGTACCTTTAGGACAACCCAATTAGATAATCCATATGCCTATTACTCCGAAAATCAGAGTGAAAAAAATGAAGAATTTATCATGGGAATTGATTTCAATTGGTAAACAAAGTTTTAAATCCTTTTTAAGGATCCATACCAAGCCCAGCATATCATATAGTAAATACTACTTAATAAATTTATTTTTTCAATATTTCTGTAAAGTTTCCATTGATAATACCCGCTTTTAAATTTGCTAAATGATATTGAGCCTTTTCTGTAACGGTATTTAGCCAATATCTTAGGATTCCCAGAAACATTAAATCCTTTTCTTACGATAGCTAACCAAAGTCCATGATCATGCCGAGTAGTAATATTCGGCATATATAATTTTTTTTGATCCATCATTTTTAAATCTATCATCGCGGTTAAACAACCAATGTAATTACTTTTTAATAGATTATGATACGTAGTCTGAGTTTTAACTACATTTATATTTTTTATATGATTACCCAACTCATCAATTTTCTCGTAAGAGCAATATGATAAGGCTAATTGATTTTTTGACATGAAATTTATTTGTTCCTCCAACTTAGTTGGGACCCATAAATCATCACTATCTAGGAAAGCAATATACCTTCCATTTGCTTTTCTTATTCCAATGTTCCTTGATAAAGCAGCCCCTTGATTTTCTTTATTTATAATCAGTTTTATCCTATCATCAAACTTTTTAAATTCATTAACTAATTCTACACAATTGTCTGATGAACAATCATCAATAATAAATATTTCCCAATTTTCATGAGTTTGGCTGATTAGAGACTTCAAAGTTTCTTCTATATATTTACCAGAGTTATACATTGGAGTAATAACTGAAACTAAATCACTCATCATCAAGTCCAAGGATAGTGTGCGCATGTAAATATCCAAAAAATAAATTTAATATTTTAAAAAAATTTTTACTGACCAATAGACATTTTAATGAATAATACCCTAGAATCAGAAAACCTGTTAGTCCACCATATCTTCTGCAAAATGCACCTTTTGCTTTTAGAATAAATTCATTTTTAAAGTGAGAAGTTTTACGATCAATGTATTCATGCTTTAGAAGAAATTCTGGATAGTGTGATACCTTTCCACCTTTATCAAATACATCTAAAAAAAAGATGTTTTCTTCAGTTGACGGAAATTTTGATCCTAAACCTAAATTTTTATTAAATCTAATATTGTTTCTAATTACAAATTTTTTTGAAACAACTAACTCTACTGATGATATCCTTAAAGCATTTATTCGATTTAAACTATGCTTATTTGGATATTTTTTATATGGCTTTTTGTCAAAACATTCTAATCTAATAGTATGTAAGTCTATCGATGGATTTTTTCCTAAATGGTCTTTTATTTTATCAATGCTATAATCAAATAAGTAAATATCATCATCCAAGAACCAAATGAAATCAGAGCTTGAATTTTCAATACCAATATTTCTACTTAAGCTTAAACCATAACTCTTTTCAACTATTACCTTGAAAGATGCTAATGCAGATTGATGTACAAGTTTCTCAACACCTTGAACTATGACAATGACCTCATCAACATTTTTTAATTTTTTGAACTGGAAATTTTTAACAAATTTCTCAAAATTTTTGTCAATCGTTGAAATAACTATGCTAAGCGAAGGAGTTAACATATTTTAAAAATATAATTTAGATAAAAAAGGTTTTAGAACATGATAATTGAACTTTAGTGCTAGAGCAATATAAATGACTAAAAATACAACCATACTTAATACCTCATTTTGAATATAACAACCTAAAATATTTGAGAATATTAAACCAAATCCTAAAAACATTATAGTTTTTAATATAATATATATATCAATTTTTACTTTTAAAAAATTTCTACTAACAATGAAACTTACAAATAATATTATGAAATAGGATAATAGCGTAGCGTAACTAGCGCCAATTAGTTCTATTCTAGGTATTAATATGAAATTCAAAATTAAATTAACTAAACTACCAAAAAATAAAATGTACATGGAAACAGAAGTTTTTTCCTTTAATTGAAATATATAATCAATGTGATGGATTTTTATACCCCATAGAAGAAAAATAATTGAGAAAATAGGAATCAATTCTGAGGATAGTAGAGTAAACTGTTTGCCAATGAAAAGTGTACTAATTGAGTTGTTAAAATAAATGATGAAAATACATAAAGGTAAAAAAACAGTAATAAATATATTAAGGTTAAAAGCCATTAATTTTTTGACCTCAATTAAATTATTTTTTTCAAATGTCCTATTTAATTCTGGGTATATAATATATCCTTGTATTATCATACCAAAAAGAACCATCATCTTTATTAAATCATAATTAGCTCCATACATTCCTACCATTTCGGAGCCCAAATAATGACCAATTAATAATCTATCTGAAAAGGTAAGTATGTAATCAAAAATAAATAGTCCAGTCAACGGAAAGCCGTAGGAGTAGAATTTGGTTATTATTTTTTTTTCGAAACGACCAACTGAATTATTTTTAAAAATTAAAAAATCTGAAATAATAGCTACTAAGAAAAATGATATTATAAAAGCATACATTAAAGCGTAATCATAGATCTTTAAATATTGATGAAAAATCATACTAAACGAAACGAAAAGCAGAGGTCTAAAAATTATATTAAAACAAAACAAATAATCTCTTCGACTAATATTGAATAAACTTTGATTTAAATCAAAATTTGATTTAAAAATTGCAGCACAAATGCAAAATGGTATTAGCCCAAGAATTAATTCTTGATTTTCAAATGGCAAAAAATAAATTGCTATTGAACATGACAAAAGCAATATAATAATAAAGAAAAAAGAACTATAACTAGTTTTCAAAAACGAGCTATATTCATCTTTATACTTATGATAATATCTATATACAGATAGTCTATGCCACCAAAAAAAAAGTGAGCAAATTAAAGTAACGTAAGAAACAAAAAGAAGATACTGACCATATACATCAGCATCAAAAACCCTTGTAAAAAGACTAATACTTAGAAGACTTAAAATAGCTGAAATTATTTTTGAAAAAGTATATATTATACTCCTCTTACCAATGAGACCTTTAGACATCTATATAAATTAAATTTTAGGCGTTAAACCATTTGTTAATAGTTATCTTTGCGGAAAAAAGAGGTTGGAAGATTTAGTAAAAGCGTTGACATTATTAATACATATGGCATTCGATGCCTAACAGCACCAGTAAATGCTATCTCAAATATTCCAAGAACAACAATAAACATAAAGGGGAATATTATAAAATCCCAACTATGTACATATCCCCTTACAACAATCCAAGCGAAAGTAATAAAAAGTAAAAGCATAATTGTAGAATCTAAAAAAGCAAATAAATACTTTAGATTAGATAATTCCCATGGAAATGGTGCAAATAAAAATCTAAAAACAAGATATGGAGATAAGGATAATAATTCTGAAAAACTGGTAGGTATAATATTTTCTTGAAATGCAATAGTAGGCACGTTTGTAGCACCCTCCCTTTTTTTTGCTTCTAGATATTCAAAAGAAACTTTGTTTAAATATTCAGATGTAATAAAGTCATTTGAAAGAAGAAGAAAACCAAATAATAATACAAAAATCAAATTAAAAATGCTTTTCTTAAATAGCATAAATGTTACCCAAAGGTATATTATAGGAAATACTTGAGGTCGAAGTGCAATGCAAAGAATTGAAAAAAATACTAGTATTATTGAATTATAACTAATAAAACTTGACTTTTTAATAGATATTGAATGTTTAAGCACTCTTACCAAGCATAAGAAAAAAACAGCCTCTCTCAAAACATTGGGGATAAACCAATATATTGATGGATATAAAAATAAAAATAAAGACCATAGCCATAATGATCTTCTTTTATCATTAGGGATAATACAAAGAAGATCAATTAGTGCAATGATAAATATGAAATTATTTATGAACAAAATGGCATAATGATTATTAAAAGTAATTGCTTTTATTAGGTATATAAAACTGCTATAAAGGAATGCACCAAAAAAATAAAATTCATTTTTTTGAGATATACTTTCAGCAACTGATAGATATGTTTTAGTGTCTAAAGTATAAGGAAGGTAGTTAGTATAAATACGTACTATAGCAAATATTGATAAAATTATAAAATATCCTAAAAAATATTTTTTTTCCAAATTTTTTAAATTTTTAGTTGAAGCTAAGTATTGCTCCAATATAAATAGTAAAAAGAACCAAATTAATAACCCACCTATGTATTGAAAAAAAGCTAAATGATTAATATAGTCTATTAACATTTATGGCTTTAATAATAATTTATTTCTATTGAGAATTACTAGTACTGCACTCATCACACCAAACATAATTGAGGATAACAATATTAATAATCTTTTTGGTTTGCTTTTTCTCACAGCAACATCTCCGGTATCTAGAATATTTATAAATAGCTTATCTTCTTCTGCTTCTATCTTGGCAATCTCATATTGTTGTCGCAGTGTAATATATACTGCCTGATTTTCTTCAATTTCGCGTATAAGCCGTCCTTGCTGTAGTTGCAAATCTGGATTACCTAATGCAAGAGGGTATTTTTTAATAAAGTTTGTTAATTTCAATTCAGAATCAGATAAATCACTTTTTGCAGATATCATTTGCTTATAAATGAATTCTTTTTGTTTTATCGCCTCTTTTTCCTGCTCAATTGAAATAAATTCTTTAACATAGTCAGCTATATAGTTTGTAATACTAGCAGCTAAACTAGGATCTTCCATCAGTACAGATACAACAATCAAGCCAGATTGCTCTTCACTCACAGAAATGAGTCTTTGTAGTTTTTCAATTGCATTCTCCAAATGTAATTTATCTGCGCTTGTTGAAAAACCTTGCCCACTGGGGAGTAATGATTTAATAAGATCAAGAATGATAAAAGGGGAAAACCTATTTGGTTTATCTATTTCCCAGAACTTTATCAAATTTGAACTATCAGGAAATGCATTAGAGTGCCAGTTAGATAAAATGATATTTTTTTTTATTCTTCTACTTAATACAATGTCAGGAATATTATAAGTTGGTGCAGATCCTAAACCCATCAAACCATAAGACTCTGCTAATCCCTTGATACTACTTCCAAGCATTCCTCCAGAGCTCTCAGATTCTAAAGCTGGATACATTGTTGTAGTAGATTGATAAAATGGAGTCGCTATTAAAGCATAAACTAATCCGATTAATCCTGCTAAACTTGAAAAGTTAAATATTAATCTTCGCTCTTTTTTTAAAGCTGAAAAAGTATCAGAAATATCTTCCCCATTATTTAAATCAGCTGATGGTGATTTTTGTACTAATTTGGATTCGGAGTTATTATCAATCGTTATTACACCATATTTTTTAAGATCCCCTATTCTGTTTCTTAGAGTTTTTTCACTTAGTCCATTTTTATCTGCTATTACCGTCCGTTTTTTTGTATCAGTTATTATTTCAGGATTCTTTTCAATTAATGCAAGAATCTTTTTTTCATGAGGAGTTAACTTCATTATTTTGAAGAGCTCAAGTAGGTCATATAGATTGTTAATAAAGATGTAATGATCTGCAGTATGCTCATATTACCTGCTAATGTATTTATTACAGATCGCTCTACAATGATAACATCTCCGCGTTTAAGTATTGTATTAGGATTTCTGGTGCTAGTGCCGTTAGAATGAATTATCTTAACCTTATTTACACTGCCATCTTTAGTATTACCGCCTGCCATACTTATATAATTATAGGCTAAATATCCTGGAACATAAGCATATGCGCCTGGCTTTTGTACGAAGCCGTTGACCATTATACCATCATCTCGAGGTATATCTACGATATCGCCATTTATTAAAATAAAATTAGAAAATTCCTTTGGATTAACATTATAAATTTTGTCTGAGCCATTTTCATTTCTAGTAACAATTATATTCAATAGGCTTGTCTCATTAATTAAATCAATAGATCTATTTAAAAAACTTAAAAGGCTCTCATTTTTTTCGATAATATCATAACCAGCATTATCAATGTGCCCTCGGAGTGAAATAGAGTTCAGATATGGATCTCCAAATGGAATATAGATAATATCACCCTCTAAAAAAGTTGGGTTAGATTTTAAGTCGCCTTCACGCAGAAAGTTTAAAAAGTTAATGTTTTCTTTTTTACCATCCTTACGTTTTATGTAAATGTCAAATTCTTTTGCTAAAGGATGAAATCCTTCTGATGAAAAAATAATTTTATCTAATCTATCTAATGCTGAAATCTCGATGAATCCAGGGGACTTAACAGCACCAACGACTTGTATTTGAAATTTTCTAATATTTAGTAATGCTATACTAACCTTAGCATTTGGAAACGCATTTTCAATTATAAATGCTTTTATTTTTTTTCTTGCTTCAACTAATGTATGCCCGAACACATTTACTAGTCCAACAGAGGGTATAAATATATCGCCAGTAGGTGTTACTTTTGCTGGAAGAGTTAAATTTTCTCCCATTATTATACTTATACCTAATTCGTCACCAGGGCCTAAAATATATTTATCAGGTGATATAGCGTTCTCAAGAGCTGCTACATCCTTGTAAGGATCCAATTCTAATGATCTAAGATTATTATCATCCTTAGATAAATCTTGTCTCTGTACATTATTTAATGCGCCAATCCTCATATCAACCTGAGAAACTTGAGCCCGGGCATTGCCCAATACTATACTAATAGCGAAGGATACTATATATACTTTTGACATACATTGCGATAGATTAATTAGTTATTAATCTACGCAAATAATTCGCATAATCATCAGGTAATTTTTTGATTAATTCTTTAAGTTGACTTTTACTTATATACTTATTCAAATAGGCAATTTCTTCAAGGCATGCTATTTTCAATCCTTGTCTTTCCTCAATAGCTCTGATGTAATTGGAAGCGTTGTTAATTGAATCAATAGTACCAGTATCTAGCCAAGCAAATCCCCTACCAAGGACATGTACTTTCAAATCATTTTTATCTAGATAATATGAATTTAAAGAAGTTATCTCCAACTCACCTCTTTGAGATGGCTTGATACTTTTTGCAATGTCTACAACACTATTCGGGTAAAAATATAATCCTATCACTGCATAATTTGATTTAGGATATTGAGGCTTTTCTTCAATGCTTAAAGCATTTCCTTGATTATCGAAATCCACTACGCCATAACGTTTTGGATTTTTTACTTCATATCCAAAAACTACTGCTTTATTATCATTATTTACAATATTTGCACATTCTTTTAGTTTACTTGAAAAACCAGAACCATAAAAAATATTATCTCCTAAAACCATTGCAACATTATCATCGCCAATGAAATCTTCTCCTAGTATAAATGCTTGTGCTAGTCCATCAGGGTTAGGCTGAATTTTGTATTGTATATTTAATCCAAACTGACTGCCGTTAGAGAATAATTTCTCATAAAGGTTGATATCTTGAGGAGTAGAAATAATTAAAATTTCTTTGATACCTGATAATAGTAATGTAGATAATGAATAGTAAATCATTGGCTTATCATAAACTGGAAGCAGTTGTTTAGACAAAACTTTTGTCAACGGATAAAGCCTAGTTCCGTTTCCCCCGGCAAGTACAATACCTTTCATTAAGTTTTTAATCCTAATCTTTGTTGACTATATTTGTTTTTTCGGATTTTGCTCCACCATTTTTCATTATTTATGTACCATTCAATTGTCTTCTTAATACCTGATGAAAATGATTCTCTGGGTTTCCATTTTAAGGTATTCTGAAGTTTAGTTGAATCTACTGCATACCTTTTATCATGTCCAGGCCTGTCATCTACAAAAGTTATTAAATCTCTATAACTACCATTTTTTGATGGTTTGATTTCATCCATTAGATCGCATATAGTTTTTACAATATCGATATTTCTTATTTGGTTTGAACCACCAATATTAAAAGTTTCTCCTATGTCTCCATTTGAATATATAGTTTCTAATGCAATACAATGGTCTTTGACAAACAACCAATCTCTGATATTTTGACCATTACCATAAATTGGCAATTTTTCCCAATTTAAACAATTAATTATCATTAAAGGTATTAACTTTTCTGGGAATTGATTAGCGCCGTAATTATTTGAGCAATTAGTTATTATAACTGGTAAGTTAAAAGTCCTACCCCATGACCTTACTAAATGATCTGAAGCAGCTTTAGATGCAGAATATGGCGAATTTGGTTTATACAAACTTTCTTCATCAAAATATCCTTCTTTGCCTAGATCTCCATAAACCTCATCTGTAGAAACATGAATAAATTTAAAATTATGATCATTCGCTTTAGTGTGAGCTCTGGAAGCTTGCAATAAATTAAAGGTACCTATAATATTAGTATTAATGAATTCCCTGGGCTTATCTATTGATCGGTCAACATGACTCTCAGCGGCAAAATGAAATACACCTTCAAATTTATACTTTTTAAAAAGGTTATCAAGTAAATGCTCATCACATATGTCACCTTTGATGAATTCAAAATATTGTTCATTAATCTGATTTATATTGCTTTTACTTCCAGCATATGTTAGTTTGTCTAATATAATAGGAAAATAACTTTTAAGCGAAATTAGATATTTCACAAAATTTGAGCCTATAAACCCACAACCTCCTGTAATTAATACATTTTTCAATATTTAGGTAACATTTTTTGATCTTTTAAAAATGGTAATTTACTATCCTTTTGCGATATATAAGGTCTTGTCACACCCCAATTAATGTTAACATCTGAATCATTCCATCTTATGCCATATTCTGAGTTGGGGTTATAATAGTCAGTGCATTTATATTGAACAATGGTGTGTTTTTCCAAAACTAAATATCCATGAGCAAAACCTCTAGGGATAAACAACATTTTATGATTTTTATGATCAAGATTCACTGAGAAATTTTCACCAAAGGTTTTTGAATTCACTCTAATATCTACAATTACATCTCTTATAGCACCTGAAATAACATGAATTAATTTGGCTTGAGGATTTTCTATTTGATAGTGCAAGCCTCTAAGTGTATTTACTTTTTCAGAAAAAACTTCATTATCCTGAACAAATTTGCAATTTAGGATTTTTTCAAACTCGTTTTCTTTAAAAGTCTCAAAAAAACTACCTCTTTCATCATAAAAAACAGTAGGATTAACTATGTAAACTCCTTCTAATGCTTGTTCTTCAAAAACCAAACTAGATTTTTATCCTGCCGACGTTATCATATACAAATCCTAGATTAGAAAGTTCCGACATATTAACTATATTTCTCGTATCTAGAATAAAAGCTCGTTTCATAATATGCTTTATCCTAGCCAAATCTAAAGATCGAAACTCATTCCATTCTGTCATTATTACTAATGCATCAGCACCTTCAATAGCCTTGTAAACATCATCAAAATATGATATGTTTTCAAATAATTTTGACATTGAGGCATTAGCAATCGGATCATATGCTCTTACAGTACCACCTTTATCTAAAATAAATTCAATCATATCTATTGAAGAAGATTCTCTCACATCATCTGTATTTGCTTTAAAAGACAGACCCAATAATGCTATATTTTTATCTTTAACACTAGAATCAATTAAATTTTCAAGCTTAGTACCCATTTTTGCTTTTTGATTTTCATTTGCTTTTTTTGCAGCACTTAAGGTCTCCATCACTACATTTTTTTCTTTTGATATGGCAATCAATGACTCTAAATCTTTTGGAAAACACGACCCTCCAAACCCAGGGCCCGGGTGTAAAAATTTATCACTTATTCTGCCATCCTGCCCCATAGCGCTAGCCACATCGTGAATGTCTGCACCAACTGACTCGCATAAGTTTGCGATTTCATTTATATAACTAATTTTTAATGCTAAAAATGAATTAGAAGCATATTTAATCATTTCAGCTGTTTCTACAGACGTATATTTAATTGGATTTTTATTTATGAACAAAGGCCTGTAAATATCACACATAATCTCATAGGCTTTATCACTACAAGTCCCAATTACTATTCTGTCTGGCCATAGAAAATCTTTAACAGCAGAACCTTCTCTCAAAAACTCGGGGTTTGAAACATAATCAAAGTCAAATCCTTCTTCAAAATCATTACTCAAAGTTTCTATAATTCTCCGTCCTGTTCCAATTGGAACAGTACTTTTTGTGCATATAATTTTATAATCATTTAAATTTTGCTTAACTGCTTTAATTACAGCATCAACATAATCCATATTAGCATCACCTGTTCTAGTTTGGGGTGTCCCAACAGCAATTATTATAACTTCAGATTTTTGAATCGATAAGGATATGTTATCACTAAAATATAATCTCTTACTTTTGACATTTCTTTTTATAATTTCCTCTAAACCAGGTTCATAAATCGGGATTATTCCTGATTTCAGCTGAAGAATTTTATCTTTATCAATGTCTGCGCAGATGACTTTATTACCAAATTCTGATAGACCAACGCCAGTAACTAATCCAACATAACCAGTTCCAACTATTGTAATTTTTTTCATTATTTTTTTACCTATAAAAAGATTAAATCAATCCAATTTTTTTTCTATAAAACCATTCTAATGAAAGTAATAAAAAAATTAATACAACATATAAATAATTATGCCTAAATGTAAAAAGAGAAACATAATATTCCATTTTTTTAACATCTTCGATAGCAGAAATGACTTCATCTCTGTCATCCCAATTTCTAAAAATTCCACCACTTGTCTCACTTAAAATAGTCAATTTATTTTTATTTAAAAATATTTTGTTCAATTCAATATGGCTCTCTTGAACTTTAAATGAACCACTATTGACTTCGTAACTATCAATACCTTTATTTACTCTAATTACATAATCTATCACACCTGGCTTTGGGGCCCAGAATCTTGATTTATAGCTTTTATCATTTAAATCATAAAATAAAGGCTTTGAGCTAATGTATTTATTATTATGATATAATTCTACGAAAGCATCATTAATTTTTAAGTTGCCATTTAAGTCAGATGAAACTCCAGACAGTAATATCAGTTCTCCATATTGGTATGAGTTTTTGTCAGTTCGAAAAACGAAATCTCTACTATCACTTTTTTTCATAAGCCAGTTCGAAATTTTTCTCATAGAGTAATCAAATAGATAATTTAAATCAGAATTTGAAAGCATATATTTTAAAGAAGCCAAATTAACAGAATTCCAAAGTGCATATCTTATTTGTTGTTTTTCTCCCATTACTAAAAGAGGACTCTCAAATTCACCATCAAAATATTTTGCATATGATAATTTTAATCCATCATCCAATTTATCATTTATTTTAAATGCAGGAATTTGCGGCGGATAAGAATCAAAATCACTTAATTGAGTTTTTTCATTGCCTACCGAATTAAAGCTAGACCAAGAGTCTAAAAATCTCCAACCAGTTTTAGTTTTTGAAGCGTTATTAATTACTTTTGCTTCTATATCTATTATATTTAGATACTTATTTAATGAGCTTAAATCAACTTCAGGACCAGGTATAATAAAGAAACTTGAATTATGAGAAATTAATTTTTTTGCAAAAACCCTAGCAACAGAATCCCACTTTTGAGAATTTGAAGAAACTGGATTATTATCAAAAATGATAACTTCATATTTTTTTTCTAAAAAATACTTTAATTTTTGATTGAAGTTTTTTGAATTCATAATAAAGTGGTCTACATTATTATTACCTTGCTCTTTTAAAAATTTTTTTACCAGTCTAGTATTATAATTTGGCGCACCAGTAATTAGTGCAATATTATACTGGTCTTTCATGACGTGCATTTTAATTTTCTGCTGGTTATTTTGGATGTTTATTTCATCAGATAATGCACTACATTTAACATAATAATTGTTCTCTCCTATCTTGTCTGGGTTTATTTGAAAACGAATTGTTTCATTCTCTTCTTGTCCACTTATATTTATCAGTTTTGAACCAATTAATTTATTTTTTTCATCAAACAAATTAACATTTACTCTTTCATTAATATTACCAATGCTTGAGATAATTACATCAATATTTACGTTTTGACCTTTAACAATCAATGGCGGTGAATCTATAGAACGAATGAAAACATCAAGCATTGGAGTCGTGTCCCCTACACCAATAGCATAAATGGCAATTTTACCACTGCCATCATAAAATTCCTGTAAAGGAGGACCTTGATTAATTTGCCCATCAGTAAAAATGATTACTCCACCAAGGTTCTGTTCATAATCGCTATTAATTTTTTTAAAAATTAATCCTAAATTTGTAGAATTAGCATCCAAACCTATATCAGATATTTCTTTTATAGAATCTATGTTTGAACCAAACGAAAAAGTTTTAAAGTTTATTTCTTTTTCTTTAATTTTTTTTAAAAAATTTTGAATTCCTTTTTTATAAGCTATTGCTGATGGTTGTTTATGGTATTTTATGCTCAAAGATTTATCAACATAAATATGCCAAGGTAGACTTATTTTATTATTGCCTTTTTTTTCAATTACTGGATCAAAAATTAGCAAAATCAAGAGTATTAAAATTAATGCTCTAAAAATGATTAGAACTGAGGTTTCGGAGGAGGAATTAAATCTATAAGAAATATATAATACAAAAATTGAAATTATGGAAACTATGATTATTAAATCATATGAAGAGCTAACTTGTAGATTCAATCTAAAATATCTTTAAAGTTCGGATTTATGCTAAAGTCAAGTTTAGTTTTCTTACCCATTAGCAATTTTTTCTCTCCAAGGTAACTAATCATAGCAGCATTATCAGTACAATATTTCAATTCAGGGAAAATAATATTTTTATTTGATAGATTTTTATCAATGGAATCTCGCAAGAATTTGTTTTTAGCTACACCCCCTGCTATAGAAATTGTGTTTACACTAGTTATTTTAGTTGCTAGTTTTATCTTGGTGACCAAACAATCAATTATAGCACTTTGATAACTTGCAGCAACATCGCTCAAAGTACACTTTTTAGTTTCTTTAAATGAATCCATATAGTAAAGCAAAGAAGTTTTTAAACCACTAAAACTAAATTCAATTGCTTGAGAAGTAATAAGTGCCCTAGGAAATTCAACTAAATTACAATCACCTTTCTGAGCACATTTTTCAATTTCTGGTCCGCCAGGATAGCCCAATCCTAATATTCTAGCTCCTTTATCAAAAGCTTCTCCGGCTGCATCGTCTCTAGTTTCACCTAGCAAAGTATAATTATCCATTTTTTTTATTAACCACATTTGAGTATGCCCACCTGATACCAATAAACATAAAAAAGGATATTTGATATCATTTCTATCCAATAAATTAGCAATGATATGAGCCTCTAGATGGTTTATTGAAACTATGTCAATTTCAAGCCCAATTGCTAATCCTTTAGCAAAACTGACTCCAGTGAGTAATGCTCCGGCTAACCCAGGACCATTAGTTACTGCAATACCATCGATTGCATTAATTTCAATTTTAGCTGACTTAATAGCTTTAATAGTTAGGTCATTTAACAACCTTTCATGTTCTCTAGATGCAACCTCTGGAACTACTCCCCCGAAATCAGAATGAATTAATTGAGAGCCTACAATATTTGATAATATTTCACCATTTTTACAGATCGATACTGCTGTTTCATCGCAAGAAGTTTCTATTCCTAGTACTATCATTTTGACTCTCTTGCTACTCCAAGCTCTATAGTTCTCGGCGATAGATCTTTCCAACTCAAAATATCAAATGGAATTGTTATTTTAGGAGCATAAAAGTTTTTTTCTAGCCTCCATGATTGAAAATCAACAATTACTAAAATATCAACAGGTTTTATATCTGCAATTTGACTCACTCCTCCAACTACTGTTAATGATACAGTTTGAGGAGATGGGAATACACGAATACCATTTACTTTATTTATGACCTTAACAGGAATATCAACTATTATACGTTCACTAATTTGCTGTACATCAAGAAAATAATTTATATTTTTCAAAGAATGTTTAATTAATCTATTTTGCGAGATTAAATCAATCATACCCTCGTTGCTTTTTGTTAGATTTAATAATGTATCACTGGTTGTAAATACTTCATTAATTTTATCTAATTCAACTTTAGGACCTATAATATTGAGACTATCTGGTTCAAATTGAATATTTCCAATTTGAACATAACCATCCTTCACTGAACTCCAGATATTGGATTTGACAGGAACTTTTTTCTCCATTACCTCATCTAATCTTATATTAATTCGATTCGGATAAACTACTTCTACGAAACTAACATTATATGATGGCGGGATTACAACTTTTCTAGGATTTTTTTCAAAATAATCATTTAAAATAAATTCATATTCTTGAGAGATACCATCTAAATCTAATACCAACTTAAAATCAGTATAATTTTGTAATAAATAACTTTTAAAAAGATCTCTCCCTTTACCTTTTAAAATAACAGAGGCATAACCAGGTACCTCTTCTAAATATGTCTTTTGAGAATTTAGATTGCGAGCCTCTATAGGCAAATCTAACATCATTGTATATTGATCACCACTTATGACGAACAACCACAATAACATAGCAAGAAGAAAAGCACCAACAGGGAATGCAATATTTTTGAAAAATGAAGTTAAAAAATTTATTTTAATCATTATTTCAAATTAATAACTAATTAATTTAATCAGGTTTAGATGGTTTATCTTCTTTCTCAGCATCTTTAGCATTATCTAAAAGCTCTTGCGGAATATCTAATTTCCCGCCAGTATCTATTTTTTGATTTTTTAAATAATCTTTGACTTCATCAGTCGCTGACTGCGTACTTCCACCACCAGCTAATTCTTCTTTAAAAAGAATTATTTTTTTGTCTTCAGGTGATACTTTCATAACGATCCCAGACAAATTTGCTCCTACTTCATATTGACTAGCGAGCACTCGGCGGTCTTTTTTCGACATTTTACCAAATGGAATGATACCTTCAACATCCATTTCTAGCTGAATAATTATTCCTTTATCTAAAATCCTTATTATTTCTCCACTAACCTCTTTACCAGATTCAAAATAATCTATTATATTTTGCCATGGATCATCTTGTATTTGTTTCATGCCAAGAGAAATTTTTCTATTTTCTCTAGATACTTCTAAAATAACAACTTCAATTTCTTGTTCCTTTTCCAATATATTTTTAGCATGTCTTACTACTTTAGTCCAAGATAAATCTGAAACATGAACAAGGCCATCTATACCTTCTTTTAACTCAACAAAAGCACCGAATTGGGTTAAGTTTTGAACTTTACCTTTGTATCTGCTACCAACTTCAAACTCCTTCTCAATTTCATCCCAGGGGTCTGGCGTTAATTGTTTGACACCAAGACTAATTTTTCTTTCATCAGGATCTATAGAAATAACCTTCGCTTCCACATTATCTCCCATAGAATACTCCTCAGATGGATTTTTTACATGACGCGTCCAAGAAATTTCTGATACATGGATAAGCCCTTCTACTCCAGGTTCTATTTCAATAAACGCACCATAATTTGTTAAGCTAACAATGGTACCTTTTACGATCGAGCCTATTGGATACTTTACTTCGACTTCTTCCCAAGGATGCGGAGTTAATTGTTTTAAACCAAGGGATACACGTTTTCTTTCTGGATCATATTCGATTACTTTTACAGTAATGTCATCATTTAGTTCAATCATTTCAGATGGATGATTAACTCTTCCCCATGATAAATCAGTAATGTGAAGAAGTCCATCTATACCGCCTAAATCAACAAATACTCCAAAGTCAGTAATATTTTTAACTCTACCATCCATAATTGAACCTATCTCTATTTCTTCAAATAAAGCCTGCCGCTGCTCAACTAAGCTCTCTTCAATAATCATTTTATGAGATACAACGATATTTTTTCTTGCCTCATTTAATTTCACAATTCTTAGGTCTATTTCCTTATCAACATAAATATCAAAATCGGTGATAGGTCTTACATCTAATTGAGAACCTGGTAAAAATGCTTGAACTACACCTAAGTCAACAATCATACCACCCTTAATTCTTCTAATTATTTTACCTGAAATTATTTCTTCTTCTTCATATGCCTTACGAAGGCTCCTCCATCTAAGCATAAAATCAGCCTTCTCTTTTGACAAAATAGTATTGCCACTAGAATCCTCAAGATACTCTAAATATACTTCAACATGATCACCAATTGATGGCAAACTGTCTTCACTAAATTCACTTCTATCAATTAATCCTTCAGATTTGAATCCAATATCAATTAACACATCTCGTTCATTCATACCTACCACACGCCCTTCAATAAGTTGATGCTCAGAAATATCAACTAAGGTATTTGAATATGCTTCACTTAGCTCCTTCACATCTGATGAATCATCATCTTGAGCGTAAAGCTCATCAGATGATATTGATTTAACATCTTCAAATAGTGAACTGCTTAAATAATCTTTATTTTCTTTTTGTTCAACAGTAGGTGCATTTTCTTCTGCACTGGTATTGTTTTCTATAATTTCAGAATTCTCAACCTCTTCAACTGCATTTTCATTGGTTATTTCATTTAACATTAATATAATGTCCTTTTTTGGTTAACTGTGTTTACGATTTTATTTACTACCTCATTGATAGTCAAATGTGTTGTATCGATTTCAAGAGCATCATCCGCTTTTTTTAATGGAGAATGATCTCTAGTTGAATCTTTATGGTCTCTAAGAATCAATTCTTCCAGAACAATCTCAAAATCACCAGGATTTTTATCTCCAACTTTTATCAAATCATCAAGCCGTCTATTTGCTCTAGCCTCATCACTAGCAATAATAAAAAATTTAAAATCAGCATTAGGAAAAACAACTGTTCCGATATCTCTTCCCTCTAATACACAACTAATATCATCAGACATTTCTCTTTGAAACTTCACCATAAATTCTCTTACTATCTTTATTGCACTTACTTCACTAACATTTTCATTGATATTATTAGATCTAATGTTTTCAGTTATGTCTGAACCATTGAGCAAAAGCTTTGTAATTTTATCCTTTTTAAAAAATTTCAAATTCACACTTGATAAATATGCTTCAACAGCATCCAAATCAGTAAATTCAATTTTATTTTTTAATAAACCATAGGTTATAGCTCTATACATAGCACCTGTATCAAGATGAGTAATATTCAATGCTTTAGCTACTCCTATTGCTGCGGTACTTTTTCCCGAAGCAGCAGGTCCATCAATAGCAACTATCATTTTTTTTAACTCTCAATAAGCCGGCGAACTTACAAGAAATATTAGTCATTGGCAAAATATGAAAAATTATTAACATAAAAATCAAAGTTTTCTTCGTAAACCGTTAATTTCATTCTCATTCAAATATCTAAATTCACCTTCTTTTAAATTTCCAATTTTTACATCTCCATAACTAACTCTATGCAAGCTAAATAGCTTAATTTTCAAAGACCTAAAAATTCTTTTTATCTCTCGCTTTTTACCTTGTTTAAGTTCCAACCTAGCTTTACACCTACCTTTTACAAGCACTTGACTTATAACTTTGGCTTTTCCTATTTCACCTTCACCTATACTAAGACCTCTGTTTAAGCGTTTTAGCTTGGTAGAATCTATAATTTTTTCTAAAAATACATCATACTGTCTTGGTATTCGATTTTTAGGGTGAGTTAAATATTGATGTAAATCACCATCGTTTGTTAAAAAAAGTAATCCTGTTGTATTTTTATCTAATCTACCTATGGGCGCTAAGCGCTTATTTGATTTAATAAAATGCATTACAGTTCTTCTTCCAAAAGGATCGGATACAGAAGTTATTACATTTTTTGGCTTATGAAACGCAATGACAATTTTCTCTTCATCTATTTTAAGCAATTTTCCATCAAATTTAATTATATCCGAATCTTCTACATTATATGCTGGATCTAAAATTATTTCATCATTGACGGTTGCCATTGCCATTCTAATTAACTCATCTGACCTTCTTCTTGATGCAATACCTGATTTAGCTAAAAACTTATTCAACCTCATCATGCACCTCTTCATCACTATTCTTTTTATTTTTTATCTTTTCATCCTCAAAAGCGGTGATTTGCTCTCCAAGACTAGGATCAGACTCAATTATTTCAGAAACTTCTTTTAGTTTTGGCATATCAGAAAGATTATTCAAACCAAATTTTTCTAAAAAGAGTTTGGTAGTCGAATATAATAAAGGCCTACCTGGTCCATCTCCACGGCCTTTTATTAATATTAAGTTTCTAGAAAGAAGTGTTTTTATCACACCAGATGAATCAACCCCTCTAATTGCTTCAATGTCATATCTACCAATGGGTTGTTTGTAAGCAACTATTGCTAATGTATCTAGGGCAGCAGCTGATAAAATCAACTTATTTGATTTTCCGAGAAGTCTACGAATCCAAATTTCAAACTCTGGTTTTGTTACCAATTGATAACCTCCTGCGACTTTATCAATACGGTATGGCTTTTCATGTTTTAGATAAAATTCATTCAGCCTATTTACAGTTTTATTTAAAGTTGGAAATGGCTTATCAAAAACTTGATTTAATAATGCTTGACTTAAAGGATCTGGACTAGCAAACAATAGTGATTCAATTATCTTATCTGATTCTTTTTCTTTCATAATTAATTAAGCAGTAGTAATTCTCTGTAGCTCTAATTCTCCAAAAACTTTTTCTTGGTTAATAACACATAAACCTTCTCTGACTAAATCTAAAACTGCTAAAAATGTTACAACAATCTTCATCCGTGTATCTAATTTATTTAAGATTATTGAAAACTTTAATTTTCCGTCTCCATCAAAATGTTTAAAAATAAAATCTTTCTGATCTTCTAGTTTTACTGGTTCTCTTGACAATTCAAATTGTGAGACAACAGGTATATTATCAATTGCGGTTTTAAATACTCTAGCTAAGTCAAATAAAGAAGCGTTTATTATTATATTTTCATTATCATCTAATGTTTCATTTTTAATTATAGGTTTAAGCTGCCTTGAAAAGTTTGATTCTCTTTCAGCTGAAAGATTATTTAATAATTCTGCCGCATTTTTAAACCTTTTATATTCAACAAGCTGCTGTATCAATTCCGTTCTAGGATCTATAATTACTCCCTCTTCATCAAGTTCAGGCCTTGGAAGCAACAATTTTGCTTTAATTCGCATTAAGGTAGATGCCATTACTATAAAATCACCAGCTACATGTAAATGCATCTTTTTCCATTCTTCTATTGTATGAATAAACTCCTTGGTGATTTTAGAAATCGGAATGTCATAAATGTCTAATTCGTCTCTCCTTATAAAATATAGCAAGAGATCTATAGGCCCTTCAAAATTATTTAATTGAACCTTATACATTTTAGTAGTTGAGTCCCATAGCTTCTCTAATTTTTTTAATATATCCATCAGCAACTTTTGAAGCTTTATCTCGCCCATATTCTAATAGGCTTTGAACATGATCAATATTTTTTAATAAATAACTCCTCTTTTCTCTGTAAGGAGAAAAGTATTCGATAATCCTGGCTAATAATTCTTTTTTTACCTCACCATACTTTAAACCAGGGGTATCATACCTATCGCTTAAAATATTCTTCTCTTCGGAATTTAAAAATAAAGAATATATTTTGAATAATGGTGAATCTTTATCTTTAGGCTCATCAATACCAGCTGAATCTGTTGTAATAGACATGACAGATTTTTTAATTAATTTTTCATCAGCAAAGATAGGGATGGTGTTAGAATAAGATTTGCTCATTTTTTGACCATCGATGCCCGGAACTAGCATTGTATCCTCATTAATATCTGGACTAGGAACTACTAATATATCTTTACCATAAATGTTATTAAATCTAATTGCTATGTCCCTTGTAATTTCAAGATGCTGTTTCTGGTCCTTACCAACTGGTACTATTTCGCCACCATAAAGCAAAATATCAGCAGCCATTAATATTGGATATGAGAAAAGACCCATATGAGGACTAAGTCCTTTATCAATTTTATCTTTGTAGGATGTAGATCTTTCCATCAGACCTACTCCAGCCATACTTGATAAAAGCCAGGTTAGTTCTGTGACTTGTGGCACGTCTGACTGTACCCAAAAAGTAGATTTCTTTGGGTCCATACCTAGCGCTAAAAAGTCCAAGGCAGCATTTATAGTATTTTTTTCAAGTTCCACTTTATTTTGAATAGTTGTAAGTGCATGGTAATTAACAATGAAACAAAACAAATCGTTCTCATCTTGATAATTAATCATTCTTGACATCATGCCAAAATAATTTCCTAGGTGCAATTTTCCAGAAGGTTGAATTCCACTTAGAACTCTTTTTTTGATTTTGTTCATAAAATATTAATTCAAAGGCTCCATAAATAAATAGGGACGCCAATCTGCTTGCTTCTTCCTAACTAACCTTTGAAAATAATGAATTCTATTTGGCCTTTTTGGTTTTCTTATTAATAGCATATTTGCTTCCTCGGGAGTTTTTTCACCTTTCGCCTGATTACAGTTTTTACAAGCAGCAACAAGATTTTCCCAAGTGTCTTGGCCATTTCTAAATTTTGGAATTATATGATCTACAGTTAACGATTTACTTTTTTTACCGCAATACTGGCACTCATAATTATCTCTTACTAGCACATTTTTTCTACTAATTTCAACTGCCATATTATTATTTTTCACATAAGTCCTTATTTTTATAACACTTGGCAACTCTAATGATAAAGATGGGCTACTGATACTTTCATCATAGTTTGATAATATATCAATTTTATCTAGAAAATATAGCGATATAGCTCTTTTAGCAGTGCAGACAGTCATTGGAGAATAATTCGCATTTAAAACAAGGACTGCGCTGCTCAGTAAGTTGTTATTAGAAAATTTTGTTTTCATCGGGCTGAATTTAATTCAACTGAACAAGTATGCATGTACATATCTGCCAATTTTTTGTTTGCGGAATCTATATCTTCAAAAGACTCCTCCTTAACCCACCCTTGACAGTGAATTAAATTGTAACCTCCTGTAGAAATACCAACATGAGATATTTTACCATCATTTCCAAAAAAATGCAGATCGCCAGGTTTGCTTA
>MDSV01035653.1_pt1 | contig 32728 bp, 15 predicted proteins | sample 810851 | NCBI WGS metagenome assembly MDSV01 (sample SAMN05326640, study PRJNA326480) | marine metagenome | isolation source: seawater | place: Atlantic Ocean: North East | collected 2012 | reverse complement strand
TCACCTTTGGGACCTACAGGTCCTCCACTAGGCCCTTTTGGTCCAATATTGCCCTTGGGGCCAACAGGTCCTACGTCTCCCTTGGGTCCTTTGGGTCCAACTGTTCCTTCGGGACCAATGTCACCTTTGGGACCTTGCGGACCAACATCTCCTTTAGGGCCAACAGGTCCATCAGTACCAATAGGACCTACATCCCCCTTAGGGCCAATAGGACCAAATGGCCCTTTTGGTCCCCCCGAAGGACCAACAGGTCCAACTGGACCTTTTCCACCAACGGGACCTTTAGGACCTTTCGGACCAACATCTCCTTTGGGGCCTTGCGGACCAACATCTCCTTTAGGACCACCACTGGGTCCCAATGGACCAACGTCTCCTTTAGGGCCTCTTCCTCCAATGGGTCCAACTGGACCTTCTGGACCAATGGGTCCTTTGGGTCCTAAAGGCCCATCAGGACCTACATTCTTACCCCAATAAATTCCGCGCCAACGCGCCATTGTGTTTAAGTCTTCATATATAAAACTTACTCCACTTATGTTTTCTGAAGCGGGAGGAGGATAAGCAGATACAATATTAGCAGGAGTACCACCATCTGCTGTTAAATAATTACCACGACCATCAGCCCTTAAATGCTCTATCAGTTCTATGGGAAGAGTTTGCGGATACTGCCAAAGGCCAACTGGATCAGTGGCGGTAATAGCTTTATCGCCCTCATTCTTGCCTTGGAACATTTTGACCTGAATGGTCTCACCGATGTAGTACTCAGGATCATATATATGATCCATTGTTCCAGTGTTACCAATGTAACCTTGCCAAACTACATCTGTTCCATCGCTAGCATCACCTACAGTAGGAGGCTTTGGTAAATAGAAAACTCCGCTCCCATCGTATCCACCGTTTCCTGAAAGAGTAACGAAAGAGGCATGTCTCATCGCGTGGTCTCGCCACGCTCTACCCCAACCATAATAACCCATATCATCGGCTGTGTTGCCAATTCCTGTTCTGGGGAAAATTAACCTGTCGGGTCTTTTAACAAAAATATACTCATTAGAATCTTGCCTCGAACAAACTATGTTAGAGGCAAAAAACCTCTTCATCTCCTCGAACTTTCCAGTCGGAATAGTCCAAGCTGGATTGCAAATCTCATTATACTCGCTCTGTTTCCAAAGCTCGTACCAATACCCTAAGCCCCTAGCACCTGCATGACCGGGAGTATTTCTTATTCCAACATCGTACCACGGAGTTCCATCGCTTCGAATAGCAGGGTTACAGTTAATGTCGACCAGATGACCCGAATAATGAAAAAAGTTAGCTAAAGCAACCCAACTGCCAATAATACCTTCGCCGTACCCTGACTCATTAGCTACAATAGTAGCGTCAACTATATCTTCTGGCATCGTTAATTGATGATGCTCTTTGGAAGCAAGATCAAAACCAGCAGGAGCTTCGTAAATAGATTTATTTTGATTAGAACTAGCCATCTATTCCTACTCCAGTTATATAAATAGTTTGCATTACGTCGGACACAGGCTCAGAACTAATCCCACTTCCGCTTATTGTCATCGCTGCGACTATTGGCAAGTTATCTGGGCGATCAAAATAACTTACTTGAGAAGTGATTGTTGTCCTTCCGCTAGGCACTGGCTCACCAGTGGCATTAATATTATAATACCTAGGCACTGTTGGGTCATACTCGCCAATGTAGCGTAAATCTCCACCATCGAAGGTATTATTTCCAGTCATTAGCATCCACATCCCAGAAAAACTTTTTTCGTAAGAACCAATTTCACCACTAATAGCCAAACCACTTGATAAAACTGCTTCTACGTGAGCTCCTGTTGCCATAACGGCAGATAAAACTCCATTTCCTTCACTTAAAGTAACAGTCGGAATCGAATCATAATCGTAACCATGAGAAGTCATTGAAGTACCAGTAATTTGCCCGCTTCCAGTTTGAGCAATTCCAGAACCAGTTATGGCAGGGGCTCCGCCAGACAATGTTATGCTTGGATGCGTAGGACCATAACCTGACCCTATAGCCAGCATAGATATACCAGTTAAATAACCAGAGCTATCAATAAACGCTTGCCCAGAAGCATCGTAAATTGCAGTTGAATCAATTATTACAGTTGGAGCAGTTACATAGCCACTTCCTGAATGAGAAACTGATATACCTGTTATAGAATAACCCAGTAAACACTCTCCAGTAGCAAAGCTGCCCCCTCCGCCGTTAATTAAAACGGTGGGAACCTCACCATTGTAATTACTTCCGCTTGTGTCTATAGCTAAGCCACTAACCATTGACTTTATTTGCACAGTGGGAACGCTCGTGTACCCAGTAGGCTGAAAGTTGTTAGCTAATCCCACTTCAAAAACATAACCACTCAACGTATTAACCGAAGCTTTGTCTAAAACGCCCCCGGCTCTACCCGAATAAGGAGTAACGCCACCTCCCGAAACTATAATAGTAGGAGAGGTCATGTATCCACTACCTCCGCTAACTACATTAAACCCACTTATGTTTTCGTATATAGTAAAGTTAGCGTTGCTATAACCCGATCCACAATGATTCACCGCTATCCCAGACACAACGCCTGAGTCAACTTGTGCATAAGCGGTTACTAACGCACCAGAGCCACCGTTTGTTACCTCAACAAAAGGATTATAAAAATAACCATCTCCAGAATTAGTGACATTTACTCCTGTTATCCCGCTTCCTATTACGCCTGTATATCCACTGTGGTGAGATAACTCAATAGATAAAAACCCAGAAGGCGCAACTGAGCTAGGAATAAAATAATTGCTAGAGAATTCGCCAGATTTAAATTGACCGACGGGTTGACGAACATGTGATGCTGTATACTCCCCACTTACAAAATCATCTTCATTTATAAAAGCTATCGTACTAAGACTAATTGTTTCTGGCGGGGTCACACCCGTAGCGTAAATGCCAGTTACTTGCTGAGGTCCGAAAGAAGTATTTATACTAGCTGTAAAATAATTATTAGTAGGGAAACCTGCTGAACCTGAAACCGTAAAACCTTTAGAGGTTTCTACTCCAGATGGAAAATCTTGAAAAGTAAGAGAGTCGGCGTAAGGAGAATTGAAGCTTCCGCTAAATACATCAAAAGCTTTTCCTGAACCGACATTATTGACTGTTCCAGAGCTTATTTGACCACTCCTAATAGTAGTTACAAAATCTATGTCAGCCATGCCTGATCCATGACCAAAAACTTTTAAATCAATATCTAAGGTGCAACCACTAGCGTCCGCAATTATTCTATGTATATCGTCAGCTACCTTTGAACCGTTAAATTTAATTGGCTTACCATCGATATAGTAGCTATATCCACTATTATTTAAATTACCCGAGATGTTAAACTGACTGTCAGGCTTAAACCCATAAACATACTCATTTTCAGGATCAAGTAGTTTTCCTGAAAAAAACGTAAACTTATACATGCTGCTTTCACCTGACAAACCAAAGAAACCTGATCCACTACAATTAGAACACGACACATTAGAAGAGAAGGATACTTCCTCTCTTTCCTGCACTCTTCTAAAGGTGCTATTTGTAATATACAAATTAGGCATCTAAATAATTTCTAACCGTAGGTTTAATACTCTGCATAGAGAACTGAATAGATGGAAAAGTTCTCGGTTTACTCGCCCAAGTTAACTTCGAGGAAAATCCGCTACTACTCATTCCAACACTATAAGACTCCAATCCTTGATCAGGGGTAATGTATTGCGACAATGCACCAACATCCAACCCAACTATAGACACAGAAATAGACTTCCTTGGTAGTTCTGACCCTGTTTGAAGTAAACTTGTGTATAAATCATGATAATCTTCTACGCTAGTGAAGCCTATTCCGGGCAAGTAAGTATTTAGGGTCTGAGCGTTGTCAGAACAATTACCGTCAAACATATCAACGTCCTTGGAAACATCCACCTCATTAACTACGACCTTGGCTACATTTCCGGGAGGAGTAAAATTATTCAAAGCTACTTCTTGCTTCGATAAAATTGTTGATTTTTCAATTGTTTCGGAAAAATTTAACCTATAAAAGCTAATCTGATTAGGCGATTGATAAGCATCCATCATCCCAGCGGGAAATATTATCTCAATGCTTCCTCCTCCAGCTTGCACCGCATATCCGCGATTTAAATTTCCTTGCCACGTAAATGTCTGAGTGAAAGCCCAAGTAATATTATTCGTTAAGCCTTTTGCGTGAGGGAATTTTTCAGGTTGAGGCAAAAAGATTGCAGTAGAAAAATCTGGGGGTTGCTCAGAACCCGGAGGAAATAACGAAGTGTCACAGTTGCAAACTTCATCGTTAACAAAATTATTTTGTTCTTCACAGGTAGTAACACATGGGTCGTAACTATCATTTACATCGTCTAAATAAGTTGGCTCTTTAGTATTAGCAGTCTTATACAAAGGAGATATAGTAGTGATAGAATTCAAGAGCAAGTCTGAAGGCCCTAGCAAAAATGAAATTTGATTTTTTATTTCTTCACATTCTTCGAGGTAAGTAGCTTGGGTTCCATTTAAATATTGGAATATAGCTCTTAAGTATGTTTGCATACCTCCCGAGCCACCCGCTTTAGCATCTAAAGTTAAAGTTTGAGGATTAAAATCTTTCAACCAAGGGGTTCCGCATGAATCTTTATATTTTCCGCGAGTTTCTTCTAGGGCTTGCCCCCATTCAGCGTCATTTCTTTCTAAAAGACGAATAGGGTACTGAACTGGAACAAAGCCTGATGGCCAAAGCCTAGTCGGAGGGTTTTGCTTTATAAAATTACCACTGGAATCATTACCTCCCTGCCTCATCAAATTAAACCATTGAGCATTTTTATTTATGTAAAAATCATCGCTAGCCAAACTGGTTTCAGAAGGAGAAAATAATTGAGAAGTATCTGGCTCAAAACTAACATCTACTTCTCGAGTGCTATTGCCGACGCATTGCCTAAAAGTTTCTGGCCTTAAATAATTATAAAAATACTTTCCAAAAAAATCATCAGCCCATGCAGCATCTCTACTACGCTCCTCTGATATAGTACTTTTGTTGTAGACTCCTATATAAAGATCGTAAAACGAGGGAGGAATGTGTCTCCAGTTTAGGCCCGCAGAAGCGGGAACCCCGTGAAGATTATAAACTGACTTATGGTAGTTAACTAAAAGTCGCGCCACCCTCGGGTTAGAACTCATTACTTCTTGCCAAGGATTTTGTATCGTCATTTGCCCATTACCAACTACGCGAGGAACTGTAATGGGCGTTGTAGTTAGCTTAAAGCTTTCGTTTCTAAAACCTAGAGACGACAAATAGCCTTTGGAAAAGTTCCATAAATTTCTTGAAATGTCGTCATACTTAGAAAGAGCACAGGATATGGCATGATCACCATAAGGTCTGCCAAGCGCAATCTCTGTCTGGACATCAGGCACGGTTATTGCCCTAAGAAAAGTCAGGTAATTCGTTGTTCTAGAGTAATTCGGTTTCCTATTTTCTTGAGAGTATTGAGTAACTTGATAATTTTTAAAGGTATCTTTTAAAGAAACGCTTGACTGAACATCTTCTACAATTGGTTCTCCTATATCGTTTAAATCGTTGATTGCGTTTTCAACGCTGTTTATAGTAGCTGGAAGGGTTCCAGTGTTTGTTAAATTTAAAAAAACAACTTTTCCGGGGGTTTTTCTATAATCCCAAGTATATGTATAATTTAGCTCCGCGCACCAATTGTTTAAAACGCTTCTAAGCGTACCTGTGTGATTCCTCGTGAAAGCCATATAAGCTGCTGCTTGCGGAAAATCTATCTGTATACCCAACTGCTCAATGGCAAAAATTAGATTTGCTATACTGTAACTATAAGTAGGTAAATCACACTCAGAATTTATCCAAGAACCAAAACCAACAAAAACCATTCCACCTTGCACTTCGTCTCCTAACGGAAGGTAACTTGGATAACTTTGAGGTCTAGTAGCAGTAAAACTCTTTAAAGTTTGACCTGCGGTAAGGGGGGTGTGGGGATTACCGCTACAATCAGGACAACATACAGGTACAACAAAATCTAAATCACGATCCAATACATAATTGGGATCATCTGTATGCTTGTTAATCATTCCCACGAAAACACGATCTAATATGTGGGAGCCATCTACGAACTCTAAACTGACTTGCTTGTTGTCGGGGGAGGAGCTTTTTTGGAACTCCACTAAATACATGTAGAGAGTGCTTCCTCCGATCTCTATCTTCTTGGGATTAATGTAACTAAGTTCAGAAGTAAAATCTGGATAAAATCCAGTTTCATTCATTATGTTAACAGACAAAGAACTCGGCCTCTTAGAAGTGCCGATATCTAAATTAAATCCAACAATTTTTGCCCCAAAGCATTCGCCCTCAGCCTCACCTTGAAATTTAATATTACCTAGTTTTTCTATTGCCATTCCCTTTACCCTTATCCCTTATAAATATTACACTAAATACAGAAAAAAATTTAAGTATTTAGAAAATCTCCTTCGTTGTTGTATATAGTATCACTAAAGCCCGATTTAAATGTCGAAGATATAAGCCTACTTTGAGCATTTACCGTAAAATACTCAGTGTTTTCTTTTTGTCTGAGACCTGAAAGCCATAACTGCTCGGATACTATATCAAAATTAGTGGAAAAATGATTAGTCGCTGAGCCTGTCTTGATTTTGAAAAACATATCTCCAGTAACAGTTGCTCCATTAACTCTTGGCGTGAACAAAAAATAGCCAGTTGAGCCCAATGTACTTACGTCAATTTCTGTTTGATCAGAAACGTTATCCCTATAATAGTTGAGTCCTTCAATTAATTTAATTTCATTTAAATAAACATCCTTATGAAGCAAGTTTTCCTCTGGTATGATTATGTTTGATCCCGCTAAATCTCCTGTCCAACCAGAATTAACCTGATCTCCGGTAGCGTAATCATATATGACTGTATCCGTGTTAGAGGAACTGGAGTTGAATATTAAAAAAGTTCCGCTAGTAAAGTAGTCTTCCCCTGAATATTTTGCGTATCCATTTTTGTATACGTTTATATTTGTACCACTCGCAAAAGAATCGTCTAGCTTGTAACCTGAAGCCTCTGTGGTCCATTCGGCAGATAAATTTACTCCAGTATTTCTTGAATTCTGTGAGTATAATTCAAAATTATTAGAAGCATTCACTGATTTACCTATAACCACATTTCTTTCTGCGTAGGTTAAGGCATAGTCCATATCAAATAATTTTTGCTGGCCAGTCGTCACTGTTTGCTCGAAGGCAACATTTGCTCCCGTTAAGTAAGTCGTATTTTGCCCGCCCGTAAGAACTCCGCTTATCCCGCTCCTTAGATAAACGTCCTCTCCGTTAACTGTTTCTATGAAAGTATCTACATGACCAGTAATTCCACTTCCCGTTATTCCAGAAAAATTAATTTCTACGCCAGTAATTTCATTACGGAATCCAGTTACATTAACGGTTCCTTCCTCCGAATAACCAGTCATGAAAAAAGCTTCAGAGAGCAGAGAAGTTTGCGTATTTGTAAGTCCCCTCGAAAATAATAGAAAATCATCAAAATAACCACTGAAGTATTTATACTTTGGATCACTAGTGCCAAGACCCGAGAATCCCCCCAAGCACCAATCTTTGCAGCCTGAATACCCACTTACCCTAAACGAAGACAAAGGATTAGTACTGTCCAGAAAGTTGTGAGTAGAAATGGTTAAGTTGTCATCTAGCTTCGAGATAGAGATTAAGTTTTTGTCATTTAATTCTTCGGAGTGTACGCATTTATTTATGCCTTCTGATGGGTTGTAATATTCGAAATACAAACGCTGGGAATTATTTATTCCCACATTAAAGCCAGAAGTAGGAAAGCTAGAATTTGCAGACGACAAGATTATAGTTGTTTTATCTCCAGAATGAAAATTGCAGCCCGAAAAATTTAAAAAAACCGTCCAATCTTCAGATTGAAAATCTGGAGCCACATAAACAGCATCATTACCATTAAAATAACCAGTTCCATTGCTAGTCCCCAACGAGGGGTTTTCGTCCCCGAGCGCAATTCCGGGAAGCACATTTCCGTTTAGCTTATTTACATTGTTATCTAAGAAGTTTTCTTCGTTACTAATCAACTCATTAAACACAATTTGGCCTGACCCACTCGTAAAAGCATACAAACACGCGGTTGACCCAGTAGGAATACCGAGTCCAGACATATAACTATATAAAGTCGAAGTGTTCATTAAAAATTAAAAGGTGATTGAGCCTTGCAGTTAAAGCCGTAATTCGCACTTAAATTTAAGAAAGGTACTGGAGAAATGCTAATGTTTTCTTTCGTAACTAATTGATCCGACATGCCTACCCTACTTAAGTTGCCTGTAGCATAAACATTTAAAAATTTAGCCTTAGCAACGGCTACGCCAGACCAATTAGGGCTAAATCCGTAATCTTGTAAGGCTGTAAAATTGTAAGATAAGTCCATCTCCTCTCTCGTTTTATACCCTAGATCAACAAAGGCGTATAACCCGTTCTTGTTTACGCTTGGAGTAGCCGAATACTGTTTCAACGCTGGCCTTCCATTTAAGCTAAATGAAGACTCAGAAAATCCTGAAATAAAATCTCTACTAGAGAAGCTTGCGGATAGCCCAATTGTGCCTTTGAATTTATTTTCAGTAACACTATAGCTTAAGGGGGTTGGGTTGAGTTGCCATTCTCCGTCTATAACACCGCTGTAACCGCTATAAGCAGCGGAGTACAAAAACCCAGTTATATTTTTGCTGCTATTTCTTATATCATTTAAATATCCAGAGACTAACTCATATCTGTAACTTTTGTTACCTTTCGCAATTATTTCCCCGTCTACCTGTACGTTGGTGATATCTTGAATATCATCATGATCAATAGAAAATTTATGGTCAAAATAAACTCTTTCTCCGTCAGCAAAATAACCATTAGTTTCAAAACCTAATTTAGCTATAACTTTTTTATCTGCTTCGGCGGAATCTTCCACTGAAAAAGTAGAAGGAATAGGATATAGATTTTCATCATTTGATACCCCAGTAGCAATTTCGTAAAGAGTCCCCGTCGTAACTGAACTTTTAAAACTATTTCTTACCGTAGACGCCGATGAGTATTTGCTGCCTTGAAGTGTATAGCTAACATTTACCGTGTTTGAGTCCGCCGAAACCCCAGAGCTTATGGAGGTATCTATTTGAGAGAGGTATCCACTTACAATCGGGGCGTTATAATACCCCGTGGGCTGATAAGCCCATTGCTCTGACACAGAGTACGTTGAAGCTACGCGGTCTATGTTTTTATCTAACGATAATAAAACCAAGTTGTTCGCCGTCAAAGCTCCTGTTTCAATAAATTTTGGAGCTATGGTTGTGGGGTCATAACCCGTTAAATTATTTACAAAGTCAATTGCATTCTCAATTCCCTCTCTACCCCCTGCTCCTGTAGGTATTCCTTTTGCTGACACATTGTGAGCAATTGTCACAATTCCATTATCGCCTAAAGAAAAAGCGTGATCATTGGATTCCTCAATTACTCCATAACTCCCAGAAAATAAACCGCTCTGATAACACTCTAAATCAATCGTATAATCAACAGCACCAGCGTTAGCAGGTGAAAAATTAACCGATTGAACTATGCAAGACTGACCAGTAAAGATTCCTACTCCGCCGTCCAGCACAGTTAATTTCTGAAAATCCGTACTGAAAGCATTTATTAAAGAATTCCTAGAGGTTTCTATATCCGAAAAAGTGTTCCCCAATAAAGTGCCGTTTAAAGTGATTCTAGTTGATTGGCCATGTTTAGTTGAATTATACAGCACTTCTTGAGACCTAGAAACATACGGAGTCACGTCAAAAGTGTACCCTCCGTAAATAACTGTAACTGGAGACGCCATCTTAAGAATCTAAAGTATAATACGTATCAGTGTCTCCCGCCACAGGTCTTAATGTGGTTTGGGCGAAATTGACCGTTATGTTGGCACTAAGCTTTCTATCTGATGAGAAAGAGTAGCTAGCGTCAGATACATAAATTTCTGAAGTGTCCAATGCATTTAAGTTATTGTTCTCTTGAAAAACTTTATAAGCTTTAAGGATCATGTCTTGCCTTAAAGTTTCCAGAGCGGTTTTAAATTCAAATGGTTCGTAAAATACATTTTTAGTGGCTGTCCTACGCAAGGTTGCTTCTCCCGTCACTTGCCTAGTACCAAGAGTGGTTTGGTTCGGAGTCTGAACTAGCGCGTCTTTAGAGTTAGGTATTCCTGCTATCTGCGTCAGAGGTACTCCTGCTTCGGTATTAGTGCTTATCTTCTTTTGGGATAGAAGGCCATTAGCTATCAACTCACTTGAGTCAGAGAAGGAATAGGTGTAATCGATAGTTTTGCCTACAGCAGAAAAAGATAATTTATGAGAGGTCTGCACTAAGGTCCCAACTAAGTCACATCTGCTATATAAATCAATACATCTACCTAGTACAGCACTAGCATCACCAGTAACACTTGTTACTTTGCTCTTGATATCAAAGTCTCTATTTTTAGGTTCGTTATATGTTATCTTAGCCGTTTCTTGCACGGTTGCCACTGAGTTTTGCGAAGAGAGAGAAATATTTCTTTCTATCAGCTTATCTAGGTTCGAAAAACCTTCGTTATTCGTATACTTAACAGTATAAGATACCGCAGCGGAGGAAATACCAACGCTTTTAGATACATCTATCGGCTTAGAATTTAAGGCTAATGAGTTAGTACTTATGTAGTCATAATAAGATGCGTAAACTGCGTTTGACCTAGAGAAAGAATTGGTTATCTCAGTAGTTAACCAAGTGTTTACATTTTGATCTATTACATTTGTTTTGGGAAATATTGTACCTTCTTCAGAAACTGTGACCAACCCGTCCGAGTCAGTATCGTAACTATGAGTTGTAACTAGGGAGTACGAAGCTGCGTTGTTTTGTAGCAGGGTAAAGTTTAGATCAAATGAAAAGTCTCCAGTTATTTCATTATACTTTTCGTTATAGAGCTTCTTCGCTACAGAATTGTAGTTACCGTAATGGTCTCCAATGATTAAATTAAATGTAGTAAGAGTCTCTCCAAATATCGTTTCAGCAATTGTTTTGGCTCTAGCGACCATATCGTCGGTAGAATCTTTTTTGAACAACTGGAAAGCCAAAGAGTGGCTGAATTTATATTCGTCTGTTTCACTAAGAGAAGCAGAAAAGGATTCAGAAAAACTATTGATAGTAGCAGAGTCGCTTATCGTTGCTCCGCTATCTAAAAGTAAGTCAAAGTCTCCGTCTGAAAATATTTCTACATTAGCAGAATAAGTTCCATAAAAAATTTGATTATCAGTACCCGTTTCTCCAGCTTCGAAATCCAGCGAGGTAATTCTACCGTTACCCATACTGAAACCATTTATAGTTACAGCTTCTAATGTATTTGTTCCAGAAGCTGAAGCAGCAGCTATATATTGATTTATAGTATCTACAGTAGCTTTAACGCCTTCGTCTTTTGTTTGAGAAGCTCTGCTGTCTATATGGCCTTGAATTTGTAAACTCTTTACAGTTCTATACCTTGCAGTAGTTCCTCCTAGAAACTCCCCTGTCGATGTTACTCCTAAAACTGATGCATTGCTAAATACCATATCCTTTATCCTTGCCTATCGCCAAATCTTGTCATCGCGTTTACTTCTCCCTGCTGAGCAGGAGTAAGTGCCTTGGTCATGAAGGCATTAACTTTAGTTTGCAATTGATTCACTATTGCAGCACTTGCGTCTTGGACTGTACCGCCAAGGGTTACGTTTACAGGTAATGATCCACCAATATTAACGTTTTGCATACCCTCGCTAAATGCTACTGATTGGGTTTCAAACCCAGTAGAAACAACGCTAGACAAGCCACCTATCCCGTTTACCATTTCTGATAATAAATTTACAACTTCAGAGGTATCTAATCCAGTATTAGCTGTCGTTCCTCCCGTTTGTTGTGCTAATGAACTTAAACTTTGAGCGATTGCACCCTCTGCAAAATTAGGAACGGGACCTGAATTGTTGTAGCTAGACGATCCTGCTCTTTGTATTTGAGAAATACTTTTGCCCGCTGACCTGTGCATGTCTATGGCATTTTTCAGGGAGCCTTCGCTGCTATTGTATATCCCAACTCCTCCGTTTAGCCTAGAATCGTACCCAACCTTGGCTGTTGCTCCGGGAGGCATTGCTCTTGTTTCTCTTCTCAGACCATCTGCGACAAGATTAAAGTTCGGCAAATAACCTCTACCAAAATATCTTTTGCTGGCTAACTCTTCGAACATCATCATTCCGTCGAAGAAATCCCCTCCACCAGCTAACTGTGCTGCTCCACTAAAAGCTTTAACTGATTGTCTATCATTGAATCCGCCAAGACTTCTTAAGGCTGAGCCACGAAGTCGAGTGTCAAATTTACCTTGCCCGAATTTATTTGCTCCTCCACGTCCTGCGCCCATCATGCTAAACGCTAACATTTCGTTTATAGAGTCGACGGTCATACCAAGACTTCCCCGTCTGACTCCCGTTCCAAAGTTATAGGCAGAACCAGTATCAAATACATTAGCCACGTCAGACCTAGCTCTCATTGAGCCAAGCATGTTTCTCGACTGGAACCTCATAGCATTCGCGCCGAAGAATGAACCAACTTGTCCTTGGTCAAATACAGAATGAAATCTTTCGTGACCCATTATGTTTCCAGTAGCATCTGCTCCATAATTTATTTGAGGCCCAAAGTTGCCCCTTCCGGGGGTGTAAAATCCTGAGAAACCACCACCAAGCATTCCCATGTACTCGGGAGTTCTAGCTATGATGGCATTTATATCTTCTTGCCTTATATTATTACCAGCCCTGTCCCTTCTGCCTCTGGCGAGTTGCCCCGACATACTCCTGCCACTTACCATGTAGTCAAACATACCCACGCCAAACCCTTTGAATCCGGGGGCTTGAAGCATAGTGGCATAATTCGTATCTGACGTGCCTCTTGAGCCATATAGAGGTGTTCCGCCATAAATAGATGGATCGAAAAATGGCGTTCTTCTTTGAGTGCGTCCTCTATTGATACTAAATGTATTTCTATCAAAATTATAAGCAAAGTTGGGTATATGCCCCCCAAAGGCTACTATCTTATCGAAACGACCTTTGTTCGCGAAGAACTGAAATAGTTCGCTTTGAGGTCCTCCAGCATTTTTTCTAAAATTAGGATTTGCTTTGCTAAATGGGCTAAAATTCTGGAACGAGTTATGGTTTGGGTGAAATCCAGCGTGGTTTTTAGCAGCAGCACTTGAATATTCGCTAAGGAAATTTGAAACATTAGGAAACCCAATTCCTGAATTCGGACGATTAGAAAGAGTAGCGTTACTAGAGGTCCTAACCCTATCTATGATGCCGTGCGTTCTACCTAGCATCATCAAAGCAAGCGGATCAAAGTAACCTTTATGCCCACTGTTAAACAAGTTCTTCATGTGGAATCCCAAAGGAGTTCCGTGAACACCGCCACCAGTCAATGTTCTTCTAGACCTAGCGGGTTGTTTGGCGGGGTCATTCAAGTAATCATGAAGAGGTCTGTACCTATTGTGTACAGCTTGACCGTTCGGATTATTGAAGCTTCTATCATCAGCGTCGGGATGCGCTAGATTATAAGGGTCTCTATTATTAGGTACTTGCGTCGGCCCAAATCCCACTTGGTTTAAAGGGTTAGGCTTGATATGTTGGTTAGCTAATTTGTATAAAAAGCTAGCAGACGTTTTCTGCTTAGCGACATTTCTTTGCATCAAAGTTCTATCTACATCGTCAGTCGGCTTGTAAGTTGGTCTGCGAGAACCAGCGGTTGCTGCTGCAACTTCTTGCTGCATGGCTGATTGTTGTTTCAGCCATTGAGCTCTCGACATTCTAACTATATTTCCTAAATTTACTTTTGTTATGTCTGGACCAGTCAGATTGGCTGCGCCCAAAGCACCAGCTAATGCTACGGGCAGGGGCTCTTCGCTACCCCTCCATGTTGTTCCTCTGGCGTTGACAGGAACATTCATAACAAGTTGCTTGACCATATCGGAATCCCAAGGTCTTCCGCCTATTCTTGGAGCATTTCCGCCTCCGAAGTTGGTCAAAACCATCGGTCCATTTGCTCTCCACCATGCTGATGCTGCTGTTGCCACATTACCGCCTGTGAACACTGTGTTCATTTGAGGAGCAGCAGGTATAGCTGCGCCAGCATTTGCATTTGCTCCCGCCACATTAGCTTGAATACCAGCTTGAGCCAATAATTCGTCAAACGGCATTGTGGAGTGCATTCTCTGGAACATACTAGTAGTCGCCTTCGATGTTCCTATTTTACTTAGAGATTGCCTACTCGGGAACAATCCCCACATTGCGCTCTTGGGATTTGGGAAATCATAAGTATATTTGTTTCCTCTTCTTTTCCCAACAAGTTTCGCTTTGCTTCTGATTGGGTCCATCGGGTTACCACTTAAGCGGTCCCCGCCTACTCTTCCTCCTTGGTTGATCTGACGGAATAGCGTATTGGGATAGGTGTATGCACCCTCGCCCATTTTCAACGCTTTGATCGAACTATACTGTACGGTTCGACCCGCAATTTTATCCAAGTTAAATAGTAAATTGAAAGCGGACTCTGGCTCGTTATCTACTTCATAAATGCCTTTTGATTTATTGAGTACTTTAGCCTCGATATATCTATTAGCTAAAGTTTGTAGATGCTCTTGTCTTGATATTACGGTTTTTAATCCCGCTCTTTTCTTCATCCCGTGCTCGTAGCCAGTTAACTTTCGCTCTAATTCATGCGAACCAAACGTAGGCCAAGTACCACTAGTCCCCCATTTTATGCCTCCGGGCAATTTATCTCCTTTATTGTAAAGGAGCCCCTTCGACATCATGAGTTTTATTTTATTTTTAAATGCAGAAATGTCTTTAACATCAGCGGTGGCTGCTTGGCCAACTTCGACTCTACGTCTTGAGCTTCGACTCGCAGCACGATTATCGCTCGCCATTATATCTTCTTTGGTTCTTTGAACCATATCTACAGTCTGGAACCATTGACGATGCATTTCTTCGAGAGACATCATCATCAAAGAAGCAGGGGGAGGTAGAAGTACGCTTGCTGCGTCTTTTAAAAGTCCTTGAGCACTTATATCGCTTGCTTGAAGGCTCTTAGTTCCGATGAACGGAAGTTTATCCATCAGAACATCTAACACGCCAACTGGATCAGGAGAAAATCCTGCTGCACCATATTTTCTTACGGCTTCTTTTCTATCGTAATCAGGAACGTTTCCTCCAGCCATCTTATTTATGACCGCAGTAGCTAGAATGCCAACGCCCAATTCTTTACCTGCTACTCTGGCTCCTCTAAATTTTGCGTCTGGATCAGTGTGGAATGAACCAAGTCCTTTGTACTGGTTGGGATGACCTCTTGTGTGTTGAGCCCATCTGGTGTCTAAGTCGGAAACTGTTTGCCTCCATCTAGCACCTCTTTCTAGAACTTGCTTTTTAATCCATGCTTTACGATTCGCTGCTTTTTCTCTTCTTAAATCTGCTTTGCTTTTTCTTGTTTCTCCTTCAGGTCCTGTTCTTCCGTCTTTAGAGTCATGATCTGTTAGCAATTTCCTTTCCTCAGCAGCGGTTCTTTTTGGACCGTCGCTTGGCGTAGATTTATCCGCCATTTCAGCTTCGTCGATAACGGGATTTTGTCCTCTATTTTTAAAATCTTCATATTGCTCGCGAACACTATCAATATTTTCATTAATGATTTCACGAACGCCTTTTTTCTTGTCGGGATTTAATTTTTCAGTAGCTTTTCTCGCTTTTTCTTCAGCTTTAGCTTTTTTATCCGCGCCGACTTTTTCTTCCATGAATTGGTCGTAATCCATTTTTCCAGAAATCACTTGAGAAGCAAATTCCATTGGGTCTATTCCAGCTTTCATAGCTGAGACAAGTTGATTAAGCGGAGCCTTTGACCCGTTTATACGTTTGGTGCTATTTACCCAGTCTTTCCACAGTCCGTTTTTGTCCCCTCCCGAAAATGGAAGAAATGCATCTGTCCAACTTGAAGGCTTAAAATCAACCATTCTGTCGATTGCACCTTTCTTCGGTGGCTCAAATAACATCGCTGCGTCTTCGGCTCCGAACATGGAACGCTCCAGACCACCCATCGCTTCGAAGACTTCGCCCGTGGAGAGCGTGTAGGTGCTCGGCTCAAAGGGAAAATGCTTCTTCAGCCAATTATCGTTTTTAGCACTTCGAACCTTAGAATTTCGTGCTTTTTTCTTTTCCTCTAGCCACTCTCTATACTGCTCACGATATCCGGGTTTAATTTTATATTTATCTGGTATTTGATACCCCTGAACAAATTTTGCGACTTTACCTGCTTGGCCGTTTTCTAAGAGAGTAGTTATATAATTCGCTAGTGACTTGTCTTTCTTTATATTTAAAGACATGCTCTTTAGCTTCTCAAGACTTCCGTCTTTGTCTCCTTTTAGAAGCTCGATCAGCCCTTTGTTGTCGCGGAAAAAGTTGTCTCCACCACCTGCAAGACTGCTGCGTAAATTTTCAAGCAAAGTATCTCCAACACGTTTTCCGGGAATCAGATCGTTGAGTTCGTCAAATCTAGCTATCAACTTAGAGTCATCTATGTTTCTTCCGATTTCAGCAGGGGATGTAAATCCAAGCTCCTGCATAAAACTAAAATAGCGTGAAGATGAAGGTGCTGTATCTGTTATATCTATCGTTTGAATTCGCGTTGGCGATGCTGGATCAACGCCGGGAACTATTGCTCCACTAGGCAACTTACGAGCGTGAACGTTCTGACTCATAGTAGTACCGCCCCCTCGCCTTGCTAGCTCCTCAAGTTCTTCGTATAATTCAGCTACTCCACCAAATTCATCTAGCACTATTCGGCCCGGAGCTTTTTGCGGAGTAGCGGGTTGAGGACCCATAGGCATACCTTCTGGCCCATAAACTCCCCCCATTGTGCCGTCTCGAATGGTTGGGGCAACATCAGGAATCTTCTTGCGATCTGGTGTTCCGGGAAGTGGTGTTCTTTTTTCTACTTGTCTTCTAATCTGTTCAAGAAGCTCTTCCTGCTCAAAAGACATGAGATCAAGGTTAAAATTAGGAACATGCCCTCCAGCGTAAGAAGGAAGAACGTAAGAATCATTTCCGGGTCTTGCAATTTCGGTCTCATAATTGTTCATCATGAAACGTTTACCGCCAATAGTTCCTTGACCCATGTGAGCTTTAACGTCCGATGGCGCACCCATTGATTTGGCCATCGTTTTTTCGAAGTTAGGAACAAAGCCTCCGAAGGCGTAACGGGCGTTTTCTCTTTTGTAATCTTGCGCTGCGCTTTGGAAGCGTTTTAAGGCAGAGGTATTAGATATTTCGTTAAATAGTTTTTCGACATTACGCAAGCCAGCAGTCGAAGGATTAGTCAGCAAGCGAGAAAGTTGAGTTTGCACTTGTGCGCTTTGTCTAGCGTAAGCACTTTGACCAAATCCAGAAGTGATCTTAGTTTTCCTTCCAAGTTCAACTAAAGATTTCCAATCTTGTTCTATACCATCTCGACTTACATTGTTTGGGACATTATTTAATCTGTCCCATTTCAAAGCCGTTATATCTGGTGCTCCCCAATAACTTCTTGCGAACTGACTCTTAAACTGGTTGTCCCAAGTTGTAGCTTCTCTTTGTAGGTCTCCAATTTTGCTAGCTATTTGAGCATTTGCGCCACCTTCTCTTTGAGACATACCTTGAGCGTAGTCTCTGATTTGAGTACCTCTTATTCCTCTTTGGGACATACCAGTAAGAGTACCCATTAATCGAGCACCAGCTTGAGCTCTTGCACGTCCCGGACGAGCAGCACCTACCGCGTCTACCTGAGATATTAATTGACTAGCGTCTGCCCCAGTAGCTTGAGCCACAGCAGTTAGCTGTCTTTCCATTTCTCCACGAGAAATAGTTCCGCCCCTCACGCCTTGCGCTAAACTAGCGACAGCGGTTTGAGCTCCTCTAATATCGCCTTGCTGTAAGCCTTGTGTTATTCCGCGTAGAGTTCCTCTTGCTCCAGCGACGCTACCCTTTTCTTGAATTGCGCCTCTTAAATTATTAGCAGCGTCACCGAATCTAGTTTGGGTTCTTCCTCTAGCTTGTTCGGATGGCCTGTTTCTTCTGATATCATTTTGGAATTGAGCAACTGCATCACTGGCTATTTGCAGATTTTGCTGAAGGTCATTTACGGTGGGCTTTATAGTCTCTACAGTCGTGATGTCCATCGCCAACTGATTGAGCTTTTGGCCAAATCCAGAAGTATCTTTCATTAAGCTAGCGAACAAGTTTCTAGCATCCACACCTGCGTCTGCAAACGGACCCGAGCCCACTCTAGCTTCTGACTTAAGCATCTCTCGATCACTGGCACTAAGATTCGCTAAAACATTTGCTAAATCTACTGTACCTGATCTCGATAAAGCTTCTATTCCTTGCCCTTCAGCTAAGACACCCATTTTTTGAGCTTGTTGTACAAAACGCTCAATGACCCCCGTAAACTTCCCTACTTCCCCTCCTTCTAACTCTAAATCGAAGCCTGTACCCGCAAGCTCGATATCAGTGCCTTTAATTAAATCGTTTATTGACTGCCTTGTTGTGTCTCTGGACTTCTGAGCTTCTTGAAGTCGAACGTTTTTTGTTTCAAGCTCTGCTTTTGCAGCATTTTTCTCTTCTTGTTTTTGCTGAAGAATTAAATTGTCGTTTATGTTTATCGCTTGTTGGTTAATCTTGTCCAACAAAGATGGCATTTGGGACTGTACTATTGCTGCTTGTAAGCTCGTACCTAACTTTGTATCTAGAGAGGCTTGTTCTCTATTTAGCACTTTTATTTCGCTTATTAAATTAGCTATTTCCTGAGGTAGACTTTTTGTTTTAACTTCTTCGTCTACTTGGCGTTGGGCAATTTGCCCCGCTCTGTTTCTAACTCCTTGTAAAGCCAATGCTTGCCTCTGCAAGGAGGAAGCAGCGTCTGTTCTTCCAGATGAAATTAATTGAGGTATGATGGATTGAATTTGTTGGATTCTAAACCCTGATTCATCACGTATGTCTTGAGCTCTACCTCTTACAGCAATGCCTCGCAAGTTGGGATCGTCTACGTTCAAGCCACCTAAGAAATCTCTTATGCTTCTATTGAGCTCTAACCCCGCACTAGACTCTTGTTTTGTAAGACCAACTTGAGCAAAGCCAGCAAATTTACTGAGCTTTTCTACGAATTCTATTCTTCTGTCGAACGACTTTTCCGCTCCCTCGATAAATTTGTCTATGCCTCCTGCTGTAGCAGTATCTCTTTGGACTTGTAGTAATTTCTTTTGAACGTTGGTCTGGATTTCAGCTATTCTATTTGCTTGCTCTTGACTAGCTTTGAGTTCTAACAGTTTATTAGATTGTTCTTTCAATACGGCAATAGATTCAGCTTCGTAATTTTTACCTCTAAAAGCAGTCTGATTGGCTTTAACAAAATCATCAAAAGCTTTTCTGGTCTCAGCTAAGCCCGCGCTTTCTGTCTGTCTTAATACGCCCAATAAACCTCTTTGAAGCTGCGCCATTTCGGGAGACAATTCAGTTGCAGCCTGTTGACCACTTCCACCCTTAGATTTAGGTTGGATTTCTGTAATCTTTCTAACCGCTTCAGCTAACTTCGTGCGCCCTTCTGCCATTATTTTTTCAGCATCAACATAATATTTCTCTTGTCTTTCTAAAGTTGCAATTTGAGTTTCGAGAGCTAATTTCAAATCCTTACTCAATACTCCCTCAGCTAAGCTTACCCCAGCCTTTGCTCTTTCAAGCCTCAAAGCTCTTTGATTAGAGCCTCCTTGGAATTCGCGACCACGACTACCTTTCATAGACTCAAGGCCACTCGTAATAAATGTTCTGAGTGCTGCGGTAGCGGAAGCTGCTGCTTCTCTAATTCTATTAGTTACAGTGGCGTTAGCTTGAAGTACTCTATTTAACGCTTCGAATTCTCTTTTGGCTCTAGCTTGTTGACGAACTTGCTCTTCAAGAGCGGATTGAACCTTCTTGATTTCAGCATCGCTCATTTCATCCATGATCTTTGCAACCTCTCCCTGCAAGCCATACTGATTTCTTAAAGTATCGATAAAATCTTGGCCATTTTGATTGCTAAGGCTAAACGCTCCACCAAGTTGATTGGCTGAAGCAATTAAGCTGTCCATGTCTAAAGTTCTAACTAAATCAACATTAAACTGACCAAGCAAAGCACCGCCTTTAACTCCTTTGAAAATATCGTCATCCAAGCCAACATTTCTTCCGAATAGGTCACCCATGCCCAATGCGTCATCCATCGCTTTTGCAACAGTCGCGCCAATGTTTACCTGCATTGATCGCTTGGCCATTTGGTCTTGAGCTTGAGCAATTTTTTGTTGCACATCAGTAAGATTTCTAGCCGATAATAACTGAGCTCTGTAGGCAGCGGGGATATCTTGTAATGACTCGAGCATTTTTTTCTGCAAATCATTTACTCTTCTCGTGTCAGTGGTTCCCTTGGAAACTTCTTCAACGTAAGCAGAAAAAGCTTCTCCGTATTTCGCCAAATTGTCACTGGCAGTTTGAGTTACTCCTTTTAGTCTTTCGTTTTCTGTTGCAATTTCATCACCAACACTTTGGAACGCGCTTGCCATTGCGCTAGCTGCTCCCCCCGCTAAAACAAGACCTCCTACCACTTTTCCTGCTGGACCCGGAATAAGCTGAACTGCCGTGCCAGCATTAGTCATTGCGTCAGTAGCTTTAGATGTAGCTGCTGCTGCGGACTGAGTTTCCCCGATAACAGTTCCAAGTGTCGAAGTTAAAGTTCCAAAAGCGAAAGAAGCTTTAAATACACTATCTTGGAATTTATCTATACTAGCTGTTTCGTCGGCAGATAAACCTTTACCCGCGAAGTTTCTGGCGAAAAATCCTGCTGCTGCTGGTTCTGCAAAGTTTGGCACAAGACCCTTAGAAGCTCCGTAATTTCTCGGATTTCTTCCTTCTCTTCTGGCTCTAGATATTCCTTGACCTAAACCACGAGGCTCATCTCTTGTGTTGAACACCCCTAGCCCAGCAGGATTACCAGAAGACTTGAGTCTGTTATCTTGTCCCACTCTAATTTTGCTACTAGAAACAGAGCCAGACTCTCGCATAACAGCAGCACTTAATGGATCAGCGAAGTTCGGAATGTATCCTTGCGATTTATTTGCTGAAACCAATTCCTTCATCTTTTTGACGTATTGGCTTTTGAGTCTTTCTATCATCGCTGGATCAGATTCAGCTAACTCATCTATATAATCTCCTACGCTGTCTGGGACATTAACTGCGTCTAAAATAAATTGAAATCCAAACGCTTTACTTCTTGCGCTAGTTGATTTGTATTTGGCGGGAACTCGAGCACCGCCCTTCTTGTCGTCAGCTTCAAAAAGACCAGCGTATTTAGCTTTAAAGTCTTGAGCTCCAGAGCCAGAAGTAAGCTTTGATAAAGTAACGGAAACTTTCTCTTTCTCATTGTCTCCTGTTCCAGAATGAATAAGAGCTATTTGTTTATTTGCGGGTTCTTGCCTAGTTTTGTAATCAATGGTTTGGTTTTTTTCAATAATTCCTCTAAGCCATTCCGACATTTGATCTGAAGAAGCACCTTGAGCTTTCCACCTCAACCATTTTTGCGCTAATCCAACTTGATTCTCTTCGGTTGGGTTAAGCTTGGCGTCACCGTATCCTGACTTCGGATTTAAATTTAAAATCTCTTTAGTACTTTCGGGGAACGAATTTAAAGTATAAGGGTAAAAATCTAAGACTTCACTATCTCGCTTTAATTTAGCTTTTATATCTGCGCTTAGATTTAAGAAATCTTCAAACCCTAAACCCTTCTTCAGCATTCTGACATCAGGGTCTGCTGCTTTCGCGAATTGATCAAATCCCTCTATAATTTCGCTTAAGGATGACCTTCCCTCAACAGCTTTCTTCACCAACCTATGAAGCTCTCGCGCTTGAGTGGACGAATGAAAATCACCAGTTAGCGGGAATTCTTCCCCACCTTTTGTATGCCCCATTTTAGTTTTAATCTCGCTCCCCTTGCGAAATGTGCCTGTTGCCACTGGAATATTTTCAAATAAGTCCGGTCCTCCTATAAATAATTGACTCTTGATTCTTGCTTCTTCCGAAGCCCCACTTCTGTTATCTACTGAAAATATGTTACTTGGAGCTCCAACGATTCCTGTTCGCGGACTGCTAGCTAACGACAGAAGTTCTTTTCTTCCAATTGGGGTAGAAACTTCGGACATTCCGAGATGACCTTTTATTACATTTAAATAATTAGAGACTTCAGCATCTCTAAGTTTAGCTTTCTGCGGGTTAGTGCTGTAACCGGGCTTGGCTACAAGCTTAGAGAGGATGTCCTTATCCATTCCCTTGATAGCTAAGTAACCCTTGCTTCCGTCAGCAGCAGTAATTGAATACCCATTGTCTGTTATTGTTCCTCCAGCAGAAAAAGTTTCTGGAGTTAAATGGAGTAATTTTCTTTGTCTTTTGGCGAAGCTTGGCACAAACCCATCTTGGTTACGCACAATCTGCATACTTGGGTATTGCTTTTTGGCTTCACTCAAGAAACTGTAATTCCAAACCGGAGCTCTTTTACTATTTTTAAGTTGATCCTTAGTTCTTAAATCCCCTGAACCCATCTGGACTCTTCTGTCTCGGCGGTTCATTATTTCCATATTACCGCCCTTTGGAACTAAAGCGTAAATTTGTCCCCCACTTTTAGCAGATGCCCCAAGCACTTGTTGGCCTTGAGCAGTAAGTCCTCCTTTTTTAGACCTCCCCCCACCATACAAAACAACAAAGTCTTGATATTTTCCGACTTGACTTGTATCCGTAACTGGGACACCCCCAAACTTAGACTTTGCCCAAGTACTTTTTCCAGAGCCAGCAGGACCCCAGACAGAGTTAACTCTCTTGCCAGAAGAAACAATTGCAGCTAAAACACTTTTAGCGTTCTTACTCATTCCTCCACCCGCAATAAAATCAGAATCATAAACGCCAGTTTTGGCAAAATTAGGAACTGTCCCATTCCAAGAGTAAGGATTAATTCCCGTCTTTCTTATAGAATTAATTTTATGTTTTCTTCCCTCTGAAGAATTAAGTGGAGGATTAACGAAGTGCTGCCTATACCCCGGAACGCGAGTAATAGTTTCTTCTGAGTTTCTATAGTAAGTTCCCAGTCCCGGTTGTTTTGACTTAATTACCTTAGTAGAAGGCTTGGCGTAAGAAGCTGAGGAAATTTCTACAGCGGACGCAATTCTATCTGCTCGTGAAAAGTTGGGAATATGACCTTTGCTAGCAGTATAAAGTCTACCCTCGTCTGGGGAATCCGCTCCTTTCACTCTAACACCACGAGCATACAAAGCTCCACTAATCTTAGATGCGACTCGAGCTTGGTTCTGCATCTCTATCGTTTCTTGCTTGATCTTATTTAGAATTTTTTCATGAACCTGTTCTACGCTTAATGTGCCTCGCTTTATTTGGTTCAAAAGCTTTGGATTATTTTGAAGGTACTGGGCAATATTTTTTTGGATTTCAGCTTGTCTAGATTGAGTCTGATTCAAGCCAGTCATTGTCTTAAAGGCGTCAGACGCGAACGTTCTTAGCTTCTCGAATAACTTAAATATACCTAAAACGGCCAAAGCTAATCCGGGTCCTTTAAGGAATGAACCTATACCTTTAAATATTCCTTCTCCAATTTTCGCGCCAATCCCCTCTGACTCTCCCACATCCAAAGAGTTTAAAGCTTTATTTACTCCGCCCAAAACCCTCCTGAGTACAGGCTCGATGCTAAGTTTTCCGACAGTAGCTCCAACCTTCTGCAAATTAACAACTAGCTCATTAGCGGAAGCAGCTAAAGTCTTGTTGAGGATTGCGTTTCTGCGTTGAGCTTCATCAGCAGAAGTGAGAGATGTCTTCAAGGCTCTATCGTAAATAGAGTAAGACTTACCCAAGTCAGACAAAGCAGCTTTCAAAACGTTAATTTGGAAAACGCCACCAACTAACTCAGCTACTTGCGAGCGTTGACTTTGAGAAAGTCTATCAAACTGACCTGCTAAATTTTCGAGAACTTTAATCGCGCTTAAAGAATTTCCCGCTAAATCTTTTGTGGCTACTCCTACCGCTTGTAAAGCCTCAACAACTTTCGGTCTCTGAATACGAGTAAAGATAGTCTTAAATGAGTTACCAATAACAGCACCACCACGAGCAGTGATTTGCTGAGCAGTCGTGACTACCGCCATTAACTCATCCAAACTAACACCAGCGTCTTGCGCTGTACTACCCACACGCTTTAACGCTTCTGCTAAATCTTTTCCGCTAACAGCAAAAGCTTGGTCAACCGCGATGATTTTGTTGATGACCTTTGTGGAGTTTAGAGCAGCTTTATTGAAACCGTTCAAAGCAGCAGTTATAGACTCAACAGAATCAACCACAGAAATACCCGCTAAGCGAGTTAAGATCATGGCGTCTTTGGTTCTTTTCAAAGTAAGCTCTAGGCCCAAACCTTGACGAGCTAACTCTGTGGCAGCGGTTGCAACAGCATCAAAAGATTGTTCGGTCTTTTTCGCTATACTGAAAAGCTCGCTGCCGAATCTACTTAAATTTCTTTGATTAGTACCAAGGATTACATTAACTTCAGCGAGTTTTTTCTCGACGTTAACTACGGTAGTAACAAGCGATTTGAATGCTTGCTGGATGGCCATGATTGCGCCCGCAGACGCGCCGAATGCTATAACACGAGCGTTAGAAGCTTCCAGAGACTTCTGGAACTCCCCCATTTGCCCTTTAATTCTACCAAGCGGTTGAGTGAAAGACCTGTCGTCTATCCCGCCCAATTTTATAGGCGTCTTGGTAGCCTTAGCTATTTGCTTCTGCAACGGCCTTACATCGCCTGTTACAGGTATGTTTATTCCTTTTGCCATGTTACTGGTACTAACCAGCTATATTTACACCTAAAATAAGGAAAAATACTAAAAAAATTACAGCCCATGAAGTTTAGCCATATCGTATATATCAAGCTCGTCTTTACCTAATTCTTTTTTAAGTTTTTCAGCTTCTTCGACTAAATCGGTATATTCCCCTTCTGCTCCTTGAGCTTTAAGCTCTTCTTTGGTGGCTCCAACATAACTAATGCCCCCAGCAGCACAATCTTTAGAGGTTTTTATATTAGATTCCTCATTAGTTGTTACGGGACCTCCTGTTCCTCCTGCTTTGGACTTACTTTGTACTTCGTACCAATTCACCATTTTATCTAAATTTTCGTAAAATGCCTCAGGAGGAGTTTTGCCTTGTTCTAGAATACTCTTGTAAAAAAGCCCTTTTGAAAAAAGCTCCATTTGCTGAACGGTTAAATGTATTACAGGTTTTCCAAAAAATACTACGGGGTCATTTTTGCATATAAAAATACTATTTATAAAAAAAGGTAGAGTCGCGAGTTTAGCTATTTCAGCGTCCTGAAACGTGCTCATTTTTAAATTATATAACAAAATCAAGTCAGTGTATTCTGCCTGAGTTAATTCGCCGTATTCTTCTTCTGTAAAAGCTAAATTCTCCAAGGTTCTTTCTTTAAATAAAGACTTTCTTAGAAGTTCTTCGTTTTTCTTTTTTTCAACATATTGTTCTCGAGTCACTCCGAGCAATTCGGCCCTCAGGTCTGAAGAGACTTTTAGTTTTTTCTTTGCGTCTTCGTATCTTTTTTCTAATTCAATTCTTTGGGATTTAGCGACAATAGAAGCAACTCCTTTGCCGAGAGAATTAACATCTTTTTGCAGTTGTTCGTATTCCTCCTCTTCCTCTTCCGACCAGTGTCCAAGCTTAATGTACTCTTTTATTTTTTCAGGCTCAGACTCTAATCCTTTGGATTTTGCCTCCTCATCTAACTCGAAGGCTAAGGACTCCATAGACCCGTAATCCAATTCAGACAAATGCTTTACATAAAAAATTGTTACTCCCCCTGAGTAGTCAAACTTAAGAGACGAAAAACCAGCAAGAATATCCCTGTATATAGGTCGATATTGTTGCTGGTGCTGAAGTAGCTTTTTCATTTATGAATTATGGCTATACAAAACGGAAAGCTACTCCGGTGTTATGTGAGTAATGTTTTACTTGTCTTTGTCTGGTGCAGGTGGCTCTGGAGCAGGTTTTGGAGCAGGTTCTGGAGCAGGTTCTGGAGCAGGTTCTGGAGCAGGTTCTGGAGGATTCTCTTCAGAAGTTATATTCTTTACAGCTTCAGTCAAAGCCTCTTCAACGGCCTCTGAAGTCTCCTCTTCAACTTCAGCGTCTTCGCTTTCTAAAGCTTTATTAATATTATCAAAATCCTCTTCGGAGTTAGCTTGTCCGCTATACCAATAACTTACAAAGTACGCCAATTTTCTCATGGCCTCAATAATATGCAGATCGCCGTCCTCTTCTTTAAGGTCGTAGCTTTCTAATCTAGACTCGTAATCCCCAGTGCCAAAGAAAGGATTTGAAGTCTTACCTTCTGCGTCTGTCGCGCAAGATAACTGCAAAACCCACCACATAATAGTTTTATTCTTAGCTCTATTTTCCGCCGTCTGATCGAAGATGTTTGCTTGATTCGCTTCAAACTCTTGAATCTGCTCTCTAATCGAAGTCATCTCAATGAGAATTCCGCTTAGCTCTTCTTTCTTTTTAGACTCGCTAGCCTTTTCGAGGTTAAGTTGTACTTTTTGTAACTCGTTCTCTTTTTCAAATAACTTTAGGTAAAGGTTAGCGTACTCTTCTTTGTCTGGCTCGCTAAGAAATCCACCGTCGTTATCGTATCTTTTGGCGAGTTGAGCTTTTGTTAGTAGGCCACTCTTAATCCCTTGTGAGAGGGTAACTCCATAAAATAACTCACCTTCGTCGAACATTTTTCGACTGGCCTTTCTGATGCCAAAATAAACAGGTTCTTCTTTGGTGACTGTTTTTGTTACGGTTACATCGTCGCCTTTTTCATTTTTAGAGGTTTCCGATTCCTGAGATTCCACTTCTTTAAGTATGGAAAATCTATATAGCCATTTACTTGATTTTTTACTCATGTGTTCCTTATCCCTTTAAAGTTACCTCAATTTTTTCCAAGGTGCTTTCTAAATCCCTTATCCCTTCATTTCCAACGTCTAAGGTTTTTTTTCTTATGTAATTAAACTTCTTTTCGTCGAAATAATCAAGAGCTTCAATGATTTCATTGGGGGTATCACCTCTTTCTTTGAGGCTTGAGATCATTTCGTCGTGATCTTGCTTGAGTCGTTGCAATTCTTCCAATTGATTTTTATATAAACCAATAATGCTTCTTCTTATTTGAAAAAACAAATAATCTTTAAACTTGTCGTTTTCCACTTTTTACCTTTTCCCTAGTTTATAATATACACAAAATACGAAAAAAAACAGAAATAAAAAACCCCCCTGCAAAAGCAAGGGGGTTAGAGGAACTTGAGACGTTACGGTTATACGAGTCTAAAGTTACTGTGGGAGTTTGCGCCACCAATCGAGCAGCTAAACGTTGCACTGCAAGTAGCATTGTCTCCAATCGAAGAATCGAAGGAAACACTGTCAAGAGTAGCGTTCAGAAGCTGATACTTATAGTTCGCAATATTTAACGAAAGAGCTGCGATTTCAGCAAAACCAACTTCAGTAGCGGTAGAACCGCGCTGTTGAATAGCGTTGATGTTAGCGATTGCAGCCCCTAGGTCACCACTTACAGCCAAGCCGTCAACAGTGATTGTTGCGTTAGCAGGATAAGAAGGCACACGAGCATAAGCAAGAGCACCACCCAACTGCTGCAACGGCTCCACACCCAACTCATAAGAGAAAGAAGCGGACTGTGCATGAGTAGTGAAGTTAGCGTAGTCACTAGTCAAGCTGAGTTCGACATCCTGTTGAAGCGGGAAGCTAGTCAAAGCTGCTGGAGCAGCAACAGAGTCTGAGCCGTAGGTGATGTCCAAACCTTCGAAAGACATCGAATTTGTTGGAATTGCACCCACGCTAGCTTCAGCAGAATAAGAGGTTAGGTAACCCGACTTAATCGAAACGCTCGTTTGACCGCCTCCAGCAGAATAATCTGCACCTTCAGCACTTAAGCCCACGAGAAGTGGAAATTGACCACCTGTGATTGAACCCGACAACATGTTTTGAGTATTTACTAGTGACAAGCCACTAACGTAAAAACTCGTTTCCAAGTTAGAAGTGGGAGCTTCGAGAATAACGCGGTCCACCGCACCAAGCTGGCCGTATTGGGTAACGTCTTCACGAGCTAAGTCCAAGCCGTAACTTGCGCTTTGAACGCCGTTAACAGTATTACCGTTGATTCGAACGGCTTGGCTTTGGTAAATGATTCTATTTCTAGCCATAATTTAGATTTCTCCCGTATTGTATGTATAATTACAGTTATTTAGCCCTAAAGAGAACAAATTTGTTCTTTTTTTTACTAGTACTCTCTAGGTTTCCTAACCCCGTAGATTTTAAAATCTGCAAAAGCTGAATAAATATCTGGACTGAGCTCGTTGTACTCTTTGAGACCCACATTTTGTGAAATCTCCACAGAATCTATCCAAACGCCTGTTCCCGTAGCTATCCCTGTATAATCATATGCTACACCTGTGTATCCCCCTAGGGAATTAAAAGGTAAATTGTCGTGTATAAAAGGCACGGTTGTCTTGTTTGTATCCCTCATTATGCTGCAAACAGCGTCAAGGGAGTAAGAAGAGTCAGCTAGCACCACGCATCTTACGTCTAAAATTGTATTGTCTATACCGCCGTAAGCATATGGGACATTTCTGCTGGAATTAGGTTTTACGAATATAGAGGGATAAGTTCTGACATCAGGAGGTAAAGGCTTTGGCGTTTCGTTTATCTTTGGGCGCATATTATATTTAGTCTCAAATAAAATGTCTGCCTCAGAATTATTAGTTAGAAAAACGCTGTAATCTTTAATCGAGTAATCTCCACTTATTCTATTTTGGCCTGTTATTTGGCTGGTAAAGTGAGCCATTCCTTTTGTGTAATTAATCGAATTTAATCCACTTGTTCCAACATTCAGGGTGTCTCCATCTAAATACAAGCCAGTCATGACGTTTGCGCCAGATATAGAAACGTCGGAGACCATTTGCCTATAAGGAGCAGAATAATTAAAAACGCCGTTAACCGTTTGATTCGTCTCATTTAAAAAGCTCGAAAAATTAGTATACGCTTGTCCACGGGCAGTAATTTCATGATCTATATAAAGCATGAAGCTACTCATCGCTTGATTTTCGTATTGAGCTTTCATTTATTTATTTAAAGTTAAATTAAAATTATTAAGAATTCTAGTGATATATCCACCGTACATTGGTCTGAACGATCCTTTTCTAACTTTGTTGTCGGACTGAAGACCTTTCTTTGATCTACCCAAAGTGTAATTTTTAAACATGTAATAACCAAAACCAGAGATACCGCTTTCCACGCCATACACCCAACTTCTTCCTGTTTCCCAAGGCATCTTAGATACTGAGGATATTGCGTCTTTAGAAGGTAATGTAATCGTGAAGTTCGAAGTTATAGTATTCTTACCAATTGAGTTGTTGAACTTTTTAAGTTTTCGAGTAGTAAGAAGCAGGTTTTTAACGGGGCTTATTGGATCATACGAAACTGGAAATCCAATAAAAGAAAAAAGGTTTCCGTACCCCTGAGGAAGCGTCTTACTTAAATTAGCAGAATTAGGACCACCTTTTAATTCTTTGGTTACGGGGTGCGCGTCAAACTGCGATATCATCGCAGCCTTTGCGATGTTAAACTTCTTCTCAAAAGCTTGTTCGATTTGCTTGTTGTACCCTTGGTTCCGAGAAACTAGCTGGGAGATATACTTAAAATTAATTTTAGTTTTAGATATCATGCTATTTAAGGTCCTCTAATTCGTAGCAATAATATCTCTTAGTTAAAAAGTCTACCTGTTTTTCCGCACCGACGAACTTAAAGCTTTTATCATCTATCACGGCTCTGTCGTTTTCGCCACTGTTTATAAAACTTCTAGCGTCTGCTTCGACTTTTATCCTTATCTTGTTGTCTGGTGCGTAAAAATTCGCATCGTTCATATACTCGTCGGCAGAAGTTTGAGTTCCGGGTCCATATATAACAATCCCAGAGTATATTCCCGACACAGGTTCAAAAGTAAAATTCGTTGCGTCGGCCTGAGCGTTATCATACCCAAAAAGAAAACTAGTATTAATATCAGATACTTTCTTGATGGGCTCTTTCCAGATTGTGATCTCTTTTTTAAAAGTATCAAAAACATCACCGAATGAACCAGTGATGCTAGCTATTTCTGTGGCTGAAAGTAAATTAGCCATTTTAGGTTAGCCTGTTAAACTCTCTACCGTAAGGATTGTAATTTCCTTCTACTGTATCGTCACCTGCCACTTGTCTAGGTATAGACTGATTGGTTTTAAAGGCGTTTACCAGTATATGAAGCTCATCAGCTTCTTGTTTCTTGATTCCACTCAAGTGCCTTATTATTTCTGATTTATTTATTTTCCTGACTCTTTGTCCATCGGAAGCAACCTCTACCACCGCGTCGGTTGAAGCAGCACCTACGTTAGTTCTTATGAGTTGATCGTAATAATGAACATGGTACATCTTTTTTAAGATCGCCGTAGCTTCATTGTATGGAGCAAGGTTATCTTCGTCAGGTTGATCAAGTTCCAAAGTGGTTTCATTTATAGTTAAAGAAATATTAAGTAAGCTGTTTAACGCAGTAATATTCGTCCGTAACCAAAAAGATATAGCTGGAATAGAAATTGTAGAGGGCTCCCCTAGCTCTCTAAACACTTCGTCCGCGATATCCACTATCTTAAAATTGGTTTTTTTGGTGTCTGCCATAACATCTATAATTACACTTATTTTAATCTAAATATTCCAGATATTTAGCGTACTCAGGATGAGAGTTAAACTTTTCCTCAGTTTCTTCAGAAATTAAGCCGTTTTCTTTGTAAAACTTATAGCCCTTATTGCTACTTTTATTAACAGGTTCATCAGGTTTGTACCGATGTCTAAAAAATTTATATAAAAACTCTTCAAAATTTTCGGAATTAAACTCTTTTACGTAATTTATTTTGTTTACATAATCTGGCAATTTCCAAAAAATTTGTTGCTCTGGAGAAAGCATTTCAAGAATAAACTCGTCCAAGGTTAACTTGTTTGGGTCCAGTGGAGTAAAAGCATCGTAATGCTGATAACCTGCTAAAACACTATTTGGACCTATTGGAGTTTTACCGACGCCTTCGATCATATCTTTAGCAAAAAAATACAAAGAACATATTAAATCTTTAGGTTCTCTTATAAACATAAAAGTTGACCAATCTAATTTACTATACCTACTAATAAGTTGCTCGTTCCAGCTATTGTGATGGTTGTGGGCGTAAAATGGTTTTTTACTTCTATGCCCTTGGCGCATTATTTTTAATAGCTCTTCTTCTGTATAATCTCTTCTAAGAGGTTTATTTTCTTGGTTATGTTTCCACCATGAATTATTTAAACAGTATTCTCCATCTATAAGAACATTTTTTATTAAGTATCTATTTATGTAAACTCCCGCGCATTTACCAAAATGTATGAAGGCAAGATTCCTCTTAGTTGGAAAACATACTTCTTCCTCCATGATTTCCGAGAATAGATTTTTATTTATAATTTCAAATTCGTCATTTTCTTTACGATTAAGGCCGAGTTTTCTCCCCCTGAAATTAAGAATGTATTTTTCTTCAGGGTTCATAATGTTTATTGAGATTTCCAGCTATCCCAGAATTTAAGATTCTTTTCAGCTTCCTCTTCAGAGTAAGTAGTAAACCTGCTATCAAGTCTACCTGATCTTATTGCACTAATTTTAACCGTAACAAATTCTGGTATACCCCCTTTGAAGTTTATAAATATTTTGCCATCCTTAATATATCCACCGCAAACAACTGGTTCACTTGGAACACAACTAACAATTTCGAGAGTACTTTCTTCGACTACGTATCTAAAGGTTCTCGAAATTTCATGTTGTACATGAAGTTTCTTATTAGTTGCGATTTTAATTACATCTTCAAATCTTGCTTCGGGCATTTCTGTGCATATTAAACCAACGTATACTCCTTCAACTTCGCTAGGTACTATTGCATACTTATCGCCCGTTGCTCCTTTAGCACCAGCAGGACCTTGAGCACCAGCAGGACCTTGAGGGCCAGCAGGACCTTGAGAGCCTTGAGAACCTTGAGCACCTTGAGAGCCAGTAGCTCCAACCCCAGTGGGACCAGTAGGACCAGTAGCTCCAGCGGGACCAGCAGGGCCTTGAGAACCAGCGGAACCAGCAGGACCAGCGGGGCCTTGAGAACCTTGATCACCTTGAGCACCTTGAGGGCCTTGAGGTCCTTGAGGACCAGTAGCCCCAGCGGAACCAGCAGGGCCTTGAGAACCAGCAGAACCAGCAGGACCAGCGGGACCTTGAGAACCTTGAGCACCTTGAGGTCCTTGAGGACCAGTAGCTCCAGCAGGACCAGTAGCTCCAGCGGGACCAGTAGCTCCAGCGGGACCAGTAGCCCCCGCAGAACCAGCAGGACCTTGAGGGCCAGCAGGACCTTGAGAGCCTTGAGAACCTTGAGAACCTTGA
>MDSV01247233.1_pt1 | contig 32732 bp, 35 predicted proteins | sample 810851 | NCBI WGS metagenome assembly MDSV01 (sample SAMN05326640, study PRJNA326480) | marine metagenome | isolation source: seawater | place: Atlantic Ocean: North East | collected 2012 | reverse complement strand
TGGAAGGGATAACCGCTGAAAGCATCTAAGTGGGAAACCCACCTCAAAACTAGTTCTTCCCATAGAGCCGTAGTAGACCACTACGTTGATAGGCTGGGTGTGGAAACGTGGTAACACGTGCAGCTGACCAGTACTAATAGCTCAATTGGCTTGATTTATGCACTGAAAAAAATTTTATATCTTAAAAAAAAAATATATAATACCCTGAATGATAATATTAGGAGTATCTGCTAGTTTACGAAATAAGAGATTTTCTTACAAAAACAGACTTGTAGAGGATCTAAACAAAATCAATTCACTTTCAGAATTGAACGATTTCGTTAAAGATCAAATTAAGGTTACATTTTCTGACATGGAAAAACTTAATAATAAAAAATTAAGTTTTGAGGAAAAATATAAAGAATTAAAAAAACATAAAGGTGATAGAGGTTTAAGCAATTCTGAAACTGCCTTAGTCTATGCTTTATGGCAAGCATCTAAAGAAGACAACATAAAAACAGACTATTTGAGTCTTTCAAATATCTTTGAAAACGAAAATTCTGAAAAGTTGAATTATTTTAAAAAAAAATTCTTAAGTTGTGACGGCCTATTAGTTTCAGGTCCAGTATACTTTGGTGATAGAGGAAGTCTGACTCAAAGGATGATAGAGTTTTTAAATAGCGATAAAGACTGTATGAAACATGCAAAGAATATTTTATACGCAGGGCTAGCTGTTGGGGCAAAAAGAAATGGCGGTCAAGAGACTACTCTAATTTTTCAAACTCTAGACTTTTTAAATTTAGGATGCAAGGTAATTGGGAATGGTCATGATACAACCGCTCAATATGGAGGAACTCTCGTTGCTGGCGATATTGGTAAATTGGTTGATGATGATTATGGTATTAAAACAGCTTTAAGCACCGGAAAAAATTTAGGAGAGGTTCTTAATAAAATTGATTTAAAAAGTGAAAAAGAGGGTAAAAATTCTAAAGATCACAAATGTCATATATTTGTACTTCAAGATAATAAAAACCAAGAGTGTACAAATATTGTTGAAAGCTTAGTAAAAAATTATAAAGATAAAAAAGTTTCTTTTAAGATATTTAAAGTATTCAAAGAACAAGTTCATAAATGTATCGCATGCGATGTTTGCCCCATTTCCTATGGAGACAGCAAAGAATACAGGTGTATAATAAATAACCAAGATGATTTTTTCAAAAAAAATCATGAGGAAATAATAAACTGTGATAGTTTTATTTTCGCAGCTTATAGCGGCACCAATTTCATAAACATCAAAACAAATTATCAACAGTTTATAGAGAGAACCAGATATTTAAGACGTGATGATTATATGATAGGCGATAAATTAGTTACATCCCTTATTCTCAGTGAAGTTAATTCAAACAGGAATTTGCATATAAGAATTTTAACATCTTTGATGAGACATCATAATATTTTAACAAAACCCATTCTAGTGTTTAAAAATGCCAATACTTACATAAATATTGAAAATATAAAAAAACAATTTATTGATTTTTGTAAAACTGCTGTAAAAGTTAAAAAAGATAGAAATAAAGTAAACGAATATAGACCAGTAGGCTACGAAATAAGCTTAGAAAAATTTTTACTAAAGAAAAAAAATAAATTTTAGATTTTTTTATTATATTTTTTAAGAAATTTTATAATTAAAGAAATACTATTGAAATTTGAGGTTGATATTTTTGTTGAAGGACACTTCAGTTTCAAAGAATTTTCTATATAATCAATTAATTCAATGATGCCATAAGAATCGATATACTCTTCCTTTATTAAATTTGTGTATATTGAAAATTTTTTTTTTGAATTTTTTTTTAAGTAGTTTGATATTTTTTTTTCTAATTTCATTATCGATAATTGTTTATTATAAATTGTTTGTCAATTTTATTATTTCCAAGCCTTGGAAATTTTTCAAGCTTAAAATATTTTTTTGGTAGATGGCTATTTGGAACTTTTGTTTTTAGATAATCATTAATTTTTCCAAAAGGAATTTTCTTTTTAGCTACAAAAGCACAAAAAGGTACATTTCCAAAAGATTTTATAAATCCTTTAAAAATAAAGATTTCTTTGAACCACTTAGACTCAACTAATTTTCTTTTAATGAGCTGAGGATAAATCATAACCCCAGATGATTTAAATATTTCGGACACTCTTCCATCTAGCTTGAGATTATTTTTTTTTATAACACCAATATCACCACTGTGATAAAAATTTCCTTTATGCAAAATAAATTTATTTTTTTGATAATAGCCTAAAAATAAGTTTTTAGATTTGACTATAATCTCTCCTTTCTGATTATTTTTATTTAAAATTTCCATATAATCTAAGGGTTTTCCTACAAAAAACTTAAAGCTATTATTTTTAACCTCATTTATGCAAAATCTTCCTCCAACTTCACTTAGTCCATACATGTAGTAAAAATTAAATCTTAATTTTTTTTTCAAATAGAGATTAATTATTTCCTCGGAGACAAAATCTCCAGAAGAAATTAATTTTTCAAAATTTTTAAGATTTTTTTTATTTGAGCTTATAATCCAATTTGAATGAAGAGGAGGTCCACCGAAATAATTTATTCTATTAATCTTAATAAAGTCGATTATGTTTGATGGTAACATGATTTTTTCGGTAGAATAAAATTTTGTTCCACTAATTATACAAGCAAAAAAATGACAAATAGCACTTGTAAACAAGTAAGGTATGCACATAAAAAAAATTTTATCTTTTTTAAATTTGATTTTTTTTAAAACAAATTCTGTATTTTTTACTACAAATAAAAGCTTTTGAAGTATTAGCTTCGGCTCACCTGTTGAACCAGAGGAGGAAAATATTAAGTCAAAACTTTTTATGATATTATTTTTTTTTACTTTTTTATTTTTTTTTAAAAAAATTTTATTACCATTAAAATAAATAATATTACTGTAAAAATTGTAAATATTACTTTTTTTTACCTCAGGAAAAATTGTAAAATTAAGTTTAAGAGCTACAAGTAAATTTATCCAATATTCAGCTCCGCAATTATTTTTCAAAACTGCTATCGTATTTCCCTTTATATTTTTTTTTAAAAGAAACTTAATTTTTTTATTTAAAAGAAATTTTATTTCAGTACTATTATATTTTTTATTTTCATCAGCTATAAAAAAATCTTTATTATCTAAAGAATTAAATATTTTTTCTAAAAAAATTTTTTTTTTCACTAGTCTTTAAAATATGTTTTCTGTTTCTGATTTTTATTCTTAAGCCAAATTCTAGGGTTTTTTTGAAAAATTATTTTTAAGTTTTCAATAATTTTTTTATACTCACAAAAGTAAACAACTCCCTTATTTAAATTTACACTTTTGAAAGTTCCCATTCTTTTAAGTTGATTTGTTATCTCTTTATTTCCATCTCCAATCATATTTTTTGATTTAAAACGAACACCTAATAAAGTATATTTATTAAAAGTTTTATTTTTGCTTTTCACTTTAATATAAAATTCTTTATTGTAGCGGTATGGAACCCCTATAAGATTTTCTACGTAATGAATCATACCAATAGCGGTGTTCGGTTCACCCAAACAAATAAAATAAGTTTTGTAATTTAAAAGTCTTTCAAATACTGACCCATTTCCATAGGCTGAATATGATACTTTATGTAAAATTTTTTTTACGTTTTTTCCAATGCCAGAAAAGGACCAAAGAGGATGATCTGATCTACTACTTTCTTTATGTTTTCTTATAAATTCAGAAAAAACCCCCATAGTAAAAGACTGAGTTTTTTTTTTATTAAAGATTTTTTTTGTTTTAATCAAATTAAGTGTTGCAGTCGGCACTATAATTCCACCAGAAGAACCGACTTTCTTTTGAGCATAATAAAGTAAACTATCACAAAAAAATTGCACTTCATTTTTTTTAAGACCAAAATTAAAAATGTTTCCAGCAATATATAAAATGCCTTTTTTTCTTATTGGAAGACGTGATAGCGTTCTCTTTACTTTAAGTGCTATTTTATTAAATTTCATAGAATTTAATCAAATACTATCAATATTTCTAAGAATTTAAACTCATTTTTAACGAATTTGATCTTTTTTTCTTTACTGTTCATTATTTGAACGTTATGGTGTTCAAAATTTGAACATTATGAAAATAAATCAGGACCATTTTGAAGTATTACGCAATATTAAAAAAAAACCTAAGGCTTCACAAAGAGAATTAGCTGAAAATTTAGGTTTTAGCGTTGGAAAATTAAACTATTGCTTAAAAGCTTTACAAAAAAAAGGTTTAGTCAAATTAGAAAATTTCAAAAAAAAAAAAAATAAAATATCTTATTTACAATATGTAATAACTCCAAAAGGTATAGCTGAAAGAACAAAATTAACAATTAATTTTATGAAAAGAAAGTTAAAAGAGTATGACGAGTTAAAACGAGAACTTAAAGATAATAATTAAAATTAATATGTGGTTAGTATTTAGATATAATAAAAAAGAGTTAAATTTATTAAAAAATGAATTTAAAAATAAAATAGATCATTCAATTAAATTTTATATTCCAAAAATCAAAATTAAAAAATTTACAAAAAATAAGCTTTGCTATACAGAAACCGAGATATTAGAAGATTATGCATTTTGTTATCACGAAAGCTTTTCATGTACTTTGAAAAGAAGAATTATTAAAAATCTTAAAGGATTAAAACATTTGATTAACAATTGTGAAAATAGTCAATTTGAAATAGAAAAATTTATTAATTTTTGTAAGGAAAATTCATCTGAGGATGGTTTTATCAAACAAAATTTTTTTGATTTTTCTAAAATAAAAAAAGGAGTATTCCTTAGTGGTCCTTTTACCAATATGTTTTTTAACGTAATAAAAAATCAAAAAAATAAGTTAAAAATTTTAGTTGGTGAATTTACAACTACGATATCAAAAAACTCAAATTTTTTATATCGACAAGTATAAATTATATGTCATTTTACTCGAAAGGCCCAAAGTCTTAAGTGCGGAGCATTGGTTAATTAAATCTAAAAGTGAATTATTTAAAAACTATTTACGAATTTGTAACTAACCTATTAAGTAGGCATCCAAAAGAATTCATGTTTTTAATGGGCTTTATTATATTAGAATCTTTAATTATAGCTTTTTCTGTTTTATCAATTATTCCTTTTGCTGATTATTTAATTGATAAAAATTTAAACAATCCTAGTAAATATACATTAATTTTAACTAATTTTTTGATTAGCATCGACATTGAACCTGGATATTTAATTTTTGCATCGATATTTGTTTTAAGTAATCTTCTAAGGTCATTTTTAAATCTTTTGATTAAATACAGAGTTTTAAAAATTAAATTTTCAATTCAAAAATCTTTTGCTAATGAAATAATAAATAAAATATTTATTTCAAAATGGAGCTTTTTTAATAATTTAAGTTACGGAAAAATATTTAATACTTTCACGAAAGAAATAGATTTTATTGGCTCTGCCTCAAGATCCATCGGTGATACTTTTTCAAGCTTCATAAGTATTTTTACATTTATTGCTATTCCAATATTTATCGAGCCAAAAATGACACTAATAATAATTATTAGTTGTATATTTCTGGGATTGCCTTTTTTAATACTGACTAAAACTAGCAAAAAATTAGGAAAAGAGCGAACAGAGGCTGGAAATAAGTATTATGCAAAACTCACAGAAAGTATTCAATCCGCTAAATTAATAATGGGATTTGGTTTAGGACAAAAGCAAGTAAATTTGAATTTTAGTTTACTTGATGACTATTTCAGCAAAGATTTAAAATCACAATTTGTTAATTTAATTTCAATTTTTTTATTTAAACCATTAGCAATAATCTTATTAATAATGATTTTTGGTAGTAGCTTTGATTTACAAAATGTGCCATCTTATGCAGCAATTTTTTGGAGCTTATACGGAGCGCTTCCTTTACTAGGTCATGTTTTTAATACCGCTGTTGTAATCAATAATTATCAACCAAGTTACAATCAAATAGATGAAGTTATAAAAAGAGCAGATAAGCACTTAGAAAAAAACGGTAAAATAAAAATTTCAGATATAGAGAAAGATATAGTTTTTAAAAATATAAAATTTTCTTATGAAGATAAAGAAGTCTTAAAAAATCTTAATTTAACCATTAAAAAAAATAAAATTACAGTTCTAATTGGGGAGTCTGGTAGCGGTAAAACTACGATAATCGATTTATTAATGTCACTTTTAAAAAAAGATTTAGGTCAAATAATAATAAATGGTAATGATATAGAATCTCTTGATCTAAAAGAGTTCAGAAAATTAATTGGCTACGTTCCTCAAGATCCTGTTTTATTCTTTTCTTCAATAAAAGCTAATATGATGTGGCCGAAAGAAAATTCAAATAATAATGAAATCGCCGAGGCATTAAAACTTGCTAATGCATATGATTTCATTATGCAATTTCCTAAAAAAATGGAAACTATGGTTGGTGAAAAAGGAACCGAAATTTCGGGAGGCCAAAGACAGAGAATTGCTCTCGCAAGAGCAATAGTGAGAAAACCAAAATTACTTATTTTAGATGAACCAACTAGTTCAGTAGATCTGGACTCTCAAAAATCAATCAAAGACTCTCTTATTAAAATATCAAAATTTGCCACAATAGTTATTACCACTCACAATAAATCGACCATGGAAATAGCTGATGAAATTTTTGAAATATCTAATGGAAAATCAAATTTATTAAAAAGTATTTGAAATGAATAAATATATTTTAATTACTGGCAGTGAGGGATTTATAGGTAAAAATGTAAAAAATTTTTTTCTTTCACAAAATTATAAGGTAATTGGAATTGATAAAAAAAAATGTTTTGACAAAAGAAAAAATTTCACTTTTTATAAAATTGATCTTAAAAATGTTCTCGCTATAAAAAAAAAATTATCAAAATTTAATATTGATAGCATCGTACATCTCGCAGCTATGCCAGGTATTATTGATTGTAATAAAAATATCTCAGAAGCATTTAATGATAATATTTTATCTACAATAAATATTTTTAATTTATCTGAAAATTTAGGTATTAGAAAAATATTTTATTTCTCTTCCCTTAGTACTTACAATTTTATAAAGAATCCTCATATTTATGCTCTTACAAAAAAATTTTCACAAGATATTGCTGTAACTCAAAATAAATATTTAAAAAGAAATTCTTGCTGTGTAAATCTTTCAAATGTTTATGGTGAATTTTCAGAAAATAAAAATAGCTTTATACATATGATGATAAAAGCAGAAGTTTTTAAAAAAGTATTAAATGTTTATAATAAAGGATTTCAAAAACGAGATTTTATATATGTTGGAGATATTCCAAAAGCTTTAAATTTTTTAATGAAGAAAAAAACAATACCATACAAGTTTAATTTATGTACCTCAAAATTAATAAATCTATTAAAGGTGATAAAAATTTATAAAAAGATGACAAAGAGCAACATTAAAATTAGGTATTTAAATAAACAAAAAAATTACAGTGAAACAAAAAAAATGAAATCTGTGAACAAAAGCAAAGGTATAAAGCTCACAAACCTTGAAATTGGTTTGATTAAAACTAGAAACTTTTATATAAAAAATTTTAAAAAATGAAAATTCTTATTTTAGGCGCTGACGGATATCTAGGATGGCCCACTTGTATGTATTTTAGTGATCTAGGTCATGATGTTTACGCATTGGATAATTTTTCCAAAAGAAAAATAGAGTTAGAATTTGGTATAAATTCTTTAAGTCAAAATTATAACATTGTTCAAAGAATTGAAGAGTGGAATAAAAATATTAAAAAAAAGATTAATTTTTATAATTGTGATTTACTAAATCATAGAAACTTGTATTCAATACTTGAAAGAGTTAGACCAGATGCAATAGTGCATTATGCAGAACAACCATCGGCGCCTTATTCCATGCACTCAAGAGAGGCAGCCGTATTTACACAATATAATAATGTGATAGGGAATTTAAATTTGCTTTTTGGAATCAAGAAGTATTGTCCTAATACACATTTGATAAAGCTTGGAACCATGGGAGAATATGGAACTCCAAATATTGACATAGAAGAGGGATGGCTCGATATAGAACATAAAGGAAGAAAAGAGAGAATTTTATATCCAAAAAAACCTGGTAGTTTTTATCATTTATCAAAAGTGCACGATAGTAATAATATTGAATTCGCGACAAGGAATTGGAAAATTAGATGCACTGACTTAAATCAAGGAGTTGTTTACGGGATAGAAACAGAGCAAACAAAAAAAAATGAAAAATTTTTCAATACTTCTTTCCATTATGATGATATTTTTGGAACTGTTATTAATAGATTTATAGCGCAAGCAGTTAAAAAGAAAAATTTAACCGTGTATGGTTCTGGAAATCAAAGAAGAGCATTTTTAAATATTCAAGACACTTTAAACTGTGTCAGAATTTCTGCTGAAAATCCCCCTCAAGAGGGAGAATTTAGAGTTTTTAATCAGTACACAGAGCAATTCTCAATTGATGAATTAGCAGACATAGTTATCTCTGCTGCAAAGAACAATGGAATTCAAATTAAAAAAGAAAAACTAAAAAATCCAAGAACTGAAATGGAAAATCATTATTATAATCCAAAAAATGAAAGTTTAATAAAACTCGGCTTGAAGCCAATTTCATTTAACGAAACACTTGCTTCACAAATGATTTCAAAAGTGCTCAAATATTCTGAAGAAATTCATGAAAAATTTTTTAAACCAAAAGTAAAGTGGGTAGAATAATTTAATCTTTTAATGTTTTCTAAAAATATTTATCCTTATTTAATTGCTGAGGTAGGCAATTCTCATGAAGGCGATTTTAAATTATGTAAAAAATCAATTATTGAGGCAAAAAGAGGTGGAGCAAACTGCGTCAAATTTCAGCTATTTAATCACAAAACTATTGTAAATCCAAAACTAAAAACTATCAAACATGCCAACTCAAAATTCAAATTTCAATTTGAAAGATTTAAGTCAATTGAATTAAACTTAAGAAAAGTAAAAATATTATCAAAAATTGCAAAAAAAAATAAAATTGACTTTTCTGTTTCAGTATTTGATCCAGATTTAGTAAGCCCAGTTTCAAAGTACATATCTTTCTTCAAAGTTGCCTCCGGTGATTTAAATTATATAGACTTATTAAAAGAAATTAAAAAAACTAAAAAAAAAGCAATTTTATCTACTGGAATGGCTAATGTAGAAGAAATTCAAAATGCAATCAAAATTTTAGGAAAAAAAAATTGTAAAATACTTCATTGTATAAGTAAATATCCCACAAATAATAATGAACTTAATTTAAATTCAATCCCATTCTTAAAAAAAAAACTAAAAATGAATATTGGTTTTTCAGATCATAGTGTAGGAATCGATGCATCAATAACAGCAGCAATTTTAGGAGCAAATATAATAGAAAAACATTTTTACCCCACTGGTTCAAATAAAAACTCTGCTGATAAAGTGTTATCGATAAATAAAGATGAATTTTTCAAAATGAAAAAAAGTATAAAAGACTCATTAGACATGTTAGGTGAAAATTCTAAGAAATTATTTGATTGTGAAAAATATTATCAAAAGAATCTAAGAAGAAGTGTCTATTTTTATAGGAATTTAAAAAAGGGCTCTGTTATAAAAAAAAAAGATTTAATATTTTTAAGACCTTTTAACAATAATGGGATTAAAATAACTGAAATTGAAAAAATTATAGGCAAAAAAGTGAAAAAAGATTACAAAAAATTTTCATTAGTTCAAAAAATCTAAAATATTTATTCAAATATTAATGTCAAAAAATTATTTAGTTACTGAGTCCATAAAAGAATTGTATCCAAGAAAATTAGGAAATAACCTAATTTTTCAAAATGAGAGTGTCTTAGACTATGAGAATTCACAAAATAGGCAATATTTAAGTTACAAAATAATAAGATCTAATTGGAATGACAGATTAAATATTTTGAAAAGCGTTGAAACAATTGATGAACTTTACGAAAAAATATTAAGACTAATTAGTAAGGATTTGAACAACATTCATCAAAAAAATTATTCTGATAGATTTTGGAGAATTTTTGTTGGGCCTTGGATTTTTAATTTTATCGTAATTTGTTTTGAAAAATGGCAAGATTTTGAAACTGTTTTTAAAACATGTAAAATAGACAAAACCCTTTTTTTAGAACTTAATGATACTTATATAGCCTCGGAACATGCGCATGCTATGAGGCTGTTCTCAAATTCCTTTTTTAAACAAAAGATAAATCAAGAAATTTTAAAGTATTTTTTAAATCCATCACAAATAATCAAATTTGGTAAAGTAAAAGAAAATTTTAAAACTTGGAAACCAAAAGAGAAAAACTTCTTAAACAGACTGATATCATCAATTTTTCAAACAAAAAAAACAAAGTATCTTATTTCTCATAGCGGTTTAAGTAAATTTGATAACATTATGCTTAATTTATCTCTAAAGCAATTACCTGTAAGATTTGAATTTGATTATTTCAATTCCTTCAAAAAGAAAATAGAAACAAATAGTAGAAAAAAATTACTCACGAGTTTTAATGCAAAAAATAATTTTGAAAATTGTTTAAAAAAATTAATAATTCAAGAATTTCCCTTGTGTTTTTTAGAAGACTTTAATAATTTTGAAAAGTGGTATTCCAAAAAAAATTTACCATCAAATCCAAAAATTATTTTTTCTTCTTTTTTGTTATGGAAAAACTCTTTGTCACAATATTTTATTGCAAAAAAAACAGAAGGTGGATCAAAACTTTTATACAGACAACATGGAGCTAATTTTGGTGCTGTAAAATACGCAAGTGGCGAAGTTCACGAAAAAAAAGTATGCGATAAATTTTTAACCTGGGGATGGTTTGAAAATCAGGATAAATCAAAACTAGAAAAATCAGGGGTAAGGATTTTTAAAATAAAACCAACTTTTAAAAAGGTAAAAAAAATTATTGTTACACTTAGAAGCCGTAAAAGACATGTGCAAACCATAGCGATTGGAGCTTACGGAACTATAAGGTATTCAGATTACATAAAATTTACTCAAAACTTTTTACTTTCATTAAGCCGTGAAGTTTCAAATAAAATTAATTTAAGATTTCCACCACACATAAAAGATTGTAATTCCCAAGATTTCTATAAAGTTTTAAATAAATTTAAAAAAGATAATAAAAAAAATTTTTACGATTTAATCTTGGAGGATAATTTGTTTTTACACACTAATCATTCAACCGCATTTTTAGAAACACTTGCTCATAATTGTCCTACTATAGGTGTGTGGGATGACCAAGATTTTTTTTTAAAACCAAATTATAATAAATATTACGAAGAAATGAAAAAAGTTGGGATAATTTTTTCTGATAAAAATAAAGCAAAAATTTTTTTAGATAATTTAAATCTTGATGAAATTTATAAATGGTGGGATCAGCCTCAAATTCAAAAAATTAAAAATGAATTTGTTTTTAATTACGTAAATACAAAAAATTTTAATTATAAAAATTTAAAGAACCTATTTTTATCATTATGATTTCAGTAATTATAATATCACATAACTATGGTAAATATCTCCAAGATTGCATCAACAGTGTTCTAAATAATGATCCAGAACTAATCAAAGAAATTATACTTTTAAATGATGCAAGCTCAGATAATACTGATGAAGTTTCAAAAAAAAATCTAAGAAATAATAAAAAGATAAAATATTTTTCACAAAATTTCTTTTCACTACCAAAATCAATAAATTTCTCGATTAAAAATTCATCATCTCCTTGGATAACAAAAATTGATGCCGATGATTTGATAGAACCTTTTTTCTTAAAAAAATTTTTTAATTATGCTAATCAAAATAATCTAGATTATGTGTATGGAAATTTACTCATTAAAGATGAAGTCAAGAATATTTCATTTACTAAAATTCAAGAAATTCATGGTATTAAAAAATATTTTAATTATCCAGTTGGTAGTGGAAATATATTCAAAAAAAAAATATGGGAAGATGTAGGTGGATTTAATGAAAATATATATTATCAAGATGATTATGATTTTTGGTTAAAAATTATTAAAAATAAGAATTTTAAAATAGGTTATTTAAATGAAGCTGGATATATATATAGGAAGCATAAAAAGAATATGTCTAAAAATAAAATTAAAAAAAACTTAACTAAAATTAAAGTTTTTTTTTCAAATACGCTCTTCGATAAAAATACTAAAACAAGGTGATAAGAAGTCTATGAAAAAAAAAGTTATAGCTTTTATCCCCGCTAGAGGGGGCAGCAAGGGAGTAAAATTAAAAAATTTGCACTCCTTAGGAAAAAAACCTTTAATAGAATGGACTATTAATACTGCAAAAAAAGAAAAAATTTTTGATAAAATATTTGTTTCTTCTGAAAACGACAAAATTTTAAATTTAGCAAAAAAACATAAAGTTGAGATACATAAAAGACCTAAAATATATTCAGGAGACAAAACTACTATTTATGAAACGGTGAAGAACTTCTGTCAATTTTTGAAAAAGAGCAAATATAACTATGACATAGTTTTTATTTTGGAGCCCACTTCTCCCTTTAGAAAAAAAGGTATATTAAAAAAATGTTTTAATATTCTTTCAAAAAAAAACTTGGATACTATTGCAACATTTGTAAAAAGCAAAACTCATCCATATAGAATATGGAATATTAATAAAAATAAACCAACACCTTATTTAAAATCTAAAAATTACATCTCATGGATACCTAGACAATCTTTGTCAAGCACATATGAGCTAGACGGTTCTGTATACGCGTTTAAAAATGGAAAAAAATTTTTAAACTCTAAATCTCTTATTTTTGGAAAGTCTTACGGATTGATATTGAATAAAAAAGATAATTTTGATTTAACTGGAACCGAATTGGATATAAAGAATGATTTCGAAATTGCACAAATAGCAATTAATAAAACCAAAAAAAAAGAGAGAAAATTATATGGCCTTTAAAAAATTAAATAACCTTTTTTCATTAAAAAACAAGAGAGTTCTAATTATAGGCGGAGCAGGTTATTTGGGAGGCGCAATGAGTGAAACATTCGCAGAATTAGGAGCTGAAATAATTATTGCAAGTAGAAATTTAAAAAAAGGAAATAAATTTGTTAAAAATTTAAAGAAAAAATTTAAAACTAAAGTTTTTTTCCATAAAGTTGATATTAATAATAATGAGTCACTAAAAATACTTTTTAATTTCACAAATAAAAAATTTAACAAAAAACTGGATGTTTTAGTGAATTGTGGATGGACTGGAAATAAAAATACCTTTGAATCAATTTCAAATGATGATTGGAATTTTGATGTGGAAATTTGTTTATCAAGTGTTTTTAAAACAATTAAACTTTTTTTACCTTTATTAAAAAAAACTAAAGGTAATATTTTAAATATAGGATCGCTCTATGGACACGTTGCTCCAGATTATAGAATATATGACGGAAAAAAATACGCTAATCCCCCCTCGTATGGAGCAGCAAAAGCAGGAGTAATTCAATTTACAAAATATTGCGCAAGTTTCTTTTCAAAATTTAAAATAAGGTCAAATTGTATTAGCCCAGGCGCATTTCCTTTAAATCATACTCAAAAAAATAATCCTAAATTTATTAAAAGGTTATCACAAAAAGCACCTTTAAATAGAATTGGATATCCAGAGGATCTAAAGGGCGCAACAGCCTTGCTTACAACAGAAGCAGGATCATTTATTACAGGACAGAACATTATTGTCGATGGAGGATGGAGCACTTGGTAATTAGAACAGGTATAATTGGTTTACAAGATAAAGGCAATGGCCATCCATTTTCTTTCTCATCAATCATTAATGGTTATTCAGTATCAGGATACAAACTTTCAAATTATAAATTAATATTAAATTATTTAAAAAAAAAGAAAAAAAAAGATTTTAAGATAAAAAATGTAAAAGTTACTCATGCATGGACTCAAAATCCAAAAATTACAAAAATTTTGTGTAAAGCTAGTAAGATAAAACATCCTGTAAAAAACTATATTGATATGATTGATAAAATTGATGCTTTAATTATTGCTCGAGATGATATGCATTATGAAATTTCAAAACCTTTTTTAATAAGAAAAATTCCTGTTTTTATCGATAAGCCCCTATCAATAAATGAAAAAGAATTGAATTTTTTTAAAAAATATATGCTTCAAGGACTATTAATGAGCACTTCTGGTTTTAGATTTTCTGATGAAACAAAAATGTTGAAGAAAAAAATAAAAAAAATGGGTAACATTAAACTTATTGTTGCTAATGTATCTAATGATTGGAAAAGATATGGGGTCCATATGTTGGATGTAATAGATGAATTAGGATTTTTAAAAATAAAAAAAATTTATAAAATAAATTCAAAATTTTCTTCATTCAATTTGTTAAATGATAAAAAAATAAATATAATAGTAAATTGTCTTGGAAAAAATTATCCAATATATAATTTATCTTTTTTTGGAGACAAAGGTAAACTCGAAGTTGATTTCAAAGATAATTTTGTTGCTTTCAAAAACACATTAACAAAGTTCTTTAAAATGATTGAAAATAAGAAAATTTGTATTCAGCCAGATAGAACTTTAAATATTATGAAAATAATCAAGCGTGGTTTACAACTTTAAAATATGTATAATTATAATGATTTAAAAAATAAGGTAATTTTAATAACCGGTGCTGCTGGGTTATTAGGATCAGAATTTTCTATAAGCTTGCTTCATCAAAATGCAATTGTAATAGGTGTAGATAATAATTCATCGGGATTAAAAAAATTAAAAAATAAAATTTCAAAGATTTTTGTAAAACCTAAATTTTATATTTTTAAATGTAATCTCACAAAAGAAAAAGATACGAAAAATCTTATAAAAAAAATAGTTAGTAAATATAAAAAAATAGATGTTTTAATTAACAACGCAGGATCAAAGTCTTCTTCCCTTAAAAATTTTTACGAAAAAATGGAAAATTATAAAATGAAAACATGGAGAGAGGTCATGAGTGTAAACTTAGACTCAGTTTTTTTGCTATCTCAAATAGTTTCAAAATATATGATAAAAAATAAAAGTGGTTCAATAATTCAAATAGGATCGATCCAAGGGATTCTTGGAAATGATGGAAGGATTTATAAAGGTTCAAGACTATTTGGAAGAACTATAAGCTCACCAGCAGTTTACACAGCATCTAAAGCTGCTGTTATAGGTTTAAGTCAATATTTAGCTACTTACTTGGCTAAATACAACATTAGAGTCAATTCTGTAAGCCCAGGAGGAGTTGAAAATAATCACAACAAAACTTTTATAAAAAAATATTCATACAAAGTTCCGATGTCACGTATGGCTAATAAAAAAGAGATAGCTTCAGTCATCCTTTTTTTATCTTCAAAAGAGTCCTCTTACATAACAGGTCAAAATATTGTAGTAGATGGTGGGTATAGCTCATGGTAAAAATGATTGTTTCAAAGCAGGATTTAAAAGATTACAAAGAAAACGGATGGATTGTTTTCAAGAAAGTCTTTAAGAAAAATGAAATCAAAAAATACAAAAATAATATTTTTAAATATCTAAAGACTAATCATAAAAAATTTAAAGGAAGAAACATAAATTACTTTGATAAAAAAAAAACATACAGTGAAATAAGCTCTTTTCATAAACTTCAAGAAAATGAAAAGATTAAAAAATTTTCAGAAAATAGTATTGTCTCATTAATTGCAAAAAAACTTTTAAATAAAAAGCCTGATTTAAGAGCAAGTGAGTTGTTTATTAAAAAAAGAGGAACTGGCAAACCTACTCCTATTCATCAAGATGCATATTATTGGAATGTTAAGAATAATGAAGGACTTACAGTTTGGATTGCCTTGACAGATAGTAACAAAAAAAATGGTTCAGTGTTTTATTTTGATAAGTCTCATAAATGCGGAGTTTTTAAACATAAATCCTCATTTGTAAAAGGATCTTCTCAAAAAATAATGAACGAAACTATGCTTAATAAATTTTCGAAATCTACACCGAACGTCAAAAAAGGAGATGTAATAGTACACAATTCGCTCTCAGTTCATGGCAGCTTTAAAAATATATCAAACAGGAGACGAATAGGTTGGACTTTTTGCTATAAACCTAAAAGTTCCCCTTATGATATAAAAAGAACAAAAAAATTTGAAAAGAAACTTTTTCATCAAATTAAATTAAGAGAAAAATAATGCCAGGGTTTGAATATTTAGGAAAAGAGGAATTGAAAGAACTAAATAATCTTTTTAAAAGAGATAAAGCTTGTTTATTTGCACACGGCTTTGAAAAATTTAGAAAAAGATTTCATGTAAGAGAATTCGAAGATCAATGTGCTAAAAAAATGAAAACTAAATTTGCTTTAGCAGTGACTAGCGGAACTTCAGCTATTAAAATTGGTCTTAAAGCTTTAGGTGTAAAGCCTGGAGATGAAGTTATTACTCAAGGTTTCAATTTTATTGCAACTGTTGAAGCTATAATAGACACTGGAGCAAAACCTATCATGTGTAATATTGATCAATCATTAAACATGTGTCCACATGACTTAAAAAAACTTATTTCAAAAAAAACCAAAGCTATTATTCCAGTACATATGCTTGGAGTAACTTGTAAAATGGATGAGATCAAACAAATTGCGAAAAAAAATAGAATTAAGATTTTAGAGGATAACTGCGAGTCAATGGGAGGAAAATATAAAAACAAATTATTAGGGACACTTGGAGAAATAGGAGTAGTAAGTTACGATTTTGGTAAGACAATTACCTGTGGTGAAGGCGGGATGATTTTTACAAATGACAAAAAGTTAGACAAGTACGTTAGAGATTACCATGATCATGGGCATGAACTTAATCCTAAATTTCCAAGAGGTGAAGACACTGTTAAAATTGTTGGGTTTAATTATAGAATGACAGAAATGCAGGCAATTGTAGGCAAAGAACAACTAAAAAAACTCAATAAGATTATTAGAGAAAATAAAAAAAGATATAAAAAATTAGAAAAAAAAATAAAAAATGTTGCATCATTCAGAGAGGAGCCAAAGAAAGGTGAACAAATCTATGACACTTTAATTTTATTCATGAAAAATAAAAAAAAACGTAATGAAATTGTAAATTTTTTAAAGAAAAAAGGATTTGGAACTAAAAATCTTCCTGACGCAATTAAATGGCATTGCGCGTCATTTTGGAAACACGCGTTACCTAGAAATCAAATAAAAAGAATAAAAAAAACTAAAAATTTGTTAGAAAGCTCGATTGCAATCCCGATTTGGTTAAGAAAAAGTGTAACTGATTACAATAAACTTGGTGAGCAGTTACATGACATTATTACAGCAAAATAACTTTTACCGTTAATGATAGTAAAAAAGTTTGATAAAATATTATTTTTTGGTAGATACAAATGCGCACATTCCTTAAAAATACTAAAATTTTTAAAGTCAAGGTCAAAAAAAGTTTATTTCTATCGATCGAAAAAAGTAGGGGAAATTTTAAATATAAAAAAAAATCATTTAAAATGTGACTATATATTTTGTTTTAGAAGCTACTTTATTTTAAGAAAAAAACATATAAATGCACCAAAATATAAAGCTATCAATTTTCATCCAGGTCCCCCTGAGTATCGTGGAAGTGGTGGTGTAAACTTTTCAATTTATAATAAAGAAGCAAAATTTGGATGCACTGCACATATAATTAATGAAAAAATTGATAATGGCCCAATACTAGATGTAAAAAGATTTAAAGTTAAATTAAATGAAGGTGTAAAAGAAGTGCTTAAAAAAACGCATAAATGTTTATTAATTCAAGCCAAGAATATCATTAATAAGCTTTATCAATCCCCAAAAAATTTGGAAAAAATGATCTTTAAATCAAAAAAAGAAAAATGGTCAAAATTTTCAAAAAAAAATAAAGATTTGAATAAATTTTATCAAATAAGTCTAAAATCTAGTAAAAAAGAATTTAAACAAAAAATTCTCGCAACAAAATATTTAAATTTTAAACCATATATAATTTTTAATTCAAAAAAATTTATACTCGATGAATAAATTAGATAAAAATAATCAAATCGATATTATTGCTGAAATTGGTGTAAATCATGATGGTAATTTTGAAAAGGCGATTAGATTAATTCAAGAGGCAAAAAAATGCGGTGCAAACACTGCAAAATTCCAAACTTTGTTTGCAAGAAATTTTGTAAAAAAAGATACTAAAAAAGTATTATATCAATCTAAAACAACTCCAAATAAAGAATCCCATTATAGAATGATTAAAAATCTTGAATTATCAGCTTACGATTTTTTTAGAATAAATAATTTTTGCAAAAAAATAAAAATTAATTTTCTTTCAACCCCATATGATCTTGAAAGTTTAGAAATACTAAAAAAAATTAAAGCTCCGCGATATAAAACAGCTTCAACAGATTTAGTAGATCATATTCTTCACCGAGAAATTATTAAAACAAGAAAACCTGTTATAATATCAACAGGGGCATCGAATTTAGACGAAATTAAAAACACCTTAAATCTTTATAAAAAAATGAATCATTCAAAAATTACGCTATTACATTGCGTATCTAATTACCCTTGTTCAGAAAAAAATATAAACCTTAAAGTAATGAATACATTAAAAGAAAAATTTAAATTTCCAGTTGGGTACTCCGATCATTCTAATTCTGAAACAGCGGCTGTAATGTCAGTTTGTTTTGGAGCTAAAATCATTGAAAAACACTTTACTTTAAATAAAAAGGCTAAAGGCCCTGACCATAAAGCATCAGCAGATCCAAGAGATTTCCTAAAATATGTAGATTCAATAAGAATGGCAGAAAAAATTATAGGATCAAATATCAAAAAAATTCATGATGAGGAAAAAAGTATTAGAAAAATTTCTAGAAAAAGCATTACTCTTAAGAATAATTTGTCTAAAGGATCTAAAATAAGTATAGAGGACATAATAATGAAAAGACCAGGAACTGGATTAATCGGAGAAAATTTAGAAAGAGTTTTAGGTAAAAGATTAAAAAAAGATTATAAAAAAGACTATCAGTTAAAAGAAAAAGATTTTAAATGACAATTTATATTTCAACAGGCTCAATCAAAAACAAAACAATTCAACAATCAATTGATTATTTAAGCGAAAATGGAATTAAGAATATTGAGCTATCTGGGGGTCAACATGATCCAGATATTTTTCAAAAATTAAAAAATTATAAAAATAAAATTAATTTTATGTTACACAATTATTTTCCACCGCCAAAAATTCCATTCACTTTAAACTTAGCTACTCTAAACGATGAAATTTTTGAGCAGTCCAGAAAGCATATAGTTAACTCTATAAGAATTTCTTCGAAGCTCGAAATACCGTATTATAGTTTTCATGCAGGTTTTTTAATTGACCCGAATCCAAAAGAACTTGGAAAAAAAATAACTGGTCAAAAAAAAAATGATGAAAATATTGCAACTAAAGTTTTTTTAGAAAGAGTTAATGAATTTGCAAATCTTGGAAAAAAAGAGGGGGTGAAAATTTTGATAGAAAATAATGTTATCAATAAGCAGAATTTAAAAACATTCAATGGGAACCCTTTTATGATGACCTCAATTAAACAAACTGAAAACTTAGTCAAATATTTACCTAATAATGTTTATATACTTTTAGATTTAGCTCATTTAAAAATATCATCTCGAACACTTGACTTTTCAGCTTCAGAATTTTTAAAAAAATTTGACAACAAAATAAAAGCTTATCACATTAGTGATAATTCCGGTGACCTGGATACTAATGATGTTGTGACTAAAAATTCGTGGTTTTGGCAATATCTTAAAAAAGATAAAGCTTATTATACTTTTGAGTTAAAAACTGAAAATCCAAATATAATTAAAGACCAGATTAAAATGTTGCGAAAATTTATAAATTAAAATGAAAATTGTAATTTTAGGAATGGGCTCAGCAGCTATAAGTATAGCAAATATTATATCAAATGAATATAATTATGAAGTAGTTGGATTTATTGGAACTGATGAAGAAAACAAAAAATTTAATAGTAAAAAAATTTACAGAAACATTCCATTGATAGGAACTAGAAAAATTCTTAAAGATTTAAGAAAACAAAAAGTCGGGGGCTTTATTGCTGCTATTGGAGATAATTATATAAGAGAAAATGTTTTTTATGAGGCTTCAAATGAAGGTTTAATCCCGATCAACGCTATTTCAAGAAATGCATTTATTGAAAATGACGTAACTATCAAATCAGGAATAGTTATTGCAGGCGGATCAGTAATTCAACATGGAGTAGAGATTGGTGATAATACCTTTATCTCCAGTGGGTGTATTTTAAATTTCAAATCAAAAATAAATGAAAACTGTTTTATTTCTCCTGGATGCGTTATTGGATCAAAATCTGTAATAGAAAAGAATGTTTTGATTGGATCTAGGTCAGTAATTGACTCTAAAATTAAAGTTGGAAAAAATCAAATAATACAAAGTAATCAAGTAATAGGTTCAAACTTAAAAAATCTTCCAAGGGAAAAATAATTTATGTCTAAGAAAAAAATTTTGATAACAGGAGGTTGCGGTTATATCGGTGCCGGATTAATAAGAAAACTGTTGGAAAAGGGATATTTGGTAAAATGTTTAGATTTGATGATTTATGGAGATAAAGCGGTTAAAAATTTATCTAATCATGAAAAATTTACTCTTATAAAAGGTGATATTAGAGATAAAAAAAAACTTGATGATTGTACAAAGGATATTGATGAAATAGTACACCTAGCAGCAATAGTCGGTGATAAACCTTGCGAAGCTGCTCCAACAGCTGCCTATGATATTAATCATAATGGAACAAAACTTTTGTGTGAGGTGGCTCAAAAAAATGGAGTTAAAAAATTTATATTTGCATCTACATGTTCAAACTATGGTATTAGTTCTTATGATGAATTTGCAAAAGAAAATACTCCATTTAATCCTGTTTCTTTGTATGCAGAGTCTAAAATTGATAGTGAAAATTATTTAAAAGATATTGCTAAAGAAAATTTTAAAACATTTTCACTAAGATTTGCAACAGCATATGGAGTTTCTTATAGAACAAGGTTTGATCTTACAGTTAATTCATTTGCCTACGAGGCATATAAAAATAATAAAATATCTGTTTTTGCATCAAATACATGGAGACCGTACATACATGTAAATGATATTAATAATATAATTATTGCAACGATTGAAAAAAAGGATTTAAAAGAAAAGCATTATATTTTTAATGCAGGATTTACAAAAGAAAACTTTACAAAAAAACAAATTGTAGAAAAATTGATTAATCATTTACCAGATTTAAAAGTCAATTATATTCCATTAAGTAATGATAAAAGGAACTATAAAGTTGATTTTTCAAAAATTGAAAAATTTTTAGGAGTCAAGAACGACTTTAATGTTTCCAAAGGCTTTAAAGAAGTTTTAGATGCATTAAAATCAAAAACTATTGATGATCAAACTTTTTATAATTCAAATTTAGACTCACTTATTGAATTTTTCAAAAATAATTCAAAAAAACTTGAATACTGACTTTGCATGAAAAATATATTTATCCCTTGGGCAAAACCTGACGTTGGACAAGACGAATTAAAAGAGATTAAAAACTCTTTCAAAAAAAACTGGTTAACACAAGGTCCAAAAGTTAGAAAATTTGAGTCTAGCATGGCTAAGTTTTGTGATGTCCCATATGCAGTAGCTGTAAGTAATGGTACAGTTGCGTTAGATATAGCCTTAAAAACTTTAGGAATTAAACCAAAAGATGAAGTAATAGTTCCTGCGATGAGTTATTTCTCAACTGCTTCAATGGTCTCCTACCAAAATGCTGTGCCAGTGTTTGTGGATATTGAACTTGATAGTTTTAATATAAATCCAATCCAAATAGAAAAAGCCATTTCAAATAAAACAAAAGCTATTACTTTTATTGATTATGGAGGCAATCCAAGCAATATAGACAAAATTTTAAAAATAGGAAAAAAATATAATATACCTGTTTTACAAGATGGAGCTCAATCATTAGGGGGAATTTACAAAGGAAGAAAAACTGGGGCAAATGCTCAAATATCTACAATGAGCTTTCATATGGCAAAAATACTAAGCTGCGTAGAGGGAGGAATGATTTTTACACATAAAAAAAAACTTTTTTCTGAAATTAAGATGAGAAGAAGTCACGGTGAAAAAAAAGCCGGCGATTATATTCATAATATTCTTGGCACTAATGCAAGACTCACAGACATGCAAGCAGGAATAGGTCTGGCTCAATTAAAAAAATTAAAAAAATATATTTTATTAAGAAATAAAGTGGCTAAAACTTATAATAAATTACTTAAAAACAATAAAAAAATTGCACTACCAACTACAAAACAATATTCTTATAATGCTTATTTTTCATATCCAATCTTAATTAAAAATAGAGATAAAATTGCTAGGAATTTGAGAGTTAAGCATGGAATCGATACAAGAATTGCTTATAAAATGCCTATATATAAACAGAAAATTTATAAAAATAAGCAATTTCCGTTTAGAAAACTGAATTGCCCCAATGCAGAATATATAAGCTCAAAGATTCTAAATTTACCGATTTACCCATCACTAAGTAAAAGCAATATCAATTATATAGTTAAGTCACTAATTAAGGAAATTTAGATGATACCGCGAGTCATTGCCAGACTTGATATTAAAGGTGAAAAATTAATTAAAGGCATTCAATTAGACGGGCTGAAAACCTTAGGTAACCCAAATGAATTTGCATTGAAATACTATAAAGAAGGCATTGATGAAATTTTTTTAGTAGATATAGTTGCAAGCTTATATGGAAGAAACAATTTAATTGACGTAATAAGAAATTCTGCAAAAAATATATTTATTCCAATCATAGTTGGAGGTGGAATTAGGAGTGAAGACAATGCTTATGAAATTCTTAAAAATGGAGCTGATAAAATTAGTCTAAACACAGCGGCCGTTGAAAATCCCAAACTTGTTGAAAAAATTTCTAAAAGATTTGGATCACAATGTGTAACAGTAACAATTGAAGTAAATAAAGTTGACGAAAACAAATGGGAGGTTTTTACGCATAATGGGACAAAAAGGGCTAACATCGAAGTAAAAGAATGGATGAAAAAGGTTATAGATTTAGGTGCGGGTGAAATTATTTTAAATTCGATCGAAAAAGATGGAACAAAAAATGGTTTTGACAACGAACTAATAAATATTACAAAAAATAAATGCAGTGTACCTTTTATAATTTCAGGAGGATTAGCAAAAACCGATCATATAAATGATTTAGAATTAAATGGTATCAATGGTATTTGTTCAGGTACAGCACTTCACTATAATTTAATGAAAGTGAAAGAGATTAAGAATAGTCTAAAAAGAAAATGATCAATAAATATTTTATATTAGATTATGGAGCGGGTAATATTTTGAGCGTGCAAAGAGCTTTATCTCATTGTCATATTGATTCCAAAGTAATAAATTCAAGTAAAGAATTAGAAAAAGCAGGATATTTAGTGCTACCAGGAGATGGTTCATTTAAATTTGCTTCGGATGCTTTTAAGAAATTAAAAATAACAGAAAAGATTTTAGATCATGTCAAAAAAGGTAAACCATTAATTGGTATTTGTTTAGGAATGCAATTTTTAATGTCAAGCAGTGAAGAACATGGATCAAGTAAAGGTTTATCAATTATAAAAGGAAAAGTTAAAAAGATAAAAGTAAAAAATGAATTTGAAAATAAAGTTCCAGTCATAGGATGGAATAAAACTATTTCTAATAATAATTATGAAAAAAGGTACAATAAGTTGAAATCTATGATCTCTAATAAAAATTTTTACTATGTGCATTCTTTTTCAGCTGTACCAAATAACAACAAAGAAATTTTAGGTTTTTATAAGTATGCTAATCAGAAGATTGTATCAATTATTGCTAAAGAGAATGTAATAGGTTTTCAATTTCATCCTGAAAAAAGTGGAAAAAACGGTTTAAATTTATTAAGTAAAATAAGTAAATTAAATTTAGCATGAAAATAAAAAATTCTTTGTCAGTTTTAAGCAAGAAGAAAAAAATCATTTTTTGTAAAAAATGTGTAAATTCAAGTTTAAGACCTAGATTAAAATTTGATAAAAATGGAGTTTGTTACTCTTGTCTATACTCAATTAAGAAACATCAAAAAATAAACTGGAAAAAAAGAGAACAAGAGCTTTTATATTTGTTAGACAAGCACAGATCAAAAAATGGAAAACATGACATTATAGTCCCTTCAAGCGGAGGAAAAGATAGTGGTTACGTTGCTCACATATTAAAACATAAATATGGAATGAATCCCCTAGCTGTGAGCTGGGCGCCAGGGCTTTATACAAAAATTGGCTGGTTAAATTTAATGGCATTTTGTAAGAAAATTGATACGTTTATCTATGTTCCTAATAGAGAGCTTCATTCAAAACTATCAAGAATAGCATTCGAAGAGTTCGGAGATATCTTTCAGCCTTGGCAATATGGTATGGAAGCGTATCCACAAAAAATAGCAATAAAATTTAATATTCCATTAGTAATGTACGGAGAAAATCAATGGGTAGAATATAGCGGAGGACATCTTGATGAAGAAGGAGGAGAAAACACTCTAATAAGAAGAAAATTGAATCAAAATTTAAGAGTTAAATCCGGAGTTGACAAATTAATTCAAATTGGAATTAAAAAAAAAATTTTCAATAAAACTTATTTAAAAAAAAATATGCTTATTGATGATTATAGATTGCCAAGTGAAAATGAAGCTTCGGCAAATAAGACAAAATCCTATTTTTTTTCTTACTTTAAGAAATGGATACCTCATCAAAATTATTATTATGCTGCTGAAAACTGTGGTCTTAATTGTGATATTGAGAGAACTGAAGGAACTTTTACAAAATATGCAAGCTTAGATGATAAACTTGATGAAATTTACTATTATTTTCAATACTTAAAATTTGGTTTTGGAAGATGCACTAGTGATGCAAGTTGTGAAATTCGAGATGGATATATTTCAAGAAAAGAGGGTGTAAATTTGGTAAAACTTTACGATGGAGAATTCCCCTTAAGATATCTTAAAGACTCTCTAGAGTATATGAAAATGAATAGGAAACAATTTGATAAAATAGTTGAAAAATTCAGAAACAAATATATTTGGAAAAAAAATAAGTTCAAAAAATGGGAATTAAAACACAAAGTAAAATAATTATATAAATCTTAGTGATAAAAAAATTATTTAAAATAATTTTTTCAGATAAAATATTATTTCAAAATACACCAAAAAGAGAAATACTGTTTTATTCTGATAATACATTTAGTCTTATTGGTGATAAATTTAATAAAAATAAAATATTTGTAGTTCATAATAATATTGAAAAAAGTTTATATTTTTTTCCTTTTATAAAATCAGTAATATTAAAATTATTTAAATGGAAACCAAAACACTATTTTTATTATATAATTGAAAAAGTAAAACCAAAATATTTTATTACTATAATTGATAACGATATTAATTTATTCGATTTTAAGAGAAGATATCCAGAAATCATTTTCATAGTAATTCAAAATGGATATAGATATGATACTGACTATGATGATTATTTCAAAAAACTTAATAAATTAGAAAAAAAAAAATATGAGATTGATCTATTCTTTTGTTTTAACAAGAATATTGGAAAATATTTAGAAAATATTTTAAACGTGGAAACTATTCCTTCAGGCTCATTTGCAAATAATTTATACCCAATTTCACAAAAAAAAAAATATAAGAGCATCCTTTTTATTTCTGAATGGGGACCATTCAAAAAACCTTTTCATAAAAATCATGATGGTTATAAAAAATTTCATAAATGTGATATCTTTTTTGTTAAATATTTAAATAAATTTTGCATCAATAATGATTATAAATTTTTTATTCTCGGTAGACCCCAAACAAGTGCTAGAATGGTAGATGAGATTAATTTCTACAATCAATTTTTAGATAGGAAAGAATGGGAATATATACGACCAGAAATCAAACAAAAAGATAGTTATAAAGAAATAGATAAACACGAGATAATTGCGAGTATAACATCTTCACTAGGTTATGAATCTTTAGCTAGACAAAACAAAACTATTATTTTTGATGGAAGAGACAGCTATTCTTTTGGTTGGCCGAAAAAATTTGAAGACAATGGTTTTTTCTGGACCGCAAAATACAGCCAAGAAGAACTTAATAGAATTATGAATTTTTTAATGAATATTGATGAAGAAAAATGGAAAAATATGTTAAATCCAATTATTAAAGAAATAATGGTATTTGATAAAAATAATAAAATTTTTTTTGAAAGATTAGGAAAGATTGAAAATCTAAGGGATTGTTTAATAAAATGAAAACAGTGATACTTTGTGGTGGAAAGGGAACAAGAATTTCTGAAGAGACCTCAATTATTCCAAAACCTATGGTTAAAATCGGAGATAAGCCAATCCTTTGGCACATTATGAAATCGTTCGCCTCTTTTGGCTTAGATGAGTTCATACTAGCTGTTGGATATAAGAGTCATGTTATTAAAGAAAATATTGAAATTTTTCAAGAATTTAAAAAAGTCGATATTTTTGACACTGGGGAAAATACAATGACTGGAGGCAGGATATTACGGCTAAAAAAATATCTTAAAAATGAGGAGAAATTTTTTATGACCTATGGGGATGGTCTCAGTGACGTAGATTGTAGCAAACTTTTGAACTTTCACAATTCGCATAAAAAAATAGCAACAGTTACTGCTGTACATCCGCCAGTAAGGTTTGGAGAGCTTAACTTAAAAGATGATTTAGTGAAAACTTTTGAAGAAAAACCTCAGGCAAAAGCAGGTTGGATTAATGGAGGGTTTTTTGTTTTAAGTAATAAAATTTTTGAATATATAAAAGATGATCAAACAATATTTGAGAGAGAACCTTTAATTAAGCTTTGTGAAGAAAAGGAACTTATGGCATTCAAGCATGAAAAGTTTTGGCATTGTATGGACACTCTTAGAGATAAGTTAGTTTTGAACAAGATGTTTAATGAAAAAAAAACACCATGGTTAAGATAAAAAGTTTTTACAAAAATAAAAAAGTTTTAGTGACTGGAGCTACCGGTTTTAAAGGAGCCTGGTTGTGCTTATGGCTAAAGTTAATGGGTGCAAAAGTTTTAGGTATAGGCAACAATCCAAATTATAATAAAAAACTCTTTTACGAATTAGGTTTAAATAAAAAGATTAAAATAAGACTTTTTGATATAAGAAATTTTAAAAAAATAAATAATCTCGTCAAAAAAGAAAAACCAGAAATTGTATTTCATTTGGCAGCTCAACCATTAATTTTTACTTCTTACATAAAACCACAACAAACTTTTGATATTAATATAATTGGAACATTAAATGTTTTAGAAGCAATCAGATTAAATAAGTTTGTAAAATCTGGCATATTTATTACTTCTGACAAATGTTATGAAAATATTGGAAAAATTATGTCTTATAAGGAAGACGATAGACTTGGAGGTATAGATCCTTACAGCGCATCAAAATCATCTGCTGAACTTGTTATAAGAGCTTATAGGGAAAGTTATTTCAAAAATTCTCCACAAGCTATTTCTAGCGTGAGGGCTGGAAACGTGATTGGAGGAGGGGACTGGTCTGACAATAGATTAATTCCTGATGTTATAAGATCATTATTAAAAAAACGAAAAATCATAATAAGAAATCCAAATTTTAATAGACCATGGCAACATGTTTTAGAACCATTGAGAGGATATTTATTATTAGCTAAAAAACAATTTGAAAATCCCAAAAAATTTGCTTCAGCATGGAATTTTGGAACAAGACCTAATTCTGTAACTAGTGTTCAGGAAATAGTAAATTATATAATTGAGTTTTGGCAAGATGGAAAAACATCTTTAAAAAAAAATAAGAAATTTTATGAGCAAAAAAATTTACAATTAAATATTATGAAAGCAAAAAAACTTCTTAATTGGTGGCCAACATATAGCGTAGAAAAAAGTGTAAAAATTACTGCTGAATGGTATTTTTTGGTTAAGAGGAAAAAAATTGACGGATATAAAGTTACCCAAGATCAGATAAACAAATATATGCTTGAAAATGAATGGAATTAAATTACTCAAATTAAAGAAAATTAAAATTCAAAAAGGAAATATTTACAAATTTTTAAGTAGAAATGACAAATTTTTTGAGAAATTTGGTGAAATATATATTTCAGAGATTAAAAAAAATTCGATCAAAGGTTGGAATTATCATCTTAAAAATAAATGTCATTTAGCTGTAATATCTGGAAAGGTTAAATTTCATCTTATCAAAGAGAGAAATAAAAAATTTTTTAGTAGAAAAATAATATTATCATCAAATAATTATAAATTATTGGTAATTTCACCTAAAATTTTTTTTTCATTTAAAGGAATTGATAAAAAAAATTTAATTATTAATTTTCTTCAAAATCCTCATCAAAAAAAAGAGTCAAAAAAATTTAAAGAAGTTAACGGTATTTCAATTAAATAAAAAATGACAAAACTCATAGTCTTCGATTTAGATGGGGTGATTTTTGATTCTAAAGAAAATATGAGATTATCTTGGAATGAAGTAAATAAAGAATTAAATTTAGGAATAAAATTTAATAATTATTTTTCTAAAATAGGAAAACCTTTTGAAAAGATATTACATGAACTTAAAGTAAATAAAAAAAACATAACTAAAGCAAAAAAAATTTACAGAAGCAGCTCAATCAATTACCTTAATAAAATTAAAGTTTATCCCTCGGTGATTTCCACAATTAGATTACTTAAAAAAAAAAATAATTATAAAATGGCTATTATTACCTCAAAAGAAAAATATAGAGCCCTTAAATTATTAAAAAAATTTAATTTAAGATTTAAGCATGTTCAATGTCCCAAAAAAGGAAAAAAAGGTAAGCCGGATCCTTTTTTACTTAATGATTTAGTAAAAAAAATTAAGATAAATAAAAAAAAAATATTTTATGTCGGCGATACATTAGTAGATTATAAATTTGCTAAAAATTCTAAAATTAATTTCATTTATTGCAAATACGGTTATGGAAATGTTTATAAAAAAAATATTTTAAAAGTAAAAAACTTAAGACAAATATTTAAATATATATAAATTGATAATGAAAAATACTTTACTAAATCAATCATCTTTAAGCGCGTCTCAAGCAATAATGTTAAATAATATTAACCAAAAAAATAAAAAAAAAATTTAATATATTATTAAAAAGAATCTTTTCAGCCACAAACCAAGATCCTAAATGGATTTTAAGTCCTATATTTAGCCGTGATTTTATTCAATCTAAATTATTTGCAGATTTAAATTTTTTAAATTTGTTAGATTATTATGAAAAAAAAAAAAAGATAAAAACTGTACTAGTTGATAATTATTTCTTAAAAAGAATAATAAAAAAAAAATACCCAAACCTATCGATTAATCTTAATGAAAAATCATTTAAGAATTTATACAGAAATCCAAAAAATATTTTAATTTCATTTTTAAAACTAATTTTTTTTTCATTATTTATGTTTTTTTCTAAAAGCATATCTAGAAGAAATAATTTAAAAAAAAATAACATTATTTTGATAGAAACTTTTTTTCATAAAAATCTCATATCAAACGGTAAATTTAATGAAAGGTATAATAAAGAAGTTTATAGATATTTCCCATCAAAAATAAAAAAAAAAAGTTATTTTTTTCCCATCAACCTTTCCCCTCTTCATATAAATAAGTTTCTAAAAATTATTCAGAAAGAAAAAATAAAATATTTATATCCATTAGATTTTTTAAAATTTAAAGATTATATTAATTCTATCTTTTTATTAATTAACTTAGGCGGATTTAAATTTAAGAAGATATATTTTGATAACTACGACATTAAAAAATTAATTGATTATCATAGGACTCTTTCAATATTTAATCTATCAAGTTATTTGGCAAGTTTAAATTTTTTCTTTCTTAAAAGAATGAAAGAAAATAATTTTAAAATTAATCTTTTAATTGACTGGTATGAAAATCAAATAATCGATAAGGGAATTTGTCTTGCAAAGAATACTTTTTATCCTCAAACTAAATTAAAAGGACATATGGGATTTATAAATGACTTTAATGGGATTCATTACTATACCCCATCATTAATTGAAAAAAAATTAAACGCTTTACCTGATGAAATTTTAGTAATTAGTAAAAAAATATATTTGAAATTTTTTAAAAAAATTAAATTTATTAGATGTAAAGTAGTTCCAGCAATTAGAAATAAAAATATTTTTAAAATTAAAGAAAAAAATAAAATTTTTTCTGGGCATAAAAAAAAATTAGTATTTATTTTAAGCGCCAATCATGAAGAAAGCGATTTTATACTTAATATTATGTCAAAATGTTTTGATAAAAATAAATTACAAGACTATTGCTTTATTCTGAAACCACACTCGAATACAAAGATACCCTCATTTATTCTGAAAAATAAAAAAATAAATATTTATAAAGGTGACTTTTATGAGATGCTATCTAAAGCAGATATAATAATTGCAGGAGGAACTACGGCTACGGTTGAATCTTTGATTTTAAATAAAAAAATTATTTTAATAGGAAATAAAAATGAAATTACTCTTAATCCATTAATTGATTATTCAAAGAAGAAAGTAAAAATATGTTATGATACAGATAGTTTGATAAAAAATGTAAATATTTTATCAAAGCAAAAAAAAAAAAATATGAGAGGTCTTAATAAAAAATTAATGAATGAATATTTTACAAAAATGAGTAAAAAAAGTTTTAATAATTTTTTAAATTAATGATAATTGCTTTAATTCCATCAAGACTAAAATCAAAAAGACTTAACAAAAAACCTTTGTTAATGATAGATGGTTTGCCTATTATTATACATACTTTAAAAAGAGTTTTATTATCTAAAAAGGTCAATAGGGTAATAGTTTGCACTGACAGTTTAGAAATAAAAAATGTTGTTGAGAGTCACGGTGGTGAAGCAATGCTTACATCAAAAAATCACGTAAACGGAACAGATAGAATAGCTGAAGTAGCTAAAAAATTTCATCGAGCTAAACTTGTAATTGATGTTCAAGGCGATGAACCACTAGTTGACCCAGGAGATATTGATAGAGTTATAAAATTTCATACAAAAAATAAAAAATTTGACATTGTTTTGCCGATAAAAAAAACAAATAACCCAGACGATAAATCTTTAATTAAAGTTGCTTTTTCAAAAAATAAAATACTTTATTTCAGTAGAGCTAAAATTCCTTTTAATAATTCAAGTAAAAAAATTAATTATTTTAAAGACTTGTCAGTTATATCTTTTAAACCCAAAGCTTTACAAAAATTTTCTAAATTAAAACAAGGAGATTTGGAAAAAATTGAGGGAATAGAACTTCTTAGAGCTCTAGAGAATAATTTAAGTATTGGTACTTTCGTTGCATCAGCCTCTAGTTTCGGAGTAAATGTAAAACATGATTTACTCAGAGCAATAGAGGAAATGCCAAGGAATAAAATAAGAAAACTATATTAACTTATGCTTTTTTCTATTGTTATCCCTACTTATAACAATGCAAACTTGTTACAGCGTGCCTTAAATTCAATTAGCTTACAAAGTTTTTCCAATTACGAAGTTATAGTTGTAGACAATTTCTCAACAGATAATACTGAAAGTGTAATTCAAAGATCTACCATAAAGAACTTGATCTATAAAAAAATTAACAATGAAGGTGTAATATCTAAGTCCAGGAATCTTGGAATTAAAATTTCAAAAGGAGATTGGATACATTTTTTAGATTCTGATGATACTTTACATAAAGAAAAAATTAAATTTTTAACAGAAAACATTTCTTCAAAATATGATATTACCTGTAACTCTCAAAAAATTATTGATGAAGACTCAAATTCAACTAAAATTTGGAACTATGGACCCTATGAGCAAGATTTTTATAGAAAAATGTTAATTGATGGTAATAGATTTTCTACAACTGCCTCTGTAATTAAAAAAGAATTTTTGGATAGAACAAAAATAAGATTTAATGAAAGGAAAGATTTTGTAACAGCTGAAGATTATGATTTTTTTTTAAATCTTGTAGATGCAGGTGCCAAAGTTAAATTTTTCAATGAAGTTTTGGGAACACATTATAAGTATGAAGGAAGCCAATCATCAAATTATGAAGTGCATAAAAATTCAATAAAAAATGTTGTTAAACATCATGTCTACAATATTCAAAAATTCTCTCATAATAAAGACAAGTTGTGGGCAGGCCTACAATGGAGATTTGATCTTTTGGATTTCCTTAATAACTTAAAAAAGAAAAATTATGTTTTATCAAGCTTTACACTGTTAAAGATATTTTTAAAATCACCATTAAAATTAACTGATTTCTTTTTATTTAAATTGAAAAAAAAATTAAGATATTAGATTTTTTTTAATGTAGGGGGCATGTAGTTCAGTGGTAGAACGCTTCGTTGACATCGAAGAGGTCATAAGTTCAATTCTTATCATGCCCACCATAGTAAAAAACTTGGCTAAATAACCTATTTACAACCTGATTTAAAAATATTATAAAGCTCTGCCTGGTAATTATTGCGAAGGGGCCACACCCGATTCCATTCCGAACTCGGAAGTTAAGTCCTTCAGCGCCGATGGTACTTTGTCTTAAGATACGGGAGAGTAGGA
>MDSV01201332.1_pt1 | contig 32754 bp, 44 predicted proteins | sample 810851 | NCBI WGS metagenome assembly MDSV01 (sample SAMN05326640, study PRJNA326480) | marine metagenome | isolation source: seawater | place: Atlantic Ocean: North East | collected 2012 | reverse complement strand
TTCCTTTTTCTACATAAAACATATTATGCTTATGTAGGTGATAGTGTTTAGAGCACATATATCCCTTATTAGCATCTATACGATGTATAGAAACATTATTTTTATCAAAGATAGACTCTGTATTTCCCCAGATTTTTCCATGTATCATATTTATAGCCTTTAGTGTATAGTAATTATACTACTATTATTATGACCAAAGGAGTATAAACCAATGTTTTTTAGTCGCAAAGATTCGTTTCTTTTTCCATATGTAAAAGAAGATATATACTCAAATTTTGCAGACCGTCAAGAGATTCCTTGGTCAATAGCACAATATAATATACCCCGTTTATGGGGCAAATATACTGGTAGAAATGTAGTAGTTGCCGTTATTGATAGCGGATGCGAACTAGATCATCCTGATTTAAGAGGAAACTATATAGAAGGATACAATACTATAGATAAAAACAAAGACCCACTTGACGAAAATGGTCATGGAACCCATGTCGCTGGGACAGTAGCGGCTGTAAATAATAGTCAGGGCGTTGTAGGGGTCGCGCCTGATGCAAAAATCATGCCTATAAAAGTATTTGATCGTAGTGGATCAGGATCAACTGCTAATGTAGCGCGTGCTGTAGAATGGGCCGGTAAAAATGGCGCAGATATTATCTGTATGTCTTTAGGTTCTAAACATGGTAGTAGACATTTAGAAAAAGCAATTATGGGAGCTTTGAATAGAGGTGCTGTTTGTTTTTGTGCAGCAGGAAACTCTGGTGAAAAATCAGACATTCTTTATCCCGCTAAATTTGAATTGACAGTTAGCACAGGAGCCATAGATATAAATCAAAAAAGAACGCTATTTAGCTGTAGTGGCGAAGAGCTGGATTTTCTAGCGCCGGGAGCAGATATATTAAGTACAATGACAAGCGGTGGTTATGCTGTTATGAGTGGTACTAGTATGGCAAATCCATATGTAGTTGGCTGTGCTGCTTTGCTGTGTGAATGGGCAAAGAAACATAAAATTAAATTAGCAACGGCAAATGACTATATTGCTCATTTAAAGAAGTATACTACCTCTTTAAAAAATATAAAATATAGAAATGACAAATCTTATGAAGGTCACGGCATTTTAGATCCGAGAAAATTCAATTTTTAGTCTTGTCTTTATCTCTATAATAAGAAAATAATTCTGTTTCTGTAGGATCAATGCCTAGCCACATTAATACTTGTATAGCTTGACTTCGCTCTTTTTGTATTTGTCTATACTCACTACCATTAGTATCATAAGTACTAGTATAGATAGGGTACGGCTGATACTGTACGCGATTATAAGTAGTCAGACGACCTCCGTTGTTAGCGAAGTTCATAAATCTACTCATACTTTCGCCAACCATTTGCTGTGCAGAAACAGTAGTACAAAAAAAGGATAAGGTAATCGTTAATAAAATTTTTCTAAACATAACCAATCTTTCTGTTAAAGTATACAACTATATATAGTAGTTTGACATGATATGTTGCACAAGGTGACTATGCTTGAAATTCATTCTTAAAAAGCTTGTAAAAACATTCTGTCTTTTCATCTATGTCGTAGTAACAAGGATCTCCTTTTATGTCATGCCACCACTGGTAAAAATAAAACTTATTATATAAATTTAGATTTTTTAAAGCAACACATGAAAGCAATTCTTCCTCTAGTGTTATAACATTATTATCTAAACATAGTCTCAATCCTTCGTCAAAATCTTTTTGTACATCACAGATTATATCAGCGGAACCTCCAAATAAACCTCCTACTATATAGTCTATATCTCTATATCCAGGAGCTATTAACTGTTTTATTTGTGTCCTTATCGGCATCTCTTGTTTTATTATAGTTAAAAAATTATCTTTATATTTTGAAAAGTAATTACCCATACTTGGATTGAATATGCTGGATTTATTTTCTGGGTAATAAAGTTCTGGTTTTGTTTCTTGTTTACTAAATTTTTCTCTTCCTCCAAATGTTTCTGGAAAAATACCATGATGAAATAATCCTGCATCTATCCAGAAAAAGTTGTTAGAATTATATGGATTACTGTTTGCTATATCTTTTAACCAGTATATTTTTGATAAACATAAGGTGTGATTTCTATCATTATTAGTATAAGCAATACCACTTTTTAATTGATCATTAACAAACAGCCCAGATTTTCTTTTAATGTCTAATATTTTAGAATTATATTTAAAGTCAACTAAATCCTGCATAATTATTTGGTAGTCATCAGGAGAGCGATGCTTCTCCATAAATTTTCTTAAAGGCTCTTCCATTTTACTGTGAGTATATATAACAATAGGAAGATCTAGCTTTAATATATTTAAAAACGGAGGAGAATAGAAATCGAATGACCATCCTCTACCTCCTATAATTTCATTGTATTTATGATAATATAGAGCTGTTACTAATGTGGCTTTGTTATCTGTTGTTTTTGCAGTATCCATAGTTCATTAATTTAGGAGATAGGTTTTTATTAGCATAAAGTCGCCAGTTATAAGTCATTAAATAATGATTGTTTATAACTTGTCCATGATTTACTGTGGATTTATCAGCTATTTGCGTAACAATAGGGAGGTTACCACAAAAACAATTAAAGTTAGGATATATATAATCACTAAAAAATCTATCTATTGGATGCATCCATCCATCATTATTCCATTTATCGAATACCAGTGGCCATTTTAAAATTTCAGCAAGAATAGACTTTTTGTATATCATTGCGCTAGTACCATATATTCCAGTATGCTTTTCTAGTTTGGGTGGCAAATTTTTTAAATCAATTAAACAATCATCTCTGTCCATGTCTAATGGTCTATGTAAACTAGGAGCTAGATGAAACATATCCCATTCTACATTATCTAAAGCTTTTAAGCAATCATTCATGTGCTGTTTAGCGTGAGGCATGAAAAATATGTCGTCTTCACAGACCATCAAATAGTCAAGATTTTTTTCAATACCCAGTAAAGCTACTGCCATGTGACTTTTAGCACAACCAATATAACTACCGGTATTAATACCAGGAAATCTTATATAGTCCCATTGTATGTATTCAAATTCTTTTACTATATGCTGCCATCTATCGGGTCTATTGTCTAGATTTATAATAAATTTATTAATATCGTGAATATCGGGCATTACAGCAATCCTGTTATCGGTTTAGACCAGCCTTGAGATTCACTATGAGGCCATACTATCCAGCTATTTGGTTTAATCTCTGTCTGAAACTCTCTCCACACTTTACAGTAACCGTCTGGATCAGTTTTAAGTCTGTGTATTTCGTCTTTATTTGCATCTTGTCTATGAATATCATTACCCTGATCATCTTTAAAAGCCACACACCAAAAATCATAATCCTGCAAAGGGACTTGTTCAAAAGATATGTCAATACAATGCCTAAAGATGGAAAGTAAATTACTATAAAATTCTTCATCTGATACTTCGTTACTTATGTTAGGAGCTATCTTGTCTTTAGTTTGAGGACTTATGGCTCTTTTACTGAAACACAATCCTGCGTACTTTTCATATTCAAACAAAGTCCTCTCTGTGCCGAAACCATATTTTCCAAAATCTTCGTCTTGTTTTTCTCCATCCATGCCAAAAAGTTTTCTATTTCTTAGGTGAGATCTATCATTTGTTATATGCCAGTTATTGTGATCATCCCAGTGTTTAGTTCTTCCTTTTCTAGTATATTCATGCCAACATATGACTTCATTAGGATGGAATAAATCATAACCATGAGTAAAAGCTCTAGCTGCTATACTAATTTCTTCTCCGTGAAAATACATATAAGGATCATGTCTAACTTCAGTAGCAAATGAACCTAAAGAAAAAGCAAAATGAGCACTGTAAAATCTAGCAGGTAAAGGCTTGCTTGAATCATCATGAGCATCAAAATTAGCTGGCAAGAAAAATACAGCACCTTCAGGTATAAACCTATCAAAATTCATTTTCCAAGGTAATTGTATTCTGGACTCTGGATCATTATCGGGATCAAAACTAGGTATATAGGCAGTAATTAAAGGTTTTTTATAACCGCTATCCTGCAATCCTTTAATCATATCCTTGAGTTTAGTATCCCAACCCTTCACAAACCTATGATGACTATCTAATTGTAAAGTATAATCTTCATTATCGTATAAAGACTGAACAGCATTCCTTGCCCAGCAAACCCCTTTTGCTTCTTTATAATTAATGTCTATTATTCTTACTCTTTTATCATCTTTATATTTATCTAGATTATCCCATTCGTCTTGCTCGCTGTGCTGCCAAGCTATACCCACATAAATACTATCGGGATTATCTGCATTAGAAAACATATCATCTAATGTAAGTAATAATTGAGGATCTCTATAAGACGCTATCTGTACAAATATTGTCTTAGTTTTCTTTTCTCTCTGACTTGTCATAATGTTCTGTCCTATTATGGGTTATTGGACTAGCTAATAGTATAGCAGGATTAACTTTGTTTTCTTTTGTTAGAGAATAAATATGACTCATCCATGTCTGTTCGTACGGATGATTCCACTTTATGTCCAAAAACATTTTTTGATTACCTTCTCTACTTATAATATGAGGCCAATTACAATAGTAAATTTCTCCTTCAGCATACGGCACTCTATTGATTTGTTTAATGGCTTTAAAACGAGTAAATGGTCTTGACTTTATATCTCCAAAATAAAGAAATCTTTTATCTTGTGGCACATTGTGCCAGCTCCATTGTTCAGAATTATTCCCATAAAATTCACTGAAGCTCATTTTTAAAAAATCATAATTTTCTTTATCCATTATTTTCACAACGGTTTTTAGTAGGTTCTTGACTTCTTTTCTAAAACCAAAACCACAATATCCTGTAAAATCCAAGAGCATGTCATCTTCAAAGAACATCATGTACTTATCTTTAGATGTTGCGAAATCTTCAGCAGCAAACTGTCTAGCACCACAAATGCCCAAATTACCCTTTTTAACTTGTTGGAATCCATATTGATTACAGATATCATTATACTCATCATCATACTGTGATTTAGTACTGTTATTAATAATTATTTTTTGAGTTTTATTTAAAAAATCTATATCTCTATTTTTGAATGATTCTATTACAGAATTTAATTGCTTGGGAGAATTATATGTATTAATATAAAGTCTTGTAGTACTAGGTATATTACTATTAATAATTACTGGTTTTTTATAGTTTTTAATATCTTCAAAAAACTTAAAGACTAAACCATTTTCTTCTATGTCAAATAATTGTATGTCTTTATTTAGGTTTGCAATAATAGAAAATATACTTTCTTCTGTACCCATATATCCTCTATCTAAAGTGTCATTCAGAAGCTGATAGTATTGTCCATTTATCGAGGAAATATAGTCTTTTTTTCCTCCAAAAAAACCACCTCTACAAACATGATCAACTTCTTTATCACATATCTTATTCATCTCTTTAATATCAAATCCATGAATCTCAGTACTCGTTTTATATGGATATCTTATAAACATAAAAGAATCCACTATATTTTCAAGTTTTTCTATAACTTTATCGTGACTGAAATATCCTGGATGTACAGTATTATTTATGCCCGCATCTATCCAATAAAAAAGGTCAGAACCAAAAGTATTCATTATACTGGCATTATGCAATAAAAACATCTTACTCATGACTACTGGATTGTACATTTGCAGCATGGCTTGTGTGCTACCCGAAAGCCAGCCGACTTGATTTAACCATTTAGAATTTGTTCTTATTTTTTCAACTTTTTCGCAGAAGGGAAAGAAATCAGTACAAAAATCTTCTATCTCATGTTTTATCCAAAATATTTTATCTGACCTAATTTTAAGTATATGCTGTTTTATAGATTCTGATGAAAAGACAACTATATTAGTATCTTTAGTAGACTCAAGTAATTTAGATAAATTTTCTAGGTATGTAGAGAAATTCCTAGACCAACCTTCGTCCAGATCAGATCTTCCTAGATCCCATAGTCCAGTAACTAGGGTTGTTTTAGATGACATATATGTACTTAGTTAGAGTATTAATCTCCCGGCTCTGCATAAATATTAATAATAAATCACAGATAGTCAAGTCAATAAATATGCATATGTTTTTTTTAAATTTATCTTGACTTTGCATATCAACTAAATACTATAAAAATAGTTATTTTCTTTTACTGAAAAACTTAAAGAAATACAAAGAAGACAATATTTTAAGCTTATTTACCTAATAAGGTGGAGGAATTCTTATGAAAAATACGTCACGTAAAGGTTTTACCCTCATCGAACTTCTTGTCGTTATTGCGATTATCGGCGTTCTGGTTGGCTTACTACTTCCAGCTGTTCAACAGGCACGAGAAGCAGCTCGTCGTAGTTCGTGTGGAAATAAGTTGAAACAACAAGGTTTAGCTGCTCACAACTACGCTGATAAGAATGCAAGTCGTGGAGATAACTTCTTACCTAGTGCATTCGGAGTTAATAGTACCGGAGCGACCGTTAGTACCAACCCAATTACGGCTGTCGGTGGTGCCACAGCTGGCGCAAACACAGGCTGGAGTCATATCGTAAAAATTCTTCCATTTGGTGAAGAAAATAATCTTTACAATGCCATCAATGGAGCTGGTAATTATGTCGTTCCAACAGCAGCTAATGCAACTGTAGAGGTTGATTGGCTGATCTGCCCATCATTTGTTGGTACCACAGCTGGCCAAAGTGTTTACAAGGCCAACGTTGGAACCAGTGATGAAGCCGGTGCAAGTGCTACCGCAACTGGAGCTATCACCGGAAAGACTCTGGATAATAATGGAGGTCTTGGTCTTTTTCAAGATAAGGGTTTTGCATCGTATCGTGATGGTACAAGTAATACTCTTATGATCGTTGAAGAAAATTTCAATGAAAATTACTGGGAAGGTCATACGAATGTATCAACCTTTGGCCTTGCAACTGGAGCATCCGTCTCACCAATTCCAGGAACTGTTTCGCAAGGCTTCCCAAGTTCACCACACGCTGGTGGAGTAAATGGATACTGCCTTGCTGATGGTTCGACTGGGTTTCTGTCTAACACCATTAGCAAAGCAACACTTCGAGCCTTATCAACGGCTAATGCTGGCGACACGATAGGTAATGATCGTCCTTAAATATTAATGGTTATTATGAAAAATGTAAAGTCTAATAATAAAGAAACAAAAAATGGAAAAAGAAGATAAGAAATATATTAGAAAAACAAAAATAGACAAGAAAAAAAAAGACAAGTACCATACTTCGGATGCTATGGATCATAAAGCAAAGGTTCAAAGCAAAAGAGAAAGGCAGGTAGAGATGGAAGAAGATGAATGGGAAAATTGGAATAGGTTTTATAATCACAAATGAAATACATAGAAGAAATAGATGCTGGACAGTGTTTTTCTCATAAAGAAGATAATTTTTTAATGTCTTCAGATTTCAAAAAAAATGGAGACAGGTTAGGTCTTAGCTTGAAAAATGGAGTCACTCGTTGGTTTGGCCCTTCCGAGACAGTAGAAGTTGTGGTTTTATACACAATAGACCAAGACAGTAATTTAAAACACATTAGATCAGAGGATGCTGATGATCCTAATAAGAATATCTAACTTTATAAAATCTTTATTTTTTCACGTATGGTCAGGCTTCCCGAAATGCAGTAAAGATCAAATTTTAAAAAGATGGAATACATGCTTGGTCTGCGAAGAATTTAATAAAGAATATTCTATTTGCAATATATGTGGATGTAATTTAAATAATAAAAAAGAGTTCTTCAATAAATTAGCTTGGGCTGATCAAGAATGCCCTGCTGGTAAATGGCCGAAAGAAATTAATAATGAAAATAAAAAAGCAAGAAAATAAAAGAAAAAACTACGTACACAACAACAAATATAACTTATTTGATAGCGCACAAGAACAAATGAAATGCGCATCAAATGGCTGTAATGTAATTATTATTAATATTTGTAACAATCAGCATGTACATGTTAATGCATTTAATAAGAAAGTATATAGCAGATATCCATTGGTTCTAGCAAATAGAGAAGCTCTTGGTAGAACTAATTTAGGCAAGTGTCAGCCTGTACTCGTAGACAAAAACAAAGAATATAATCATAAATTATATGTAGCCAATTTGTATGCTTGCTCAGGTAAAAAAACACCGAAAAATAGAACTATCAATTACTATGCTTTAGGACTAAGCCTACAGCAACTAGCTAGTTTTGTCAGATCAAACGTAAACACTACTGAGAATCCTATGTCTAGAGTCTTTATAGATAAAAAATGTGTTGCTTTTACTGGGTGTAATTGGTCTTTCGTGGATGATCTTTTAGACGATATTATGCCTGATATTGAGGTAGAGGTATATGATCAATAATAATATTGAATACCTCAAACAACATCCCTATGTTAGTGATGATGTTCATATAGAGATGAATGAAGATCCATTTCCTCATATAATTATTAACAATTTATTTAAAGAGAATATATATGAGATGATATCCAGTAGTTTTATGGATATGATAGGAAGAACAAAATCATACAAAGATCTTCCAGGTGCTGTACATGATTATGCTGCTTATATATACGGTCTTAAAAAAGAAGATTGTAATTATGGTTATGATTTTTTTGTAGACGATATTTGGAAGAACTTTAATATGATGACATTTGGAGTTATACTAAACAAATACATAGCTATGAGCGCACACTGGCATGAATCACCAGCTAAACCCGGTTTTGTTCATAACGACTACAATATATGTTCAGTTATTGATGATGGAGCCACAGACTATACCTTAACGGGTAATTGCTATTATTCTGATGACACAGCCACCAGAACCCCTCATGCTCAAAAAATAGCTAGAAGTGTAGCCATACTATATTATTTAAATAATGAATCAAATCATCAAACCGATGGCGGCACAAGTATATATACTGACTATAAGTTTTACAGTAAGATAAAGGACGTACCTCCAAGAAACAATTCTATATTTGTGTTTGCTGTTCAGCCTAATTCATATCATGGTTTTACGGGAGCGAACTTCAACAGGTCTGCGATAGTACAATGGTTCCATTCTAGTCCTGCCTACATGGTTAGTAAATATAAAAAATTAATGAAAGAAAGACATATTCAATATGGATCTGGCTTTGAAAGATGGCAACCAAAAGAACCTATGTGGGATGTTAGAAATGATCCCGAATATAAAAAATATTTTCCAAATCAAAACTTATCACTAGAACAATTATTAAACTCGTGAACAAACAAATACTATTTCTTGCTGATGAATTTGCTTCAGACTCAACAGGTGGTGCTGAATTGACAACCGAAGCAGTTATTAACGACAGCCCATCAGATATAGACATAATTATGGTTCGAACATCAGAACTAAATATAGATATAATTAATAAGTTTAAAAATAATAAATGGATTATAGGTAATTTTTTTGGCCTCAATCCAGACCATATGATACATTTGATGTCTAAGAAAATAGATTATTCTATTATTGAATACGATTATAAATATTGTGTTATGCGTATTCCTAAATTACACAAAAAACTACACGGAGAATGTTGTGAAGAAAGCGTAAGAGGACAACTTATATCTTTATTTATGTCTCTTTCTCAAAGTCTGTGGTATATGTCTAGTGGACAAAAAAACTGGTATGAGCAACAGTTTCCTGCTCTTAAAAAAGCCAATAGTTATGTACTAGGTTCCCTGTTAGAACAAAAAACTATTGATTATATTAATACTCTGGACTGTTCAAATAAAAACGATACATACATGATACAAGACCATCCTCATATATTGAAAGGAACAAAAGCGGGTATAGAATTAGCTGAAATTAAAAATTTAAAATATGAATTGTTTGGGTCAATGAAATCAGAACCCCATCATGAGGTTTTACAAAAATTTGCCAAAGCTAAAGGATTAATATTTGTTCCTACAGAATTTGATACTTGTCCAAGAATCACAATAGAAGCAAAGCTACTAGGTTGCGATTTGCTACTTGGAGAAAATGTCCAACATAAAGATGAAGAGTGGTTTAGTAGAAATAATACAGAGATGATTAATCATATGAAAAATAGAACAAAATTTTTCTGGGAGACGATATGAACAAACGTAAAGAATACGAAGATTTCCTAAAAGACAAAAGAGTTTGTCTGGTAGGTCCAGCACCAACCGTAAAAGATATAGAAGGTAATTTATATAAAAACAAACAAGAACAAATTGATAAAATTGAATCTTATGATGTTATTGTTAGACTTAATATAGCTTTACCGATGCCCCCTTCTTTAGCAGAGTATGTGGGAAGCAGAACAGAGATAATTTATAACTGTATGAGTCCAGACCCAGAATCTGGTGGTTATATTAATATAGATTTTCTCAAAGATAAGATAAGCTGGATCGTGGCCTCTTTGCCAGCCAAGCATCCTTTCACACAGGACATTGTAGGTTTTTATCAGAGAAACCAGAACACGATAAACTTCACAACCGTAGAACTTGACTACTTCAATGAATTAGAACAAAAAATGCAGACAAGACCAAACACTGGAGTTATAGCGATATTGGATATGTTAGCTTGCGATATTAAAGAAATTTTTATAACAGGTATGACATTTTTTAGAGGAGGTTATGTTAAAGAATACAGAGGATATAATGAGCAAGAAGTTTTGTCTAGAATGGCCGTTCATAAAAACCATAGACAAGAACCCCAGTTGGCATACATGAAAGAAATATTGTCATCGGACCCTAGAGTAAAAATGGATAAATATTTACAGGACATCATCAATGAATAAAATAATATTATTAGGTTATACAAAAGAAGGCTCTCATACCAATTGGTATCCTTGGTATAGATTCAAAGAGACTTTTAATGAATTGGGATATGACTCACAATGGACGGAAATGCAAAACTTTAAAAGAGAACCTAATAAAAACTATACTTTTATTTGTTGGAACATGCCCGATGTCCTTGACTTGATAGCAGCAGGACTTTTGCATAAAGATGATACAGTATTGCAAAAAGTTACTTCTATGACAAAGCGGGAGTCATCTGCAAGTTGGGGTGCAGATCCAGACGGATTTCACAAAACTTGGAATTGGCCTGCTTATCAAATGTGTTTAGATGTTTTAAATATGGGATACAATATCTATGCCTTTGGTTGTAGAACGTGTTATGAAGACTTTCCTAAAAAGAAAGAATTGATAGAACAACTAGGAGATCGCATGATTATGATACCTTGGACAAGCTGTATGTTTTCTTACCAAGAATTACAAGAACAAAAACCCATTACTGATAATTTTGAATTAGACTGCTGTTTTGTCGGATCTGTCTGGGGTAGGGAGGGACGAGGAAACTTAGAATCAGTCAGAGACTATCTTTCTCCGGTTTTTAATAGCACAGATAAAGGTTACGCTGCGGGTTCTGGTACTTCTACAGGCCCGATCTCAAATGCTAAACATGTAGAAGTAATTAAAAAATCTAAATTATGTCCTATCATCAATGCTCCTTCATGGAGATCAGAAAAAGGAGTACAAGACAGATTCTGGACAGTATTTGCTGCTGGAAGATTTGGTGTGTCAGACACAGAGGGTGTGTACGAATTTTTTGGCAAGAACGAGGTAATTTGCGAAACAGACCCCGCAGAATATGTTGAAAAAAGTATTTATTATATGAAGAATACAGATAAACAAATTCCGTATATAGAAAAAATACAACAAAGAATTAAAAAAGAATATAACTGGAATAATACATTCAAAAATATTTTTGAAAAGGTTTCTTGAATTATGAATTTATTACACTGTGCTTTACCTCCGCAATACCCAACAGCAAGTATCCACCCAAACACTATAGCAAATCTTAATAAGTGGAAAAATTTAAATTCTACACTAGAGTTAAAACAAAAAGTATATAATTATGAGGAATGCTGCGATCTAATAGCAAAACATTTTGATAAAGAATTGCTAGATTTTTTTAAAATACAACCCTATGGTCATTTTAAGTCTGACTTATGGAGATTGTGTGCTTTGTATATTGATGGAGGAGTTTATGCAGACATAGACCAAGAATTACTTGTTGCATTTAAGGATTTTTTTGATGAGACAGTTGATTTTTGCGGCGTAACTAATATGGAAAAATATAATTTATCTAACGGATTTATATATGCTAAAAAGGAAAGTCCTATTATTCTAAAGAATATAGAACTAACCTATGCTAAATATAGACAAGCACTATCGTCTAATCAAAATCTTATATTAGATGTTAAATTTATCGGAGGCTGCTATATCATGGGAGATGTAATTGCCAATATGACCAATTCAAAAGAGATGCCTATAGGACATACAAAGATAGGAAATTTGAATTGTAAGTTTTTATATGAAACAGGAGATATATCTCTTAGAGATACTAATAAACAAGCTTTTTGGAATAGTTTTGCTGTTTTTGATAAAGACACAAGAATAATGAATTCTAGATATGCATCTTACTATATAGATAGACATCAAAATTCTTTATTTATACCCTATGAGTGAGATAGAAACATGATTAAAAAAGATTATTTACAATATTTAAAATTCCCTCCAGGATTAGAAGGCGATTGGTCTGATCGTTCAGAAACTTTCTCTAAAGCTTTAGCTATGTTTTCTGACACTTCTTCTAACAACACTATTGTTGAATTAGGAACCACGAGAAGCTATGTAGGAGGAGGATTTGAGGGATGCCTTTCTCCAAATGACAAATATTGGAAACCCGATAATCCTGAAATGTGGGATTGGCAAGCAGGATGTTTTACAATTATAGCTGCTGAATTTTGTCAAAAACTAAAAGATCGTAATATAGAATTTCATACAGTAGATCTTAGTGCTGAACATATTCGTAGAGCTAAATTAATGACAGAACATATATATAAAAAAATTCAATATCATGTTACTAGTAGCTTAGATTTTTTACAAAACTTTAAAAATAAAATAGATTTATTATATGTAGATACTGGGGATTGTGAACCAAGAACAATGAAATTACAATTTTTAGAAGCACAAATAGTTGTAAATAAATCTCTTGTTTCTGATGGAGGCTTAATATTAATAGACGATGTTTTTCGACCTAAAAAATATAGAGCGCCATCATATCATAATAAATCAGAATTATCTCTACCTTTCTATTTACAAAATGGTTTTGAGCTGGTTTACTCGAATTATCAAACTTTACTTAGAAAAAAAAGTTAAGGCAATATGAATATTTTCATACCAATAAAACATAACTCCCAAAGAGTTTCTTCTAAAAACTTTAGACTATTTAGAGGTAAGTCTCTATGGAGACATACCATAGACAAAGTTTCTACTAAATATAAAGTACATATTGATACCGATTCTGAAGAGATTATTACAGAATGCAAAGGATTGGATAATGTAATAGCATATAAAAGAGAGCGCAACTTATTGGGAGATCATGTATCTGTTGTGTCCTTAATACAAAATTTTAAAAATCGCTATCAAATCACTGGAGATATTTGCCAAATCCATGTCACCTCCCCCTTCCTAAAAATAGATCACATACAAACTGCTCAAAAAAAATTACAAGAAGGATATGATTCAGTTTTTGGTGTTGATATTTTACAACAAAGACTATGGAGACAAGAGTCGTACGGATACTGTCCAATTAATCACAACCCTATGAAATTAGAACAAACTCAAGACTTACCAAAATATTATTATGAAAATTCTTATTTATACGCTTTTAAATCAGAAGTATTAGATCTTGGTAATCGCATAGGTAATAATCCATATCTCTTAAAGATAGACTTTCCATACAATTTAGACATAGACACAGAACAAGATTGGTCTATAATAAACTATATATCAAAACTAGAAAAAGAGGACTTACAATGATATTATCTTGGCAACAAATACCTTCAGCTACTATATCTGAAATTATGTGTAAAGGTTTTGATGGTGTTGTGCTTGATACAGAGCATGGCTCTTTTAATCCTGAAACTATTAATAATTGTATTCAAGTAATTAAATTAGCCGGAAAAAAGGCTTTTGTTAGATTGACAGAAGTTTCGCCTACTGATATCAGGTCATGTCTTGATTCTGGTTGTGATGGTCTTATCTTTTCTACCGTAGAAACTGTTGAACAATGCGAAGCAATTAAAAATTGTTGCTACTTCCCTCCAAAAGGAAAGAGGGGTCTTGGACTATCAAGAGAAAATATGTGGGGAGAAAAAAGTCAATTAGTAAGTAGTGGGCCAATTATTGTTCCTCAGATAGAATCTAAGTTAGGTATTGAAAATATAGAAAAAATTAAAAGCTATGGATTTGACTTTCATCTGATTGGTCCATATGATTTATCTTTAAGTTTAGAAATACCTGGTGATTTTAAACACGAAAAATTTCAACAAGCTATTAAGACTATGAGAGATAGTATTCCTAATGATAAAATGGCCATACATATTCCTAAGGATCTTGACGCTTGGAATTTGTGGCAGTCCGAAATGGAAGAATGGTTGAACTATTCAGATTATGGAATGCTATGCATAGGTATGGATACTATAGCTATCTTCCAGTATAATAAAGTAAATTTATCTAAAGTCAAAAAGAACGCTGGTCGATAGAATAATATAGAAACTTCTCTTGACTTTGCAGCATCCTTGCTGTATAATATCTTATAAAGGGTGTTACATGTTAGAAATTTGTATTATTATTGCTATGTTTGCTGGGTTTTTCGATGGCCTCAAGAAGTTAAAATCTCCGCCAAAGATAAAGTCTTCCAACAATCTTATAGAGTATTTATTTATAGACTACTAATGAATAGACTAAAAAATCAAAGAGTTTATTTGGCTGGTGCAATAGACCGCGTTTACGACAAGGGTAGGGGTTGGAGAGAAGAGATATCTCCTTTTCTAGAATCTTTAGGAGTTGTAGTATTTAATCCTATTACGAAACCAACAGAAATAGGTTTAGAAGATAGCGACACACATTTAGTAAAGTCTAAATTAAAAAAGAATAAGAGATATGATGAACTAAGCTCAATGATGAAGATTATTAGGTCGGTAGATCTTAGATTGGTAGACATAAGTGATTTTTTGATTGTAAACCTAGATTTAGATATTCATCCGTGTGGTACTTACGAAGAAATTTTTTGGGCGAATAGACAGAAGAAACCTATTATAATACATATGGTACAGGGTAAAGAGCATGCTCCTGATTGGCTTTTTGGTACAGTGCCTCATCAAATGATATATTCTGATTGGAACGATATTTATGGCTATCTAGAACACATAAACTCTTCTGAAAACATTAACACTTACAATAGATGGTATTTTTTTAATATATAAATTATGAAACATGTAACTAATCAAGAAGTATACAACTATATTTACAGATATCCAACAGATGAGTTATCTCTAAATGCTTTTAGAAATATTGATAAGAAAAACTTTAGCGCAGAGAATAATGAGGAATGGGAAGAATGTAAACAGTTTATAGATAAACATTTACCATGTGCTCTTTGTCCACAACCATATGTTAGACACCCTTTGTATGCTTTATCTCCAGCATCTGTAGCAGGTAGGAGACAGTACTGTGTTCTTGATTTTAAAACTGAGAACGACAAAATTATTTTACTTGGAGATACGATATATAACGGTAGCGATATGTCTAAACAGCTTATAGACTATATTATTAGTCCAGAAGGAGAATTAATTCTTGGAAGAAAACATTTTTGGCTAACTGTAGAAGCAGGACTTACATTTGTACACGGCGCTGGTCGAGTAATTATAGCACAGGATGGTGAAATTTCCTATATAGATAACCACTCTGGTCATTTTCAGCCTGATCTATCTAAATTTAGGAAAAGTTTAAAAACTTTATCTCATCTAAAGATAAGAGAAATTAACGAGTGGCATTATGAAAATATCTGAAGACACAAAATTAGATTTTAGCGATGTTTTAATTAGACCCAAAAGATCTAATATATCTAGTAGATCACAAGTAGAACTAAATAGAGTATTTAGATTTCCTCACTCTACTAGAGAACTTAATTGTGTACCTATTATGGCAGCAAATATGGACACAACAGGCTCTATTTCAATGAACAAGGTATTATCCGGATTTGATTGCATAACCTGTCTACACAAACACTATAAAGCTAAAAAACTCCTTGATCATTTTGAATTTCCTAGACAGTATGCTTTTTATTCTATGGGTATATCTGAACCTGATATGGAAAAACTAACTTCTGTATATGATAAATTACAAAAGAAACCTAATTTATGTATTGATGTGGCTAATGGGTACAACGAAAAATTTGTGTCAACGATTAAAAAGATTAGAGAATGGTATCCTGATATTATTATTATGGCAGGAAACGTGGTGACTCCAGAAATGACAGAAGAACTAATATTTCATGGAGGTGTTGATATAGTTAAGATCGGTATAGGGTCGGGTAGCGTGTGTACCACTAGACTAAAGACAGGTATTGGCTATCCTCAACTATCTGCTGTAATAGAGTGTGCTGATGCTGCTCACAGCGTAGGAGGTCATGTATGTAGTGATGGTGGATGTACTACTCCAGCAGATGTGTGTAAAGCGTTCTGTGCCAATGCTGACTTTGTAATGTTGGGAGGCATGTTAGCGGGTACCGACTGCTGTGATGGAGAATGGATTTGTAACAACAACAAAGAAAAAGAATCCCTAAAATTTTACGGCATGAGCAGTAAACAGGCTATGGAAAAACACAGCGGAGGCGTAGCAAACTATAGAACCAGCGAAGGTAAGTGTGTCACCATACCATATAAAGGCAAAACGTCAGATACAATTCAAGATATTCTAGGTGGATTAAGAAGTTGTTGCACATATATTGGAGCAAAAACTCTAAAGGATATGGGCAAAAATACTACATTTATAAAAGTAAACAATACTCACAATAAGGTTTTTTCATGAATATGCATGTTATGGCTCCGATTGCACAAACAGGTTATGGCTATGTTAGTATGAATATTATCAAGTCTTTAGTCAAACACAATCATAATGTCTCTTTAACTCCTATTGGAGGTTCTATAGGAGCTGAGTCTCAAGAAGAGTTTGAATTATACAAAAGCTGCTATGAAAAATTGCCAGACTATAATGAGTCAGTACTCAAGATATGGCATCAATTTGATCTAATGCAAACAGTGGGACGAGGTAAATATTTTGCATTACCTTTTTTTGAGGTAGACACCTTTAATAAAAGAGAACAATATCACTTAAATTTTCCTGACGAACTTATTGTATCCTGTCAGTGGGCTAAAGATGTTATACAGAACAACAATGTAACCAAACCAATACATGTCGTGCCTATGGGAGTAGACACAACTGTGTTTAGACCGATGCCTAAGCAAGACTCATCAGACAAATACGTATTTGCTACAGTAGGTAAATGGGAAAAAAGAAAATGTCACGATACTATTATTGATTGTTTTAGTAAAGCGTTTTCGTCAGAAGACAATGTCGAACTATGGCTATTAACCCAAAACCCGTTCCTGTCTCCAGAAGCAGAAAAGTTTTGGTTGGACAAGGTCGCAGAGAGTCCTTTAAGAGATAAAATACAAGTGTATAAAAAATTAGAAACGCACGAAGCTGTTGCTCGTTTTATGTCCCAAACAGATTGTGGAATATATTTGTCTCGCGGAGAAGGTTGGAATATGGAATTGTTAGAAGCAATGGCGGTAGATAAGCCTGTTATTGCTACCAATTTTTCTGCTCATACAGAATATTGCAATAGTGATAATTCTATGCTTGTGGAAATAGACGAGTTAGAAGAAGCTAGTGATGGTAAATGGTTTTTTGGAGGATCTAAATGGGCCAAAATAGGACAGAATCAAATAGATCAAACTGTTAATCACATGAGAAGGTGCTATAAAGAACGCATTAAAACAAATGAATCTGGCTTAAATACAGCTAGATCATTAACGTGGTCAAATACTTCAGAGCAAATTGCTAAAATCATGCAAGCCTAAAGTGAGCTCGGTGTATATTATAATATAGAGCTTACCAAAATTTAGGAGATATTATGCCTCTGCCATCTAGAAAAGATTCGCAAAATAAGAACGACTTTATGCAACAATGCATGGGCGATCCGAAGATGAAGAAAGAATTTACAGAAACCAAACAAAGGTTAGCTGTTTGTGTTAGGCAATCTCAAGCTTCTGATGATATGTTGGTTGAGAGAGTATGTGATCAACTGTACTATATGAGCGCCTGCTGGGATGAAGAATGGAATGAATTTACACAAGACGTTATCTTAGCTGGAGTAGAAGTTATTGATGAAGAAGGAAAGAGTCTAGGAGCAGAATATCAAGGTCGCAAAGTAACTCTTAACAAGCCCTTCTTGACCCCCAAAGGTCCAAAAAAAAGAAGTGTTTATGTAAAGAATGAAAAGGGTAATGTGGTTAAAGTAAACTTTGGTGATCCAAATATGAGGATCAAGAAGTCAGATCCTGCCAGACGTAAGAGTTTTAGAGCAAGACACAACTGTGACAACCCCGGACCAAAATGGAAGGCCAGATATTGGTCTTGCAAAGCGTGGTAAAAATAATGTCAGACATTCTTAAACATACTATAGATCTATTCGAACTTGATTCAATACAGTATGCTCAAGGTTTTGAGTATTATAATTCTGTATATAAGGTAGTAGATTTTTTTGAATTAGGCAACTTAGACTTATTTTCTATAGTACAATCTCCACCAAAAAACTCTAGTGAAACAACACAACAAGAACTACAAGAAATATCTAGGTTAACAAAAAATAGAACAAAAGAAGAAGAGATGTTGGTTTATTCTGTAGATTTAAACTCTATAGCTTTGCACTTAGAAGCTGTTGAGGAATTAGGAATAGAATTTGATTACAAAGCATATAATACTTTATATCCTGCGGTTTCTGAAATGATAGATCATCTAAAATATTTTTATAACAGAGCAAGACCTTTTCAAATAGCCGACAAGCTATCTATCGACATTAATAGAATCATCACTAAAACCCACCACACCCCATCATATCCTAGTGGTCATACAATGTCTGCTGTACTAGCCTCTAAAATTTTAACAGATAAATATCCCGAACATGAATCTAAATTTAACGAAATAGCTGAAAAATGTGGACATGCAAGAGTATTACAAGGAGTTCACTATCATTCAGACAATGTCGCAAGTATTAAAATTATCAATAACATATACCCTATAATTAAAAAGTATTTTACGGAGTAATCTTCAATGAACTACAAAGAAATCTTAAACAATATACAGAATCAAATATCTGAGAATAACACAGAAGAAAATGTCAAAGATTCCAAATTACAAGAGTATAAAAAAGATTTTTTAGATATGAATATAGGGTCTTTAAATGCGATAATGAATCATGCTAAATCCATACTAGAGTCTTTGAATGACGAATCTATAAAAGAAAACTTGACAGAGAGCTGGTTACAGGGTAAAATTGCAGTAACAGAAGATTACATGCGAACAATTCATGATTTTGTAAAGTATGCGTCTTCAAATGACGATGATACTAAAGCGACCAATCGACCTGGATTATGGGAAAACATTAGGAGAAAGAAACAAAGGGAAGGAGACAACTATAAACCAGCCAAACCCGGCGATCCAGACAGACCAACGCCAGAGCAACTTAAAAGGGCTCAAAAGAAAAAGAAAAAATAACTTATAACTATATTTAATTTAAAAAGGATTTAAAAAGGATGGATAAACAATTTGACTCTTTGGACACCTATATACAATTAGCCAAAAAAACTATTTCCAAGTTTGCTCCCAAATTTTATAATGGACTAGCTGCTGAAATGCTTTCTAATGAAGATGCTATTTCTGACATAGCTACAGCTATTATGTCTGCTGATTGGAAATTTGATTCAAATAGGGTTGGTCCGACAGGACTAAAGAAAACTCAATATTCTTATAGAAACCAGTGCGTTATTTGGGCTATGAAGACTTATGTAACACATAAATATAAACAAAAAACACATTCTAGTTTGGATTTTGATATTGGAGATAAAGATAGTCTTTCCAAAACAATCGCTGACGATAAAAGTTCTAATCCTTTAGACATTATCATGGAGCAGGAAGAAAAAGATAATCTAAAACAAAATTTAAAAGATATTCTAGAGTCTGATATTTTAAACGACAAGCAAAGAAATCAGATTAAAATGTATTATTATGAAAATAAAACACTTTCTCAAATCGGTAAAGTATTTGGTGTTTCCAGAGAAGCTGTGCGTCAAAACATTAAACGGGGCTTACAAAATATTAGAAAATTAGAAAAATGTTATTGCTAATAAAAAGTATATATAATTATATTAAGAGTATATTTGGTTCTAAAAATATATCTATCAACAATAATCATTCAAATGGCGTTTCTTTTTATATAGACTCCAAAAACCATATTATGATGAATGTAGATATAAACGATCCCGATACACTATCTTTAGATGAATTAACTGACAATGCAGAAAAAACAGCAATAATAATTACTTCGATTATCAACGGAGATATTAATGATCAAATATTAACATTTATTAAAAAGTCGTCTAAAACAATAGAGACTAGCGCTAATACAAATCTATTCTTCCAGAATGTTTTGTCTTACCATGAGATGCAACAAAAAGAAAAGGTTGATAATATCAAAACCAATCTCTATGATAAAGTTGTAATTAGACCATCGGAAGCTTTTAATAGATATGTTTAATACAGAAGAACTAGATGAGAGAGAAAATATAATTGTTTGGGAAAAGTGGGTAGATCCCTATTTGCAGACTATACAAGATTCTGTGCCTACAGGAGACGAAGAGGATGAAGATTTAGAAGAAGAATATTTAGAAGATGAAGAAGATATAGAAGAATACGGATCTGTAGACAAATTAGGTAAGTTCAGAGCTATTGCAACACCTATGGGTATTATTCCGATTAATGAATCTACCGCAAGCGGTAAGATATTTAATTTTTGGGTTGGACATACTAATTTTGATATCACAAATGCTTTAGCTTTAATAATTGAAGAAACAGCAGGAGTAGAAACTTTAGATATCTTTACAAGGTATAGGTTTCGTATTGGAATAGGTAAAGCTTTCCATGACTCAAAAGTTATGAGAGACATTAATTCAAGGGTATATGACTACTTAATATGACACAGATAAATAACGATTCAGATTTATACAATATACATAATTTGTGTATAGACTCAAAAAGCAGGGAGCTATTCTTGCACTCTAGTTTTGATTCAGAAGAAGAATCAGGTGTGGAGTTTAGATCTGCTATAATGTTTGAAAAAAATGTACGATATCTTAATCAAATTTCTCATGAACCTATTTTAGTACATATGCATTTACCCGGCGGTGATTGGCAAGATTGCATGGGTATAGTAGATACAATATCTACCTCTGCTTCTAAAATATTTATCCTAGCATATGGAAAAGTTGAATCTGCTAGTAGCATACTTTTTCAAGCTGCCGATTTAAGAGTGTTAATGCCGAATACTCACATGCTGATTCATTATGGTTCTTTAAGTATAGAAGATGAACATCGTGCTGCAAAGAGTAGTTTTGAGTGGAGTGAAAAAGAATCTCTAAAAATGATTAACATGTTTACTAGTAGATGTATTGACAGCCCAATAGCTAAAGAAAGAAATTGGAAAAAACACATTATTAAAAAACATATCATGACACAATTAGATAATAAAAGCGATTGGATACTAGATGCTGAAGAATCTGTATATTACGGTTTTGCTGACGGTGTATTAGGAGATAGAAAGTTTACTACGATAGAAAAACTAAAAAGCAGAAAAAGGTAATATGTATATAGAGTATTGTCTATACGACAGAACACTCAGCGAAAAAGAAATATCTAAGGAAATAGAAAAAGCCATAGATATGGGGGTAAAAAATTTTTGTTTACTACCTTATTCTCTTTCTTCTTTAAAAAATACTGGTCTATTAAAAGATATTAATGTCTGCGTACCTCTAGATTATCCTTTTGGGGTGATGGATATTGACGCAAGAAAAGAAGTCGTGACTAATTTATTAAAAAAATATAAAATACAAGCATTGGATGTAGTTGCTCCTTCTAAAATATTGTCTAATAATAAATATTCTAAATTCAGAGAAGATATAGATAATGTGAATCAGACATCAGAGAATTATGGTCTAGATATTAGATATATATTAGAATACAGACTTTTTAACTATGGTGTTTTGTCTAGATGCTGCCAGATTCTATCTGACAAAGGTATTGAAACAATTGTTCCTTCTACCGGCAATATGATAGACGATATTCACGATAATATTATTGCTTGCAAGTATCTTGAAAGCAAATCTAAGATTAATACCATCTGCAGTGGTAATGTATATCATAATAAACATCTCTCTTTATTGCGAACAAATAATATACAGAAAATTAGAGCATTTAATATTAATACGGTCAATATGCTTCAAAACTCAAATTTTTGAATTTTCTTTATATACCAATTATGGTGTAACTTAATTATAAGCAATAGGCCTATTTGCACAACAAACCGGAGATATAAAATGAACTTAGCAGACAACATGAAACAGAATGATGACTCAGCAGTAACTTCTACTAGTACTGTTAATAACGCTGGCACATTTTTAGCTTTTGATAGCACAAACACCAAAATGGATGCAGTTAGCCCAGCATACGCAAACTATCTTGGAGGTTCAGTTCCAGCTGATACTAACAATCCAAATACAGATCAAGCTTTATCTGATGGTAATTTTGCCCATAATAACCAAAATCCAATAGCCAAAGGTTTAACTACAGTTCTTGGTGGTGGAGCAGTAGATAGTAGATTACTATCTGGAGCTATGCTGACTTACAATGATACCGATTCCATACATGCTGTTGAAAATATCACAAGCACTAGAACTGCTACAGCTATCAGAGCTGGTCAGTTCTTTATTGCTGGTAGAGATAATGACAGATATAATTTTCATCCAGATCCTACTACAGCTACAGATGCTTTTGGCAACGACAATGCTGCTAGAGTATCTAGAGCAACTCCTGGTAACTTAGTATACAAACTGGGCGGACCTTCAAGCGGTTCAAACCCTGTTGTAGACAGTTATTACTCGACTGCTGATGAAAAGACTGGCTAATTTTTAAACTTCATAACTTAATGATCAAGGACGGTGTATAGTTTATATGCCGTCCTTTTTTATTGGAGATACATAATATGGCAGATCCTAATACTTTAGGTCATTTTTTTGAAAACTTTACTACACACATGGCTAGTGTTATAATCGCACTTATTGGTTTCTGGACTACTTTCGTTCGAAATCTAGTCAGCAGAAAAGAAGTAGAAGAAATGATAAATCATCAAAGTCAATACATGAAAGATAGAGAATTTATTATGGCTAGGTTAGAGGATCATAAAGCAGATAGTGCTACATTATTTAGAGCCCTTAATAAAAATACAGAGGTAATGAGTGAACTTAAAGTTCAGATCGCAATGCTGAGTAAAACTCTCGAAGCATTGGAAAACAGAATAGAAAGAACATAATTTACAAAACTTTTAGATGGAGATAAAATAAATGGCTACTACAGATGTTGCTTTTTCTAGTGATAATGTTTTTCCTTCAGGCATGCCTAAAAATGGTAGTATGATTTTGCATGCTGGAATTAGAACAGCTAATTATGATGTAGATAATACTTATGCTACATCTGGTATTACCGATGATCAAATAGAGGTTAAATATTCTGGTCGATTTGATGATCGTGACTATTATTTACAATAGTATTTAAGGTGATTTATTATGAAAAAATCATATCAAACAAGCGAATTTTGGTTTACTATCGTTAGTTTTGTTATAAGTGGTTTATTTATAGTAGGCGTAATTACAGAACCAGATACTAAAGACGACCTAATTAGTGTGGGAACTCATGTCGTTGAGAGTATTATTTTATTGGGTGGTCAGTTTATGGTATTTTCTAGATACTTAAACAAAAGGAAAATAGAAAAAATAGAGTTTGAAAAGACCAAGCAAAAAGAACAAGACAATTTACGCAAAGAATTAGAAGATTATGTCGGAGTAGGGAAACAACACGAAATTGTAAATATCAACACAGCAGATTTAGGAGAACTAATACAGCTTCCCCATATAGGACCCCAACTTGCTCAAAAAATTATTGATTTCAGGAAGGATAACAGTTTTAACAATATTAATGAATTGATTGAAATAAAAGGTATTGGAGATAGTGTCTTTTCCGATATTAGCAAATATGTCACGGTATGAGGGTTAAAATATGAATAGTAAAGAATTAATAGCTAAAGAATTCGATGTTTTAATTGACAATGTAAAAACTAGCCTAGATAATGTAAAAAGATTTGCTGTTGGTGAAGCGTGGAAAATCCTTCAGGTAGCCACAGCAAGTCTAATTCAAACCATTGAAAAATTCGGTTCAGATCTAGAAGGTCCAGAAAAAAAGACCATAGCTATGGAATTATTATCTGATTTTTATGATAAAATATTTTCAGCTGTTGATATTCCTGTTGTTCCTAATATTTTAGAACCTATTATACATAAGAGTGTCAAGGCATTTTTAATGGTTCTGGTAAGCGCAACAATTGATGCGTTAGTCACAACATTTAGAGAGACAGGTATTTTTCTAAAGAAAAAACTAGATGAAAATCCTTATAGTAAAGAAGTTGTAAAAGTTTCCTATGTTCCATGAAAGGGATAGATTATGAATTTTAGCCAAAGTTTTGAGGAATTTAGTAGCAGTTTAGGCCCGATGGATTTGGCTTTATATGCTGGGGTAGGCATAGTTTTATGGGTCTTGTTTAAAGATAAGCTAAGTCCTGTTCAGAAAATTATAGTAGATTTAGTAAATAAAGCAAAGTCTTCTTTAGGACAAGATGGGAAACCCACAGTATCTGTTCCATTGCCAGATAGTATGAAAAATGCTCCTGTGAAGACTCAAAATGTATTTTTTGATTTAGTTGTGTCTTGGAAGCAAACAAGAGACCTAGCAGAACTTAGCGGTTGTAAGAAAGCAGTTGAAGTAGCTGATCAAATGTTTCCTTACTTAAGTCCAACAATATGTTCGGAGGATAAAGATGCAGAATAAATTATTATTATTTGTAGGAGTCGTATTAGTATTATTTGGCGTATTTAAGCCCGATTTATCTAATTTGTCTTTGCCTGTAGGTGGTAATACTGTATGCGTAACATCTAATCATGTTACAGATGCTCCTGCGAATGAAGTATTGTTAAATAAATCTAGAGCTATTACTGAAGTACTACTTGCTTCTGATGATTCTACTAGAAAAAGCGATTGTATAAAACTATCCTCTTTATACTGTGATATTGCGACATTAATAGAATTAGACGAAACAGACTTAGTAATTGCTGACACATCAACAATCAGAGAAGTAAATAGTATTGCTGGTAAGATGTTAAGATTAGATATAAAAGATAAATATCCTAATCTTGCTGAGTTAGCTAAAGATCTTGTTGTGACCAATATAGGTGACGACGATGTGATTTTAGATAAAGAACTTAGGCTTAAAGCTGTAGAGGCTTTTCGGGCATTAAGCTGGGCATTTTGGGAGGGTAGTAAATAATGCCAAGAATGACTCCAAAAAATTTATATGACGCTTACAGACAAGGATATAACGGATGTCTGTGGGAAGAACACGTTTTTGCAGAACTAATAGATAGCTCAAGATATGGTTATTTTAAAGACGGGGCTAAAAAAATTAAAAATAGCGGAAAAGGTAAACTATCAACTCCTTTTATGTCTGTATTAAAATTTGACAAAAATGCATATATAGAGAGACAAACTACAGGAGATTGTGTGTCTCACGCAACTCGAAACGCATGTGACATAACGAGAGCAGTAGAAATTGACATTAAGGGAGACAAAGAAAGTTGGATTGCTAGAGGTGCTACTGAAGCTATATATGGATGTAGAGGTCACGGTGGCCAAGGAATGAGCTGTAGTCGTGCAGCTACTTTTGTTACTCAGTCGGGAGGAATATTAGTTAGAAAAAATTATCCTGGTGTTGCTAACTTTTCTAAATACAATGGCTCTATGGGTGCTAAATGGGGCTCTAGAGGTTTACCAGATAAAGTTATAGACAAAGCAGATGATCATCAAGTAAAAACAGCTTCCCTAATAAGAACTGTTGAAGAAGCTAGAGATGCTTTGGCTAATGGGTATGGATTAAGTGTTTGTAGTAATTATGGATTTTCCAGCAAAAGAGATAGCAAGGGATTCGCTAGAAAAAGTGGGTCCTGGAATCACGCAATGTCCTGGACGGCCTGTGACGATACTGGTAAAGAACCTGCTTTTCTTATACAAAACAGCTGGGGCAAATTTAATAGCGGAGGGCATCCAGAATGGGGTCCAATTCCTGATGGTTCTTTTTTAATACATGCTGATGTTGCAGAAGGGATGCTTCGACAAAATGGGGCTTATGCCTTTAGTGATTTTAATGGATTTCCTCCACAGAAACTTCCTGATTATGGCTTCGGAGATTATTTATGAGACTATTAGATAAGATTGCACTTAACAGTTTAATTAAAACCATTACTAGTTTTATATTAGCTATATTAAAAATGTTTGCCCCAAGTAAATCTGACAGCATAACTCCTAGAGAGAGAAAACGCCCTGTGCTTGACTTTCTTAAAAAATGGATGAAATAAAATTATGAGCAAAATCTTACTTAGTGCAATTATTAGCTTGCCTTTAATATTTGGCCAGTTTTTATTTACCAATATAGTCGATCCACCTTCTTATAGCACAACAGCTATTGTTGCTTTGGTTGGAGCCAAAGTAGCTGCACAAAAAGATGTTGTGAAAAAATACAAAAGAAAAGATTGTCCTGTTTGCAAAGGAAAAGGTTGGTATATTAGTGGTGATGGAATAGCTAAAATAAGCTGTCAATACTGCGAGTAGTACGGTGTATTTTATTCTGTAATCACCTATAATACTTAAGGACTATCTAGATAATGTCAGATATACAAAAAATAGACACTAGTAAGTCTATAGATCATGGTGGAGTTACCGTTAGGTATCCATTCGGTGAAGGAGAAGGTCGTGACGCTAAGATATCTAGTCAGGACATCAAGACTCAAGCAAATAATTTATTAAATAAATTTAAGCCATTAAGACGGTTTGATTCAAAAACATTCTCATCCCTCTATTCCATGTTAAAAGATAAAACTTTAGGGATATATCAATCTGACTTACCGTACCCTAGTACATCTAACTTTACATTAAAATCACAATTAGACTTGGGAATAGGTGTTTTTTCTGTATTTGACGAGCATTATATTTTTAGTTATAATAATTATATATATGTGTGTTGTAATAACAATAATATTAAATATATAGATGCTGATTTTAATATATCTGAAATTGATATTGGTTACAGATGGGATCAAATCTTTTTTAAAGACAATGATACTATTTTTACCTTATTAGACAACAAGATTTATCAAATTGATTTAACAAATAATACAAGCTCTGTTTATGGAACATTAGACAGCGCAATACCATATCCTGTAGACGATATTAAATATGACAACATCAATAACAAATTTATATGTGGGTCAAGCGAAAAAATATTTATTAGCAACAATAGCTTGACCTTGCTGGCCACCTTGAGCAATACAGTGCAAACTTTATTCAATAACAAAAACGGCACCTTTATAGCATCTAGACCTTTAGACGGAAATAATGTTCAAGACAATTTTCAAATAGACTTATCAGATAATTCTATCACAACATTAACAGATAACAAAAACTATTATGAACACATAGACTTGTTTTGCAACAATTACACTAAGACTTCCGAAACGGGCAATGTCGAATTATATAGCGGTTCTACTTTACTAGGCACTATATCTCTGTTTGATGATGTATTGTCTGTAAATCAATCTACGGACACTATTGTTGTAAGAGAAAATGACAAAAGAAATGTCTATTCTTTAACAAATGCTCTTAATGGTAAACTTTCTAAACTTGTGGAGTTAGATTAATGAGTGTACTTGTTGTAGCACAAAGCGGCGTGTCAATCACCCCAACACCAACACCCAACAGGTCTGCAACCCCTACGCCAACACCAAGTGTTACATCTACTCCAATAGTAGCCACTGTCACCCCAACCGCTACTTCTACAGTAACGCCCACTCCTACTATTACCAAAACACCAACCCCCACACCAACAACATCTCCTAGACCAATATCTATACTGACCCATCCTGAGTCCCAAACAATAGATATAGAACAAACACAAAGTGTAATGTTGCGTACAAGTACAGATAATAATTCTACTCATTATTATTCTTGGCAATACTCTGACAATGGAGGTTCTGACTGGAATTTTATTACAATAAGTGGTTTATCTGTGCCGTCTAAGGAATCTAATCCAACATCCTACTTATTCTTAAATAATCTCACACCCGCTCAACACAATAATCAATACAGATGTCAAATCACCAATGAAGTATTTACTACAGAAACAAACGCAGCAACACTTACCATACTGACAGATATCAATATTACAACACAGCCCACAGGCACTACTATTTCAGGTAGTGGAACAGCAACATTTTCTATAGGTGCAGAATAATGTCAATTAATTATCAATGGCAAGTATCTAAAGACGGAGGAGATAACTACTCCAATATTAATTATACAGGAACTATTTTAAACTTAAGTGGAATCAAAAGACATCAAGACAATAATCTTTATAGATGTAGAGTCAACAGAGATGGTAGCGCCAAATATAGGTACAGTAATTCCGCTAAACTTACAGTCTTTCCAGATATATCTCTTGGCAAATTACCCAGTAACATTTCTATAGACGACGGAAATCTTTCGCTAAGTCCGACAGTTTCTGTAGACAATAGTGCTACAACTTCTTTTCAATGGCAGTATTCAGATAACGACGGTGATAAGTACTATAACTTACCATCGCAAACAGGATCAGGATTAACTCTTACAGGACTATCTTCCGCCAATAAAAATTGGCTATATAAATTAAAAGTAAATAGCTACTACTATTCAGGCATTATCAATACAATATTCTCTAATACCGTCAAAGCCAACATTGATACAAATGTGCCAATTATACAAATATGGAGACAACCACAGCATTACTATATAGACACTCAATCTCAAGAAGCGAGAGCAGAATTTGATGTAACTATATCAAGCACAGGATTAGATGCAAATGGTATTCCGACTACTTTTTTCGAGTCAAGCGGAATTAGCTACGCTTGGGAACGAACAATAGATAATATTAATTGGGAACCTGTTGCTACCCATCCTAGTGGACAAAACAAATTATCTGTTTATGATCTAATAAAAGACGAAGAAGCTAGCAGTAAAACAAGTTGGCAGAATTACTATCAGACTATTGGTGCTAAGTATAGAGTAAATGCGTCTAAGGATGGACACACCGTTCTCTCAGAAACAGCTTCATTACTCGACAAAATCAATCTTCCAGAAACTACTAATTCTGACTATAGCTCCAAAATATATAGTATGAATCACTTTCATATTAGAACCTGTAAAGGTTTGACCTTGGGTCTTTTTAGTAATTGTCCTCAAATTCTAGAAAATAAAAATAGAAGAATTAATCTTAAACTTTTAAGCTTAGAATCTAATGGCGACAAATATGACTTGGTTCTAAATATGATCAGAGCCCCAGAGAATAATGAGACTAAACCTTACAGTATTGCCATAGAAAACGTTTCTTTATTTAAAAACAACATATTACAACAAAACGCTCTAACAAATTTTAATTTATCAGAAAACAAAAAAACAGCATTTACTATAAACGAATCCGCCGGAGTGCAATCTTTGTCGAATAATATTTCTGCCGCTGGAGCAGGTATAGATTATGGACAAGGTTACTGTATTAATTTGTGTAATCCTCTACACGGTGATAACTTACTTAATAATAACTATAAAAACTTTATTAGTAATTGTATAGCTAGATGTAGTAAGAAAAAATATGGCGCTATCAAAGTAGGTTTTACAACTACAGGTAGTTCGTCTGTAGATACTGATTTATTATCTAAACTCCCAACCGAACTACAAATCCAAAATGGAAACGACCGAATTGTAAATCTGAGAATTAGTTATGAAATTATAGGTAGTGCTAGTGCAATATCAAAAAGCACATTAGCCAATGTGGATGTAGTAATATTAAACCAAGGATATAATTGGTCTTCTAGACAATTCACCGAAGCAGAGCAGTTAGCTTTAAAATACTATGTAAATGATGGTGGAGGATTAATTACATCAGAATGGGTTTTATGGAATGCTTATTACGGGAAATTCAATCATTTAAAAGAAGTATTTGCTGCAGAACCTACCAGGTATTACAAAACAGAGAAAGAGGTTCGGTATTATCAATATGACAAAGATACTATAGTTAATAACGACATTGAAAAAGACTTTAAATTTAGTCCTACTAATGTTGCTGGAGGAACAGAAACTACTCTAGATTCTTTTAAATCTAAAGCCCAGCTTTTTTATATTAAAGATCCTTTACCTATAGGAATACGTTTCAAGCAATCAACATTTAATATTTTAGATTTATTCTCCTTCACAGCAAAAGAAACCGAAAATACAACATCAGTTTCTTTAGATGGATTTTCAACATTCTTTGAGGGCTCTTTTCATTGGCTAGGAAAAATAGATAAAGACGCAAAAATTGGAGGTGTTTTATATTGGGTCTATAAATCTCTAATAGAACATTATAGGAAAGCAGAACCTGGTACTACTAAACCTAATTCAGTCTGGTCTTTAGGAAGACTTTTAGTTGGAGGCACAACAGATGGTATTAATCCTATATTGAAAGAGTATGATTACGAGATATCCGACTTCTTATTTAGTGATAGTCAGCTTCCTTCAGCGCAAATTTCTCCAGAACAAGAACTCACTCCTAATGATAATTTCTGGAAAGATTTATCCAAACTTTTAGGAGGCCTCAGACCTGTTAATAGTTATTATAGAGATCATAGAGAAATTGTTAAAGATAATATCAACATAACAAAGCCTTTAATAGCAGGAACCACAGCAGTTAAACCTGTGTCAGGAGAAGTGTTGCTGCCTGTATCTGTTGTCAGCTCATCAGATTTACCTATCTCTTTTACTGTTCAGAAAGCTAGTGGAGAATCTTTTAAAGATCTTTTTAGTGGTACTTTTAATAATAGTTCTATTTATATTTCAGGTATTGAATCTTCTGATATTGATGATTTGATTGATAGAAGAGTTGTATTTAAAACACCATTAAACGACGAGGGCGAATCAACCCAATTATTTAGGTTCCAATCTAGAGGAAAGGGAGGAATATTACGTCGTCCCCCATTAAACAACCAAGCGTACGTTCAAAGATTAAATCATAATGGATCAGGACTGTTTAAAAAAACAATCATGCATACTGGAGTAAATGGCATCACATCAGAAGGAAATGCTATTCAATTAGGATCTTCTGGTAATTTAATTAGTTGGCAATATTCTTATGATGATAAAAATTATTATAATATTCAAAGCGGAGGATCAATATCTGGTACAGATTGCATTCTAGCTCTTAGTAGTGGAGAATATAATAAATTTATTAGATATAAAGCCTACCCTCTTCGTAATAATATAACTTCAAATAGTATAGAACCAACTATTAATTCTGTTTCATATAGTAATTCAAATCTTTATGATCCACAAAACGATATATTTTTACATAGACGATACAACAATTATTATACAAGTGGGGGTATATACTATTGCGATCTATATGTGTCTGTAGAAAACACTAAAGATACTTTTGTTGTAGAAGATATTACCTGGGAACAGTATAATTCTACTACAAATATATATAGTAGTGTGCCTAACACTTCGGGCAATAATGTGCTGGTGGCTAGCGGAGTAAAAGTTACTTTATTGGATAATTATCAGTTTAGAGCTAAAATAAACAACAGGATTTTTTACACATGAGTTCTTATAATACTTTATATATCGACATAGAACAATCTCCCAGCCTTTTATCTTCTATAGAAAGTATTAAGCTTTCATCTAACATATATTATCTAAATGCTGATCGTCAACAACTTTTATTAAATACTGCTGACGGGACGGCTAGCTATGCTTGGCTTTATTCAGCTGATGGGGGACAAACATTTAAAACTTTAAATCAAAATAGTCCTAGTTTGTCACTAGATGTGAACACATTAAACATTCAGTACATATATAAATTAAAAGTATCTGTAGACAGAAATTCTTCTTCTTTGCTGAGTAACAGTTCTGATACTAAAAACATTGTTTCTAATACTAGCGACAATATTATTTTAACCAATCAAGCCGATGACGATTCTGAGGTATGGTATAGCGAAGCAATAACTATTAATCATAATCTAGATTTAGAAGATATTATTGTAGATATGGCCTTAAACGATATCATAGAACAACTTGGCGACGAAATTAATTTTAATAATCAATTAGACAATCTAGAGCTAAATTCAGAATATGAAGAATCTATAGAGAACACACAAAATATAGAATCTGTCACTATCGGAGCAGATAGTCCTACAGGTGGTGCTGGTTATCTGACAACTACATGCTATGAAAGACGAGTCAACTATTTTTGTGGTGTCAAGATTGATTACTGTGTTAAAAAAGAAGAATTTATTTTCCCCGGCAGTGACTTTGTTTGTAATGGAATAGAAGTTTGTGCTGGAAAGTGTAT